>Ga0068713_1001161_pt1 | contig 37783 bp, 31 predicted proteins | sample MTBAKSrepl2MetaG_FD_62223 | JGI IMG/M metagenome (GOLD analysis project Ga0068713, IMG submission 62223) | Enrichment culture microbial communities om Arthur Kill intertidal strait, New Jersey, USA, that are MTBE-degrading - MTBE-AKS2 (Arthur... | ecosystem: Environmental > Aquatic > Marine >... | reverse complement strand
GAATATCGAATGTCGAATATCGAAGGAAGGAAAGAAACAGAAGCAGGTCTGCGAAAAACAAAATGTAGGAGCGAGTTCCTGCTCGCGATACGTACCGGAGGCTAGGGAATCGCAACCAGGAGGTTGCTCCTACAAAACCCGGTGGGAGCGGGCGTGCGGAACGAGTTTGTAGGATGGGTTGAGCAACGCGAAACCCATCGTTTTTCCGGTTGGCGTCCTCTTTAATCGATGGGCTTCACAGCCCATCCTACGCGTAACGGTTTTCTTCATTCGATGTTGGACGTTCGATGTTGGATGTTCAACGTTCATCTTTAAGAAAGGAACGCATCGTGAGCACGACAACAACCGTCACCACAACACCAGCCCAGGCTGATGCATCGGCAAAGGCGGATCTTCGCATCGGCGTCTATGTATGCCGCTGCGGCATGAACATTGCGCAGACGGTGGATTGCGACGGGGTCGCCGCATCCATTGCCGGTCTGCCGGATGTGGCGGTCTCCAAGTCCATCGGTTATGCGTGCAGCGAGCCCGGGCAGCGCGAGATCCGCGACGATATTGCGGAGCACGGCCTGAATCGCATCGTGGTGGGCTCCTGCTCGCCGAGGTTGCATGAGCCGACCTTCCGGCAGGTGCTGATCGCGGCCGGCCTCAATCCGTACCTGCTGGAAATGGCCAACCTGCGGGAACAGTGCAGCTGGGTCCACATGAAGGACCCTGCCGGAGCAACGGCCAAAGCCCATGACCTGGTGAAGATGGCAGTGGCCCGGGCGCGCAATCTCGACCCGCTCGAAGAACCCAGGCTGCCCATGACCCAGCGGGCCCTGGTGATCGGCGGCGGTGTGGCGGGAATTCAAGCGTCCCTGGACATGGCCGACAACGGTTATGAAGTGGTCATGGTGGAAAAACAGCCTTCGATCGGCGGGGTTATGGCCCAGCTGGACAAGACCTTTCCCACCATGGACTGCTCCATCTGAATTCTGGGGCCGAAGATGACGGATGCCGGTCGGCATCCCCGGATCACGATCCACACCTTGAGTGAGGTGGTGGAGGTCAAGGGCCATGTAGGCAATTTCGACGTGCGCATCGTCAAGAAGGCCCGTTATGTGGATGAAAAGGAATGCACGGCCTGCGGCGACTGCGCCAAGGTTTGCCCGGTGGTGCGGCCTGACGAGTTCAACATGGGCCTTTCCTCCCGCCGGGCGATCTACTCGCCGTTCCCCCAGGCGGTGCCGTCTGCCTATGTATTGAATCCCGGCGAGTGTCTGGGCAACAACCCGGTCGTGTGCAGCAAATGTCTGGAAGCATGCAAGAAGAGGTGCATCGATTTTCACATGTCCGACCAGACCATCGACGTGCATGTGGGCACCGTGGTGGTTGCCACCGGGCTTAAGCCTCACGATCCTCGTGAACTCGACGAATACGGGTACACCCGCTTCAAAAACGTGATGACGAACCTCGAGTTCGAACGGCTGGTCAATGCCGGCGGGCCCACTCAAGGGCACCTGTTGCGGCCTACCGACCGTAAACAGCCTGGATCGGTGGGATTCGTCCAATGCGTGGGCTCGCGTTCGGCACGGCGTGGGAAGACCTACTGCTCCAACATCTGCTGTATGAACACCATCAAGAGCACACTGGTGCTCAAGGAGCACTACCCGGACATGGAGGTGAAGGTCTTCTACATCGATATCCGCGCCTTTGGCAAAGGATTCGAGGATCTCTATACCCGCAGCCGCCGCCAGGGGGTCCAGTACGTGCGGGGGCTGCCCGGCCATGTGGAAGAACTCGCCGACGGCCGCCTCCGCGTGGCCGTGGAGAACAACGGCGGGGGGACTCTTGATTATTGCGAGTTGGACATGCTGGTGCTGGCAACCGGCATCGAGCCGGCGGAATCCACCCACAGGCTGCAGGAGATGCTGGGCCTGCAGTTGACCTCGGACGGTTTCTTCCTGGAGGCCCATCCCAAACTCCAGCCGGTGGATGCCGCAACCAGGGGCGTATTCTATGCAGGCTGCGCCGAAGGGCCCAAGGACATCAAGGAGAGCGTCACCCAGGCCTCGGCGGCAGCGGCCCGCGCCATCCGCCTCATGCATGCCGAGAAGATCGCCGCCGAAGCGATTACCGCAGATGTCCTCCCTGAGTTGTGCAAGGGTTGCGGCAAATGCGCGGAAGTATGCCCCTACCATGCCATAAGCGTCGATCCCAAGAGGAAAATTCCGGCGCAGGTGGCGAAGGCTGCATGCAGCGGCTGCGGCACCTGTGCAGCCGAATGTCCCTTTGGGGCCATTACCATGAATCACTTCACCGATCACCAGATCGGCGAGCAGATCGATGCAATGCTGGAGAGCAGGCCCGCTGAAAAGATCCTCGCCTTTGCCTGCAACTGGTGTTCTTATGCGGGCGCCGACTATGCCGGTGTGTCCCGGCTGCAGTACCCGCCCAATGTCCGGTTGATCCGCACCATGTGCTCCGGCCGGGTGAGCGAGAAGTTCATATGGGATGGTTTCAAGAAGGGTGCACCGGTGATCCTGATCAGCGGCTGCCATATCGGGGACTGCCACTACATCAATGCCAACCACTGGACGGTCAAGCGGGTGGAGAAGATCAGGAAGAAGATGGAAAAACGCTCCATCCGGGCGGAGAGGCTGCAGCTGGAGTGGATCAGCGCGGCCGAAGGGATACGCTTTGCCGAGGTCATGAACCGCATGGAAGAGTTGCGCCGATCCGTATCGGCAAAAGAGATTGCCGAGACCATTGCCGCATTGGAAAGCGATTGACCCGGCGGAGGAAGGTGAAAGATGCCGAAGAATGCACCCAGGAGTGCGGGGGAGGCGATTGAGCAGGTGGTTCTCGCCATCAAGTGTTCAGTGTTCAGCGTTCAGCGTTCAGTGTTCAGCCGCCTGCCTACGACGCGGCAAAATTGATACCCCCGTAAAAATTTACGACACCATCAAGATTGCTGGTCTCCTAAAAAGTCGAAAATACCCTTTTTTCGTCATCCCGGCGAAGGCCGGGATCCGGTAATTTCGAGCCTTCGCAGAATATCTGGATTCCGGCCTTCGCCGGGATGACGACTTTTTACGATGTTGTCAAGATTGATCGATAATGAAAAGGTCACGTCCCCCGCTTGGGAAAATCCCTTGCTCCCGGGAGGTCAGAAGCTTTCGGCAAATCCGGGGAGGATGGACTTGAAGAAGGCATTCTGCACCAAGCGCTGGATGATCTGCCAGGTGCTGGCACGCGGGTCTTCGATGGGTCCTGAGATATCCGCCTGAGTAGCCACCCGTTCCTGCGGGTTCTCAAGCAGCTCCTTTATTCCTCTTACAATCCCCACGTAAAGCTTGTGAAAAACACCTTTCTCCTCTTTGGAGCGGCTATCGGTCACTTTCATGTCCTGGAACATGGGTTTCACGTAGCCGTTAATCCTGTCCTCCTCCACCTTCAGCTCCGAGTAGAATGAAAAAAGGCCGCCCTCAACAGCGAAGTTGCCGTATGCACTGAAGAGATCGCTCATAGACTTCATTGCGGTATTTTCGATCGTGACTTCGAGGTCGAAGTCGGGCCCTTTTTTTTCCGGGCGGAATACACCCGTGATGATGGTCTTTCCGGTTCCCATGAACTTTCCCATGAGCCCGAACTCGGCAGGCCCCTTTACGAATTGGTTGCTGAAGTTCCTTATAAAGAAATCGGTGTCCGAGACGAAGAGACGATACTTCGGATCCGTCGCCTCATTCACGAACCCGAACTCTCCATTCACGATCTTCAAATTCCGGATCTCGGTGGTCACGGTCGGCTTGTTGCTCAACTCCTTCGCCTTTTCGGCCGTCTTTCGGGCAACCTGTTTTTCCTTGGGAGCGGTCTCTGCGGCATGCACAAAATCCACCTTGGGCCCTTCGATCGTGAGATCATGAAGCAGGTAAATCTGTTTTTGGGTTCCGTATTCGATCGTGCCGCTTGTGGAAAGAAGCCCGCCGCTCACAAAGAAGTTGTAGCGCTGGATGAGGGGCCTGAAGTACTCCAGGTCCATTTTGGTAAGGCCGAATTCGACATGGAGCGTGGGGTGCGGCACGGCCAGAAAATTCGCGCTCCCGTCGAGAGAGAGCTTTCCTTTTTCGAATACCACACCCTCGAGGTGAACGGACGAAGGATACACCCCTTCAGGGGATTCGATGTTCCGAATGTTGCGGGCATAAAGGTTGATTTGACTAAGCTCCAAGGGCTTGTACGGACCTTTATCCTTATAGGTCAGTTCCGCGTTGGTCACCCACAACTGATCAATTTTGAGCGGGTAGATGGACTGGAGCGCCTGCTGCCACCCTTCCTCGGTGACAGGGTAATCTTTTTCCTGTTCCTCCTCCACGTTTCCCAGATCGACATGGACCTTTAGCCCGTCGAGCCGCAGATCGCCCACCACATATAGCCTCAGCAGTTGTTTCCAGTGGACGCTGGCCCTGAAATAAGGGATCTCGACGACGGCCGGATCGGATTTTGCATTCTGGATGATTCTGACATCGTACAAGGTAAGAGCGAACCATACCGGGGAGAACCTGGCTTTGCCGATCTTAATCGTATACTCCTTCATGTGTTCATTCGCATTGCGGGTCAGATAATCGCGGATCGGGTTGCCCGCAAGATAGGAAGCCGCGGTTACCAGGATAACCAGTGCGACAATGGCGGTGAGTGTCCACCCCAGAATGCGGAGGATCCGGCCTTGAACCTTCATGTGAATCATGGAAATTTCGTTTTGTGAGTCCTCGAAGAGGAACACCTGTTTTAATTAAGTCTAAGAAGTCACAGTTGAGAGGGAAATAAGAGAAAGGCAGTATTTCCGGATTCAATGCGTGCTCATACCGACTAATGTCTCTGCCAGTACCAGTAGAGACAGGAGAGCACCTGTGCGATCTCCTCGACACGGTTGTAGGTGCGCACGCCCAGATCGTTGACTTCGTGAATAGCCTGGCTTTGCCAGGGGGAGTACCGCGTTCCAACGAGGACGGGGATTTTCGCCGCTTCTTCCAGTGCGGCAAATCCCAGGATGGTCTGTTTCTGGGCGTCGAGAAAGGATTCCCGCTCAGGAGGGGGACTCTGCCCGATCCGGCCCGGCCTGCCCACCCCATGCAGAATGAGCCCATCCGCTTCACCTGAAAAGATAACCTCCCTCCCGATCTCCACCATCCTGTCGGCGTCCCAGAAGAGACCCGATGCGCCTATGTCTATGGGATTCTTCGTGGACGCCCTTGCCGGCATCCCCAGTCTTCTCAGCCTTTTCTGCAGGCCGGTTCCGAATTCGGGAACAACCATGCCGTGGGCTTCCAGGGAATCCGAAAGGGCTACCCCCCAGGATCCACCCATGGTCACTATCGCTACCCGTTTGCCTTTCATCGGTGGGCGTTCCACAACTGCGTGTCCCAGGGGAAGGAGCAGCTCAATGGTCGGTGCGTTCACGATTCCGATCTGCTTCAACACGCCCTCGTGCACTCCTCGTATCCCGCTCAGGGCGCCTGTATGGCTGGATGCCGCTCGAGCGCCGTTGTTGGTTTTGCCTCCTTTGTAGAGTACAATGGGTTTCTCTCTTGCGACTTTTCTTGCTATTTCCAGGAAATTGCTTCCGTTGCGAAATGTCTCCATGTACATGAGAATCCCTTTCACATCGGGTTGCTCCCCGAAGAATTCCAGAAAATCATTCGCGGTCAGATCGCATTCGTTGCCCGTGTGAATGAATTTACCCACACCCATGCCTCTGTAGAATCCGGACGCCAATAGATCGTAGAAGGCATAGCCTCCCTGGCAGACGGCGGCGAGAGGGGTGGAAATGAGGTGGTTTACGGGCGACCCGGATGGGTTGAAATCGGCCTCGAGGTTGAACACGCCGCTGACATTCGGGCCGAGGATATTCATGTTGAAGGAGCGCGCGATTTGCGAGAGCTCATCCTGCTTTTCCGAGCCGCTCGAGGAGACCTCCCCGAAGCCTGCAGTGATGATCACCACTCCCCGGGCCCTTTTCTCTCCGGATGCCCTTACGGCATCTTTCACCGACTGCTCGGGCGTGACAACCACCACGAGGTCGACTCTTCCCGGGATTTCCCGGACATCCCCGTACGAGGGAATTCCGTATACCTTTTCGGCCCGGCGGTTGACGGGATAGATCTTGCCCCTGAAGGGGCGGGACAAAATCCCTTCCATGATGAACGACCCCCACGAGCCTGGTCTTTCCGTGGCGCCGATGATCGCCACGGATCGGGGGTCGAGAAAGACGTCAAGATCCTTTCTCTTTTCCTGCAAAACCGTTCTCCTCCTGTGCAGTGCCCCTCTCCGGAGAAGGCCCCGCCTCAATCAAAAGATGTATACACCACCCCGCAAGGGCGGACAAACCCCAGTCGTGAAAACCCGAAAGACAGGGAGTCTAAATGAGAGCGAACTCGGCCCGCTCGGCGGCAAGCCGAAATTTCTGGGCAACAATGCTGTCCATGATCATTTGAGTGAGATGATACCCTATGGCGGGAATCATGGCCATCGGGAATTGTGCGGCAAAGTACCCCGCCCATACGATGTAGGAGACGGTAAGGGTCTTTTGTGACGTGTGTATCGTAAATGCCGTGACCGACGGACGATCGAGGCCCATAAACCGGGCGGTTCCGTAATTCATTGCCAGCACCAATGAGTGCAGAACGACCATGAAGGCAAGGACGGCAAGGATGGCGATACCGGCCTGTAGGATGCGCTCAGTGGAACTCGCGACTGCATTGAAGATGATCAGCAGAACAATGCACTGCTGGAAGATGGAAAATCCTTTTTTGCAGAGCGCAATTTTTTTCTTCACCAACGGTCTTACCAGTTGGCCGATGATTGTAGGGGCCAGGATCGTGAGGGCAAGACCCCCAAGCATCCTCAGCACCGGCAGCTCGATGTGACCCCCGAAGTGAAGCAGCAGATTCAGGGATAAGGGTATGGTGAAAATGGCAAGAGCATTTCCCAGGACGCAGATGAAAAGCGAGAGCGGCACATTGCCCCTGCCCACGTCGGTCATGACAGTGCCGGAGGCAACGGTCACAGGGGCCGTGGCAATAATGCAGACGCCGATCACGAATTCCATGGGCATCATTATGGAAGCCAGGCCCCATGCCAGCAGGGGGATGGCAACGAGGGAGGAAATCATGGCCGCAACCGGCGGACCAAATCTCCGAAGTTGTGCGCCGATGCTGGAGGTCTCCAGCGTCAGGCCTGTAATGAAAAAGGCAAGAGAGACTCCAACGTTCAAAATGGAGTATTCCCGAACCAATCGGCCCACTCCCGGGAGACCGAAGGCCATGAGGATCACAACGAGAATGCCTCCGAAGAACCAGTTCCTTTTCAAGAAGGCTTGCATGGTTAAAGTTCTTTTCCGAGATCGAGGTTTTCTTCACATATTTGAACGCCAGTATCTACGCAATTCACGATCCATTGCGCAACAAAAAAGGCTTCTGAACTCCAGAAGCCTAAAAAGCGGGAGCACACAGGAGCCCTGTATGCCCTCCGCCGCACTGTAATGAATTTATCTTTCCGTCTGCCCGGATCGCTCCTGCTTCATTGGACGCTGTTGCTGCTGTTGCTGATAAGTCCTTGAATCGGGTTGCTGCCGTTGATATTCACGCTGTTGCGGATAATCCCGCTGCTGCTGGTACCCGCTCATGCCCCTTTGCTGGCCGTAATAGCTGAAGACTTCCCTCTGAAACTGGGGGTCTTCCAGCATCTGAAAATTGTTCTCACTGATCGTGGGGGCATTTTCCAGCTGCTGCTTGTCGATGTTCGAGAGGATGATAGAATCCTGCTGCTGGCTCAGATCGGCATTTCTGAAGGGAACGGGGATATTATCGCCGCCCATCCCCATAACACCGCCTTTTGAAACGATCAGGTAAGCAACCTGGCCGTTTCTGGTAATGATCAGATCCTTGACGCTCCCAAGTTCCTGCCCCTGGTCGTTCTTTACTTTCTTGTCCATCAAGTCGCTGGCGCTGGAAAACCGCTGGCCCATCTGCTGCTGGCGCTGCCGGTCCGTACTGCCCCGCTGCTGCCGGTCTTGGGTCCCGTACTGGCGCTGCTGCTGATCTCTCTCACCGTACTGCCACTGGGACCTGTCCTGCCGGCCGTATTGATCCTGTGTTCCATACTGGCGTTGCTGTTGATCCTGGCTTCCATACTGGCTGCTCTGACTTCCCTGATAACCCCTCTGCTGTGCGGAGGCGAATGAAACCAGGCTCAACACAATTACGGATACGCATAATACAAGAAATAGCTTTTTCATCTCTACTCTCCTTTGTTTAAGATTAATCCAGTCTTAAACCACGTCGGAACTTCAGGTCTCTTTTTCGAGGGACCTCCCCGGAGGCAAGGCATATGGAGACCCGCCTCGTATGCCATTTCAAGGAATTTACGTGCACCTTGTCGATTGAGCAATAGGTTGAAAATCTTAATCTTAGGCATGGGGAGGGCTTATCGAGAAAAGCAGAAAAAGAAGAGTTGCCACAAAGACACCAAGACACAAAGAAAAACACCGGTCTCCTGTGTGAAAAGGAATGGCCGGTAGTTCCCTGATTCTTTCACAATAGCTATCTTCGTGTCTTTGTGTCTTGGTGCGAAATCAAAAGGGCGGCTCTCTGGAGTCGCCCTTTGCTGAAGGAGAGCACTACGAACAATGCTCCGCCTGCAACTCCACTAGCTTGCCGGCGGCCGTTGCGGAGTGGTCTCCGGTCTCTCCGTGCCACCTGGTTTCGGCTCATCAGTTCTAAACCCTTCCCGTTCTCCCGAGGGGCTGCCGGGGCGTTGCGTCTGTCCCGCAGGCGGTGGCTGTGTTCCCGGTGCGGGCTTGTCCGTCCTTTGTTCCGGCACTACGCCCGGCGCTCCACCTCTTTCTTCTTGTCCTCCTCCGCCACCTTGGTCACAGGCAGAGATCATGAGAAAAAGTGAAAATACCAGGGCCACCATTGCTTTTGTCCATTTACTCTTCATGTTCGTCCTCCTTTGCGTTGACCACATGGTTCCTTTCTCCGGCTCCTGATGCCGGACTTTTGGAATCTGTGCGTGGGTTGTAGGTTAAGTAATCCGCCGCTTCCCGCCCCGGCGCTCCGGTCATCCCGCCGAGAGCCGCGGAACTCAAAACAGAACGGAACCAACCCGTCCCGGATATTTGGTTCATTAACCGGACGAAAGACATATATCCCCAGCCCTTCAAGGCGCCGAGCGCATCCGTTCCTGCAGCATGCTCAGGGACAGGACTCTCCCGAGGAGCCTCTGTCATGAATACCTCCTTTCATCGTGATAAGCCGAAGACGTGTCCTCGGGATAAGCCGCAGAGGGGACAAATGTCTTGCCCCCGTCGAAAGACCTTTCCGGATATTTCATTTCCACACGGTCGTTTTCGATCTCCGACAACCGTTCGACAGGGATCCAGCCCCTGATTGCAGCATGCCGTGCGGCCGCCATCGTGTCATTCAAGAGAACAAGCTCGCTGCCCCAATCTTTCACTTTGACCGCGATCTCTGCAATTCTGCTGCGCCGCAATGCACAGGGCAAGACATCCCGTATGTAAAGGACGGGAATCCTGCCCGGGAAAGACCGCGCGATCAGACTGTAAATCTCCACATCCCTCTGTCCACTGTCCCCGAGCAGCATGAAAGGAAGACCGGGATACGATTCAAGGATCTCATGGATCCTTTTGAGTTTGTACCCGTGCCGCCAGGGGTCTTTCATCGACCCGGTGAAGGGCAGTTCACGAAGGAAAATGGGACCGGGCGGCAACCCGTGAATGTCCATGAAGTCCTGTAGGATGTCGTACATCTGCCAGGAACTGCTGGAGATATAAAAAAAAGGATTTCGCTCGCATCCGGTCAGACCTCCATGAAGGGCTCTGTAAAACGGTCTTACGCCCGGGAAGGGCTGTCTTGTGGATGCGTTGGAAAACATCAACAGGCTGATCATTTTGAAAGGGTTTGTCGCGTGGGCGTACATGATGGTGTCGTCGATATCGCTGATGATCCCGATCCGTGCTCCATGCGGGGGAAAAAACACCTGCCCCATTGCCTGAACAGGAGTTTCCGGTCGCGGATTCACTACCTCCACCTTAACGGGGCGCCGGGTCGAACTGGACAGAGGGAGGTTCAACTCCAAATCCGCATGGAAGAAACCCTGTGTGGTTGTGTTCACCATTTTGTGCATGGAGTCAAACCGTACCCGGACCGTAACGCCACTGCCTGGAAGAATAAAGAATCGTTTCCACATCTTCTGGGCATTATCGATAAAGGTGTCGCGACGGTCCATGCGTACGACGCCTGATTTCTCGACCACACGGCCTCTGAAGTGAAATATTGCATTCGTGGCATAGCCCGAGAACGGTATGATTGCCAATGAGTCAGGGGAGATCGTTCCGCCGTTGGACTTTCTGCTCATGACAGTCGCCATACTCCGGAGGATGAATTTTTCCACCGCATGGCTTTTCCTTTTTTCCGCTCTTGCGTGCATCGTTAACCAGGTTTTCAGATTTCATCTAAGATAAGTGCGTGCCAGGAATATAAAAATGGGGAATGAGCCGTATTTTCCGAAAGTCGGAGCAGTAGCGGGCCACAAGGAAAAGACGCAGAGACTCACAGCTTTTTGCCGCGGGTAAACTTTCTCTTCACCGCATTTCGCATCCTTGCGAGTTTCGGGAAGCGGTGTTCGAGCTTGTCGGAGAGTCTCTGAAAAAATGGGACATCTTTTGACAGCAGCACCAGACCGATGCCGAGCAAAAGCCATCCCTGGAGTATGGGAAGAACCAGCCCGGCAACACCCAGGATCAACGACAGAATGCCAAGGGCAATTCTGAAGTTTCGGGAGAGATTCTTCACGGGGTCTCATCCCTCTGAAAAATCGAATGCATGCGAACCGACGAGGCTCATCTTCCTTTTAAGGACGACAAGGATCAAGAAAAGCTCAATTCCAGAGAAGCACCTGAAATTAGTGTGAAGTCCTTTCAGGAATGCAGGATGGCCTTTATTCTCCGCAAAGGGTTCTTAATATAATCTTGAAAAGCGTATGAATCCCGGGCCAATGGAAAAATGTTGCCGGCGGCCCGTAAAGGAGGTGAACCATGGCTCGTCCGATCTGGAAAGGGCACATCACTTTCGGACTTGTCAATATCCCCGTGACGCTCTATTCGGCTGAGAAGCGCGATGAGCTGCATTTCAAGCTTCTGGACAGTCGCAACAAGGCGCGGGTCCATTACGAGCGTGTCAATGAAGAGACCGGCGAGGAGGTTCCCTGGTCTGAAGTGGTCAAGGCGTTTGAATATGACAAGGGGAATTATGTCCTTGTAGAAGAAGAGGATTTCAAGAGAGCAGCACCGGAAGCCACTCAGGCGGTGGAGATCCAGGACTTCGTGGACAGGGAAGATGTCGATTATGTGTATTACGATAAACCCTATTACCTTATGCCCGGGAAAAAAGGAGAAAAGGGATATGTGCTTCTAAGGGAGATTCTTCGGAGGACAGGAAAAGTAGGCATATCAAAGGTGGTCATCCGGACCCGCCAGTATCTCGCTGCGCTCCTGGCAGAGGGGGACGCACTCGTGCTGGAACTCTTGCGTTTCGATCAGGAAGTGCGAAAACCCGGGGAGTTCGACCTCCCCCAGTCCGATCTGAAGGAATATCAAATCTCCGAACGTGAGGTGGAGATGGGCATAAAGCTCGTGGAGAACATGACATCCGACTGGACGCCGGAAAAATACAAGGACGACTATCGCGAAGCGCTGATGAAGTGGATCGACGAAAAGGCAAAGAAAGGCGAACAGTTTGCGTCTGAAGCACCGCCCGAAGAGGAGAGAGTCACGGCCGATGTCATCAATTTGATGGATGTGCTCAAAAGAAGCGTTGAGCGCACCGAGAGAGAGAAGAAAGCGAAGGGGCAGGGCGCAAAGATGGCGCACACCGCGAAAGCCAGAGGGCAAAGATCCAAGCGCATGGAGCATAGAGCTTAAGACGCATAGCGCAAAGAGCAAAGAGCATAGAGCATAGAGCAAAGGGCAAAGCGGAACTGCAAAAACTGGTTTCCGGCTTTCGTAGGAATGACGAGAGTGATTCAACGAACCGTTAGGACTTCCATTTCCTTCTTAGAACTGTAAGGGAAGATTCTGACTTTTACAGTTTATTCCTGACTCGATGCGTGCCGGGAGTGACGGTGACTTCTTTGCCATGCACTTTGCGCTATGCTCTATGCGTCTTTCCGCGAGCGAAGCGAGCATTTGATGGGCCTCCGCGAGTACAAAAAAAAGCGAGACTTCACCCGCACGCCTGAGCCGGCCGGCGAGGGCAAACCCGCCGCAGGGGAGCGTTCGTATGTAATTCACAAGCACGCGGCCAGTCATCTGCATTATGACCTGCGGCTCGAGATGGAAGGGGTTCTGAAGAGCTGGGCCGTTCCCAAGGGCCCCAGCCTCGATCCTGGAGAAAAGCGGCTGGCCGTGCATGTGGAGGACCATCCTGTCGAGTACGGCTCGTTCGAGGGGGTGATCCCTGAGAAGGAATATGGCGGGGGGACCGTCATGCTGTGGGATCGGGGGGAATGGTTTCCGGACGGAGATGCGGCGGCGAAATACCGCAAAGGCCACCTGACCTTCCGCTTGAGCGGGGAGAAACTGAAAGGGTCCTGGACTTTGGCACGCATGGGCGGGAAAGCCGGCGGGGAAGGGAAAAACTGGCTGCTGATCAAGAGAAAGGACAAGGAAGCGCGAACGGATTATGACATTTTGAAAGAGCGGCCCCTCAGTGCAGCAACCGGAAGGACCATGGACGAGATTGGCTCATCCAGAGATCGTGTGTGGACCGGCACAGAGGGGGAAATCAAATCCCTTGACCCCGCGGCACTCCCCGGAGCGCGCCGCTCTGCCATGCCGTCCCACACCAGGCCGCAGCTCGCCACACTGGTCAAAGAACCGCCCCAGGGAGAGCGCTGGGTGCATGAAATCAAATATGACGGGTATCGCATTCTCTGTCTCAAAAAGGGAAAGGACGTACGTCTCTTGAGCCGGAACGGAAACGACTGGACGTCGCGGTTTGTTTCCATTGCCCGGGACGCTTCCTCACTGGGGATGAAGAATGTGATTCTGGATGGAGAGGTAGTGGTGCTTCGGCCGGACGGCACGACCGATTTTCAGGCCCTTCAAAACGCTTTCGAGGGTTTGCTGCCCTGGGGGAAAATCGGGAATGTCGGATACTACATCTTCGATCTCCTCTATTACGATGGGTATGACCTTACCCGGACACCCCTTGCGGATCGAAAAAGACTGCTGAAGGAGGTTCTTGAGAATGCGGGCGCGCCTCCTTCCCTGTTTTACGGGGATCATATCGCAGGCAGGGGGAAAACCGTCTACGACCAGGCTTGCGAGCTTGGAATGGAAGGGATCGTCTCCAAAAGGCAGGACAGCCGGTACGAGCAGCGCCGAACCGGGGACTGGCTAAAGGTAAAATGTGTAAAGAGACAGGAGTTCGTCATAGGAGGCTATAGCGAGCCCAGCGGTTCACGCGTCGGCTTCGGCGCGCTTCTTATAGGATTTTACAACGACGCGGGAGAGTTGATCTATGCCGGCCGTGTGGGCACGGGTTTCAATGAATTTTCTCTCCGGCAGACGATGTCCGAGCTCAAACCGCTGGAAGCGGATAGGACTCCTTTTCGAAATCCTCCAAAGGGAAGAGAAGCGCGCGGCGTGCACTGGGTAAGACCGGAGCTCGTTTCAGAGGTCGAGTTCACAGAGTGGACGAAGGATGGAATTCTTCGGCACCCTTCGTTCAAAGGTTTGAGGAAGGATAAGAATCCTCGGGAAATCCATCGAGAGATCCCCGATGCTTCGTCTCAAAACGGCCGCGGCTCCCAATCAACCGGGAGCACCCATAAACGGCGACCGTCTTCCCTGGACTCAAAAGAAAACAAGATTGAGGGGATTTCCATATCCAACCCCGACCGCATCCTCTATCCGGAACAGGGTCTGACAAAGATCTCCATTGTGGATTATTACCAGAAGGTAGCGGACCTGATCATTCCTCATCTTGAGAACAGACCCCTTTCTCTCGTCCGTTGTCCTCAGGGTCGTCAGAAGAAGTGTTTCTATCAGAAACACCTTACGGAACAGACTCCTTCTGTCCTCAAGGAGATTCCGGTTCAGGAGAAGGAAGAAGCAGGGATGTACGTGGCCGTCAAGGATCTGAAGGGTCTCATCTCCCTTGTTCAGCTCGGTGTTCTCGAATTCCACCCCTGGGGGAGCAGGTCCGATCGGCTGGAGCAGCCTGACCGGCTCATTTTCGACCTGGATCCCGGTGAGTTCATCTCGTCCCGGCAGCTCGTCAAGTCGGTCCGGCTCTTACGCAACTTCTTGGAAGACCTGGGTCTTGTCTGTTTCCTCAAGGCGACCGGAGGCAAAGGCTACCACGTAGTGGCGCCAATTGCCCGCAGCCTGACATGGGACGAAGTAAAGGAGTTTGCACAAAGAGTAGCGCAACAGCTTGTCAGGATGCAGCCTGACCTCCTCGTCTCAGTGATGAGCAAATCCAAACGAAAAGGCAAGGTGTTCCTTGACTACCTCAGGAACGGACGGGGCTCGACGGCGGTAGCCCCATACTCGACCCGTGCGCGGCCGTCGGCTCCAGTGGCGGCCCCTCTGTCCTGGGATGATCTTTCCCCTGACTCTGCTCCCGATCGATTCAGAGTCGAGAACACCTCAGATCTTTTGAACCGGCCGGATCCCTGGGCGGATTTCTTCAACGTCCGCCAGTCCATAACAAGACCAATGAGGAAAAAGCTCGGGATGTGAGCTGACGAAGGGTTCGGCCGCTCCACCTGGGACCGGCATGGTGAAGGGGCATGCCGCCGTCCTATTCAACCGCAGCCTCTACCCTGTTGGTATTTCCTTTTCTGAATGAGGTCACGAGGCCGTTTTCCATAGCGAAGCAAACCAGTGCGGAAGTCCGGTGGAGGTTCAATTTCTTCATGATATTGTAGCGGTGCTTTTCAACGGTTCTCCTGCTGATAAAGAGGTATTCGGATATCTCCTTCACGGAATACCCTTCGCCGATGAGTTTCAGGATTTCCTGCTCACGCACACTGAGATGGGTCAAGGGGCCTTCCCGAGCCTCGGGCTTCCCACCCATGTACACGGCAAGGACATTGTCCAGAATTTCCGGGCTCGCATAGGGTTTTCCTGCAAGAACACTTCTGATAGCCAGGAACAACTCCTCCCGGCTGGCCTCTTTCAGACAATAGCCATTCCCTCCCAATCTGAAAACATCGAGTACGTATTCTTCGCCTTCATGGATGGTCAGCGCGAGGATCTTCACGGTTTCCGACTGCTTCCGGATATTCCTCAGCGCAGCGATACCGCTCATTTTAGGCATGTTGAGGTCCAGGAGGACAAGATCGGGCTTTGTCTCCTCAACCGATCGTATGGCCTCCATGCCATCTGCGGCCTCGGCGACCACCTCGAAGCTCGGGTCCGACGACAACATGGCCTTGAGGCCCTCCCGGACCAGTGTTTCATCTTCGGCGATCAACACACGCCACTTCTCATCGTTTCTTGCTTCCAAAATGCTGCTGCTCCTTTGAAGTCGGTTTTCTACGTGTGGAGCGGATAGGCTCCTGCTTTCCATTCTCTTCATATCCTTCTATTTTTTCCGTATGGGTTTATAAATACGCTCCACCTTGTATCGACGGAGAGTGATGGATGTATTCGATTCCACTATTTTTACGCCTTGTTTCTACGACATGGAACCGTTTTTAAGACTTCTCGGCGGCGCACTGCCGGTGGCGTGAAGTCGTGCAGGAGCGGGAAAAGTCCGTGTATTGGGGGCGCAGAGAGGACCCCTTCCACGGGTTTTTGGATATCGATCGGGTCGATACCCATAAGGGACTACTGATTTTGATATTCAGGAAATACAGTGTGAACCCCATTTGTTCATAACCTTTTGGCTGATTAGATTTCGTCAGATCCCTTTGCAGTACCAGAGGAGAGAAATGAACAACCCATTCTCTAAGATCGACCTTCATCTTCATCTGATTGGAGGAAAGAGACTGGGGCCTTACGGATAATCATTGCAAATAGGAGTTTTCCAGATCCCTGCAGTCCAAGCCAGGCTGGTTGGAAGTGAAGCTTGCTTCCACTCCGGCCATGCGCCTGTGATTGAGCGATTCTGATGAGGTACCTCATGAAACCGGCCATTACAATCCTGCTTGCGCTCGCTGTCTTTTTCTTCGGTGTAGGAGCAGCCGACGCAGGAGAAATTCCCTATGGTGAATTCAAGCGGCTCCTGAAGCAGGGCAAGATCGAGGAAGTGATCATTGGACCGGAGACCGTACAGGGCTATATGAAAGGATCCGGCGCTGAGGCGACCAGGAGGTTTGAGACAGTCAGAGTGGGCGACCCTGACCTGATCAGCGACCTCCAGGCCAGCGGGGTCATGTACTCAGGAAGCCGGGGAAGCGCCTGGGGATCCATCCCCGGATGGATGATCTCGCTCGGCATCATTCTTCTCATCTGGTTTATTCTCAGTCGGAGGTCCTCGTCTGACAGGGGGCTGATGGGGTTCGGCAAGAGTAAGGCGAAATTGTACACGCAGGAGTACCCCAAGGTTTCCTTCAGCGAGGTTGCCGGCTTGGAGGAGGCTACGGAGGAGCTGAAGGAGATTGTCGAGTTTCTCAAGGCGCCACAGCGTTTTCAACTCCTGGGGGGAAGACTTCCCAAGGGAGTGCTTCTTGTCGGCTCTCCCGGAACGGGGAAGACCCTCCTGGCGAGAGCGGTGGCCGGGGAGGCGGGAGTTCCCTTTTTCAGCGCCACGGGGTCCGACTTTGTCGAGATGTATGTAGGAGTGGGTGCATCCAGGGTAAGGGATCTGTTCCGGCAGGCGCGCGAGATGACCCCTTGCCTCATCTTCATAGACGAACTGGACGCGCTGGGAAAGGCAAGGAGCTCTCATCCCATGGGAGATCATCAGGAACGCGAGCAGACATTGAATCAACTCCTGTCTGAAATGGACGGGTTCGATCCGAAACAGGGGTTGATCGTGATGGCCGCCACCAACAGGCCCGAAATCCTGGATCAGGCACTCCTCAGACCCGGAAGGTTCGATGTAAATATCCTCGTGGACCGTCCTGACGTCAGAGGCAGGGAAGCGATTCTTGAGATCCATTCCAAAAAGATCAAGATGGCCGATGATGTAAATCTCAAGGTTCTGGCCTCAAGGACGATTGGAATGGTTGGCGCGGATCTCGGGAATCTTGTGAACCAGGCCGCGCTCCTTGCCGCCCGGAAGAACAAGCAGGCGGTTGACATGGCCGATTTCGAGGAGGCCATTGACCGTGTACAGACAGGCACCCAGAAGAAGAAATGGGTGATCAGCAAGAAGGAAAGAAGGATGGTGGCGTACCACGAGCTGGGACATGCCATTACCGCGACCTGTCTCCCTCATGCCGATCCTGTCCATAAAGTCACCATCATCCCGAGGAGCACAGGCTCTCTCGGCCATACGCTGCAACTGCCGGCCGAGGACCGTTACCTGATGACCAAATCCGAGCTGATCGATCGAATGACCATTCTTCTCGGCGGGAGGGCGGCGGAAGAACTCGTTTTCGGTGAACACTCCACCGGTGCCCACAACGACTTGGACATGGCGAGCACCATTGCGCGGAAAATGATCACGGAGTATGGGATGAGCCGGGTGCAGGGCCCGATTGCCTTTGAGAAGGATCAAAGGTCAATGTTTCTCGATTCGGGTGGGGGTACCCTGAAGACTTACAGCCAGGAGACTGCCCGCGAGATAGACGATGAGATCAAACAGCTCATCTGGGAAGCCTATGAAAAGGCGAAATCGCTCCTCACGGAGAAACGTGGAGCTCTCGATCGAATAGTGCGGATTCTGCTGGAAAAGGAGATTCTGGAAGGGGAGGAATTGAAAAGGCTTCTTGAAATCTACGATTCACCTGTGCCTGGGGTTCGCATGCTGTCGGAAAGCATCCCTCCGGAAACCGTGCCCCCGGAAATCATTCCCCAGAAGGCAAATTTGACGTGAATTCCGGGGAAAGCCGGCGGCAGCTCCCTACCCCCAACTCTCCCCGGCCGTCTTGCCCCCGATCACTGCTGCAGAGAACGGGTCAGGAAGTTCTCTTGGAAAGCAGAATCTTTGCACGGTCGGAAAGCTCCTTGTATTTCTCCTGAACTTCTTTGAAGAAGCGGGTCGCCTCCTCGTCACCGTCCTGCTCTGCATCACCGGCATAGACCTCCGCAGTCTCAAACCCCTGCAATGCATGATAAAGCGTGCTGATAAGACCGAATAAGACCCATCGGGTTAATCAATAAAGGACGGGGCTGCGGAGATTTACAAGAAAGACCCTATTGCCGGTAAGCAGGTAACGAGATTAAGTAAATCTAACAACCATAAATTCGACAAAATAATGATGCCTTCCATTTCAGTCATCGTATGCACCAAGGGTAGCGCGGATGAGCTTTCAGCATGCCTTAAAGCCCTTCTGAAGCAACAATACCCTGCCATGGAAATCGTGGTGATCGACATCCTCCCGGAGGATACCGGGACCCAGGTTTTGATGAGAAACCGGTTTCCAGGGTGCAGATATGTGTCAGGGCCTGAATTGGGACTGGCCGGCGCCCGTAACCTGGGCATAGCCGAATCGTATGGGGATATCCTGTCGTTCATCGATGACGGCTCCCGTCCGCTCACAGGGTGGTCCCGCGCCGTTGCGCAAAGCTTCGCCGAAAACCCGAAACTGGGCTGCTGCACAGGCCCCGTGCTGCCCATGGAGTTCAAGACACGGGCGCAGAGACTTCTTGAAGAACGTGGTGGATTCAGCAAAGGTTTTGCCAGGGTTGTCTTTGGCAGAAACTCGCACACGCCCACCGAAGCGTATCCGGTTCAGAACTGGAAATTCGGCGCCGGGTCCAACATGTCCTTCAGACGGTCCGCCTTTCTTCGGATCGGAGGTTTCGATACCTCCATCCGCTCTGAAGAGGATCTCGAGATATTCTTCAGGGTGGTGAGGGCGGATTTTGAGATTCTATATGAGCCGAGGGCGATTGTTTTTCACCGATACCCGAGGACATATAAAGAGCTCCGAAGAACCCTGCATCTGTGGGGACATGGCTACATCTCCGCCCTTTTGAAAATAGCCGAAATAGACCCGCTCTATCGCAGGAAAGCGCTCTCCGAGGCCTCGTCCTGGTTCTGGGCTTTTCATCTCAGGGATCGTCTATGTGGAGGGTTCACCGGTAAGAGGAGGAGATTTCCTCCAGGGCTGGTTCTTGCAGAGGTCTCAGGTGGCGCAAGGGCTATGGTCGAATACATGCTCTATCGGCCCCGCAAAAGAGGAGAAGAATCACTGCTCACGCCCCGATTCTTCTCCCCCTTCATACGACTTCTAAGGCGTTGGACCTAGCAGGACAGGTGCAGACATGAAATGCATGAGACAGGCTGTCGTGTGGACGGTTTTTGCCTCCTCTTTATGTGCCGCAGCGACAGGCCTATCCGGATGTTATGCTCTTCGAGGATCTTCGGGCGGCGGCCAGACGGATTTTAGTGCGCCCCGGGAGATCAAAGTCGCCGATATCGCTCTTCCGGAGGGATATCGGATAGAGCCGATCGCGACGGGACTGACCTTTCCCACGGGCGTGACTTTCGATGAAAAGGGCTCCGTCTATGTCATAGAGTCCGGGTATTCGTACGGTGAGGTCTGGACCGTGCCCAGACTGCTCCGGATCCAGCCCGGAAGTGAACCTGTACCCATAGCATCCGGCGGCAGGAACGGCCCGTGGACAGCGGTAACCTACCACCAGGGAGCCTTCTATGTGGCTGAGGGCGGCGTACTGGAAGGGGGCCGCATCCTGCGGATCACTCCCGAGGGCAAGACTTCCGCGCTGGTGAGCGGCTGTCCAAGCTGGGGCGATCACCACACCAACGGGGTGATTGCAGGACCCGATGGGTGGTTGTATTTCAGCCAGGGAACCGCCACAAATTCCGGCGTGGTGGGTGAAGACAACGCCAAGTTCGGATGGCTGAAACGAAAACCGGAGTTCCACGATGTCCCGTGCAGGGACATTGTTCTGACAGGCGAAAACTTCGAAAGCGCAAATCCCATTGCGGAAGGATCAAGCGAAAAAGTAGTCACGGGCGGTTATGTCCCGCTTGGGACTCCGACTCAAAATGGACAGGTAATCCCGGGAAAAGTGCCCTGCAGCGGCGCAGTGATGCGTATCAAATTGGCGGGCGGGCAGCCGGAGCTTGTGGCATGGGGTTTCAGAAATCCATTCGGTCTCGCCTTTTCGCCGGATGGGCGGCTCTATGCTACGGACAATCAATACGACGTTCGCGGAAGCAGGCCGGTGTTCGGCGCGGGCGATCTGATGTGGCAAATCAATTTTGGAGAGTGGTACGGGTTCCCGGATTTCCATGGGGCCGACCCCCTGTATGAGGGCGAACGATACAAGCCCCTGAGAGGCGATGTCCCCAAAAGGCTGTTTGAGATCTATCCTGGAAGACCCCCCCGTCCGGCAGCCGTTCTCCCGGTTCACTCCTCATCAGATGGATTCGACTTCTCCCGTAACCCTGACTTCGGGTACATGGGACAGGCCTTTGTGGCTCAACTGGGCGATGAGGCCCCTGATACCGGCAAGACCCTGGCGCCGGTGGGATTCAAAGTCGTACGGGTGGACGTTGGAACCGGAGTCGCCGAGGACTTTGCAGTGAACCGGGGAAAAACCAATGGGCCTGCCTCATGGCTCAAGACGGGCGGATTGGAGAGGCCGTTGGCCGCCCGCTTCAATCCCGAAGGAACCGCCTTGTATGTGGTGGACTTCGGCGTGATGATGCATCACGGGGAAGGAGTTCTCCCCCGCACCGACACGGGTGTGCTGTGGCGGATCGCTCGTACGAAGGAAAAATAATGAAACTCAGATCTCTCCTCCTCGTAGCAGGGCTTTCGATCTGTTTCTTTCTGCTCCTCGCCTGCGGTTCCGCCCGGAGGGGAGAGCCCTTGACGGGTCGCTCCTCTTTTTCCGAAGAGGCGGGGCTCGGAAGAATCGCTTTTTACGCCCATTGCGACCAGTGCCATCCCGGAGGCGAAGCCGGCCTTGGACCGGCCCTGAACAATAAGCCTCTTCCCGGTTTTCTGATCAAGATGCAGATTCGCCATGGTTTGGGAGCCATGCCATCTTTTTCCAATATCCGGGTCCCCGAACGGGATATGGATAACATTGTGAACTATTTGAAGGAACTGAGGAGATGACCATAGTCGCAATTACCCAGGATGACGACATCGAGAGCGCTGTTTTTCGGGCGCTCGATCATTTGGATCTGGAACCCCTGATTCGCGGGAAATTCGTTGCGGTAAAGCCCAATGAAACCTATGCATCGGCATCGGAAAGGACCGGAGTCACCCAGCCCGACACGCTCAGGTCGATGCTCAGATACATAAAGCGCTATGACCCGGAAAAGCTCGTCGTCAGCGGCGGGTCGGGGGCAGGGGAAACGGATGAAATCCTGAAGACTGCGGGGCTGATGGAGGTAATCCGTGAGGAGGGAGTGGAGTTCCACGACCACAATCGTCCGCCCTTTGAGGAGATCAGGCTCGAGTACGGTGGGGGCGAGGTGATCGGCCCGCAAGGGAACGTGTTCGTCAACCGGCGCGTGTTGGAATATGAGACATTGATCGCCCTCAACCAGCTCAAGGTGCATGAAGAGGCAACGGTGACGCTCGCATTGAAGAACATAGCCATGTCGTTCCCTGCAGCAGATTATTATGGGCATCCCCGATCGAAAAGAATGCATGAACACGCCTTTTTCGAAGACATGCACTCATTTATCGCGGCCATGTACAGACGTTTCCCCATTCAGCTGGCCGTCACAGCCGGCCATCCCGCCATGATCGGCACCGGGCCGCTTGGCGGCCATGCGTTTGAAACAGGTCTGGTCATCGCCGGCAGGGATGCGTTGGCCGCAGACATTGTAGGCGCACGGCTCCTTGGATTTGAGATCCAGGGGGTCAGGCATTTGTGGGAAGCGGGCAGGCTCGGGTTGGGTGAAACAATGGTCTCCAGGATGAAATTCCCGGGGCTCGGATTGGAAGAGGCCTTTCAGGCTTTCACACGCAAAGCTTATGGGCACAGCCTTTCGCTGTCGCATGCGTGACAAATGATCAATGACAGATGCTCAATGCTTCCGTACCTGCCAAAGTGAATCCATGAAGTAGCCCCTGGAATCCAGCGCGTGTTCCAAAGGAATGAATCCTGAATCCAGCGCCATTTCCTCGACCTCGGATTTGAGGTACTTGTATGAGAACTCCGTCTGTATCGGCTCCCATTCGTGGAACCATATCGATTGGTTCAGGCTGCTGAGGTGTACCTGCTGGTTTTCACGGCTGATGAGGAAGCTTTCCACTGCCCCGGAATGTACGTTGTAGTTGCTGAAGTAAGTGAATCGGCTGCGATCGAAATCGCCTCCCAGCTCACGGTTGATGCGGTTCAGGAGATTCAGATTGAATGCAGCGGTCACTCCCTGGGAATCGTCATAGGCCCGGTTCAACAGTCTGATCTCCTTCTTGAGATCGAACCCGATGAGAACGTAGTCACCCGGATTGAGCGCCTTCCAGAGAGTGTGCATAAAGGTCCTTGCATCATGGGGGTTGAGGTTCCCGATATTGGAGCCGAGAAAGAGGACCATGTTGACCCAATCGTTTTCCCGGTACACTCTTGACAGCCGGTTCAGTCCGTCCGAATACTCACAGATCAGCCCCTCCATATCGAGCGATGGATAGGAACGGCCGAGCTCCTGCACCAGGCTATGGATCGCTTCCCCGCAGATATCGATCGGGACGTAACGAAACTTCATTCTTCCCTTGAGAAAATAATCTATCAGCAGCTTTGTCTTGGTGCCGTCTCCGGCCCCCAGTTCGATCAGATGAAAAGGTTTTCCACGCAGGATCTCCACCAGCCGCTGACGAAAAGAGGAGAGGATCTCAAACTCGCACCTCGTCAGATAATACTCGGGCAACTCCATGATTCTCTGAAAAAGCCTGCTGCCCTCGACGTCGTAAAGGTACTTGCTCTGCAGCATCTTGGGAGAGCCGGAAAGCCCGACCAGGACATCGATTGCAAACTGGCTGTCATAAGAGAATTCGGAAGATGGAATTCGGAATTCGGAAGTAATGAACTTCATCTTCGCGTTCCGCATTCCGCATTCCGCCTTCGCCCTTTCTTCTCTTCTCATCTGCATGAAACGAACCTCACGAGTGATTTTTCTCTTGTCACGATTTCTTCAATGCAGCGGACGACATAGTCGACCTCCTCCATGGTGTTTGATATCCCCAGAGAGAATCGAAGGGAACAATGCGCCTCCTCTTCGGAAAGACCCATTGCCAGAAGGGCGTGAGAGGGCTCGGGTGATCCCGCATGGCAGGCGGAGCCCGATGAAATGGCGACTCCTTTGGCATCGAGTGCGAGGACCAGGGATTCTCCGCGAATTCCTGGCAGCATGCAGTTGGACGTATGGGGGAGTCTCTTTTCCTGCCGGCCGTTTCGCCTGGCGCCGGGAATCGTCTCGAATATTTTTTTCTCCAGGGTGTCGCGCAAGATTTCGATACCCCCCGCCTTCGGCAGGTTGTCCAGGGCCAGTTCGGCAGCCTTTCCAAGACCCGCAATGCCGGGAAGGTTTTCTGTGCCCCCGCGCAATGCCTTTTCCTGTTTTCCTCCGTCTATCAGCGGCACCATCGGGATTCCCTTTCGTATGAACAAACCGCCGATCCCCTTCGGGCCGTAGAATTTGTGACCGGATAGAGAAAGGAGATCCACCCCGAGTTCCTCTACATTCACCGGGATCTTGCCGACCGCCTGCACTCCATCGGTGTGAAACAGTGCGCCGTACCTGTGAGCAATGCGGGAGAGTTCCCCGATCGGCTGCAGGACTCCTGTCTCATTGTTCGCCGCCATGATGCTTACCAGACTGGTGCCGTCGCTGATGACGGAGTCCAGTTCCTCCGGCCTGATGACCCCCGTCCTGTCAGGAGTCAGATAGGTCACGCGAAATCCCTGTTCTTCGATCCGCCGGAACGCATTGAGCACCGATGGATGCTCGATGGCGGAGGTGATCAGGTGAGGCCTGGATCTCCCGAGCGCAAGCGCAACGCCCTTTATGGCCATGTTGTTGGCCTCGGTGCCTCCGCTGGTGAAGGTAATCCGCCTGGCGGTTGTGTTGATGAGAAGGGCGACATTGCGCCGTGCCTTGTCCAGGAGGACCTTGGCCTCCCTCCCCGGGCCATAGAGACTGGAGGGGTTTCCAAAAACGGTCAGACATGCTGAAACGGCGGAGGCGACCTCCGGATGAACCGGAGTGGTGGCATTGTGGTCGAGGTAAATGCACCGGGCAGGTGGACTCTCGCTCGTGCGCAGATCGAGCGTGTATTCGCCTGGAGCTGAAACCGCCGCTGTTTCTCCCTTTTCAGCCTTCGTGACCTCGCAGAGCAGGGCCTTGTACACCGGGAATCCCGAAATGGGATCATACCGATGAAGATCCGTCAGCTCGTTGATGTTACCCTTCTCCCACGCGGTTCCGCCTGACGGTCCGCCTCCCATTGAATTGGCCTCGACTGCCCCGGAAACAATGTCATCGGTGACGACCGCATACATGCGCACCTCTCCCCTGCGCGTCCGAACGATAACCGGATCGCCCTGCCGGATCTCTCTTTCTGCGGCGTCTGAGCTGTTGATCATGACGGTAGGCAAGGGATGAGCATTCTTCAGCTCAGGGATGCTCAGGTGAAGCGCGTGCAGATCAACATTTGAACGCGCACCGGAGTTGAAGACGAGGGGGAATTTCCGGGCCAGTTCAGGGTTGGAAAGCGGGCTTTCACCCGGCTCCGTATATGTCGGCAAAGGATCGTACCCATGCTCCTCCAGGATCGAAGAACCGATCTCGAATTTTCCGGAAGGAGTGTCGAATCCGATGAGACCGTCCGGCCGAAGCAACCCCTTCTCCCATTTCCTGAACTGCATCATCTCCGTGGGGATTCGGACAGCGCCTCCTGCCGCACGAACATCCTCCAGGGTATATCCCGAGCCCTTCAGTGCGCTTCTCAGCAGCTCTTCCTCGTTCCGGGGATAGAGATGCCCGTACCCCAGACGACCGGCGAGCTCGGAGAGGATGAAGAAATCATTCCGCGCCTCGCCGAGCGGCTCGATCACCCTTTCCCGTATCCGGAACATGGACTCGTAAACCATATAGGATTCGATTTCATAGTAGGTGGCCGCGGGCAGGACAATGTCGGCGTAGGCGGCATCGGCCGTGAGCTGGCGATCGATGCAGACAAGGAAATCCAGCGCGTTCAAAGTCTTTCGCCAGATGCGGGAATCGGGCCAGGAGGTGATCAGAGATGCCCCCAGGCTGATCAGCAGTCGGATCGGATATGGCTTCCCCTCCAGGACCGCTTTGGGGAGAATGCCCGCATGGAATTCTCCCCGGTATCTGGTATAAACCGGGAAGTCGTTGTATCCGGCAGCTTTCCTCGGATCCGGATTGGGGATATTCCCTTCCCGGTTGATCGGGAACCTGCTGCCCGGCATGCTGAAGCATAGTCCGCCGCGCCTGTCCAGCTGTCCTGCCAGGGCCCAGAGGACGAATGTGGCGCGAATCGCCTGCACCGCTCCGTCGCTGTACTCGAGTCCGCTGTACATGACCGGCGCTACGCCGTCCGCCTCGGCGATCCTCCTTGCAAGGTTTCGAACGGTCTCTGCGGGGACACCCGTGATATGCTCCACCACTTCCGGCCGGAAGTGGTGGACGTACCTTGCAAAGGGTTCGAAGCCCACTGTCCACTTCGATACGAACTCGTCGTCATACAACTCTTCCTCGATCAGGACATTGCACAAGCCCAGCGCAAGGGCGCCGTCAGTGCCCGGCCGGACCGGTATCCATTGAGCGCCCGGGTATTTCGCCATTGAGGTCCGCCTGGGGTCGATAACAACGATTGATGCGCCCCGTTTGCGTGCAGCCTCAATTCTCGTGAAATCGTGGGGAGGGCAGTGCGCAGCCGGGTTCTTGCCCCAGATGACGATGAGATCCGCATTCTCGATATCGGAATAGGTGTTGATGAACATGCGCCCCATGGTCACGTGGGGTGCGATCATGGCAAAAGAGACGTAGCAGAGCGCGCCTACGCCGAGAGTATTAGGGGATCCAAAAGGAAAGAGGACGGAAGATGCCGAAGAGACCGCCACTCCCTTTGGTTGATAAAAATCGCATAGGGCAAGCTCGAAGCTGCCGCTGCCGGTGTACATCGCGGTCGCTTCCGGACCGTATTCCGCCTTTGTACGGTTCAGCCGCTCCACGATGGTGCCGTATGCTTCGTCCCACGTAATGCGTTGAAAATCGAAAGAGCCTCTAGGACCGGTTCTGCGCATGGGGTAGAGCAAGCGGTCCCGGGAGTAGACCACCTGTTTGGAGAGTTCCCCTGTTCTGCAGAGCATGCCCAGAGGCGATGTGTTATCCGGGGATACACCGGCAATTTTTCCTTCTCCGTCATAAGTGACCACCACCCAGCATCCGGCCGAGCAGATGCCGCATAGCGCCCTCCTGGATTGATTGCTCCAGTTGTCCTTCCCGGGGTTTTCGATCATCCGATCTCCAATCGAGCCTTTGATGCGGTCTGTACGTCGCGCTCTCCGTGTCTTCGTGTAAACCTGGGCGGTTTGTTCCCGACAGGAAAGACAGTATTTCGTCAGGCAATAGAGCGGAAATGGGGTGGAAGGCGTATTTTGGGCGGGGGAAGACCGGATTGGCTGTAATTCAGGAGATCCGTTTTCGGCGGATGTTCGACACCGGTTTCAGAAGTTGCCTGTACCCATTCTTTTCCTGTTTTCCGGAGGAGCCTGCAGGGACGCCGAGTTCCTCGTAAATCGCCAGGAGTTCCTGCGCGCGGTGAGCGCAGGTGTGGCGCTGCAGGATTTTTCGCCGGCCGTTTTCACTGAGCCGTCGCCCTATCTCCGGACGGCGGAGAAGCAGGCGAACATATTCCTTCATCTCACGGCCGTTTCGGGCGATCAGGAAATCCTCGCCAGGGGAGAACAGCCCTTCGGTATCCTCCCAGGGCGATGAAATGAGAGGGATGCCGCAGGCAAGGGCCTCAAAAGGGCGGATGGTAGGAATGCCCGGAAGGCCTTCGACATAAGGTCTTCGCGGAATATGCAGGGTTACGCGGTATCGTGAATAGACTTCCGGGACCCTGTAATTGGCCACCCACCCCCCGTACTCTATTCCGGCCTGTTTCAGCATCCGGAGTCCTTCCCGGGGGTATCGGACGCCGTACGCCATGGCATGCAACCCAAGACTCCTGACAGGCTCCAGGAAAAACTCAACATATTCCCTGGTGCGTTCCTCGTCCCCCCAGTTCCCGATCCACACCACATCCCCGCTTTTCTCCACGTCATTGTATGGGACAAAGACATTCGAATCGGCGGCCTCGTGCCAGGTCCATACACGCCTGTTCCATCCGTGCTCGAGATAGATGCGCCGAATCGTTTCACCATACGCCAACACACCGTCGTAATTTTCCAGTTCAAAGGCGCCGATGTCCTGAGGGTGCGAATAGGCTCGATGATGCGTGTCATGAAAGAGAAGCTTGTAGCGGCGGCTCCTGAGCCTGTGTCTTCCCAGCCTGCGAATGAGCGCAGGTTCGTTCCACTCGTGGACAATGACGAGATCCACGTCGTCCAGAATGGAATCAAGGTCGAGTTCTTCACTCTTGTATGAAAAGCTGCGGAGGCGAGGGTAGTAGCGGCGGAATTCGGAAAGTGGAGTGGACCCATAATCCCTTTTCAGATTCTCGAGACTCCAGCCGTCTGCAGGTTCATAGATAAAAGGTTTGTGCCCGAGTTTCAGCAACTCGGTCACAACCCCTCGCAGAAAATGAGCGTTGCCGTTGTTCCAGTCAGACACCAGTGAGTGATAGAACATGGCAATTTTCATGTCTTCCGCTTTCCCCCCCAATTGTCTTCAGAAGTCCAATTAGTCCGACAGAAGATACATAGCATCTGAGTAGATCCCGCCCCATACACTCGTAAAGGTATTCGGGATTGCAGATACTTGTATTCTATCCTTCGCGAGATTCAGAAGAGCGTTCCCTGACAAGAATACCTGCCGTTGCGGATCTATTTACCTGCTCCACCCGATTATCAGCGAAGTGGATGCAGAGCATCGTAAATGTATTCCAAATAGAAGCACATGTGGTGTGGGAAAGGGAACCGATGAAAAATGCATGCAGCATTGAAGAGGGTAATATTCCCGGGGCCACTCAGGATGCGGCCTCCTCTTTTGCCCCCTGGTTTCACAATCTTCATCTTCCGGACGGGACACAGACGGCGCCGGATCATTTTCTGGGTGATTTCCCGTCTTACAAATGGAAAGAGATTGCACCCCATCTGCCTGACGATCTGCGCGGGTGGCGTGTGCTCGACATCGGCTGCAATGCCGGGTTTTACTGCTTTGAACTTGCAGCCCGCGGAGCAAAGGTGGTCGGGATAGACTCCAATCCCCACTATCTTGCGCAGGCCCGGTGGGCGGCCGGCCAATACGGGTTGGAGGATAGGATATTATTCAAGCAGCTGCAGGTCTATGATCTGGTCCGCACGAAGGACATGTTCGATCTCGTGCTGTTCCTCGGTGTGTTTTACCATCTGCGCTACCCTCTGCTCGGACTGGACATCGTTTTCCGGAAAACTCGCCGGTTGATGATATTCCAGACAATGACCATGCCGGGCGAGAAGGTCTTTGACGGTCCCGATGATTTCGAGATCGACCAACGCGAGGTCATGCTGGACCCCGGGTGGCCTAAGATGGCCTTCATAGAGAAGCGTTTCGCGCATGACCCGACAAACTGGTGGGCCCCAAACCATGCAGGGGTGGAGGCAATGTTGCGTTCCAGCGGATTCAGGGTCATCGGATATCCGGGCCTGGAGGTATACCTTTGCGAACCCGATCATAAGGACCCATCCGGCACCTCGACATGGGACGATGCCGAGTACCTTGCCGCCACATGCCAGTCAGGAGCAGGCCACCAGGACTTCTCCGGATTTTTTTCGAAAGAATGACTTAGTATTCTGTTGTCTTTGTGTCCTCACTGGAAGATTAGGAGATGAGAGCGCTTCGTGGGAAAAGGACCCGGTCTCAACAAGGCAGTGCGGAGTGTCTTCGATTGGATTCACCGGCTCCACCTGGATGAGCTGCCGGCCCTTGTCATTCTCCTGCTGGTGTTGGGGGGCATCTGGTCCTTTACAGAGATAGCATTTGAAATCATGGAAGGAGGAACGCAGGATTTTGACAAAAGGCTGATTCTGGCCATGCGGAATCCGGCGGATCTGTCTGATCCCATAGGGCCATTCTGGGTGGAAGAACTGGGAAGAGATATAACTGCCCTTGGCAGTATCGGGGTCCTCACGCTTGTCACCCTCTCAGTGGCAGGGTTCCTGATGCTTGATGGAAAATACAGGGCTTCGTTCCTGATCATTGCAACGGTGGGCGGTGGGATATTCATGAGTACTCTGATGAAGCTGAGCTTCGACAGACCGAGGCCGGAGCTAGTCCCTCATCGGGCTTACGTCCAGACGGCGAGTTTTCCCAGCGGACATTCGGCACAAGCCGCTGTTGCCTATCTTACGCTTGGCGCTTTACTGGCACGGGTTTCCCGGCGCAGGCGGCTCAAGGCCTATGTATTGCTCCTTGCGATTCTTGTCACATTCGCCGTGGGTGTAACCCGGGTCTACCTTGGCGTTCACTGGCCGACTGACGTGCTGGGAGGATGGTCGCTGGGCGCGACATGGGCGCTTCTCTGTTGGGCAGTTACGCTGTGGCTCCAGCGAAGAGGAGAGATGGAGTAAGAGATCAATGTCCAATGTCCAATGGAAAATTTCCAATGTCCAAGGGAAGAGCATTAGCATTGGGCATTAAATATTCCATTGACATGGACCCTTTCCTCTCTACCTTTTACTTACCTGGAATGGACATTCCCGGGTCAGGAGGTGCATATGGAAAATCTATCACCAAACCACCAAATGGCAGTGGGAAGTCTTCTAGCCGGCGCTTTGGTCCTACTTCTATTGTTGCCTTCCATGTCCTGGTCCCAGGAGGCCGCTATTCGCGAAGAGTGGGGGAGCAGACCGGTACAGTATATTGAGAGAGCCGACCCGGTCGACCGGACCGGAAGAGATCCACGCGAAAAAAATTGGTACGAGGATTCGTTCGATGAATACGAAGAGAGTCCTTATGGGTACTACGAAGAAGACTCCTTCTATGATGATTTCGACTTAGACTACTGGCAGCGTGAATCCAAAGAGGATTGGTATGAAAAGAGGTTTTACCAGTACGGCCGCGGCTATGTGGGCGAGGAAAGATGAAGACCGTGTCCTGAGGGAGTCTTCCTTTACCGCTCCGGTTCTTGCCTAATACGCATTTCCCCTCATTTACCACTACCGATGCCACCCTTATCTTTTGTCGCAGACACGGGTATGCACATTCCGCTACAGGCGAGTTGCGCAGCCGTATCGTTGTTTGTTGAAGGAGGAGAGCAATGAAAAAAAACGGGATAAAGTCATTCAACCGTATGGTTCCTGCTTTTTTCTGGCTGGCGGCGTTGGTCCTGGTCTTTGCTGTACCGGTCGCCGGAGCTGTTGAGGAAAACGGATTCCGGATGGGTGGAGAGCAGCAGTGGTACGACCCTCGCGGCTGGTTTGAAAGAGGCGGAAGCGTGGAGCACGAATCGGACTGGTTCGATTACACCTTCGCCTACGGGCAAAAGGGATATTATGGTTTTTATGGCAGGCACGGTGAGCCGCTGCCGTTTGGTTATTTCGGGGAAAGGCCCTTGAGTGAATCCAGGTTCCTGTATGATGAGAGCATGGAGAGAAACTACTATACTGACGACTGGTACAGGAGGGAAGGGATACTCGAGGGCTGGCTTTGATCGTTTTGTGTTCTTGCTGCATAAGGAGTGGAAGGAGGAAGAGGAATGAGAACCACATTCTTTATATCGATAGCGGCGACCCTGGTCATGGTTTCGGCCGCATTCAATCCGGCCGTTGCCCAGCGACAACCCGTGAAATCGGTGAATCCTGAGATCATGGCGCCGGCCCGACCCGATTCCGGAGACTGGATCAGGGTTGGGTACGATGATGACAACGACGGGCGCATAGACCGTTTTGAATACCTGCACAGACAGGATCTCGAAAGTGCCCGCCTCAGCAGCATGCAGAGACAGGAGGTGGCAGGCATGTCCACGAGGGCTCCCGGCAGGATGAGAGAAGCCGGCACCGCGGAGCTGAACACCGTCACCGGAAGGGTTGAAGACCTGAAACGAGTCGCTCTTGCCGGAATGGAAGATGAACACGAGCTTGCAAAAATTAGAACCGCGGATGGGCGTATAGCGCGAGTGGATCTTGGTCCGGTCGTCAATCTGCGGGAACTTGTTATCAGACCGGGAGACACAATCACGGTTTATGGCACCAGAGGCACAATAAACGACAAAGCCATGCTCATGGCCAGCCGCATAGAAGCGGGTGGCGATACGCTGTCCGTCGGTTGGCCTTATGATCGCCGGTTGAGTCGATATTCGGGCGAGATCCTGGGTGTGAGGACCGCCCCCTTCAGAAACACGACTATTCCGGAACAGGTGTTTGCAAGGGTTCTCCTGGATCGAGGCGGTGTAACCACTGTAAACCTCGGCCCGAGGCATATGCTGCAGAACATGTCGCCAGAAGAGTTGAGGGGAAAGCGGATCGGCTTTCTGGCCCACCCAGCCAAAATCGGAAACAGGGTCGCTCTGGTGGCCGAGGAACTGAGGATCGACGGCCGTACTTTTCAGGTTGACTGGACGATGGCAGGAGTTTCACGTCCTGAAGGTTCTATCAGTCGGTTTCAGTAATTTCGTGAAACAGGGCTGGGGGTTCCCGGCCCTGTGTTTTTACGCGACATTAAAAGAGGATCACGCCTATAAGCCCCAGCACCGCCAGACCGAGACCAAGGATCCCGATCACAATACCGATGACGCTCAGCAGTCCCCCACCCACACGTGGAGAGGCGGCCATCAGGGCGCCAATAAGGCCTGCAGGGATGGCAACCAGACCCAGGATCATTCCCCAGATCGGGTGACCGGTAAAGGTGATTATCCAACTCAAAATGGCGGAAACAAGCGAAACGGTTGCTGCGGCGCCGGTCTTCTGTTCCATGGGTTCTTCTCCAATCTGTAATGCAGCTAATAATCGCAGAAGAGAAGTGAAAGGGGGGAAACCATGTAATGGTGAAAACCAGGGTCTGTATTTTTCACCGGGGTTGCCTTTTCTGCCCCCTCGACTTGCTGTGCGGGGCGTGCTGTTCCGCCGTGGCATTGATCTCTGATCCGATGAGTATGACCAGCCCGGCGATGTAGAGCCACAACATCAGGATGATTACGGCCCCGATGCTCCCATACGTGGCGCTGTAATTTCCAAAATTTTCGATATAGAAACGAAAACCGAGGGAAGCGACGACAAGGAGGATCACCCCTATCACGCTTCCGGGGGTGATGAAACGAAATTTCTGTTCCACGTCAGGGCCGAAGTAGTAGATGCACGCGAAACCCAGCGCCAGAAAAAGAGCAATGATGATCCATCGAAGCCCTGCAAAAGAGAACAGAACAACCTGGTTGCTGCCGAAGATCTTCGAGATCTGATCCTGTATCACACCTCCGAGGATAACGAGTGTGAAGGCCCCGATGACGAGAATCGCAAAAATGAGGAGGAGAAGAATGGCTGTTCCACGGACTTTCCAGAACGGCCTCTCTTCAATCACATCGTAAGTGATGTTGAGCTGCTGCATAATGGCATACATGCCGCTTGCTGCAGACCAGATGGTGAACAGGATCCCGAACGTGAGAATCCCGCCTCTCTTCTGGGATGTTACATCCTCGACAATCCCTTGAAAAAGCTCGGCGGCGTTTTGAGGCAGGATCTGGTGCATGAGATCCATAATTGCCTGCTCCAGGTTGGGTATCGGGAGGTAAGGGAGCAACGACAGGAGAAAGATGGCCATCGGAAAGATGGCAAGCATGAGGTAATAGGCCAGTGCGGCTGCGCCGTTGAATACGTTGTCGTCCTGAATCTCTTTCCAAACCTCTTTAATCCGGCTCATTGGCCTCCCATCGAAGCTCCCTCACTTTGGATCCTTTTACAGCCTGGCTTCATCCCCCGGCTTGGTCGTGGTCTCCCTGCCTTCCCATATCCGGTCTCTCAATGACGTCTGGATGTATCTGATATGGAGTTTCTCGTCGTCAAAGTTGGATTTCACGAGCGAGATGGCGTCGAGTGGCAGATCCCAGGAGCTTGCCTCCTCGTAGGTCTTGTTCGTAAGCTTTTCGTTGGACTCCATGGCCTTCAGCGCGCCTTCCGTACCGGTCACGCTGCGCAGCGCCGTGAACCCCTGAATAAGGGACCCCTTGAAGTCGGGGGAATACTCGGGAGGGGTCCCTCCCATGCCCTGAACGATCGCCGAAAGCTCGCGGAAATGCCTGTGGTGGTCATTTCGGAATTCGGCAAGCTGATCCCTGATAAATACTTCATTGATGTTCTTCATGGCCTGCTCGTACGCGTGGATTGCGTCTATATCGAGCTGAATCAGTGAATTGAGTTTTTTGGTGATCTCTTCATATTCCATGATGTCCTCCTGTTGGTAAGACCGGTTTATGGTATCAGCTCCACCTTCAGCCAGCCTGGCTGTCTGGTGTCGAAGGCCTTGTACGCCTCAATAACCGAGGTGAGCGGCTCCACCCGGGTGAGGATCTCCGTGGGATCCACCGTTCCGTTTGCTGCAAGTTCCACCAGGGTCGGAATATACTTCCGGTGGTTGCAGTTCCCCATCTGGACGGTGATGTTCTTTGCCATTGCCTTGCCGATGGGAGAAAACCGGACCGTCTCGGGATAGACGCCGATGATGGCGAGGGTCCCTGCCTTAGCGAGGCTCTCGACCGCCCAGGAAAGAGCCTGCGTTGGCGCCTCTCCAGGCTTCCACGCATCCCCTTCCGGGTTGGTCTTGTCCACAATCTCTTCGACTTCCTGCTGGTACTGCTTCTTCTTTTTCTCCGCTTTCCTGGCGGCAGGGCCGCTGTGAGGCATCTCCGCATCTACTCCCACGGCTTCGATCACTCGATCCACGCCGATTCCGCCGGTCAGTTCGAGGATCACCTCCACAGGGTCCTCGGCACTGAAGTCTATGACCTCTGCTCCCTGTCGCTTGGCTGTCTCAAGGCGATCGGCGATTTGGTCTACTGCAAAAATCCGGCCGGCCTCCATCAGCCTGGCGCCGGCAATGGCAAACTGGCCGACCGGCCCGCAGCCAAAAACCGCAACAGTATCCCCTGGGGAGACCTCTGCCACGTCCGCACCGAAGTATCCGGTCGGAAAAACGTCCGACAGCAGAATGGCCTGATCATCGGTGACATGATCCGGCAGTCTCACCAGCCCGAAATTGGCATACGGAATGCGAGCCTTCTCCGCCTGAAGTCCGTGAAAGGGCCCGGTCATCTTGGGTCCTCCGAAAAAGGCTGTCCCGGCTCTCATCCCGTTAGGGTTTGCATTGTCGCACTGGGCGTAGTAACCCGCGCGGCAGTAAGAACAATAGCCGCATGCGATAGTGGACGGTATCACCACCCGATCCCCTTCATTCAGGTTTCGCACGCCCGGTCCGAGTTCTTCGACGATGCCCACACCCTCATGGCCCAGGATCGTTCCCGGTTCCATCATTGCCATGGTCCCGCGAACCATGTGAAGGTCTGTCCCGCAGATGGCGCTTGCGGTTATTCTCACGATTGCATCGGTCGAATCCTGTATTTGCGGCTCCGGCACATCTTCCAGACGAATATCGCCTACCCCGCGGAACACGACTGCTTTCATACTCTTGACTCCTCCTGGCGGCGCGCTTTCTTTTTACCTTTGGGAGGAGTTGTTCTAAACTTTTCCAGGGGATGCGGACCTGCGAGTTCCTGACGGTAATCGGAACCCTTCTGCTGGATACGCTCTTCTATGACCATTTCGCTGGGAGCTCCTCCTGCATTGTACACATCCTGATACATGAAATAACGGCTTCCTTCGGGCATCTTCTCCCCCGGAACGAATTTCGTTTCGTGAGCGTTGTAGTCGGTCTGCTCTTCCATGATCTTTCTCACGTAATCGACATTCGAATGAAACGACAGTGGATCGGGCAGGGATGAGGGAACAAACTCGGCAGGGTCCTTCTTTTCATACTTCTTTATCAACTCGCCCGCTATCTTCAGGTGCTCCAACTCCATGCCCAGGTGTCTCTCCCAGATTCCCTTGACATAACTGTCCGGCTCCTCCTGCATGAGGGACCAGTAGAGCCAGCATTCGTTCAGCTCATGCTCCAGGAGCATCTCGAACCAGGTGGCGCGAGGATCTGCAAGCGATCCGTAATGGGTGACGTGCTGCTCCTCGATCTGAGCTATTTCGAGGTAGAGGCCCCTTCCGAGCATCTGGCCCGGCCGGTTCCCGATGTTCATGTAAAAATTCATGGTCTGCTGTTCGGCGGCGATGATCGTGTGCACGTGGAGCTTGGTGAGGGGATCGGCCTTCTTGGCGTCATAATGCTTCCGGATTTCGTCGAACGGATGCCGGTGCTCGAGGACTGTGGGCCGCCCAACGGTAATTTCGGTGTATGGCCCTGTGATCTCGTCGGGCATTTTACCATTGGTGATGGTCAGGAGATTGGAATAGCGGTAGAGATGATCGAAGTCTTCCAGCAACGCAAAATCCAGCGCAGCCTTCACATAGGGGTCGGGTTCGGTCTGTGCCAGAAATGCGGTCAGGTCGACCGCCACCTGTTCGTACCCGATCGTCACTTCGAGACCGGATTCGTTGGCGGGAATAAGCCAGTTTATCGCCTTCTGTTGCTGCTGCTCCACGCGCCTGGTGAGGGCAAGCTTTCTCTTCAGCTCCATGTCGTCTGTGTGGCGGTGAAACTGATGGCCGAACATCGCCGCTTCCACCTCGATGCCGTTCATGAAAATGATGCGGGTTCGGGTGTAAGGGTGAACCTTGTTCTTGTCATAGGGACGAACGTTGAGCTCGGACCAGCTCAACAGCTGCTTTTCTATTGGTATGCCTTTTTCTTTCAGTGGATTGAAACCCATTTTTGTCCCTCCTTTGGGCTGGAAGTTTCACGTGATTGGCAAGTCTAGACGAAATGCCGTCCATTTAACGAGGGTCAATGGTGACACTCAAGCAAGAGGGAATAAATGGGCGAAAAGGCTTATATGGCGTGCAGGATGTTCTTAATTTGAAAAGCATGAAAGATTCAGAAGGCAGGATTTGATCTCCCCCTCTTAGATCAAGAGGGGGTCGGGGGGAGTTCTCAACTTCTCACCTTCTGCTCTCCACCCTCCTCCTGAACGCTGCGCATCCGACCAAACCAGAGAGCACGAGAAGCAGGGTGCCCGGCTCGGGAACGCTCTGGACCGGGGTGTAGTCGATCGATGTGATGGAGAATCCGTACTGAAAATCCGTCTCCTGCCAGCCATTGAGGTAAAGATATTCCGAGAACCAGGCCATTTCATCAAGGTAGTTGCCATGTGAAATATAAGTGCTGCCTACCGGAACGTCTCCTTGAAGGGTGTAGGTGTATGAGGAGACGGCCGGGTCCACCACCTGCCATGCCTCCTGGCGCAGATCCACCCCGCCCGACCCCTTAAAGCTGGCGCCCAGGTATACGAACTCAAAAAGAAGCTGCGCGTCATCTCCCCCCGGAACTGAGAAGTAGGGACTGATCGTGAAGGAGTTGAGGGCGCCGTTGACCTGCAGACTCAAACCCTCCATTTGGGTGGTGTAGCCGCCCCCGTCCGAACCGCCATTGGGACCAGCCCCGTAATGGCTGATCCTGTCCAGGTAACCGGGGGATCCCAGTCGGTCATTCCCAAGTCCCACTCCCATGATGGTTGCGGCCTGATTTCCGGAGATAGTGACCCCCTCAACCACCAGCGTATCACTGGGGCCAAGGTCATAATCTCCCAGGTTGACTACTGTGGCGAAAGCGTCGGACGCAAAGAAAATGAAAATCAGACTTGCAAGCAAGGCGATCTTCTTAGACATGGCAGACTCCTTTCGTTACTGGAGAAGACAATCATTATCCAATTCCATTAACGCCTACTCTTCAGGTTGAAGTTTCTCCTGTTTTTGAAGAAAACAGGAGAAGTTGGCACTCTCCAGAACTCTGTGCCCTCAAGCGAAGCGGGCGAGAGAATCTCTTTCTTTGAAACAAGCAAACAATTATGTGCTCCGCTCAATAAGAGGAGTTGAAAAAGCCTCGACGGCCGGCCGCCGCCGGGGCGGGATAAGACACATCTAATGGGATATTATTCCATGTTCCTCTTCTGCCCTGTGACCGAATCGGTAAGCATCCTTATTTATGCTTGACACGGGGGATATCCCTCCATCCTGAATAAGACATGACCGTATTTGCACCTACATGGCCGCCTTATAAGTAACTGCATGGCTCAATGAGCATGGCGCATGACGCAAAGCGCATGGCGTAGAGACCAGGCCGTAGATACTATGCGGGTCACTTGGAAGTCATTTGTGATAACCTCTTTTAAGAATTCCAACAAAAAGGAGGCTCCAAATGAGCAATACGCAAGTGACCCAAGAGAAGAGTAACACAAGAAGTGCAGAGTTGTATATGTCCTATGAGCTGGCGAACAAGGAATGGAAGCT
>Ga0068713_1001149_pt1 | contig 38130 bp, 36 predicted proteins | sample MTBAKSrepl2MetaG_FD_62223 | JGI IMG/M metagenome (GOLD analysis project Ga0068713, IMG submission 62223) | Enrichment culture microbial communities om Arthur Kill intertidal strait, New Jersey, USA, that are MTBE-degrading - MTBE-AKS2 (Arthur... | ecosystem: Environmental > Aquatic > Marine >... | reverse complement strand
TTTTGGTTCAAAGTTGGATGTACCTGGCCGTATGCTTACTTAGAAACCGGCTCAAACTTCTTACTGTGATGGACGCAATTACCTTTCCGGCGACAATTTTCATGGATAAGGTATTTGATAGTTTTGCCATTTTCCGTTTTATCGGATAGGTTCCACTTCTTTTCCTTATCAATCCGGTTGCCGCAGACCGGACACATTTGTTTTTGTTTCTTCCATAAGTATAACAATGATTTACGACCTTTAAAGGAGATGAGCATTTTATAGGTTTCCCTTTTATAAAAATATTCCCTCCATTTCGGGTCATAAGGATTAGCATCGTCGCGGATTTTTACAAATCGGATAATTTTGGTGTTGGATAATGATTTTAGGGACATGATATATGAGTTCCCTTTGTAATTATTATCTGTTGAGAAACACCACTTTCTATTTCCAATCTTACGGAAATATTTTTGTTTAACCCAATTTGTTCCTTTTTTCGGATGCCTTCTTTTTGACCATTGCCATAGCTTACAAAAGATTTGATGGTCTGCTTTGCTGAAAATATCTGCAGCGACACAATGTTTGTAATAATTAGCCCATCCTGTTATTTTAGGATTTAAAAGCCGAATCAATGTCTCCTGTTTGCAGCTTTTATTTTTATCAATGGTTTCTCTGATTGTATTGAGAAACTTCTTGACTTTATCCTTTGATGGATTGATGAGCAGTTTTCCATTGTACTTCTTTACGTTAAAACCAAGAAAGTCAACGCCTTCTTCGATATGAGTTATCTTTGTTTTTTCTTTTGAGAGGGTAAGACCTCTAACCGAAAGAAACTCTTCGATTAATGGCATGATTTCTTGTTCCAACATTTCTCTGTTTCTGCCTGTGATAATAAAATCGTCGGCATACCGCACGAAGTTTAGCTGTGGGGTTATGCGATTCTTTCCTATGCCTTTTGCACGAAATTTTCTAGCAATCATAGTCTGAATCCCATCCAGCGTCATATTAGCAAGAGTTGGAGATATAATTCCACCTTGTGGAGTACCTTCTTCTGAAGGAAACAACTCTTTATTGAAAATAAATCCACTTTTAAGCCATTTTTTCAGCATTACTTTATCCATTGGGATATTGTTTAGTAACCATTCATGACTAATATGGTCAAAGCATCCTTTAATATCTGCTTCGATTATCCATTGAGCGGAATAATTCTTAGCCAGTACTATGAAACATTGAGCAATTGCATCAGCAGTACTTCTTTCTTTTCGAAATCCGAAAGAGTTGCCATCAGCAGTGGTTTCCGATACTGGATCAAGAGCCATTAGATACAGAGCCTGCATAGCCCTGTCCTTCATTATTGGTATTCCTAATGGTCGTTGTTTTCCATTACTCTTTTTAATATTTACCCGTTTCAGAGGTTGGGGCTGGTATCCCCTTCTTTTCAGTTTTGTAATTTCCAAAAACTTAATGTTTGAAGTTGACCAGATTACCTTATCAACTCCAGGTGTTTTACTTCCCTTGTTTGAAGTCACTCGTTTTACGGCCAGAGCTTTGGCATAAAACGAATGGGTTAGCAGCCACTGTAAAGCTTTTACTTTATTGTATCTGCCTTCCTTTTGAGCCTTTACAATACGTCCCTGTAGCTTTTTAACCCAGATCTGGCACTTGTTCCAATCTATGTCTTCCCAAGTTTCCCACTTTTGGTCAGTAGGTGCACACGATGCATTAATCTCGTTCATTTGCTTTCCTCCTTTAAAAAAGTTCTAAAAGTTTCTTGTAAAGAATTACCATACGTAGAAGTCAGCCCACTTTCGTGTGAGATGATGTTTCAATCTCTATTCGCTTCGTTACAAAGCGACATTAGCTTTTTCTACCATCCTCTACCCGCAGATCTATCGGTTTCCCTTACGGAAAACTTTCCTAATTGCTTAGGAGAGATACGGGCTTACCACGTTTTACACAAGTAACAAGAGTAGGTTAGGTTCCGTCTATTCGCCGACAGCACTGATGTTCGTGTGACCTTAGCCAAGAAAAAGGTCAACCGGCTGCTTACCTTTTGGTTCGAGCCTGTCAGCATCTTTGGCTCGTTCTAACTTAACGACGTTTATCAACGGTTCACTTTTGTTAACCATACTACTCAGCCTTGCTCCCCGACCTTCTGATGCTGATGGTCATTGCCTCCACCTCGCGGATTTGGCTTTTTCTTTCGAAAGGGCTTCATTCTCTGGATAGCTTCGCACAAAAGGATTACTCCAAATGCACGTATCCATGGACTACTACTGACGAAACATTAGGTCTAATCAATGTTAGACAATTACTTGTGCAACGCCGTGTCGCACCCAGGCAAATTTATTAATCGCTCCACGGAACGGTAAAGGGGTTCCGATTGCATCGGAATCCTTCGGATGCGTTCAGTTTTTTTTATTGCCAATTCCCTTCGGGATGGGTAAAAAACTGACATGCACCCCATTGACCTAATCCGTGGTAGCTCAATGGTGGTAGGCCAAAATTTAAACGGCGTGCCAGTGGCCAATATAAATCTGCAGGGCAGCAGTAAAATTTTATGAATAAAGTAGTTCATTGTAAAAAAGCAGCTTATGATGTTTACATAGGCAGACCAGGCAAGTGGGGTAACCCGTACTCGCACAAAAACGGCACCACAGCTAAATACAAAACTGATACGCGTGCCGAAGCAATTGAAAAATACAGAGAATATATTTTGCACGGTAACGGCAAACACTTGCTTAAAGACTTGCATGAACTCAAAGGCAAAACTTTAGCTTGCTGGTGTAGTCCGTTGCCTTGTCATGGCGATATACTGTCACAATTAATTGATGAATTAAAAATATAATTATAAATGGCGTGCCAGTGGCCGATACAAGTCCCAAGAGCATGGGCAACTTTCAATGGAATTTAAAAGTTATTTGTTTTATTCTGGTTCTGTTGTAAAATACAAAGGCCAGTTTTATCTGCTTTGGAATGTTAACAAAACAGGAAAAGCACAACTAATCGACAAAAATGGAATTAAATTTTCCGGTACTCCAATGTCAAACCGATTACAATGGGTAGATCAGTGCCCAATAATTGAATATGCAAACCGGAAATTTATTGTGGACCGGAATAACCGGATTTTCAGCACAACAACCGGAAACCAGGTTTATAAATCAAACTGTCCGGAAAGAAAAAAAATCCTTACTTCTCTCAATGATTCTCCATTACTGGAATCAAAAGAAAACTTTTACAAAGGGTTTATGAGTTTGCTCGAATTCAACCGTTGCATCTATGATTATCAAATTCCGGTAAAGAACCAGCCACCGGTACGTTGAATACAACCAACCATTAGCCGGTTACAAACAATAAACCGTATAACTAAATTTCATTTCATTCCCTTTTGAAACCCCGCCGCAACAGGATTTTTTAAACAGAACCCCAGCCGGAAGTATCTGTTTCTTTTTCCCGGACCTGTGTTTTACAACCGTTACAGCAATCACTGGTACCCACAGTTTTAGTATCCTGCCTGGCAGGTTCCCGGGCCATCTCAGTAAAATACACACCTTCACTGTTTGAATGACATCTTCAACCGGTCATTCTTTTATTATTGTTTGTTGACACGTACCCTTTCCGGTGGTTTTTGGGTTTTCATGAAGTTTAATCAAAATCACATGCTAAGGTGCCACATGAAATTTCAGGGTAAATAAACTGCAATGGATTTTCCCGGCATAGCCTATCCGGCAACTGCCGGACTTAACGGTATTCCAGTTCCTCCATTGCAGCCCTGATTCCATGTGTCTGTACCTGCATGAATTTTAATTTAAAACTTTAATATCATGAAAACTTACAAAAAAAATTACATCGGAAAAGGCACTGAAAATGCCAACATCACTGGATTAGTAAGAATGACCTTTAAGGTCGAAGACGTTCTGAAATTCAAACACGAGTTTGAAGGCGTTGAGTACTTCACTTTTGAAATGGCCCCACTTAGGGAACCTGACCAATTCGGCAGAACACACACCGCATGGGTTACCACCCGCGAAGAAGAAGCTGAACCGGCTGCTGAAGAAAAACCAGCTCCGAAAGGAAAAGGAAAAAGGAAACCAAAACCGGAACCGGCTGGTGAAGCTCTTCCGTTCTAAAAAATTTCCCTGCTTCGGCGGGGATTTTTTTTGGTCATTCCATTTCCAATCTTTCAAAATAAATACATCCTGTATTTATCAACTCCTTTCTAATCCTCTGTTATCTAAGCAGGTTGCGATTAAATTATAATAAAGGTATTAATCGCCCTCCGGAATGTGCAAGGGTATATAAACTATCTACACCAGCTTACATAAGGGGTTCGCCCTTGCACGTATCCGTCGCGGCTCAATGATGGTATCATTATAATTTAATCAGCGTGCCAGACCCGTCCGACAACTGGCGGAATGCTAATACAAGTCCCCAGGGCAGGGGCAAAACGAATGTTCAAAGTAATTGTAGCAGGCGGTAGGGATTTTAATGATTATGCCCTGCTTGAAAAAACACTTGATAAACTCCTGAAGAATAAAACAGATGTACAAATTATATCAGGCCTGGCAAGAGGTGCTGATTCATTGGGTATAGTATATGCTGTTGACAGAAACATTCCGGTTGCAAAATTTCCTGCCAGGTGGGTAGAACACGGTACAATGGCAGGTTACCAGAGAAACATTGAAATGGCGGAGTATGCAGATGCCTGTGTTTGTTTCTGGAATGGCAAATCACGGGGAACTGAACACATGATTCGCATTGCCCGGAAACTAAAACTTCAGGTCAGAATCATAAAATACTAAGCCATGAAACTGACACATATACACCGCATTTCAACAACTTCCAGGCTTACTGGTCATGCTCTGTACAAAAAAGCAAAACAGGGAGAACCGATAGCCGCACAAAAAGTTATTAAGGATATTATACCCATTAAAAACCAGTTTCATTATCTGAAAGGATATGTTTGTCCGGTATTAAAATCAAATGGCAACAAACTGCCTTTGGCACTGGCATACCTAATGGCTTCCCATTCAAATATGACGTTATACGATTCCATTTACCTGCAACATACCTCACATGGTTCATCCATGACGGAACGGCTCTACTACCAGCCATCCTTTTCAGGAATGGTTAAACCGGCAGATTACGTAATAGTTGATGATGTTTACACCACCGGAAAAACCCTGAAATCATTAAAAAAATACATTGAATCAAAAGGCGGAAATGTCATATCTGCCTGGTGTATCGGTTCCGGTCCTTCGCTGGAATTTGAACCAAAAAGAATGTTGCTCCGATTGCTTACAGCTAAGTTCCCAACCATATACAGATACTTCGATCTGAATGAACTTACTTCCCCGCAAATTCATTACCTGTTACGGTTATCATCTTTAAACAAACTCTGGATGATTCACGCTGACAATCAACTAACTCTTATGCTGGCCTGATAATCAACTTTTCTTCATTCCCTAAACCCTTCCGCCGCCGACCTTTTTTACTCTTCCATTTTTGTTTACCGGTAACCAGTAATCCCATCCCTTCATAAATATTTTCAAGGTTCCGGCATCCCAAAGCAGTTCCGTTCTTTTGTGGATTTTACCAAGTCCTCATGACAATTTTAAATGCTGTGCAAAGAAACAGTCTGACCCAGAATAGTCAAGGATTTTCCCGGCATATCCTATCCCGAGGACTTAACGGTATTCCAGTTCCTCCTTGCCTGTTCTTCCAATGCCAGGCTGTAGGGAAATCACATCATTTTAAAATTTATTATCATGAAAACTTATTTAGTGAAATCCACAAAAAGAGAATTGAACGAAACTACTCCTGTATGGGATGCCTTTAAAGACCATTTGGAAAATATTTACTTTCCGGGTGCATTGGAATTACTGGCAAAAGATTTAATTGCTTTCGAATACGAAGCATACAAAAATGAAAGAGTTTAAAAAAGTCCTTTCCGCTAACTGGCGGGAAGGATTTTTTTTGGTCATTTGAAAACCTGTTTCCTCCTGTATCTCAAGTGGGTTAGTTTAAATTATAATAAAGGTATTCATCGCCCGCCGGAATGTGCAAGGGTATATAAACTATCTGTACCAGCTTACATAAGGGGTTCGCCCTTGCACGTATCCGGCGCGGCTCAATGATGATTCCATTATAATTTAATCAGCGTGCCAGATGCTAAAATAAGTCCCCAAGGCAGGGGCAAAAACAAATGAGTACTCATATTTCTATTGAAGAACTTTACGAAGAAGAAGGTATGTCCTTCAATAAATTTATTGAGGAATACAGAAATGAATCTGTAGTTCCGGCATGTTGTTCTCAGGGTTGTTATGTCGAACCTGATGGAACATGTGAACATGGAAATCAATCATTCTTATTGGAACTCTGTCTTATTTAATCAACCCGGCGTGCCAGATGCCACAATAAGTCCCAAGGGCATGGGCAAACTCAAATGAATGATCCAATCTTTGGAAAACCAATTTTTACTTACACAACAAAAGAAGCAGTTGAATATGGATTCTTAATCAAAATTGATTCAAAAATCTTATCTGAAGCTGGCATTAAATTCCCTGTTTACCTTACCAGGTCTGTTTACGATAAATACGTTTGCGTTCCCAAAGAGCTCAAACATGAACAAGATATCGATGGCAGACTTTGGGACCTGCTTTATATGTTTGCATTTAAAGCAAAAAACTGTTCCTCCAGTACTGTTGACTTCGATTTCATTTGCCGGTTACCCAATAAAGGCGACTGGGAAGAAAATGAAAAACGTCAATCAATAAACCCTTTTCAACGATTAGTTACACTTCATTCTGAAATACGTGCCCGGGACTTCGATGATCCATCTCCGGCAATTTTCATAATGAAACCTGGTGAAGATTAATCTTTTAAACGGCGTGCCAGACAAAGTCCCGAAACCTCGGGATGCCAAAACAAGTCCCCAGGGCAGGGGCAAAATCTTATGTCAGAAAATAAATCAAATTTATCACAACCTTTCAGGCAAACAATTCTTAATGTAGTTACAGAAAAAGCTGAACAGGACCCTTTGTTTGCTGAAAATCTCAAAAAAGAACACAAAAACATCAACCACTGCTGTAACTACATTCTGAATACTGTTCAAAAAAGCGGTGTTCAGGGATTTACTGATGATGAAATTTTTTCAATGGCTTTTCATTATTATATTGAAGATGATATTGATTCTCAAAATGCTCCTCAATGTGAGGTTATCATTAACCACACAGTTCAGCTTACTGAAGAAGAGATTACTGAAGCAAAAAAGAAAGCCAAAGAAATAGTCATTGCCAATGAAAAACGCAGATTAACCAGAAAAACACCACCTGCTTCTTTACAAAAATCTGATTCTGAAACCCATTTTACACTGTTCTGATGAAACCAAAAACAAAACTTCAAAAATACGTCGTCAGTTTAAGCAAAGCATTGCCTGAACTGACTCATAAACAACATAAATGGGCAATGAATAATATCCCATCCTATGTAGCATCCGGAAGATATAAATCCATGTATTGCATGGAATGTAACCATTCCTGGAAAGATTATGGTTTGCTTGATTTAATCAATCAATACGTACATTGCCCAAATTGTGGTAAAAAATGCAAAATAATGCCTTACGAGCGCAATAGATCTGAATCAGCTTATTTTGCAATTCTAACAACAAAGAAAGATTTTCAAATTGTGAGAATGTTTGTATTTGAGAAATTTTACAGTTATAATAAACCCCCGGAACATTGTATTTCCGAAGTAATGCAGCACTGGGTCCGTAGGGATGGAGTAATCACTACGCTTTCTAAAAAATCAAATAATATGTCCGTTTATTTAGACCAGTGGGTAAATCATTCCAGCCTTGAAATTCGGAATGTTTCTTACAGATACAATCAGCGAAATAATATCATTCCCTGGAAAATTTATCCTTCCAGAAAAATTCTACCGGTTTTAAAACGTAACGGTTTTAAAGGTTTCTTTTATAATATCCCTTGCCAGGTTTTGTTTTCACACTTGCTTTCCAATCCCCGTGCTGAAACACTGCTGAAAACAAACCAGATTCCACTGCTGAATTACATGCTAAAAGATTCTGCAAATCTTGACCAGTACTGGCCAGGTATAAAAATCGCAATTCGTAATAATTACCTTATTGAAAAACCATCTGACTGGATTGATTATCTACAGTTGCTTTCTTTCTTTGGTAAAGATTTACATTCAAATAAATATGTATGCCCGGAAAATCTTCAAAAAGAACACGGTTACTATGTCCGACTAAAAAAGAAAAAAGATACCGCAAACCGTAAAAAAGAATTGCAGGAAGAATTTGAAGAATTTCAGTCTGAATATGAAAAAAATAAAATCAAATTCTTTGACCTGATTTTTTCCAATGGAAAAATTACTGTCAAACCATTAACTCATGTTTCTGAATTTTTTGAAATTAGCGAAATACATTCTCATTGCCTCTATTCAAATGAATATTTCAAAAAACAGAATTCATTGCTTTTACAAGCAGTGATAGATAACAATCCTGTTGAAACAATTGAATTCTCTCTTAATTCCCTGACAATCCTGCAATGTCAAGGTAAATTCAACAAAACAACTAAATATCATTCTGAAATAATTAACCTGGTTAATGATAATATCCCTGCAATTGCTCAACGAATCTAAATCTTAAAAAGGGAAAAACCCCTTTTTTGATCACTTCTTTCCTAAATCAGATTATTCTCTATCCTCACTCCGGTTAAATTACAGCAAAGATATTTATCGCTCGACGGAATGTGCAAGGGTATATAAACTATCTGTGATAATTTACATATGGGGTTCGCCCTTGCACGTATCCGGCGCGGCTCAATAAATCGGAAGCTATAATTTAACCGGCGTGCCAGACCCGTCCGAACGATTCATCCGGGCGGAATGCCAAAATAAAGTCCCCAGGGCAGGGGCAAAACAAATGATGACTTCTTATAAAAATGATCCTCGCAAATTTATTGCACGTTTCGAATCCAGATGTTCAAAATGCGGTATGCCAATCAAAAAAGGCATAACAGGTTATTACTGGCCTGCCACCCAAACAGTATTGTGTGCCGTTTGTGGCGAACCGGAATACCAGGAATTTCTTTCAATGGCCGCTGATGAAGATTTTTTCAACGGAATCGGTAATCCTTATTAATCTGTGCCATGAAAATAGAAATCAATTTTCCGTTCAACAGCTATACCAAAGGCGAATTAATTGAATTCTGCTTTGGAAAACATGCTGATGTTGACACTGCCTTGCCGTTAGACATCTGCCATAAAATTCAGGGATTTCATAACGACAAATCAGCACATCACTGGTACGTCATGGACTATACCAAAAATAAAATAGGTGGCCGCCTGGTAAATCTCAAAGAAAAATTCTTTGGAAAAATAGCTGAATTGTACCTGGAACAAATTCCCAAAACATTTGATGAATATAAAAATTCCAGTCTTCCGGTTATGCCGTTCAGATTTAAATTACATCATGACAAGGGTACATCAAATATTCTTGTTTATTCTTCGGATGAATCTTCAGCCCGGAAATTAATAATGGAAGCTGAAAACTGTCCGGATTGTGCCATTCAAAGAAAAGGGGTTTAACCCCTTTTTTGTCATTTCATTTACGAAATAAACCACACTCTTAATCTCTCTCCGGTTAAATTACAACAAAGGTATTGATCGCCCGCCGGAATATGCAAGGGTATATAAACTATCTGTGATAATTTACATATGGGGTTCGCCCTTGCACGTATCCGTCGTGGCTCAATAAATCAAAAGCTATAATTTAACCGGTGTGCCAGAAGCCACAATAAGTCTCCAGGGCAGGAGCAAAATTCAATGAATGATTTATATACCGATACCGAACGGGAACAACTGCAGGAAATTAAAAGATTGCGAAAAATTATTCCTGAAATCCGCGAAACTTTCGTAGAAGCAGCATTTAAGTTTACGCTTCATTTTCCACACAATTTTATCGAAGAAGCCTGGAAAAATGATGCCTGGTTGCAAAAACACCTACGCGATAAATTTACCAGTCTTTGCAGAAAAGATGGATATGGTAGCCCAAATGCTGTTCTTAACTTATATGCTCAGCTCGATCACCAAAACAGAGTAACTTTCATTAAATACATTATTAACTGGTTTAACCAAAAATGGCCCACAAAATGATTACACACAGGAATTTCAAATTGATAGTACAGTCTTTATCAGACAAAAACAAAAAAAGAATCCTGAATTCCAATAAAGAATTTTGCGTTCTCATCCTTCATGTTTTCAATGCAGGTTATACAGTAAACTGCATATTGACCAATAATTACATCAGATACCAAAATGCAGGAAATCATGGAAATGCCATTGTTCCCATTGAAGAAGTTGCTGAAATTTTAAATTAAATAAATTTCAAAATACCGTTTTATTCCATTCCCAACCTTTCTAAATCAATACATACTGTATTTATCAACTTCTTATTGGCTTTCAGTAATCTAAAGAGAGTTGTGATTAAATTATAATAAAGGTATTGATCGCCCGCCGGAATATGCAAGGGTATATAAACTATCTGTACCGGCATACATAAGGAGTTCGCCCTTGCATGTATCCGGCGCGGCTCAATGATGGATTCATTATAATTTAATCAGCGTGCCAGTAGCTACAAAAAGTCTCCAGGGCAGGAGCAAATTTTAATGAATCAAAATTTGTTTTTATCAAACGTTGCTGAAATTCAAATCAGCTATTCAACAAACGTAAAATCATCAGAACGACAAAAAATTACCTGTTCAAAAGATGCAGCCGATCTTTTCCGGCAAATCTTCCCTGACTTTGAACACCGGGAATATTTCTATGCCATGCTGCTGAACCGGGGCAACAAAGTACTGGGTTATTATCAGATATCAGTAGGGGGTATCAGTGGTACAGTGGTAGATATCAGGCTTATTCTTCAGGCCGCAATCAAAACCAATGCTTCAGGAATTATCCTGGCTCACAACCATCCGTCAGGTACTCTCGAAGCAAGTGATGCAGACCTTAAAATAACACGCAAAACAAAATCAGCATGTGAATGTATGGATATCTCACTTCTCGACCACATCATAATAACAGCTGATACATACCTGGCAATGTCTGATGAAGGATTACTCTAAATACATACTAAAATGAAAAATCAAAATTTTGAATCTGTTATGGAAAAATTAGCGGTGCGTCATGGTCCACACCGCATTTTTTCCGATTTTTTGACATTAGTGGTTTGTGCATTTTCGTTAGGTAAAGAAGAAGAAAAATACCTGTCAGTTATCCAAAAATACAATAAACAGGAAGCCAATCTTTTTGCAGAAGCATTAGCCAAACTGGTTATCGAAATGACCGGTGATGGAGCCGGGCTGGTGGATGTGCTCGGTTCGTTCTTTCAGGAATATATTAGCTTTGGCCGTAACGGACAATTTTTCAGTCCTCAACATATATGCGATATGATGACTTGTATGGCCGGCCCCGTAAAACAGGGAAACAGAATCCTGGACCCGGCCTGTGGCAGTGGCCGGATGTTGCTGGCAGCAGCTAAAAATAACCGCAATGCACTGTTTTATGGTGCCGATATAGATGAAAACTGTGCTAAAATGACTGTTATAAATCTATACCTTAACTGCCTCTATGGTGAAGTCGCATGGATGGATTCTCTTTCAAATAAATTTTATGGTGCATGGGAAATTCTTCCAACCATAAAAGGAATTCCTCGTATTCAGCAAATTTCAAAACATCAAAGCTGCATTTATTTAAGATTACCTGAAACAAAAAAGAAAATCATTCCGGTTCCTTCCCAACAGGTGCTTTTTGAGTTTTAATCAAAACTATTCTCTGTACACTCCAAAATTCCGCCACAAAGATATTAATCGTCCCGCCGAACGGTCAAGGGTATATAAACTCTCTTGACCTGTTTTCTTTTGTGGGTTCGCCCTTGCCCTAATAGGCGGGACTCAATAGTGTGGTGCCGTAATTTTTTTGTGTTTGATTCATGCATTTATGCATTCAATCTTTCACGCATTAACTAACGGCAACGCCATACGCCAAAACAAGTCCGCAGCGGCGAAAAATCATGAGTACAGCAACTGCAAAAGCAAAAGCTGAAAACGGCAATTCAAAAAATGCCGCAATGGAGGTTAAGAAAAATGACCCCAAAGTTGAAAACCCGGTTCTCACACTGGAAAAACGCATCCAGAAGGTGGAAGAGCTGAACATCATCATCGAAAAATGGCGGAAGCTCAACGAAGCCAAAAAGAACCTCACCGGGTTCAAACTCGGCAACGACGGGTTAAGCTCCACCATCACGCTGAAAGATGCTGCTGGCCGTGAGTTTAAAACCAGCCATAATCTGGTAGTAACCACCGTACTCGAAAACCTGCAGCAGGTACTCGATGAAAAAATCATCGAAGTGGAAGCACAAATCGACTTTGCAGGTTAATCTCAGAAAAAAGGATTCGCTCCGGCGGATCCTTTTTTTGGTCGTTAAAAAAAATTCATGCATTCTCAAACTCCCTCATTTACGCCTTAATTTCTGTCCTTTCATTCTTCCCCGTCACTATTTTCACTCCCCAAACAACCTGGTAGCCCGACTTCCTTTCCCGGTCTTCCGGCTAAATGAAATACTATGATTCGTTTAAATGCGCTCCGCCATATCCTCGACCCCGTGGGCCAGAAAAGCAACCAGCAGCCGTTCAATATCGGCTACACTAAACTCTGCACCGGTGAATACATTACCGTCCGGTGCGTGTGCCTGAGCAGAAAGTTTAAAAACGGCACCCCGTTGAATTTGCAATCCTAGCATTTTCAATTTTTATGGATATCTCTTTCCCCGCTTAAATCCCGGCTAAGGTATTCATCGCCGTCCGGAAAAGTCAAGGGCGGCTTTTCCTTTTTAGACAACCATCCATCTGGTAGCCTTATAGCTAGTGATGCAGATCAAAAATTAACCCAAAAAATTGTTGAAATTGGCAAATTACTCGACATGCCAGTTCTCGACCATATAATTCTTACCAGTGAGTCGTATTTGTCGCTTGCAGATGAAGGATTGATGTAATAGCAGTTTCATTAATTAATCTTTCTGGTTTTCCTCTGTAATTCTATGTTTTCGGAATTCAATTTCTGCTGTAGTTGCGACATATCATCACTTATTTTCTTCTCAACAACTTTTGCATAGATTTGGGTTGTTCTCAAGTTAGAGTGGCCCAACATTTTGCTGACTGATTCTATCGGTACTCCATTGGTTAATGTTACGGTTGTCGCAAAAGTATGCCTGGCAATATGAAATGTTAGATTTTTGTTTATACCACATAATTCAGCAATTTCTTTTAAATAACTATTTAATTTTTGATTAGAAAAATTCGGAAATATGGTTCCTTTCACTTTCGATCTGGGATGATTTTTATAATTTTCGATAATTTCCTGTGCTTTTTTCAAAATCGGCACTCGTACCGGATTTAACGTTTTTTCGCGCTGGGTATAAATCCAGTTCATCCCGTCAATACCTTTTCTGATATTGTCAGGTTTTAACCGCATGACATCTATATAGGCGAGTCCTGTATAACAGCTGAACACAAATATATTTTTTACCATCTGCAATCGTTCAATCCCGAAGTCTTTTTGTTCGATTGCTTCTAATTCATCTTTCGAAAGAAAATCCCTTTCTTTTTTGATAAACTTTGCTTTAAAAAGCAAAAACGGATCTTTTGCAATCCATTCCATTCGAACTGCCATATTTACCATTTTGCGTAACCGCTCAATGTGTTTCATCACCGTATTGTTCCCCATCGCCCGGTGTTGATCCTCTGGTTTGTATTTCCGAAGAAAATATTCAAAGTCACTGATAAATTTATAATTCAAATCCGACAGGTAGATATCACTTTTTTTGAACTTCTTTTTAAGGAACAGCCCAACATACTTTTTGGTGGTAAAATAGTTTTTTTGAGTGCCCCATTTTAGGTTCTCATCCATCCGGATGTTGTGAAAATCGATCAGCTCCATTAATGTTTTTCCCGATTCATCAAATCCAATAAACCTGTTTTTGATTGCTTCTGCCGTGACTTTCTTTCGGCTGGAAACAAGGTCCTGGTAATGTCCGGCAAGCTGAGATCGTATTTGTTCCAGGTAAGAGTTAATTGCAGTAATTTCAGGGCATTTGCCCTTGGCAACTCCTTTACCGTTGTTCCAACTGGACACTAAAATTCTCCGTTTTACAGAGATTTCACAGCGATTGCTGTTGACTGTAACACGTGCATAAATAGGTGCTTTGCCCTCCATAATTCGGTGCTTCCGAATTACAAATTGAATCCCAAAAGTGTTTACTTTTTTCATATTTTTTATTTTAGTTTAATTCATGTTCACCTTATTGTTCACCGAAAATCGATGAAAAAGGCATCAAATTGAACTAAACGGCACCAAAAATAATCACTGTAATATATTGGAATACAATAATTTGACTTGTTTTTGGTGAACCAAATATAAAAATTAAATTGGTTCACCGTATTGTTCACATTTAGGATGGTTTTTTATGGTTTATTTTGACTTATTATAAATAAAAAAACCTGCAAATCATTTGATTTACAGGCTTTTGGTGTTTTTTGGATTTCCTATCCGTCGGGGTAGCCGGATTTGAACCGACGACCTCTTCGTCCCGAACGAAGCGCGCTACCGGGCTGCGCTATACCCCGAATAATTAAAATGATGCAGAAAGTTATTAAAATCATTAAACCGCATCAACTCGTTTTATATCCTCACAGATCGTATTTCTAATTGACCATATCACCGGCCTTTCAGAAAACGGTGCAAATTTAATCTTTTTTATATAATCTGAAAGAGTTCAAAAATAAAATGATCCTTTTTGTTTCTCTATCATAAATCCATATTTAATAAATGAAATTAATACAAGTAAATATAAAATAACTGCAAAATATAAACATTAGTTCAAAATTATAGTTTACCATTTAAACTTTATTTCTAAATTTGCAGTTAATAACATGTATAAACCATATAAATTAGCTACTGACAGCATCAGAAACAATTTTGCTGTACGCGATCAGAATCATAAAGTATGGTCTGGTAAACAATAATTATAAAATAGATCATTGCTGTAAATTAGATAATTAACAAACAATAATAAGTATGAATATAGTCATAACATCAAGCGGTAACAATCTTAATTCGAAATTTGATTTAAGATTTGGCAGAAGTGCCTGGTTTTGCATTTATAACACTGAAGACAAATCAATTGAGTTCATAGAAAATGAGAATAAAGACATAAACGGAGGGGCCGGAACCAAAACTGCGGCAAAAGTTGCTGAACTGGGAGCACAAAAAGTGATCTCAGGTGACTTTGGTCCAAAAGCAAAATCAATGCTTGAAAAACTTCAAATAAAAATGGAGATTCTCGATGAGAGTAATAAAAATATTGGGGAAATCATTGATCAAATTAATAAATAGATGAAGAAGATAGCTGTACCTATAACTGAAGATGGCATACTTGATGCACACTTCGGACATTGTAAATATTTTGCATTAATTGTTGTTGACGGTAATGAACTAACTTCGGAAGAGATTATCCAGGCACCGCCTCATGAGCCGGGTTTATTACCGAAATGGCTTGCTCAACACAAAGTTACTGATGTACTCTCAGGCGGAATGGGAAACCGGGCTATCCAGGTTTTCAAACAACACAACATAAATGTCTATGTTGGAGCTCCCACTGACCTGAATGCAAGAGAACTTGTTAACGGATTTATTAATGATACAGTAACATTTACAGCTAATTGCTGTGACCATTAATTTATCTAAAAAAATTCAAACCAGATTACTTTATCCTGCTGAAAAAGGAGCGGGTTATTACGCATGAAAATTATTGTCAGGGCAACTCTATATTCTTATATATCTTAAAAGTCTGTTTAAAAGAACAGAAATAAGGTTAATAATAATATATAAACCTGACCAGATACTTTTTAACAGAAAATTATGCAGATAGCAATTGCCAGTGGTAAGGGGGGAACGGGAAAAACAACCGTTGCTGTCAATCTGTTTCATTTTATCGAAAAATTGTGGGATCATGATGTGCATTTAGTCGACTGCGACGTTGAAGAACCAAATGATATCATTTTTTTTAACGACCTTGAACTTCAGAAAAGAGAGGAGGTCTTTCAGCTTATTCCTGAAATAGACCTGAATAAATGTACTTTTTGTAAAAAGTGTGAAGAGTGGTGCGAATTTAATGCCATAAGCATTATTCCTAAGATCAGTTTTGCTGAAATTAATGCTGATTTATGTCATTCATGCGGAGCCTGCAGTGCGGCTTGTAAATTTGGAGCCATTACTGAAAAAGAAGTTCCTCTTGGAGTAATTTCCGGTTTTTCAACTGTTGCCGGAACAAAAATAACGGAAGGCAGACTTAAAGTCGGTTCAGCAATGCAAACAATGCTGATCAAAAAATTAAAAAAAACAGCAGTCAGTAATAACGGAATTACACTTCTGGATTCTCCTCCCGGAACAAGTTGTCCGGTTGTTGAAACAGTATCAGATGCAGATTTTGTTATTCTTGTAACCGAACCTACACCCTTTGGACTGTATGACCTGAAAATAGCTATAGAGCTTCTGAACGAAATAAAAAAGCCATATGGCGTCATTATAAATAAAGCCGGATTGGGATCTGCCGAAATATATGAATATCTCAAACATAATAATATAGAACTTATTGCAGAAATTCCATTCAGCAGAATATATGCAGAGTCATATTCATCAGGAGATATACTGAAGAACATCTCGTCTGAAAATGAAACAGTATACGAACAATTAATTGAAAAACTAAAGAAGATAACAATGCAATCCGAAGGATAATGCCTTAAGGGTTGAAGTATATTCTCATCATGAAAGAAATTACAGTATTAAGCGGAAAAGGAGGGACAGGGAAAACAAGTATTGTGGCTGCACTTGCTTCACTGGCTGAAAATGCTGTATTCTGCGATAATGATGTTGATGCGGCTGACCTTCATCTGATACTTGATCCCCATATCCTGGAAGAACATCAGTTTGGCAGCGGCTCAAAGGCTTTTATCAATACTAATGTGTGTATAGATTGCGGTTTGTGTGAACAACATTGCAGATTTGATGCCATTCACCGTGACAAATCAGGTTATTTAATGGTAAATCCATTTCAGTGTGAAGGGTGCCGGCTCTGCGAACGAATTTGTCCGGTTGAAGCGATTACTTCAGAACAATATAATAATAACAGCTGGTTTATCTCTGATACCCGTTTCGGGAAACTTGTCCACGCGAAAATGGGGGCAGGTGAAGAAAACTCCGGAAGACTCGTAACCAATATCAGATCAAAAGCTAAAGAAATTGCTGAACAGGAGAAAGCAGACTATATCATTAGCGACGGATCGCCGGGAATAGGCTGCCCTGTTATTGCTTCAATTACCGGCACTGATACTGTTTTGCTGGTAATAGAGCCGTCATTATCAGGTATTCATGATGCCAGAAGATTATTTGAACTGGTAAAATCATTCAATATCCCCACCCTTGCTCTTATCAATAAATTTGATATAAATCCGGCTATCACAAGTCAGACGATGAAATTTTTAAATGATAACAATATAACGGTTACAGGTAAAATACCATTTGACACCAGATTTGTCGAAGCAATGGTTAAAGGTAAAACAATAATTGAATATACACCCGGCTCTGATCTCTCTTTAGTACTCACATCAGTCTGGAAGCAGTTGAAAAAGGATATCTTATGAATAATGCCTCTGTTTGAAATATTCGAAAATACAATTAACCTTTTGATCATCGGCTATATTAAAAAGATCATAGTATGAATCAGATTAAGGATTCGAAACGCCATCCCGGATATATTGTGAAAAACCAATAAAATAAGTATTAATTATTCATGAATGAATCTGCCATTGATCAATAACAATACCAAGTTATTAAACTGAACCAAGCGGTTATTTGTTAATAATGCAAAACAGATAAAATTATCAGCACTGATCAATAAACTGCCGGAAGGAAAAAGTTACTTTCGCAAGTTTTTATTTTGACAATGCATGTATCATAATCTGGTATTTTTAAGCAACTTTGTCATCTTGCCGGATAAATTTTTACAATAATGGAAATTGACAAAAAAACATCCACCCGTAATTTTTACTCCTTCCTGTGGCACGCGGGTTTTCTGGCATTTGCAAAAAATTTCATGGATGTGGATACTGTCATTCCTGCCATGGTGGTGGAGGCCGGCGGCGGAGCAATACATATAGGAATACTTACGGCAATTATGCTTGGTGGTTCGCACTTTACACAGCTTTTCTTTGCACCGTACCTCAGCAATAAATCATTCAAGAAAAATTATCTGCTGACAGCTATCAATACCCGGATATTAACGTTAATAGCTCTGGGCCTTCTGCTGTTTTTACTGAAAGGAGAGCATACCGGATATGTTCTTTATCTGGTATTTCTCTTTATTACCCTCTTCTCTCTGGCAGGTGCTTTTGCCAATATCAGCTATGCAGATATCCTTGGCAAATCGGTCAATCCTGATAAACGTAAAACATTCTTCTCCGCTAACCAGGTAATCTCAGGAGTCATTGTCCTGGGAGCTGCATTCCTGGTCAAAAAAGTTCTCGTCTGGAAAACCTTTCCCGATAATTATGCAATGATGTTCTTCATAGGTGGAGCGCTTCTGCTTACAGCTTCCGCAGGATTCTGGAGCATACGGGAAACAGTGCCCTCCACACTGAAAGTGTCAAGCCTGAAAAATTTTCTCGGTATACTAAAAAGTGAAATTAAAAGAAATAAAAAACTCGGGTATTTCCTGGGATTCATAAATACCCAGGGAATTGCTATTTCATTTCTTCCGTTTGTAGTCCTTTATGCAAAAGAATTTTTTAATGCACAAAGCAGTGAAACCGGATCATTCCTGCTTTTTAAGGTTACAGGAATTGTAATTGTAAGTCTGTTTGTTCTGGCTGGTGCAAAAAGACTGAAATACAATATATTATTATACACCAATGTGATCCTGTCAGCCTCACTTGGATTGATGGCTTTAATGATTAACGATATAGGCGGACTTAAATTTATATTTCTTATAGGGGGAATAGTCTATTCTCTTTATACGATTACAATGAATGGTATGTTGCTTGAAATATCGGGTAATGAAAACAGGGCTCTCTATGCAGGATTTGCGGGTGCCGGAAATATCCTTCCTGCTGTTTTTCCCCTGATTGGAGGAACATTGATAAAACTATTTGGATTTCACACCTTTTTTGTTTTATTTATGTGCATATTGACTATTGCTGCACTTTTTATCTATAAGATCGACTGTAAAAAGTGACAGGAAACGACTTGCAACAGATTATCCTTCTATTCAAATTGCTCTTTAAATTTTAATTGAAATGAAACTTTATATTCTTACTGAAAACTGTGCAGGCAGTAAATTTTTTGCAGAACACGGACTGTCATATGTTATCGGCATCGACGGACAAAAAATATTGTTTGACACCGGACACTCTGATATCTTTTTAAAGAACTCCGCAAAAATGGGTATCGATATTGAAAAAGATATTCAAACTGTAGTTCTTAGTCACGGACATTGGGACCATGGTAACGGATTGCAATACATTCATAACAAAAAGCTTATTACACATCCGTCATCTTTTATCAGAAGATTTGGTAAAAGGGATTTCTCCCCTGTAGGTTTATCACTTTCCAAATCAGAAATTGAGTCAAAATTTGAACTGGAAGAGAGTAAAATGCCTGTCAGACTTACTGAAAATCTGTTCTACCTTGGAGAAATTCCCCGTAATACAACTTTTGAATCAAAAACAACAACTTTTACGGACGATTTCAGAAATGATGATTTTATTCCGGATGATTCGGCTCTCACAGCAATAGTGAACAATACATTAATAGTAGTGACCGGTTGCTCACATTCTGGTATCTGTAATATTATCGAACATGCTAAAAAAGTTACCGGAATATCAACTGTAAAAGCTGTATTGGGCGGATTTCATTTAAAGGAATACGAAAAGCAAACAATAGATACAATCAACTATATTAAAAACAACAATATCAAAATGGTCTGTCCCTCTCATTGCACCGAGCTGCCGGCTTTGGCTGCTTTTTATGAACATTTCAGGGGATTCCAGTTAAAAACCGGAATGGTATTGGAATTCTGAGTGGTGGCAATTAAAAGTATAAGCCAGTCCGGAAAAAATAAATGGAATAAACGCAATTTATAAAGCTAATTTCTTAATTTACTGCAAATTAAGCACTATTTTCGCAGGTCAATTCATGGCTATATTTTAAGGATTAAAATACCGGTACTGATAGATAAAAGATCAATCAGTTAAGCCGGTTCCGTAAAAGTAAATTTATCCCTATCATTCAAAACAGGAAATTTTTTCCTGAATTCATGGAGTTCCGTATATGAAATTTCAAAAGTCTTTACTTCCTCCTTATCGCCAAGAAAGTGTGATATACCCTTAGGTTTTATCAATCCTGAATCACCAAGATAATCTAATCCGTAGCCATCACGCCCTACGCGGTTGACTCCCACACAGTAAGCCTGATTTTCAACTGCCCTTGCCGGTAGTAATGTAGTCCATGCCCTGTGGCGTGCCGCCGGCCAGTTTGCAACATATAATAAAACATCATAATTATCAGTATTACTGCTCCAGACGGGAAATCGCAGATCATAACAGACCAGGGGACAAAAACGCCATCCCCTGTAATCAACTATAAGTCTCTTATGTCCGGGTGAATAATGCTCCTTCTCTCCGCTCATGGAGAAGAGATGATGCTTATCGTAATATTCAACATTACCTTCAGGAAAAACCCAAAGACACCTGTTATAAATCCTGTCGCCTTCTGAAATTATAAGGCTGCCAACTAACGCGACATTCTTTTCTGCTGCTATATCTTTCATCCAAAGAACAGATTTACCATTCATATCCTCCTTCAGTTTTTCGGGCTGCATAGTGAATCCTGTGGAGAACATTTCGGGCAGGACAATAAGATCGGTATCCCCTGCCCCGCCGATCATCTCTTCCAGTTTTTTAAGATTCCAGGAAGGGTTTTCCCAAATAATATCTGGCTGTATCAGTGTTATTTTAAATTTGTCCATCACCTAATTAACTTTTGTCAGATTCATTTTACTTAAGATATCCTTTTGATTCCACAGCAAAAAAGGATCATCAAACTCAAACTGTTTCTCAAGCAACAAGATCTCCATCTCCATCAACTTTTCAGCATGCTCCGGATCATCTGCCAGATTTCTCTGATATGGTTCGGGTCTGTTACCTGTCAATCTTATAATTTCCGGATCATGATGTTCAATGAGCAGTTCATTTGGATTATCCTTCAGATTGAACAATTGAGTCTCCTGCACCTGTCCGTCATAAACATCATATTTTATCAGCTTCCAGTCACCCTTCCTGACAGCCCTGATGCCGGGCCTGGATCCATTGCCTGCTCCCCCGTAGCCAACCTCCTTAAAAATGTTAAAAGCACCATATAAAACATCCCTCACGGTCTCTTTTTCACCGTGCAGAACAGGTAAAAAGCTTAAACCACCGCAAAACGGCGGCTTCTCCAGTCCGGCAATATCACATAGAGTAGGCAATACATCCATGAGATAAACATTTCCAACAGCTCTGCCGGCCGGCTTTATTCCCGGTCCGCTTACAATTAACGGAACCCTCCAGCTATGTTCATAAAGATTTTGTTTACCCATTAGTCCATGTCTCCCTATGGCTATACCGTTATCTCCTGCAAAGAATATATAAGTATTTTCCATTTCACCAGTCTCTTCAAGTTTCGAAAGGATACGTCCGATCTGAATGTCAATATTTTCAATGCATGCATAATATCTGCCTGTCTCATTCCTGACAGTAACCTCCTCTCTGCTGTCCATCACTCCCTGCACACGAGTTTCATCCCGTCCCTCATCATTACCATGCCTGAAAGGATGAACAGGCAGATAATTTACAGGAAGAGGGGGTGATTTTGGATTAACTTGTTGGGGAGGTTCATCCGATGCGCCGTATTTTTGATATAATTCCTCCTTCCCGTGTCTCGGATCATGAGGATGAGAGAAGCCCAGATAAAGAAAAAAAGGCTTGTCAGATTCTTCATCTTCAAGCATATTCAGGAACTCCAAAGCTCTGTCGGCATGCCATTTGCTCCCATTTTCATCATCAGCATAAACACACCACTTTTCGTGATTATACATAAATAATTTATCGGCATTGTCATAACTGGTCGACGATTTGCATGTACGGAAGGTGGTATATCCGGCACGGTTAAAAAGAGCAGGGAGACTGTAATATTCAGGACTGTCAGTCCGGACTGAAGCATTTGCCTCTTCAGAGGTTTTATAATCCGGGGATTTTGCCTGTGGTAATCCTACTGTCTTCCACAGACTTCGACCGGTCATTATCTGTGTACGGGAAGGGACGCATACAGCACTCATCCAGGAACCCTGTATGTATGCTGAGGTTATTGTCATGCCATTCCCTGCAATCCTGTCGATATTCGGTGTATCGCATATATTATTGCCATAAGCATTAAGGGAAAAAGGTGCCTGATCATCCGTTATAATAAAAAGAATATTCGGCCGCTCAACCTGATCGGAGATCTCCCTGCAGGAAGGGCAAAGAGCCAGTGTGCCTGAGATAAGGATCCAAAAATTATTTTTCATATGATTAAAATTAAAGATCTTCAAAGGTATCATATGGAACTCCCATATGTTTTAATCATTCTCTTGTATGCCTTTGCACTGATGTGCAAAGGCATACAGGTGTGATTTTACAATCATGCTCGTTTCATATCACTTCTGTTAATGATCTTCAGATGAGTTATTCGCCTCCTCAATTTTTTTCTCTATTTCTGATTTCAAACTTTCCAGTTTCTCTACATAAGACTTGATTTTTTCTTTCTCCTCATCATCTTTAACCTTCTTCAGTTTTTCCTTTAATGCTAAGTGTTTATCTTCTAGTTTTTTAAGAATATCTTTCTGCTTTTCGATCTCCTCCGATTTAATAGCCTCATCAAATACAAGTTCCTCCGGTGCAGACTCTCCCTCTTCCGACTTTTCCTCCATATGAGTTTTTGGAATAAACAGCTTCTCATCAACTCTCCTTTGATTCATAAAGGTTGGTGAGACGATCTCGATCCCGTTTTTATGCAGCAGATCCATTACCTTTCCGTTAAGCAGCGACCTTGTACTGAAAAACTTATTACTGTCATCCAGGAAACCATGAATTTTATAAACTACAGAAAAATCGCCCAGTTCTGTAATGTATACATACGGATCTGTAAGTCCGGTTGCCAGTGCAGCTTCCTTGAGCGCTTCTTCAATTTTAACTCTTGACACATCATAACCCAGAGAAACGGATGCAGAAATGACTGTGTTTGTCTTCCTGGTCAGTTTAACCGGATTAGTGGCAATATATAAATTGGGAATGGTTATGAAATTACTGTCTTCCAATTGTATCTCTGTATGCAAAATACTTCTCTTTGTCACTCTTCCCTGGATATCGCCAATCTTTATCAGATCACCGTTTCTGAATCTGTTCATCGAGTTATTCATTATGCCGGCAATCAGATTGCCTAATATAGTTGTTGAACTGAGAGCTATTCCGGCACTGACAATAATTCCCAGAAAACTGATGACCTGGCCCTTCAAGTTTTTATCAATGGGCAGAGCCAGAATAAAAACAATTGAGCCGACAAGCACCACTATCGTTGAAACAGCATTTTTAAAAACATTCATTCCGGCCGGCAGGGACTTTAATCTCTTGAATATCCACGAGTTAAATATTAGCAGAATCACGATTATCAGAAGTACGCCGGATGGCTCTGCCAAAGACTTAAGTGTAGTAATCAGCTGTTCCATAAATCAAAATTTGTAAATTTTTTTCCTTAATGAATCCATATTCCTGCAGAACTAATTTATTCTTTTACAAATGTATAACTATTTGGCATTTTTCTATTTTTTTATTTATCGGTTATTTTTTGTCATAAATAATATATTTTTATCGTATATTTAAGGTATTCTTATCATAAACTCTTAAATTCTGTCAATTATGGAAAAATACAATTTGTCTGTAAATAATTGTGCATCCGGTGTGGATTTCCTGCAAAAAAACAGAACAGCAAAGCAGTTTTCTCTATTTTTACTGTTGAGTATTATTCTGATACCCCAAATTAAGACATCAGCCCAGCATCTTGATGTGCCTTTTGTTCCTACGCCTGACATTGTTGTTCAGAAAATGTTAAATATCGGAAATGTTGGTCCCGGTGATTATGTTATTGATCTTGGTTCAGGTGACGGACGCATTGTCATAGCAGCAGCAAAAAGAGGTGCTATTGGTCATGGTATTGATATTGATCCGGAACGCATCATGGAAGCCCGTCAGAATGCAAAAGAGGCAGGTGTACGGGACAAAGTGCTGTTCATTGAGGACAATATTTTTGAAGTTGATTTCAGCAGGGCAAATGTTATAACAATGTATCTCCTGAGCTCCGTAAACATAAAACTCAGGCCCCATCTGCTGGCTAAACTCAAACCCGGATCCAGGCTGGTGTCGCACGACTTTGACATGGATGAATGGGTACCTGACCAGCACGACAGTTTTGAGGGTCATGACGTTTATTACTGGGTAATTCCGGCTAATGTAAAAGGAGAATGGAAATGGAAAAACGGAGGAAACGGATTTACAATGCTGGCAGATCAGGAATTTCAGAGGATAAAACTCTCAGTTAAAGCCGGAAATAAATCATTAACAGTTAATGACCAACTGCTTACCGGTGACAGAATCAGCTTTACTGCAGTTGATCCCTCAAATGGCAACAGTTACGTTTATAGTGGCAAAGTGGAAGATAATAATATAATTGGCACTGTGCAGATACGTAACGGCAACAATGGCGCTATTGAAAACTGGACTGCAGTACAAGAATAAATTCATTATAAATTCTAATATTAACTTTGTGATAATAAGATCATTATGAGCATCATGGCTGCAGGTTTTAAACCTGCAGCCTTTTTATTAGATCGAAATCGAAAAAACCGGACATTGAAAACCCGCCAAAACATATAATTCCCGCCGAAAGGTTAGAAAATTTAATCTTTTTTTATCTGTCAGCCGCACAAACAATCTGCAACTAAAAAATAATATTTTTATTTTATTACAGTAAGTACCTGTAAATCAAATATCGCCATAATAAATTCCATCTTTAAATGCGCTAACAAAGAAAATAAGATATGAAAATATTTTTGTATTAATAAATATTTTTCCATAACTTTTCATGAGTAATTCAAGTGGTTGTTCAAACCTTAACAGCAACCGGGAGAAAATACAGAAAATAAAACCAACTATGCAGATCAATGACTTTATATTAAAAAGTCTTTGCCGAAGATATTATTATGATATTTCCCGGGAATCAATCATAATTTTTGCATTCAGGGGCAGTTATCCTTTGCAGAGTCTGGGATCAGATCCGTGTCAGGCCGGCATTCCGGAAAAAGTTAAAAAAATTGTCAGCAAAAAAATTAACTATAAAAAGGCGTCATGCACTATAGGTATTTGGTATCCCGGGTCAGGTGATATTGCGCTGTTCCCCGGAAGCACTGTTCCTTCCCTGACCTATATGCATCAAAATCCGGATACGGCAGATCACTTTAATATATTATGTCCGGGCAAATATGAATATGTAAGAGGAATTCATCCAAGAAAAATTGCAGGATATCAAAGACATGAAGCTCTTATTATGCCCGGGAAAGGCTGGATCATGAGACCTGAATTAATAAGGAAACAGGGGAAAAGCATATTTAATTTTAATGAAGTACAGTATGATGTAGTCTTACCGGGCGACAATCTTCATGCTTCAAGGGCGGAGCCATATATGCCGGTCGCCGGTAAAACTGACAAAAAATCAATGATAAACAGAAATTACAGCAGTTCAGGATGCCTTACCATCATCGGCCAGCCTGAGCAATATGTCAGACACAGACACTCACATTGCTGGAACTTCTGGGAGCAGTTTATGCAGCTTATAAAATCATCTTCATCAGACAGAAATTATACATTAATACTGTTCAACTTTTCGGATCTTATTAATAGTGACAATGACAGGGAACGGACAATATTAAGATATGGCTCCCAGGGCTCCCCGGTCTATGAACTGCAACAAAAATTATCCAAAATATACAGTGCCGCGACAAACAGTGTCTATTTCACAGGTAAACATGACGGAATTTTTCAGGCAGACACTGCTAAGGCATGGCTACGTTTTATGAAGGATCACTCACCTGATAGCGTCAAGGGTGAAGCAGACCTTCCGGTATTCAGATCAAAGACAAATCATTTTATATTCACAATTAAACATTACGAACATGTTATCTATTGATCATCAAAGAATTATAAAAGGAATTACTGTGTTCAGGGATTTTCAGGATACCTCACAGTACTTCTACTTACCTGAAGATAAGGTAAGAATTGCAAATGACGGAAAGGGGATCCAGTTTGTTGCATATATTGACGGAGAGGTTGTTGAGGGTACTGAACCTGAATTTACTGACAATATGGACAGAACAGGTGGATTCCTTACCCTGGAAGTGGAACTGGGCCCGACAGATTCAGAACTTACCCAATTACGAGACGAACTGGAGTCTGAAGTTGGAGGAGCTGTGAAATTATCTCAGGTTCCGTTTAAAGACGGAAATGTTAAGCTCGTTATGTTCGGCAGCACAGGGGGACAGGAGGAGACTGCCGTTAATTTTCGCGTAGCCGGTTCAGCCAAACCGTCACTATTCGGCAGACAGACAGCTGTATTTTCTTTAAGGCTGGGAGGCAAAGAGGCACAAATAATGTGGAACCTGCTTACAAAAAGTACCCAGACACAGGTAGGTGTTGTTTACGATCTTCAGTTTCTGGGTATAATGCCTGCTTACCATCTTGAAATTACTGTCGATTTTAAAGCTACTGAAGATTACTGGCAACATCATATTGATGCAGACCTGAATCTTGAAACCGGATCGTTCAAAATTGTTTCCAACAATGATATTGATCTGATCATGAGAGATCTGGTAAATGAAGGTGCCATAACGGTAAATCAAATCGACTTTACCGGAACCGGTGCAGGGAATCCACTTGGTGCTGATGATCCGAATGCCATGAAACTGGTTAAAGAGCTGCTCTCTCCTACTCTCTTCAATGCAACTGCCATTCCGAGGGAGGATTACAATGTGCTTACGAGCACCTTACCAGACGATGATGACGAGAATCCTGACAGAAGGGATACCGATAATCCCTCCCCTGAAAACCGGGACGGTGAGGACAGTGACCCGTCAAACGGACCGGTAACACCAGATGATAATGACGGTAATCCTGACACTCCGGTTACACCTTCAGACGAACCACCCAGACAGCCCCCGACAACAGAAGAGGAAGAGGAGGATGATGGCGGGGAAACTCCTGAAACACCCGAAACTCCGGATGAGGAAGAGGAAACTCCTGAAACACCCGAAGAAGAAGAGGAAGAAGGAGAAACTCCTGAAACACCTGATGAAGAGGAGGAGGAAGAGGAGGAAGAGGGAGAAACTCCTGCAAGGATAGGGACAAAAGCATCAATAAATGCCGGCTATTCTCTTAAGCACAGGTCTATTTCCGAAAAAGTAAAAAGAACATATCTCTTCAATAAAGCTGAAGCTAAAACTATTGATTACCACCCGTCAGGTGCACTAACTACAGAGGGAACACAGTTCAATGCAGATAATCAGGTAATGTTGGTAAGACTAGGAGAAGGACCTTTCAAAGAGATTGAAATTGAAATAAGATCTGCCCTGAATTTTGAAGAGTACAGGATCAGGGAAGCTATAGTGCATATATCTTACGGATACCAGGAGACACAAGGAGATAAATCAAAGAGGAAACATGAGATCAGTGTAATGGTCAATTCAGAAAATCCAAGGAAATTTATCAACTTTTTTGTAGATGATTTTGGCACGCTGGACTATGACTACTATGTTGAATTCATTCATGAGCCGGGATCTATAATAGGTACCCATGAGACAAAAATCCGGTCCAGAACATTTGAGAATACAACAGTAAGGGATATTGCAGTTAACATTGACGATCATTCACCGTTAATTCCCGTTGAAATACAGCCGGGTCACATTATTTTTTCTGATGATGGAGTTCAGTCAGTCCAGGTTTTTGTGGCACCCCAAAAAGATGCTAACGGCCGTACCATAATCTTTAAGGAAAATGAAACTGCATTGAAAAAGTTCCTCATTTATCCCACAGTTGAAGACAGGTATGTATACTATAAAAAGGAACTTTTCTTCTTTAAGGAAGATTCAATAACAGAGGAGTATGAAAACCTTACAGACGCGCAGGTTATTGTAAACCGTCCCGAGACAAGGGTATTGACAATTGCCCCTATACTGGTCAATAACAACAACCTCATAAGCAAGGCTATTGTGAAGGTCAGATATGAAAATGCAGAGGGCGAAGAACTTACAAGATCTATCCTGCTAACATCAGAAGACCAGAACGGCATGAAAGAGTTCTCTATAATTGTAGAAGAGGAAGATCCGCGTATCTGGAGCGCAACAACTCAATTTCTCCTGAGAAACGGGGAACTGATTGAAGGCAGCGAAATCGAATATCATATTGAACAACCGTTTATAAGTCTTGAGAGCTGCGGCCTGAAAGTTTTAAAAATATCTCCTATCCTTGGACCGGAGACCTTTACAGGCAATATTGCGGCAATCCAGGTACAGATCTTTGATACAGACGTGCCTGAAGCAGCACAACCTCTGGAAACAGTGATTCTCAGGAGTTCAAAAAATGAAGAGACTGTCGTTCTGAAAGATGTCCTTCCTTCCGAACCTCTGTCTGCAGTAGTCAATATTTTCAAAAAAGACGGTACCGAAGAGGTTCTGAATATGGTTATCCCTGGTCATTCAGAAGAGTTACTGCTAAAAATTTTTAATGTATAAATATTTAGGATAAAACTTAAAATTCATAATTATGTTAATGCTATTTCCAACTATTAAAGTACCCGGACTGGATGATATTGAGATCTTTCCGGATCATGAGAAACAGGATGTTTTCTATGTACTAAGAGGCAGACCCCGTATTGCTACAGATGAGAACGGTAATCCACAGCTCTCTTTTAACTTTTTTTCCCGCAATGCCGACATAGCTTATGCCAGCAGTCCGAATAAAGAGTTAATTGAATCACAACTCGGTCAGCTGCTTTTTACAACTGACCTGGCTATCAGTAAAGAAGAGCATGATATCATAACTGATTACCTTGCATCGGTCATAAATGACAGTAAAAGCAAATTTGTGGTACTGGCAAATAAATTAAGAAAAACCAAACTTCAACCACTCAGGGTCGACAGAGGCAATAAACCAATGATTAAACTGGGAACCCCGAATACCTGGAAAGACGGCACGGCAAAACTGGAGCTGCTGGAAGGCCTGGGCGAAACATTCAAAAAGCAGTCTTCCGCTGAAGTTAAGCCTTCACTGGTTGGCAGTAATGCAGCTTCCTTTTATTCAACATTTGGAATAGAGGGGGCACAGATCTACTACGATGCCCTTACCAAAGGATTTACAGGTGATGAAAAGGATATAACTCCTCTTCAGGCTATAGTAAGGTACGACCTGAAAGGGTTTGCCTTTGTGCCGAATATAGAGGTTAAAGTTACAGGCAGTTCAACCCAGGTTTATAACTTTATGCAGGAGTATAAAGAGGATTATGAGAAGAGGAAAAGAGGATCCTATAAAGTAAAAACAGTTGGAACCATCTTCTGGAAAAAAAGAACAGTAACCGATTCAAGAAGTGTATATGCAAGTAAAAATGATATTGCAAAACTTGTTGAGGAGATGATCGACCGCAAGGTCATTAATATTGAGATCACCGACTTTGGAGATGTAGCTGCCAACAGCGAGGAGGTAAGGGAGATTGAGAATGAACTGAGATCTACCCTGATGGACACCATCATGAATACCATTCTTCCCAACTTCTTCGAAACGGCCTTCATAGGCGAATCCAAACCGGATGATGAAAGTGAAGAGGAGGATGAGACCAGGCCTTCACCTAATCCTGATGTAGGCGTAACAGCAGGCGAAAAGCAGTTCCCTAATGTTGAGACTCACTACTATTTCAGAAGCGATATTGACAGGAAAAAAGTCACTACCCTCAACTTCCGTTTTAAGAAAAACGGAACTGTGGAATTCAGAAAATATCCTAACGGAACCCTGCTTGCACACCTTACTGATGAGCAGCGGAAACAGCTTGTCAGACATATAGATGTAAGCAGTCCGGAAGTCCAGATCCTGTCTGTCCAGGTAGGTGTAAATGCTGATTTTGCCAACGACAACATCCACAGCATCATTGTCAATATGTATTACAGCGAAAGGGATCATAAAAGCGGAATAGTGCGCGAAAACTCAAAATCCTTCTTATATAAAACAGGAGATGAGATCAATACTTTCCGGGTGACAATGGCCCGGAATGAGAAGGGAGAACTGATTGACAGATACAGGGTTGTTGCGAAAATATCCTACATCGGTACTGCAGATTCACCCCCTCCTATTGAGCTGACAGGAATAAGTGACCGGTCACTTATAATCTCATACGATAAACTTGGATTTGTATCGGTAAACTGCATTGCAGGGGATATTGACTGGACTCTGATCAGGGAGGCAGTCGTTAACCTTGATTATAAAGCAGCCTCCAACCAGCCGGATACGAAAAAGGAGATCCGCCTGTCAAAGGACAAGCCTAACGGAAGCTGGCGGTGTTTCATGTATGGCAATAAAGACAAGAGTTACAGTTATAAGGTGAAATATATTCACCATGACGGCCACGAATCTGTAAGTGAAGTCAAAACAGACACCAGGGATACTCTCCTGGTCGATGACATGCTCACGGGCAGGGCAAAAGCATCTTTCGATGTTATTATGGATACAAATACCGTTAAAGCCGCAAAAGTTGAAGTACTCTATGAGGATGCTTCTTTGGGACTTAAGGAGGAATTTTCTCACTGGTTTAGTCAGACCGAGTCATGGGACTGGGCGATGCGGCTTCGTGAAGGAGCAACCGATAAATTTAAATACAGATACTTTGCACAATTCCAGGATGATATAGTTTACACTTCTCAATGGACGGAAGCAAGAACCGATGAAGATATACCACCTATTCATTTAAGGAGGTATCCGAAGACTCTTACTGTTGACGGCGGACTTATCGATTGGAGTACCTGGCAGGTTGTTTATGTATCAGTAAGTTATTCAGATGAAGACCATAATTATCTTGTTCAGAAAAATATCCGTCTTGATAAAGACAACTTTTTACAGAATTTTGATGTTCTGGCCTTCGGAGCTGAAGCAAAACCTTTTAAATACAGTCTGAAATTTGCTAAAGCAGGCAGTGCTCCGGTTGCCGTGGAGGAACAGGAGAATAAGACAGGACTGATCATTATTGAACCTCCGCAGATTTAATAATATTCAATTTTTTTAAAATGCCAAATTTCTCAAAACTTACGTTAAAGCCATATATGTTCAATGTCGCCAAAATTTCGCCCATAGCAGTTTTGGCGAAGAACGACATGGTAAATGTCCTTGAAGAGGCGCCGGTAAAAGATACGCCATATACCGTAAACGGAGTGAAATATGGCAGGCCCTCGTTCAGACTCAAAAAAAGAGGCGGTTATGGATTCCCCGAATCGGATGCCTTCTGGTTTTCAAAAGATGAAACAACAGGCAGGATAATGCTGAACTGCATTGTTGAAGTTTTCAGGGAAGAAGCTGATGTTCAGCCTATGATAATAAAAAACACCTCTCTTATCCTGGAGTTTAAGAGCGGGACTGAAAAATTGGCCAGACCGTTAAAAATCACGCAGTCGCCTTTTATCAAGCAGGTCAATATTCTTCAGGACATTCATGCTGAACTCGAAGTCAGTGACCAGGAACTTAAACAGTTGACTGAAGCACTGACAGACATGAGCAAAGCACCGGCATTGAAGATCAAATCAGAACTTTGGTGGAAAAAACCTGCATCAGGCACTCCGCAGGGAGATACGGCAACAGCGGGTAAACCGGTAGTTTCTGCTAAATTATTTAATTATAATAACCTGCGATTGACCGGCAGGGATATAAGGGATGAAAAAGGCAGGGTATTGTGGAGCTGCAAGGATATTTCCGAAGCGCAATGGGGACTGAATATCATAAAAAGATATAAGTTCGACAAAGAGGTAAGCATAGGAAAAGAGAAGCAGTTCAGATACTTCCTTTCAGGAGGGAAAATACCCTCAGGCCCAAAATTTACCGGTGAGGATCTGTTGCCTTTTGACAAGCAAAAGGTGACTGTCAGCAAGATAAATAACCGCTGGATAATGACCGACGGCAGGCAGTCTATGGTAAACTTCAATGATGATGAGGCCAGCGCTAGAGAGGCCCTGAAGGCTCTTAAAACATACGGAGCCGACGGAATCGGTTATATGAAACGTCCAAGGCCAACCTTCATGTATATGAAGTCTTCCAAAGCCTCCCCGGTCTTTTTGACTCCACCGGGAAGAATAAAAATGATGGCCCATATGGCCGTTTTTGCCAAACCTGTTGCCGGTGTGGCAGTAGTAGCTGCTGCACCAACCGGTGAACCTCAGAAACTGGATCTGGAGCACTCCATAATACTGCATTACCAAAAAGACGATTCAGCGGTATTTGGAGATATCACCGACCAGTACGAAGCCGGTGATTTTAAATGGAAGCATGAGTCAATCATCAAGGATGAGATGTATACGATTTATTACCGTCCTACGGCACGGCCGGATACATTCTATTTTCTGCCACAGGTCTTCAGAATAAAGGTAAATGAATATTCAGGTGATCCTAAAATATCAATTGCTATGGTACCGGGTGAAAATCCGGACCTAATAGAACAGTACCGGATAATCATAAATCTGCAGATTGTGCCCTATTACAATCCAAAGGCGAAGAAAGACCTTTTCCGCACCCTTGATGATGTTTCAGGAGGCAGGATTAAATATTGCAATCTTAGTCTGGGCGGTTTTAACAGTGCTGCTTTTGAACTCAGACCCGAATATTCCGGAGAAAATGCCGTATTCAGGGGAAAAGTAGCAGAAAAGATAGAATCTATAGATCCTGTAAGCGGTTTTACCCTGTCGGTCGACTGCACGCTGGAGTCGTTCGATTTCTTTAAAAGGGAGTTGATAAACGGATTTACCATAGGAGATATCATTTTTGAACTTGTAGAAGAGACCGCTGACGGGGAAAATGTAACATCAAGTCCGCCGATACCGGTAGAATTGGATATACAAAAACCCGGAGGTATAAAAGTCGGTGCAGAGGTTATCAGCAGCGACGAAGAGAAAGCACTCTTTCCCAAAGGGGTAAAACTATATAATGAAAATGATTTTCCAATAACGGTAAAGGGCACTGAATTAATACTCCTATCTGAGATAGGAACCACTGTCTATGACGCAGATTATGATATAGGTAATAATACAGTGTGGCCGGTAATTCTCCCGGGAAAAAAAGGTGGCAGTCAGGATGTCCTCCTTAATGAAGCTGACGTAAGCAATCTTTCCGGCGAGGACCGTTACTGGACAAAATTGATCTGCGAACCTTACGGGGTAAGTCTCAATACAGATACTCAGTCGGTCATGGAGCGCGTCATTGACTATGCTTCCGGAGATCCGCAAATATGGGAGTTACGAATTGGGTGTCCGTTGTTTGAAAGATGGAGTGATCTGGATGAATCAATACTGAAACCTTATAAACTTCTGGATAAGATAGAGGTGGAGGTAAAAAATGATTCAGGTAAAACCTGGGGGGTTGTCCTTACAAAAAGTTCACCCTCCCAAATCTTACAGATGGCAAGGTCAATTTCAGACATATTAAAAACCCAGCAGATCGACAGCAGGAAATACCAATACAGGGTGCGGAGTCACTATATACTGGATAAAACCGACTGGACAGAATGGAAAGATCCGGACTCCACGGCAGCCAACTTTTTAGATGTGCAACCACAGTTATTAACAAATTAAAAAACACGAAAATGATAACGATACCAAGCGTTTTACAACACAGTAACGTAACAGTATATCCGGATGATGAGGATTGCAATCTTTTTTATTGCCTTAAATCCACCCCGGAAATAAGAATGGTCGATAATCAGCCTGTATTCAGCGGACTGTTCTGGACAGACCGGGCTGACGGTTCCGATGAGAGTGTTGCCGGACTTGCGGGAGGCTGGATAAACTTCGATGCTAATCTGGGTGTTTCGCCGGAAGTTGAAGATGAGATAAGGCAAAAAATCAGAAGTCTGGGAATTCAAAAAGCAAGAAGAAATGTGATTGTTAAAAAAGAGCGCGAAAGACTGGGATTGATAGCAAAAGCCAGGGGCAGCACACAGATTCCTGATCCTGACGTTCCAAAGCCCGGAGATGTAAGATTTGGCGCTGTGAACTTTATAGAAGGCAATGTCACTCTTCTTGAAGAGAAGGAGGGAGATCTCGTGGCATGGTCATCAGCCGGCGGACCGGCAAGTCTTCTGGGCGATAATAATGCAGCTTTTGCTCTAAGGCTTAGTTCCAAAGGGGCTGCTATCTGGTATAAAGCATTAAAAGAAGGTATTAAGTCAATCAGCATCCGGTATGACCTGAAATTCAGACTTCGTTTGCCCAGTCTGGAGATAAGGGCGTGGGCCGGATCAACACAGAAGTTGGAGATAGACAGAAAAGTTGAGCGTGTCTGGAAAAATGTAGATAAAGGCTGTTCTGATGCCGATGTTGAAAGGATAGATGTATCAGAAGTAACCCAAAGCCTTATGGAAGAAGGCCTTATGAACATTGAAATAAAAAAGGGATCAACAGAAATTTCTGATGAACATGTCAGTCAGCTTAGGAATATGGCTATGAAGCTTATAGAAGACAAAGTTCAGGAGGTGATTAAAAGCCGTATCAGGGGGATGACTGAGGAGGAGAGAAAAAGCTCAATGATCAAACTGATAAAAGAGGAGGTCAACTCTTTTGTTGAACTTCGGTTTACCCAGGAGGATGTCGTAGAGTGGAAAATTGCCCCGCAGGGAACTATCATGAACTTCCTTGAGAATGTGCCTGAGGAGAAGAGAAAACAGGTTACCAAACTCGTCGACCTGAGCGAACGTGAGGTTGAAACCATCGAGCTGAATGTTAACGTGGATGCCCCCTGGGAAGAGGAGCCATTTGTAAATGCAGTGAAGGTTGACATGTATTATCCGGCTGCGGACAAAAAACATTCACTTCTGTTTAAGAAAGATACCCCTCTTGAAACCTGGCGACTCAGAAGACCAAAGAATGATAACGGTATTGTAAAATACAACACCTTAGTATACTTCAAAGGAATTTCCGAACCTGTAGTCTTACCTGAAAAAGCAACAAATGGAAACCTGAATATAAATGTCGGCAAAATAGGCCTTGTAAATATTAATTTCAAACCCCATCCGAACTTAGCTTCTCTGGGTGGAAAGAATAAGATAAATGCAATCCAGGTCGATATTTCATATAAGGATGAAGGTTCGGAAGACTTTTTCAAAGATGCTCTGGTTTTCACTCCTGAGGAGGTCGACGGGAAAACATTTAAGAAAATACTCGGAAAGATCATTGATGCCCCGCTGATATATAAGGTTACCTATTTTGCTAAAAGCGGGCAGGCAATAGAAATGCAGGAGCAAAAGTACTATATTACTGAGAATGATACGGTTAATATTTATACTCCAAATCCTTTCGAAGATACATTGGATCTGAGTGTTGAGTTACCTCTCATACCTGACGAGTCAGTAACAAAAATTATTGCAGAATTCAAGTATGAGGATACTGAGAACGAATTTGAAAGTTCTGATCAGGTGATTTTATCGCAGGAAGATAGCTGGGAATCTGTTTTAGCCCGACTGGTCTTAATCGATAAGAGCCACTCTGCCTTCAAATACCGTTATAAAATAATCTCAAAAGACGATGTTGCACAAAGCGGATGGATTGAAGGTGAAGGTGATGCCGAAACGATAATACTGCCAATATTGAAGATACACATCAATGTATCGCAGCTCGGACTGGGTACTGATTATGTAAACGGACTGTTAACATTACAATACGACGACGGGGATACAAAAGAGAGCAAAGAGATTTTCCTGACTGCTCAAAACAGTTCAGATATGCTTTCATTGTATATCCCAAGAACAGGTAATACAGAAACAGAGTATAAATATTCACTGACACTGATCGACAGTGAAGGAAAGAGTGTGGAGTTATCAGGTACCAACAAGGGAAAGATATTGTTCATACAGAAACCACAAACTTAAAAGAGACTTTTCATGTTAAGTTATAAGCCACCATTTCTCGAAGCAGGTAATCTTACAATATTCAGGGATGACTGCAATGCGGAGACCTTTTATTATATCTGCCTTCAGCCCTCCGTTTGTAGTAATGAAAACGGTCAGCCTGCAATATCAGCGTATGCGGTGCTTCCGGAATCAGGAGTCGGGATAAAAAGTGAAAGCATTGTTGAGGCGAGTCTGATGATAGATATCGATCTTAAGCCGACAAAAGAGGAGCTGACACTGGCAGAAAATGCCATAAAAGATAAATTTGGCAAAAAACCTGAGATTCTGGCTCCCGCACCATTACATTCAGGAAAAGTTTATCTCATAATGGCACAGGCCGGAGAAGAACCGGATCCGGAAAAATGGTTTGTAACCTCCGAAGTAAAACCGTCACTCTTCGGCAACAACAAGGCCTCACTTGTAGTTAAGGCATCAGGAACGGAAGCAAAACAGTTAATTGCTGTCCTGGATGCTGACACAATACCGGCAAGCATCCATTACGAGCTGGAGATCATTGGCATTGCGCCTGTGTTTAAAGCATCCCTGACAGCCCACTGGGATAAGATATATCACCATTTCGACAAATTTGAACACCTCAACCTGATCTTCTACAACGATCAGGTCAGTAATGCCATTGATGAACTTACAGAGACCAGCGCCATAGAGGTAAAAATTGATGAGCTGGATCCCGATATTAAAGCAGAGGCGATGAAAAACCTGCTGAATGAGCTGAAATCTGAAGTCGTCCAAAGATTGTTCAAACCGGCATCCACTCCCCTGAGCGCTGCAAAAAACAAGGAGGAATCTATTGGCAATGCAGCAACAAGGATAGTATCTGCAATAATCCCCGGCATGTATTATATGAGAAGAACGGTTGATGAAACACAACTTGTTACAACAACGATCAACCTCTCTCAAAGGAATGCAAAACGGTACCCCTTCTTTCCGCAGAGTCTGCTTAACTCACTGATAACCTCTGCCGGAGGAATAAGCGACAGGATTAAATGGATCAAATTAGATGAGATCCCCTTTATTGACCAAAGGGTTGAGATAAGACTTTCGGCCGACACATTCACAAGCTCAAATATTAAATCAGTCGTGGTTGACTGCAGTATCTTCAATGAAACAACGCAAGAGACGGTGACACAAAAAAGTGTGGTCTTCGACAGTGATGATGCTCTGCAGAACCACCTGAATTTTACCAGGCAAAAAAATGTTAAGTACCGGTACGACTATAAAGTGGCAATGTTCATGGTTACCAGCTCAAATAAACTTCCGGGTAAGATGGAACTTGACTGGAACAGCGCTGACAATCCGTATATTTATGTCAATCCGGCTGAATACTTTGAAACACATGAGATTGACATCAATGTTGACGACACATCAATATTCAGCCGGACTCACCTCATCCAGGTCGATGTAGATGTAAAGGATGCTTCTGATGATGAAATGGTATTGCAGCGCTCCTACCTATTCAGGCAAAGTGACAAAGAACATAAGGTACTGTCAGTTGTAGCCAACAAGAATACTCCGCTGAAATTCGATTTGAAACTCACCTACTTTTTAACAGAAGCTAAAGAGCACGTTGCAGTTATTGAGAATGTTCAGGATAACTTCTTTTTCATTCCCAATCCTTTTGAAAACAAGTGGTCGGCCGACCTCATATGCAATGCAGACTGGCAGAAAACAGCTAAAATTATTCTTGAGACAAGAGTTTAC
>Ga0068713_1001141_pt1 | contig 38340 bp, 42 predicted proteins | sample MTBAKSrepl2MetaG_FD_62223 | JGI IMG/M metagenome (GOLD analysis project Ga0068713, IMG submission 62223) | Enrichment culture microbial communities om Arthur Kill intertidal strait, New Jersey, USA, that are MTBE-degrading - MTBE-AKS2 (Arthur... | ecosystem: Environmental > Aquatic > Marine >... | reverse complement strand
GTAAAAGTTAAGTAGGGTCGCCGCCTGTACAGTTGAATTTACAGGCGGCTACAAATTATAAACATTCGTTGTTAGTTAAGCATCGCTGTTCTGGGCGGCGGCTTAGCGGCCACGTCGTTATACACCTGAGAGAGGCTTTATGGAAGCACGTACAGTCGATGCAAAATATATTTTTCTGGACATTGTTGGTTACTCAAAAAATAGAACTGTTGAGGCTCAGACTGAGATTATTTCTATACTAAATGAAATTGTGAAAATAGCAGTTCAGCAACTTAAAATTAGTAATAGCTATAATCTATTTTTACCAACCGGCGATGGCATATGTATTGTCCTTTTCAATCCTCGCGATCCTTTTGATATCCACTTAAATATAGCCTTGTTAATATTGCAGTTGTTAAATGAACATAACAATAAAACTTCGGATATCATGCGTAAAATAAAAGTAAGAATCGGAATCAATGAAAATACCGATAACCTAATTACTGATATTAATAATCACAAAAATATTGCCGGCAGTGGAATAAATATGGCTCAAAGAATAATGGGATTTGGTGATGAGTCTCATATATTGGTGAGTAATATTGTCTATGAAAAATTATCGCAGAGAGATATGTACCATAATAAGTTTGCGTCTTATAACACTACAATCAAACATAATTATAGTATTTATCTTTACCAGTATTTTGACAAGTCAATAACTTATTTAAATAATTATGTTCCCAAATCCCTTTCAAAAGTTGATCATGAGGAAGTCAAGTTTTCAAGAAGGATAGCTTATTATATTGGGTTTTTATTAAAACATTCCGACTTTATTAAGAAATATGTTGGAGGAGGTATAAACAATTATATTTTGTTCATAATAATTGAATTCCTAGCTAATGATGCGTATGAGAAACACTTATCAAATGAATTCACTCCATTTGAATCTAGCTTACCTAAAACAGCAAGTGGTTCTTTAGATGAACTGTATCAATATTTTTATAACATGAATTTTAGATTACTTGATAATTATAGAAATATGTTTTTTGATTATTACATCAATCCTTATTGGGGGACAAAATATTTTTCATATTCTTCCTATTTATTGGAAGTCAGTAAAGATGGTATTAGAAAATTTTTCCGTGAGTGGCAAGAAGTAGCAGATGAATTAGAATTAACAAAAGATGATTATATCGGTGTATAACAAGTTTTGCAAGCCGACCACTTTAAACAGTTCGGCATTTTTTAAAATATTGCGTTGCTTTGTAAGTGTTAGTTGCTTTTTGAGTGTCGTAAACAAAACTAAATTATAAATAATTATTGGCGTTTGTTTTCAAGGCTGCATTGCTATGTTGGGTGGCGGCTTAAAAACAACACCGTTATACTGCTTAATTTTCTGAAATCTAGATCAGTTCTTTAGTCAAAATTATGTTAAATTTATAGAAAAGATATGAATATAATAGGATATGCAATGTCTGAACCAAGTTTGAGTTATGTAAGTAAAAATGTACTTTTTCCAACTGAGAGAGAAAAGCTTTTTGATCAATATAAAGAAATTATTGAAACAGACTATACTTTAAATAGAACTTTAGTCAGTTTTCAAGCAAATAAAAAAGAACCATTTTATAGATGGTTCAAGTATAAAGAGGGCTTCTCCAAAAAATTAATCGATTATTTCATAGAAAAATACCATCCATCCAAAGGTCATATTTTAGACCCATTTGCTGGTGCGGGTGCCACTTTATTTGCAGCCAGAGAAAAAGGCTGGGAATCTACGGGTGTAGAACTTCTCCCGATTGGTATTTATAACGTGGAAGCTAGATTAGCTGCAGAAAAGGTTTCTTTAGAAAAATTTAAAAAGGAAGTTAATTCTTTTTGGAAATCTTTTGATAAAAACACGACTGATAATTCCGTCATACGACATATATCAATTACAAGAGGAGCATTTCCAGAGGAAAACGAAAGCAACCTAAATCGTTATTTAACTTGCTGTAAAAAAATAAGTGATTCTTCTATTAGAAAGCTTTTCGAATTTGCCGCATTTTCTGTTTTGGAAGAAATTAGCTTTACAAGAAAAGATGGACAATACCTGAGATGGGATTCAAGGGCAAATCGATCTTACGGAAATACTGAGTTTAATAAAGGGGAAATTTACGATTTCATTAAAGTCGTTAAAGAAAAAATTGAGGAAATAATTTCCGACCTCTCACCAAACCAAAATCTTGAACTTTTCGCGACGGAAGAAACTAAGACCGAATTAACTGATCCAAAAATTCTACAAGGTTCCTCACTTGAAGTTTTGCCCGGTATGAAATCCTGTATATTTGACTTTGTAATGACATCACCTCCATACTGCAACAGATACGACTACACAAGAACTTATGCTTTAGAACTCATATTCTTAAACAACAATGATGATGATGTAAAAAAACTTCGACAAACTATGTTGACTTGTACTGTAGAAAATAAAGAGAAATTAAATTACTTAGAAAATCTTTATGCAGAATTAAACCGTTCATCTGATTTCGATTTCATCAATTCGGTTTATTTTTCTCATCCTGCAATGACAGAAGTTAATGATGTCCTTTCTAAATTAAATGAACAAGGTAAACTTAACAACTCAAACATTCCTAGAATGGTAAAGAATTATTTTTACGAAATGCTTTTTGTTATTTATGAAATGTATCGTCTTTTAAAAAAGAATGGTGCTATTGTAATGGTAAATGACAATGTTAGATATGGTGGTGAGGAAATTCCTGTTGATCTTATTCTCTCTGACTTTGCAAAGATAATTGGTTTCAAAATAAAAAAAATATGGACTTTACCAACTGGTAAAGGTAATAGTAGTCAACAAATGGGTGAACACGGAAGAAGTGAACTTCGTAAATGTGTTTACATATGGGAGAAATAAAATGCCTTTTAACAATCACATTAGAAAATGGGAAGATTTAGTAACTACACAAGAAGCGACAAGAAAGGGATTTGTTGCAATTGCTTTTGAGAAAAATGTTAAAGCTACACCTTTTATTCAAGAAGCAAGAACTTTAAAAATCCTTGCTGAAAAGGCAGAGAACGCAAAAGAACTTCTGAAGTTAGAAGAAATTTACCCTTCACTACTCTCAGCATCTGGTTTAAGCGATAAAGCTCAAAATCATCTTACAGATAAAGATAAAAACGATGCCATTTTACAATTAATTGAAAAGTTTTTAGAACCTGCCGGGACAGATTTTATTGAAGAATTAGTTTATCGTTTTTTGCTCACAAAAGGAGATGCACTCGGTGGTATAATGAGAAATATTACTGGTGCACTTGGTGAGCGTAAATTGATGAGGGCATTAATTTCAACATTCTCTTTAAAAGGAATTAGTTTTAAATATTTCCATAAAGATTCAAAAACTTGGATAGATGGTGATTCAAAGGATATGACAATTGATGAAAACACAAAAGGATTGTACTGGAAATTTAAGAATAAACACCGTACACTTATTCTAAATATTACTCCACCATTTGTTAAAAAAAATGTCGATTTGTGTTTGTTCGATTGTGAATATAGCGAGTACATAAATGGGAATACCAATTCTATTCAAACAAAACCTGATAAATACATTGCCCTTGGCGAATTGAAAGGTGGAATTGATCCTGCTGGAGCAGACGAGCATTGGAAGACTGCAAATACCGCACTCGAAAGAATTAGAAGTTCATTTAATAGACATAAACTATCTCCAAATACTTTTTTTATTGGTGCTGCAATCGAAAGAAGTATGTCTCAAGAAATATTTAATCAACTTGTAGATAAAACGTTGACTAATGCTGCGAACCTTACTAACGAAAAGCAATTAGTTTCTATATGCGATTGGTTGTGTAACCTTTAATCAAAACGCAGTATAACAAGTGCTTCAACCCGACAGCGTTTTCGCATTCGGCATTTTTATAATTTTAATGTTGGTCGTTCCGTTTCAGTAAACTTGTTCAGCTTTGTTCTACTAAACAAAATTTTTTAAATCATTAATGTTTGTGCTTCTATTTGGCAGTCTTGTTATGGGCTGCGGGTTAAGCACAACGCCGGTAACTTAGAAAAGAAGGTCTCACTCTCTTTGCAGGTGCATATCCCGATAGATTGGGATAAATTATGGCATCTCTAACAAAGAAAGGAGACCTATAATGACTAAGAAGAAAATAATAGTTAAAAGCACAAAAGACAATAGTTATCCCGATCTGATAGACCAGTATGATCATTACCTGGCGCTTGATTGGTCAATGGTAAATATGTCGATTGCAAGACTTACTAAAAAAATGAAACATCCTGTAATTATTGATGTGCCTTCAGATCTTAAGAATTTGAAAGATTATATCAAAAATCTTAATGGCAAGAAAATAATGACAATTGAAGAAACAACAACGAGCCAGTGGTTATTCGTAGAGTTGGTAGATTATCTGGATAAAATAGTTATATGCGATCCCTATAGGAACAGACTTCTGAGCGACGGACCTAAAACCGATAAGATTGATGCCGGGAAATTAAGCCTGTTACTTAAAAACGGATTACTAAAAGAAGTTTATCACACAACAGATTCGTTATATGATTTGAGAATGCTAGTAAGCTCTTATGATGATCTTGTAAGAGCCGGTGTACGTCTTATAAATCAAAAATCGGCAATATACCGGGCTGAAGATAAGTCGCACAAAAAGGATAAGATATTAAGTAAAAATAAGATCAAAAATTTTGTTTTAACTCAACTCGATGAAGAGATAGAGCATTACCATAATAAGAAAGAGAAGTATAAAAAAGAATTTGAAAAAATAATCAGACAAAACAAAACACTAAGAAATCTTAAGAGCATACCGGGTATAGGAACAATAAGCAGTGTAACGATACTATCAAGTGTAATAGATGCAAAGAGATTTAAGAAATCTAATAATTATATAAGCTATTGCGGATTGGTAAAACATGAAAAATTTAGCGGGGGAAGAAGTTACGGTAAAAGAAATCCAAGATATTCCAGGAAACTAAAGAGTGTTTATAAATCAGCTGCCTTGAGGAGCATATGCTATAATAGCCCGATAAAAGATTATTATATTTATTTAATAAATGAAAAGAAATTAACAGAGCAAAAGGCAAGAAACTCAATAGCCAGATATATAGCAAAAATAAGTTTGGCAATAATAAAAACGGGGAAAAAATATAAAGCATACACAAAGCGCCATCAAATAGTGAGTGAATCAGCGGCATAAAAAGTAATTAAAATTTGTTATTAATTGAATAAAAAATAAATATAAGTAATACTAACTAGTGGGAGAAAGAGTTCAAAACGGCGTGTGAAGATCCATTAAAAAGGAACATTCCAAAGCCACGGTTAACCTCTCCCGGTTTATACTAAAATTTACCGTAGCCTAAAGAAGAGCTCAAATAGACGCGTAGTAGAACAAGCTATTAAGATTACGAGTAAAGAAAGTAGAACTTAAAAACCGAATAAAAAATAAAACTAATAACAAATGGCGATTATCTTTAGTGTGAGACCAAAGTCCCCGTGGGGGCAGGCAAAAAAAACTGGGATGAAAATAATCCCAAGGGAATACTTTTTTTCTTGTTTATCCCTATGGGGACTTTCTTTTCTATAGACAATGCCGTTAGGCAAAAGAAAACTTAAAGGAGGATAGTTGAGATAATTTTACAGCGATGTTATTACAATCGCAAAAGTTATTTTATTAACATTCTTTAAGGAGTATAATATGAAACGCTCATTTGTTTTTCTTAGTATGATCTTGTTATTCACTTATTGCAAATCCAACATTGTTGAGCCAACTAGTTCTCAAGAAAAAGTAACGGATTATTTCCCTTTGTCCATTGGAAATTATTGGGTTTATAAAGTCTATTCTGCAGATTCTACTCTAAATTTTGTGGATAACAATAAGATTGATAGTATGTACGTTCAAAAAGATACTGTTGTAAGTGGTACTGTTTATAAAGTTGTTAGAAGTACATTTTTCTCTGAAACTGTGCTAATCCGGGATTCTTCAAATTATCTTGTAACCCGCACCGGGAAGAAATTACTGACTTTAACTAATAGTGGTGAAATACTATCTCAAGAATCTTACCCACTTAATGAGCATACTATTATTTTGTCATTTAAAATGAAAAACATTGATTCCACATGCATCGTACCTTCTGGTAATTATCTTTGTAAATATGTAATTGGTTTACAGAAGAGTACAGAATCTAACAGCAATTATAAAGATCGTAAGTTATTTTATGCTTATTCTAAAGGTGTAGGAAGAGTTAGCAGAAGATTGACTTATTTGATTTCTAATAATTATTTCGAAGAAAGATTAATAAGATATAAGATAATTGATAAAAAATAGAAATAAATTTGCCTAACCTCTTTAATAAGCAGAAAGTCAATAGGGTATAAATATTCCTAACAAAACGAATTGTACATGTTCTTTCACATATTGCAATAAAAATTAATATAACAACAACATGCCATTAATATCTATTCGGAGGATGGCAACCAAACCTCTTTTGGGATTCACTATTACATAAAAGTAATAGATGTGCATAATAAAACTGCACGGTTCCAGATATTTAATAGGCAAGCGTGTTGTTTCCAAATCCAGTCCCGACACGTCGGGACGGCCATTGTAAGGATTTAGTATGTTCGAGTTCCTTACCCTTAAACCTGCCTTGCCGGTAGGCAGGTTTGTTGTTATAGTCAGATTTATACTTGAGCGTATAGAATACGATTTTCGCTATTTCTTTTGCAATGATTGTTTTGGCAACGTATTTATTTTTTTTACGCATCATTGCATTATGGTATTTTTTTATTACCGGGTAATATTGTACAGCATGTACTGCTGAATCCATAAAAGCGACCTTGAGATATTTGTTGCCGTCTTTCGAGGAACGCTGTTTTGTTTTACCTGCAGAGTTGCGTGCAGAAGGAACAAGTCGGCAATAGGAGAAGAAGTTTTTAACATCTTCGAAACGGTTGATGTCATGTATCTCAAGTAGAATAGTGAAAGCGTTCATCCCTGCCTACCGGCAGGCAGGTTCCCTATTCCGGGTATCCAAAGTAAGCGTTGAATATCATCATTGGGAATGAGATCTGGATAAAGTTGTTTCTCGAGGTCAAGCATTTGACAATCGAGTAGTTCTTCAACTTCTGTTAACTGTTCAAACTGGTATTTTGCAATGCCGGTTAACTGAGTCGGAGAATCATAATTATACTTTGCCAATAGAAGATGCATAGAGTTTGTAATGGAAGTGTGCCGCTGAACAATTTTGAGTCTGGCGCGGAGAGCATCGCGAAGAGTGCGAAGATCATTTGAAATTTTGTGAGCTTCGGGAATGTAGTTCATCCGGAGAAGCTGAGCGAGTATGTGAGAATCGACTTTGTCGGTTTTCACTTTAGCGTAGGCAATTGCTTTGACGTATTTGGCGTGGGCTAAAACAAGAGGAATGTTCAGAGTAATAAGCAAATCGTTTAGCCAGTACCAGGTCATAGTGGACTCAACAGTTGCTTTGTGATCATCTTTCAGATCGGCAAAGTACTGAACAAACTCGAAATCATTGTTCTTTAAGTTGGATTGCTTTACAATGTTACCGTTAGGATCAACAGTTGTAAGATACGAAGTGAATTTTTGCAGGTCGATACCGGTATAGTACATGGATACCTCCTGATAAGTTAAATGTCAGGATAAACATAAACTGTTTTTTGCTTATTGGAAATATCAAGCCAATCAACCCGACCGCCTTTTCGCACTTGGCAGTTTTAAATTTTTTGGCTTGGTTGTTACGTAATAAGTTTGTTGTTCTAAGTAGTTCTAATAATTAACATTGTTGCAAACTGCACTTGCAGAGAAAGATAAGTGCAGTTTGCTAAATCTTTGGCTTTGTCGTTTTAATCTGCATTGCTGTTATGGGCGGCGGGTTATCGGCAACGTCGTTATGCATAAAAATAATATGGTTAATGTGACCCTAAAATATTATTAATTATTTCTATTGGTATTTTCTTGAGTTATTGTCAATGTTCTATAAATGAACCAAAGAATAATAAATGTCTAGCGTTATATGTAGTTTCCAGAGATTCTGGCAAAGTTACATTTAATGATGATATTTTATATGACGGAAAATTTAATTATAGCCACCTTTTCGGAGTCTCTTGGGGGCATTATTATTATGATTTAGAAAGTGGGGTATATACAATAGGATTTGAGAATTATTATTACAATGTGCAAGCAGATTACAGAATATATTTAGATGATTCTCTTACGGTAGAAATTAGGTATGATTCAACAAATAATAAGATTAGATTTTCTACGTACAATCGAATAATACATCTTGAGTAAAGCCATGCTTTCAAATAATAATGAAAATCCATTCGGAATAAGTACATTGATATTATTGCTAATTACTTTTACTTCATGTGATAACAACGTCACCGATTATGAATTAAAGGGTTATGTAAGAATAACGGCTACAGCAAATGATTCAATTGTAATTAAATATGATGATGAAATTGTATTTGATGGCAAAGTAGATTGTGATATTTACGAACCAGCTTGTATACTAAACGATATTAAAAATACAGATATAGGTGTTCATAAAATAGAGTTTAATGCACCCAAGGATATGGTAAAGCATGAAAATATGTTTTTTGTAGAAGATAGTTTAAAGATAATAATACGTTATTATGGTAATTCTGACACAACAAAATTTTACGATTTTATAACAACTAACATATTATAATAATTATGCCTAACCAGTTTTACAAGCCGACCCCGCCAGAAGGATGGCGGGCAGGCGCTTTAAACGTAGCGGCATTCCCGCCTACGTTAAAAAACAACTTCGGCGGGCAAGTGTGTGGTTATAAAGTTGCGTTGTAAAAGTTAGTTGCTCTTTGAGTGTAGTTAAGTAAACGAAGTAATTAATAAATTATCGGCATTGGTTTTCCTCCGAAGGAGTCCCTTCGGGAAAAGCTGCAAGGTTATGTTGGGCCCCGATTAAAGGCATCGGGGTAAACTGGCGGCTTAGCGGCAACGTCGGTCGTTAGCTGTAATAAATATTTACTTGAATAGTTCTGAATGAGATCCTGTTCTTTCTAATGTCAGAGATTCATAGGTTAAGCGGTAAATTAAAATCCAGTCGGGTTCGATATGGCAGTCCCGGTGATTTTTCCATTTACCTACCAAAGAATGATCTTTGTAGTGTGGGTCTAATTTATTCCCACTCAGCAGAGTTTCAATTACGGTTTCTAATTTAGAAATATCTTTTCCCTGACTCGAAACTCGTTTGAAGTCTTTTTTAAATTGAGCTGTGTAAATTAGATTCAACTATTGAGTTCCTTGAAAAGTTGGGCTTTGTCTGAAACAATATGTAAATTTTCACCTTTTTCAGATTTTAACAGAGTTTCTTCTGTTAATTCATTCGGGATTCTAATCTCAAACGGAATTCCTTTATTCAGTGAAACTTGAGTCAGAAAGATTGAAATTGCTTCAGACATTGTAATATTTAATTTATTGAGAATTTTCTGAGCTTTATTCTTAACGCTCGGATCGATCCTGGCTTGTATTGTAGCTGATTTATTCATTTTAATCTCTTTTTATTGTAATGACAATCGCAATACAATGATAATGCATAGCTAATTTAGAATCAAGTAAATAATGTGGAAATTACAGCTAACCAGTGTTGCCCCAAAGGAGTCCTTCGGACAAGCGGAATGCCCCTATAAAGAACATCGGGGTAAACTGGCGGCTTAGCGGCAACAACGTTATATGCTTAGAAAATAATCTTGATGTTGTCGTAATATGGGCTTATATTTAGTCCAAAATAAAGACAATATAAGGGTACGATAATGAAGAACATCTCAGTTTCAAATGATATAATTCCAGTTGGTCAATTCAAATCCGGGTTGGCTAAATACCTAAAAGAAATTCAGAACAAGCGCAATTCTTTGATTATCACTCAAAATGGTAAACCCGCTGGAGTATTAATCTCCCCAGCAGAATTTGATGATTTGAGACAAACCAAGCTCTTCATTGATTCAATTTCACGTGGTTTATCTGATTCTGAAAAAGGAGAAGTGTTATCCACGTCTCAACTTCGAAGTGCACTGCAGAAAACAAGAGTTTGAAAAGAGAGATGAAAATACTCTGGACAAAAGAAGCATTACTTCGATTACAAGATCTCGAAGAATTCATTTCAAGAGATAACCCTATTGCTGCTATCGAGTTTGTTGACAAGTTGATTTCGGTTGCAGAGACAATAATCGATCATCCTGAGAAAGGCAGAATTGTACCGGAATTGTCTATTGAGAATATCCGTGAAGTCCTCCATAAAAATTATCGTATAGTTTACTTAATAAAGAAAAACTCAATAGACATTCTTACAGTATTTGAAGGACATCAATTATTAAAAAAGGAAGAAATATTTAAAAGCAAAAATTGAGAAACGCATATAACATCTTTAATCCGCCAAAAGAACGGCCTGCCTTTGCCTGAGGCGCACAGGTCGGCGGTGCCATAGGCATCTTCGGGGCAGACAGGCGGACAGGTAAGCAGAACCGTTTACAGCGGAACAGAACGGTGGGGCACAAGTAAATAATTATTGACTTCCCTATTGGAGAGATAGAAATTGTTATGTGCTATCCCAAAAATATCCGTTGATTAATTGAATTGTAATGTGTATAATAACGACAAACAATACACATCACAAGGAAAAACAAATGAGAACAAATATTGTTATTGACGATAAACTAATGAATGCTGCTCTTAAAACTTCCGGTCTTTCAACAAAGAAAGATGTCGTAGAAGAAGCATTAAAACTACTTGTTCAAGTTAAAAAGCAGAGTAACCTCAAGAAATTACGCGGTAAATTAAAATGGGAAGGTAATCTTGATGAAATGAGGACTACCAAATGATTCTTGTAGATTCTTCAGTATTCATTGATTACTTCAATGGAATAAATAATTGGCACACAGATGAATTAAATGCTTTGCTCGGTAACGAATTGGTAGTAACCGGAGATTATATATTAGCAGAGGTTTTGCAAGGATTCAGAAATAATAAAGATTATAAGGTTGCAAAAGAAATAATGCGGTCTTTTCCCTGTTTTAATATTTGTAACGAAAAATTAGCAATAAAGAGCGCTGATAATTTTAGATATCTTAGAACAAAGGGAATAACCATTAGAAAGACCGTGGATTTAATTATAGGAACATTCTGTATTGAAAACGACATAGAATTATTACACAACGATAGAAATTTTGAACCAATGGGGCGGTACTTAAATCTGAGAATTAGAAAGTAGTTGCAGCGCATAACCTCTTTAATCCGCCAAAAGACCTGTCTGCCTCGGCAGACAGGCGGACAAGCAAGCAGAACCGTTTACGGCGGAACAGAACAGTGGGGCACAAGAAGATAATTATTCACTTCCCTAGTGGGAAGATAGAAATCGTTAGGCACTTTTTCGTAAGGAGAAAATTATGAATATTTATCTATATGTTTTAGATACTCTTGCTGATTGGGAAATAAGTTATATTACAGCAGAATTGAATTCGGGAAGATATTTCAAGAATAAAAATAAAACCATCTCCATTGTGAAAATATCGAATTCCTTAAAACCAATAAAAACTATGGGTGGGATAGAAATAACTCCGGATGAATTAATCCAAAATATTGATTTCGACAAAAAGGATATTTTAATATTACCTGGAGCTGATACGTGGATGGATGTCAAGAACAAAATAGTCATAGGTATGGTAACTGAATTATTGAAAAAAGATGTAATTGTTTGTGCAATATGTGGCGCCACGGCAGCATTGGCAGAGGCGGGGATATTAAATAGTTGTCAACATACAAGTAATGATAAAGAATATTTGGAAATGGTATGTTCAAATTATAATGGCAGCAATAATTATATAAATGAACCAGTTGTCATTGATACAAACTTGGTAACCGCCACTGGACTAGCACCCCTAGAATTTAGTTATGAAGTTTTGCGACTTACTAAATTGTTTAAAGAAGATACTTTGAAAGCTTGGTATAGTTTATATAAAACGAGAGAATCGAAGTATTTTTTTGATTTAATGAATACCCTAAGTTAATTGAGAAGTGCCTAACAAGTTATTCCGGTTATCCCGAAGGGACTCCTTTGTAGAAGTCAACGCCAAGTTGATGATAATAAATTTCATAAACAGGGCGCAGTGATGCCCCCAGATGTCAAGACAAGTTCTTTGACATACAGATAATTATAAAGATATTTATTTGGGCAAGGGGTGTATTACAACTTATTTTTTCGGATGAAGAGGCACAACTAAATAATTATTCGCTTCCCTATTGGGAAGATAGAAATCGTTATACTGCAGTCAAAAATTGCACAAACACATAATAAATCGCTTGATATACATCTCAACATGAGATATATTTACTTATGCATATTATTACTCGTAAAAGGTTACTGGAGTTCAGTAAAAAACATCCAGATTCAGAAGAGCCATTAGATAGATGGTATCGTATAGTAAAACAAAGTAATTACAAATCGTTTGCTGAATTAAGGAAAACATTTCCAACAGTGGATCAAGTTGGAAGCTTTACCGTATTTAATATTGGCGGTAATAAGTATCGTTTGATTGCTTACATAGTTTTTTCAACGAAACGAGTTTATATTCGTAATATTTTAACACATCCAGAATATGATAAAGGAAAATGGAAGGAATAAAATGATAAAAGAGAAAAATGAAATCAAAAAAGCAGTAAAAGTATGGCCAACAGTATCTAAAGTTGTATCAACCATTCATACGGAACGACAATACAATCGGGCAGTAAAAATTCTTGATCAAATGATAGATGAGGTTAATGAGAAAAGTGATCCAGTTAAAGAATCATTGATTGATACTCTTGGTACATTAATAAAAGATTATGAAGATAGAAATATTGAAGAACCAAAAGGTGATTCAATTGGAATATTAAAATATTTATTAGAAGAACACGGCTTGACACAAAGTGATTTGAAAGAAATAGGAAGTCAAGGTGTTGTCTCCGAAATATTGAATGGGAAAAGACAACTCAACTTACGCCAAGTAGTTGCACTAAGTAAAAGATTTTCTGTCTCTCCATCTGTCTTCATTGAAAATGCTTAACATCATATTAAAGCATGCGGTATATCAAGCAAATCAACCAGCCCGCGAGGGTAAGTGGGTATTGTGCAGTTCTTTAGTTTATTGTTTTTTTTAATTTGCTCTTTAAAGTAGTATATGTTGTAAAGTTAGTTCCGTCCCGCTTTTAGAAGAAAAATAAGCGGGACTACATTTCTAAACATTTTTATAAATAAAAAAATATTGTAGTTATAGGCCCCGATTAAAGGCATCGGGGTAAACTGGCGGGTTATATTCAACGCCGTTAGTTGGCTAAGTTTTTCACCAATCTTTAGGTTTGTAAATGTTGGTGTTTGGAATTTGATTGGGCAGTTGAGATTTTTCTAAAATTCCAGTTCTAATTCGTTTTATGAAATGTGCATATTTCATAAGTTCTTTGGAAGGATGACCTTTGCCTGGCATGATCAATCCAATTATTTTTTTTGGATGGTACTGTCTTACGAGCCGCATTGACTCCGCTAGATCACTATCATTCGAAACGATAACTGCACAATCATAATTATCAAGCCAAGCATCATTTAATAAATGAACAGCAATATTAACATCAGAACCTTTTTCTTCTGTTTTTATGATTTTTACTTTTTTCTTATTATCAACTGGTTTAGCTAATGGAGCACTAACTTCATGTGTCAAAAAATGCCCATAATAAATTTCAATTTCGGAAATATGTTTTCTTAATGCTCTTAAAAATGTTTGTTGCTTTATTGGTTTTTGTGGATTCTGTTTTCCTGAAACCAATGCAGTAAAATATTTTATTTGTATAATCTTGTTCTGCGGAGATAAAATTTTTTGAAAAAGAGACATGAAATCGAGCCATTTGAATTTAGTATCTTTTACTGCACGGTAGTAAAAGTTAAAACCGTCGATATAAATAATTGTTCGCATGAAGGCTCAATATTATTTAAAAAAGCAAGAGTCACCGAAGTGACTCTGCGCCCTTGGTCGAAACCATAGGGGTAGTTAAAAACCTGTTATAAATATATGGTAAGATGAAAATAAATGCAATGTTTATTTGTTCGCCAACTAACAATGAAGCGTCCTGAAAAAGGTTGACTCTTTTTTTAGTTATTTCGTTATTTAAACATACTCAAGCTTATGGTTTTATTCTGTCCTTCAGCTAGCTGATGGATAGATTTTTTTTGCCATAATAATTTTTCCACATCCTTTTTAACTCACCATTTAGCTGATAAGCTTTTGATGGTGTATCTTTTAGAAATGAAAAACGAAATTAAATTTAGTGAGCGTTAATATAACATCTTTAATAAGTAAAAAGTCCCCGCAAATCCGCCACGTCGGATTGTTTTGGGGGCAACGTAGTTATACGGTTGGAAATTATTCCGATGGGTAATAAATGTTAAATAAAGTAAATTATCTTAGGTTGGGTGGAATACTGAGCTTCCTGGTTGCTCTTTTTCAAGCAATTATATCATTCTCTCCATCGTGGAGTCTATACTTCGGAGCCCCGGAAGAATTAATTTCAAATTCACTGCTACTTATTTTTTCAGGTATTGTTGTGTCGATTATTTTCTTGATATTTGGGTTGTATGGCCTTTCAGGTGCAGGTGATATTCGGCATTTACCTTTAGAGCGTAATGTATTACTTGGGATTGCTAGTATATATACGTTACGAGGATCGTTAATTATCCTACAATTACTTATTCTTTTGAGTTTTGTTCAATCTAAAGAAGTAATTACACTACCGCTAATTTTATCATCAATTGTTTCGCTTATTATCGGCATCATATATTTTATTGGAATAAAAAATAATTGGCACAACTTGAAATAAGTATTATATTCCTAAAAAAAAAGAGGATAATATGAATTTACATACAGTAATTAAAGAACTAATTCATTATGCTACTCTTGCCCCTTCTGGGCACAACACACAACCTTGGTTATTTTCACTAAAAGATGATATAATAGAAATTAAACCGGACTACAAGCGAAGACTTCCCATCGTAGATCCTGATGATCACGCTTTATTTATTAGTCTTGGCTGTGCACTTGAAAATCTAATAATTACGGCAAATCATTTTGGATTTTCTGCAGATATCAAATACAATCTTTCGGAAGATAAAGCGGAGGTAATTAAAGTAAAATTAACCGAGAGTAATGAAACTAAAGAAGCTTCACTCTTTGATGCTATCACTAAACGACAAGCAACTAGAAATAAGTATGATGGAAAGCCATTAACGGATTCAGATATTCAATCATTAAAAGATATTGCTAAGCAAGAAGGTGTTATTTTTAATATAGTTACACAAGATAGAGAGATTGAGCCGTTGATTAAATTCGTTAAAGAAGGAAACATCCTACAATTCGGTAACAAAGAGTTTGTCAATGAGTTAGTCAGTTGGATTCGTTTCAGCAAATCTGATGCGGAAAAAAAGCGCGACGGAATAAGATCGGCAGTAATGGGTGCTCCATCTATTCCTCAATGGTTCGGTAAACTTATAATGAAATTTAATTCCGGGGAAAAAGAAGCAAATAAGTGTGAAGATGCAATCGGGAATTCTTCGGGTTTGGTTCTTTTTATTTCCGAAGATAATTCGAAGCAAAATTGGATAAATGTTGGAAGAAGTTTTGAGCGGTTTGCACTTAAAGCGACTCAATTAGGTATTAAACACGCTCATCTTAATATGCCTTGTGAAGAATTTGAAGTAAGAGAAAGATTACAGAAACATCTCGGTTTATCAAAAGAACAACAAACGTTGCTATTATTAAGAATAGGCTATTCAGACCCGATGCCTGAATCTTTAAGAAGAAATGTGGAAGAAGTGATTATTTAAAATTGCCGTATAACATCTTTAAACCGCCTAAAAACCGGCGTACTTTTCTGGGGGGAGTATTTTAACAACACTCCACATTACAACGTATGATTTCTTAAGCGGAGATTCATAGCCTGATAAGCAGAACCTGCCCGGCGGGCAGATTTTGTATTTTATTTATATTTTAAAGTCAGCCGTTAAGTTTTAGCTATGTTCTTAAGGGCAATTTAATTAAATGATATCATCACAAACTGCGGAGACGATGATAGTTAAACATCCCTCCAAGACGGGAACAAATCATCTGCGGCGGTTCTATTACGGAATGCCGTTATATTGCTTAAGAAGGAGGAATTATGAAATATCTATTAGTAATATTGAATTTATTGGCGGTCTTCATTACGCGAGCGCAGAGTCAATCTGAATGGTCCATTTACCAATACCCTGATTTACCTGATAATCGCGTATATGCCCTCTCAATTGACGCAGACGGAAACAAGTGGATTGGTACTTACGACGGGTTAGCTTTATTTAACGGGAACCAATGGTATTCTTATACTAGTTCCAATTCGGGACTCCCATATAATACGATTTATTGTATAGCAATTGATGCCGAAGGGAATAGATGGATAGGCACAAATTCCGGTGGTTTAGTCAAACTTTCCGGAGCCGCGGGAGCGGAAGAATGGACGGTATACAATACTTCAAATTCCGGGCTGCCCGATAATTACGTACGATATTCAATTGCCATTGACAAATACGATAACAAATGGATTGCTTCGAGAGGGGGATTGGCTAAATTTCAAGGAACAGCAATCGGCCCCGATGGTTGGACTGTGTTTAATTCCGATAACTCCGGCCTTCCGTACAATGAGATTAAAAGTATCGTAATAGATAATAACGATTTGATATGGGCAGCTACCGGAGACGGCTTAGCAGCTTTTGATGGAGGGAATGGGTGGAATGTATTTAAGCCTTCGAACCCTATATCGGCTACCGGTATGCCTCACAACAATGTGACGGCAGTTGTTTTGGATGAAAATAATAATAAGTGGATAGGCTCTTCCGGCGGATTAACAAAGTACAACGGTGTAACAATGACAACATACAATACTACTAATTCCGATATTCCTACAAATTCCGTTGTTGCGCTTGCCGTTGAAGCAAACGGGATCATTTGGATCGGAACGGACCAGTATGGCTTAGTAAAGTATAATGGCGTAAGCTGGACTATCTTCAATACTTCTAATTCCGGTCTGCCCCATAACCAGGTAAATACCATTACCGTAGACGCCGATGGTAACAAATGGATAGGGACTTACGGCGGCTTGGCGGTATTCAAAGAAGGGGGTATTGTTTCGGCGGAAGAGGAAATCGACGGCGTTCCTATTAGTTATACGTTATACCAGAATTATCCCAATCCTTTTAATCCTTCGACAAAAATAAAATACTCAATCGCAAACTCAGAAAGAGTGGTGTTAAAAATATATGACGTATTAGGGAAAGAGGTGGCAGCATTATTAAATGATCATAAAAATGCCGGGACTTATGAAATAGCTTTTGACGGCGAAAGTTTGACGAGCGGAGTATACTTTTATAAAATAACATGCGGGAATTATACCGAAACCAGGAAAATGATATTATTAAGATAAAAGATATACATAATACGCATATCGGGCGAAGCCCGGATTTTGATTGAATAAAAATAGACTTCATTTTAAAACATTGCGAATCACCGGAGCAGCAAAATGAAATTGGGCATCGTAATATATTTTTCCGAAGCCGAAACGGTTTGGAACGCGTACCGGCTCGGTGTTTTTTCTTTGAAAGAAGGAGACAATGTAAAAGTATTTCTGCTGGCCAAAGGCGTGGAATGCGAAAACATAATTGACGAACGCTTCAACATAAAAGAACAGATGCAGATGTTCGTAGACGGCGGCGCAATTTACGCGTGCGGTTCATGTCTTAAGATACGCAACTCGGATGGGACGGAGCTTTGCCCCCTTTCCACAATGAAAGACTTGTACGAGATAATAAGAGATTCCGATAAGGTGGTTACTTTTTAATACATGATAAGTTCACATAAGCGATGGATGGTATTTTACAATGAGGCTGAATCAATCAGCTCTTGATATAATTTAATTAATAAGGCCGGCATTATGGAACGGAATTCTACGCTGCTCAAACTGGTGTTGTTTGTTTTCCTTTTAACCTCCTCCTGCATAGTAACAGCGCAGACCAAAGGCGAATGGAACAAATTAAAACTGGCAACGAAAGAACGCAATGTTGTAGGGGAAATTATAACGAAGACGCGCCAAAAGAACAACTACCGTAAGCCCCCCGGTTCGCTAGCCCTCTTTACAGGACCGTCAAAAGGTAAATCAAAAGCAGTGGAAGTGATCGGGATAGAATTGGGAAGAGACGTATCGCGCATCGATCTTTCAAAAGTCGTTTCAAAATTTATAAATGAAACGGAAAAGAACCTGGAAAAAATATTCGCCAAAGCGGAGCATAAAGATATGGTTTTATGGTTCGATGAATCGGATGAACTTTTCGGCAAAAGAGACGACCCGGACGGCAAATTGTTCAACAAGACAATTGAGTTGTTCCTTAAACAAAGAAGCAATTTCGGGGGGTTGATTATTCTTTCGCTTAACCGGGAGAGGCAAATCATCAAAGACCTTCACCGAAAGTTTAATTTTATAGTTGATTTCAAAAGAAAGGATGATTAATACTTAACAGGTTTGTAGCCTCTAAATTTTTAGTGAAAAATCCAATCCCTGTTAATCTACTATAAGGATAATAGTTTGAAAACATCAGATGAGCCGATAATAGTTGAAGAAACATACCGCGCGCCGGTTGAACAAGTGTGGAACGCCCTGACCGATGTTACCGAGATGCGGCGGTGGTATTTCGATAACATACCCGAGTTCAAGCCGGAAGCCGGATTCGAGACTGAATTTATTGTAAAGAGCGATGAAAGGACTTTCTCTCACAGGTGGAAAGTAACAGAAGTCGAACCTTTCAAGAGCATTAAATACAGCTGGGAGTTTGAAGGATATCCCGGAAGGTCTACATCCGTGTTTGAATTATCGGAAGCAGAAGGTTTAACAAAGCTGAAACTTACGGTTGAAGTGTATGAAGATTTTCCCGATGATATTCCTGAATTTAAAAGAGAAAGTTGTATCGGGGGATGGAAGTATTTTTTGAAAGGGAATCTTAAAAGATATTTAGAAGCTTAAAAAAGAAACACCCAATTTCTCCGAAAAGAAATTGGGTGTTTTAAAACTTACGCGTCTACATGTTTAGGCGCGAGGAATTTATTATAAAGCAGTAATCCGATAATTGTAGCAACACCGATCAAACTGAATACAATCCAGAGAAGACTTGGCTGGTTTAGCGTATCAACAAAATAAACATAAAGGTTGGCCCCTAATATTCCGCCGATACCGCTCCCCAAAACTCCGTATAAGAATGAGTACCCGAGGTACAATGCTTTCTTATCTTCCGGCGCGATCAAACCGACATAGCTTATAAATTTAGGATGAGCGGTCATTTCACCGATTGAGAAAATAATAATGCCTGCCATGAATACCCACGCGTGTGTTGAGATAGCCAGAATTGCCATACCCGCGGTACCCATTGCAATACCGGTAATCATCGTAGGAAGAGCCCTGGTATGTTTTACAATATTGGAAATGAAAATCTGAAGAATGATAATTGTACCTGCATTAATAACCGTTACGTGCTCGGCGTCGAATGTCCAGCTCGGGTTACTGATGAATATTCCAAGAAATGAATTAACCGCGTTATTAACAGGAGTCATATCCATATACTCGGTTAAATACCATAGAACGGTATCGAACATCTGGAAATAAAGAATCCAGAACCCGGAATAGATTACAATCATCAATACAAATCTGAAATCTTTTAATACCAAAACCGCGCCTGTAAGTACTTCGGCAATAGTCTTAGTATTTGCAGGTTTTTCCGGCTCTTTGTACATAGAAAAGTTCAGTATTAATAGAGAACCTGTGGCAATTGCCGCCATAATAAATATATATGACCATGACATATCTTTAAGAATAGGCACAAGAATAAGAGGGAATAAAAATGCGCCTAAATTTATTGTCCAGTAAAAAATTCCGAATGCTAAAGTTGAAGTTTCTTTGTTTGTCACTCTCGCGATGGTACCGGAGATAATCGGTTTGAAGAACCCGGCGCCGAGAACCATGAATATCAAACTTATAAAAACAAAAAAGTATGATGTGGCAAGACTTGTAAAAAAATAACCAAGACTCATAACCGTAAAAGCAAACATTAAAGTTCTGCGGTATCCGAATCTTTCTGCAACCGCCCCGGAAAGAATCGGGAGAAGGTAAAGCAAAGGAGTAATTACCGATTTAATGACACCGACACTTTCTTTAGAAAAGCCAAGTCCGCCGTCGGCAATACTCAACACAAGATAAACGGAAAGTATAGACATTACACCGTAGTAAGATCCTCTCTCAAAAAATTCCATAATAATAACAACCCAGAAATTACGCGGGAATTGTCTGATGCCACTTTTCTTTTCAACTCTTTTTTCTTCCATGAAACTCCCTTTTTTTCCGTGCAAGATAAGGAAGCCCCGGCTATTATTCCAAGAAAAAAAAGTGCAATAAACTTTTCGCTATTCAGGTGTCGCGACCAGGTCGTGAAACTCAATTGATTTTCAATTTTCCTCACTTTCAGCTTTTCGTTTGTCACGACCAGGGCGTGACACACACATAATAGTATGAGATCTTTCAGCCAATCCCTTTGTTGCCCTAAAAATACTTTTATATATTTGTACATGGGGAAAAACAACTACGCTTAATAAAACCATCATATAAAATCAGGGAGTTATAATGAAACGATTCCTTTTAATTATTTCTGTTCTATTAGTTGCATTATCGATGCAGACATTTGCTCAGGATGAAGATTCAGACAAACCGAAAGATCCTTTATCATCTTCAACATTTAATGGTTTGAAATTCCGCAGCATCGGCCCGGCATATTGCTCAGGCAGAATTTCCGATTTTGCGGTTAATCCCAATAATCACAGTGAACGTTACGTTGCCGTTTCAAGCGGGCATGTTTGGAAATCCACAAATGCAGGGACTACATGGGAACCGGTATTCGATAACTACGGCGCTTATGCTATCGGCTGCGTTGCAATCGATCCGAACAATCCGCACGTTGTATGGGTAGGCACCGGCGAAAACAATCACCAGCGCGCAATCGGGTACGGAGACGGAGTTTATAAATCGATTGACGGCGGAAAGAGTTTTGAAAATATGGGACTTAAAGATTCACGCCAAATTGGTATGATTGCAATTGATCCGCGCAACTCGAATATTGTTTTTGTTGCCGCTCAAGGTTCAATTTGGGGACCCGGCGGCGACAGAGGTTTATATAAAACCTACGACGGGGGCAAAAAATGGAATAAGGTTTTGGATATTAGTGAAAACACCGGTGTTTACCAGGTTGTTTTCGATCCCCGCAACCCCGATGTTATGTACGCAACTTCCGATCAAAGAAGACGCCATGCCGGTATGAAAGTAGGGGGCGGACCTGAATCGGCAGTTTACAAATCATACGACGGCGGCGAGTCTTGGGAAAAAATTATGAAAGGTCTGCCTTCATGCGATTTGGGGGGATTGGGCATCGCAATATCTCCCGTTGATCCCGACTATCTATATTTAATAGTAAGCGCTTTCGACAACAAAGGGGGATTCTACCGATCCACCAATAGGGGCGCTACTTGGGAAAAGATGAGTGATTATTCTTCATCCACCAATTACTATAGTGAAATTATCGCCGATCCTAATTACCGCGACCGCGTTTATTCGATGGATACATTTTCACGCTGGACCGACGACGGCGGTAAAACATGGACCCGCGTTAGCACCGAAAACCGTCACGTTGACGACCACGCTTTGTGGATCGATCCTACTAATTCCGATCACTATCTTATCGGCGGCGACGGCGGTGTTTATGAAACTTACGACAAAGGAAATAAATTCGATTTTGTTGAGAACTTACCCGTCACACAATTTTACCGTGTTAATGTCGATAACGAATTCCCATTTTACAATGTTTACGGCGGAACACAGGATAACGCCAGCATGGGAGGTCCTTCGCGTACAATATCAAACAAAGGAATTGTAAACAGCGATTGGTTCGTTACAAACGGGGGCGACGGTTTCTGGACTGCAGCCGATCCTGAAAATTCAAACATTGTTTACGCCGAATCGCAATACGGCAACATGGTGCGTTACGACCGCCAAAGCGGCGAGTCGATTGATATTCGACCGGAACCGGGCAATGGAGAACTTACTTATAAATGGAACTGGAATACTCCGTTAATACTTAGTCCGCACTCCGGTACAAGACTTTATTGCGCTGCCGAAAAAGTTTTCAGAAGCGACGACCGCGGCGATACATGGCAGGTGATCAGCGACGACCTAACAGCCAAAGCCGATAGAGACAAAATCAAATTGATGGATAAGTACTGGTCGATAGACGCTGTTGAAAAACATGTTTCAACTTCTCAATGGGGAATGATTGTTTCGTTAAGCGAATCTCCTTTGAAAGAAAATCTTATTTTCATCGGAACCGACGACGGCGTTGTCCAAAAAACGGAAGATGCGAAGACATGGACAAAACTGGAAGGTTTTAAAGATGTACCGCAATACACATATGTAAGTGATGTTGTTGCTTCGCGTCATGATGAAAATGTTGTGTATGTTACATTCAACAACTTGAAACGTGACGACTTCAAACCGTATGTTTTCAAAAGTACAAACAAAGGTAAAAGCTGGCAATCTATCTCAGGCGATTTGCCGGAAAACGGTTCTGTTCATACAATAGTCGAAGATAACATAAATCCGAATCTTCTTTTTGCAGGAACGGAGTTCGGCGTTTTCTTTACGATTGACGGCGGCACTAAATGGATTCAATTAAAATCGGGTATTCCCACAATTCAAGTCCCCGATATAGTTTTGCAGGAAAGAGAGAATGATCTGGTTGTCGCAACATTCGGCAGGGGATTTTATATAATTGATGATTACTCACCGCTGCGCGAAATAACAAAAGAATTACTGGATAGTGATTCATACCTTTTCCCCGTTAAAGACGCATGGATGTTTTTTGAAACCGGCGGCGGTTACGGGCAAGGGTCTAATTTCTTTACAGCTCCAAATCCTGAATTCGGCGCTGTATTTACTTACTACCTTAAAGATGTTCCTAAAACATTGAAAGCAGAACGTCACGAAAAAGAAAAAGAGCTTTTTAAAGAAAGTAAATATATTCCTCAGCCTTCGGTTGATGATCTCCGCAAAGAAGAATCTGAAATTGCGCCTTACATAATTTTCACAATTCGTGATGAAGCAGGTCAAGTTGTTCGCAAAATTACATCTTCGGCTTCAAAAGGAATTATTAGAGTAAACTGGGATTTGCGTTATGAAAGCGTTGACCCGGTTTCATTAAAAGACAACAAATTCAACCCGGTTGCAAAACCACGCGTTGATAAACTCGCAATGCCGGGTAAATACACTGTGGAAATGTCGATGATTGTTAGAGGCGAAGAAAAGAAACTCGGCAAAGCACAAGAGTTCACAGCCAAGCCGCTGCCCAATACAACATTGCCTGCCGATAACCGGGGTGATTTGGTTGCATTCCAACAGAAAGCCGCAAAACTTGTTCAAGCAGTTAGATCAACGGAAGAGTTTGTTGATAATTTCAAAACTCGCGTCGAATACATTAAACAAGTATTGCTGGCTACACCTGCAGCTCCGCACGAATTGATGAAGAAAGCAGATGCATTAACCGGCGAACTAAATGATATTTTATTTGCATTCAACGGTGTTCCTGCAAAAGCAAGTTCAGAAGAGATTCCGCCGCAGAAGGTTCCGTTGAATCATCGCATGGGTGTGCTTGTTTATACACAATGGCGTTCAACAAGTAATGTTACTACAACAATGAAGCAGCAATACGAAGCAATGAACGAGGAATTCACGCAGGTATTGGAAAAAGCAAAATCACTTTACAACACCGAACTACAATATCTCGAAACTCAATTACAGCAGCTAGGCGCGCCATGGACACCGGGAAGAATCCCCGAATGGAAATAATAGAGTTTCTGCAAAATGGGATTTTAACATGTTTTGTCATTCCTGACTGCCGTCAGGCAAGTTCGATCCCGATATCATCGGGAGAGAAATCTTTGAAATTATACTTTAAACGAAAGATTCCTCACCCGACTAAAGTCGAGTTCGGAATGACAGCACGCTAGTTGTGCAACACGCTCGACAAGGCAGGAAGAATCTCTAAACTTATATAGCCGGAGAAACCCTCTCCGGCTTTTTGTTTCTATTCGACTGTCACGACCTGGTCGTGACGGCAATTATTACTATATTTGTTACACAAATACTCAACGAACAGTAATACAATTATGCAGCCAAATAACACTTCAAAATACACACAAGAGATTAAAGAATTTATTTATGATAAGGGAGCCGCGCTTGTAGGTGTTGCTGATATAGTTTCATTGAAAGGATTGAAAACTTATCCCGATAATTTGATGGATAATTTTAATTCGGCAATATCAATTGCAGTTAACATTCCGACCGCTGTGTTTGAGACTATTATAGATAAACCAACCCCCATTTACGCATCATTCTATGGCGTGGCAAATGATCTGCTGGATAAGATTGCCCTGCAGACAGCCATCAAATTGCAAAATGACGGGCACAAAGCATTGCCAATCCCTGCATCCAAATATGCAACCGACGATAATTTACACGGCTCCATTCCCCACCGTGCAGTGGCGCTTACGGCAGGTTTAGGGTGGATCGGCAAGAGTTCATTGATTGTTACGAAAGAGTACGGCCCCCGCGTTAGACTAATTACTATTCTCACTACAGCCGAACTTGTCCCTGGTACAATGCAGGAAAATTCATGCGGCGACTGTGTTGAGTGTGTAACAGCCTGCCCGGCCAATGCAATAAAAGGAATTAACACCGAAGATTATTATAAAACCCCGAATGAAGCTCTCCATTTTGAAAAATGTGTGGGTAAACTGAAAAATGAATTTGCCAAACTCCCCAATATCAAAAGAAATATTTGCGGGATTTGCATTAATGTATGCCCGTATGGGAGATAAGACTTTTTTGATTAACTAATATATTTGCTCTTTACTTACGCAGATCAAATAGGAGAATTTATGAGACAGACTTACATTCGATATATTTTTCTCTTCGTGATTTTTTCATCACTATTATTTTGGGCATGCGCCGAAAAAAAAGCGCCGCAGAAAGAGAAGCCGGTTAAGCAAAATTTCTGGGTTAGTGATACTACTTCAGAGATTCACGGGATAGACATTTCACATCATCAGGAATCTATTGATTGGGATAGCGTAAAAGGAGCCGGAGTTTCATTCGTATTTGTAAAGGCTACAGAAGGTATCGACTATCTCGATTCAATGTTTGTTACTAACTGGAAAGAACTTGAAGATGAGAACATGATACGCGGCGCTTACCATTTTTATATTTCGGATGACGACCCGGTTGAACAAGCGGAATGGTTTGTAAAAAGTGTCGGCGGGTTCAACAACGTACTCCCTCCCGTTGTTGATGTGGAAAGAGCCGGGCACAAGCATTTGACCCCCGAAGTTTATATTACAAACCTTATGAAATGTCTTGCACATGTGGAAAAACTCACCGGTAAACGCCCGATTATTTATTCAAGTCCCCGTTTTGCCGCTGAATATTTGATTAACCAGAACATTGGTGAATATGAATTATGGATTGCCGAATACGGGGTTGCTCAGCCTGTTATTCCCGTACCGTGGCAGCAGCCGGGATGGAAATTTTGGCAGTACACATATCAAGAAGTTGTACCGGGCATTCCCAAGCGGGTTGATAAAAATATATTTGCCGATAAATATCATAAACTTCTTGAAATGGTGAATTGATGATAAGATTGATTCTTATTGTATTATTCTTTTTATCGTTTCATTGTAATACCGCGGCACAAAAAGTCTTACATGAAAACTCGTACAATCTTGGAGGGGGTGTTTCTTTTTCCATTTCTAAAAATGACCACGCTACATTTAATAGTAGAACTACATCTTTCATTTTTAATCCCTCGGTAACTTATCATTTATATGATGTCTTTACAATCGGCGGTAATTTGCTCTTTAAATACGAAGATGATACTATTGAAAGCGCTTCCGGCAATCAACATTCTGTAGATAGGATTTTTGAATTCGGCCCAACATTCCGTTACTATTTTCACTCCGATAATTTTGCTCCATTTATCGACTGCGCGTTTAATTACAGTGTTGTACTGCCGGCTAAGACCCATGGATTGGGTTTTAATTTGGGGACGGGTATTAATTATTTCTTTACCAAGAGTATAGCGGTGGAACCGAAAGTGTCTATAGCTTTTAATAATTATTCAAATCCTCGTTATGATTCCATGTCTTTCAGGTTTGGAATATCTTTCAATTATCATATTAATGAAAATTGAGTTTTGGAGACCTCGGAATATTACCGGTTGTTTAACCGATATTATTATCAGATCAACTTTTGATTATTTTTGTTATATTCAAAACCAAAATTCAAACAGAGCTATTACTCAATAAAGTGCTGTGAATTATATCATTAACAACACACTATGGTGATAACTAATGAAATCCTTTATAGCCGGATTACCCAAAGCAGAGCTTCATCTTCACATTGAAGGGACATTCGAACCTGAGCTTATGTTCGATATAGCCAAAAGAAATAATTTGAAAATTAGATACAATTCGGTTAAAGAACTTAAAAACGCTTACAATTTCAGCAACCTTCAGGATTTTCTGAATATCTATTATGACGGCGCCGGAGTACTTATCACCGAACAGGATTTTTACGACCTTACATCGGCTTATCTAAAAAAAGCTTCGGCACAAAATATTATTTATGCCGAAATATTTTTCGATCCTCAAACACATACAAATAGGGGAATTAAATTCGAGACCGTAATTAACGGGATTTACAATGCAATTGAAGAGGGAGAAAATGAGCTTGGCATTTCGGTAAAATTGATCATGTGCTTTTTAAGGGATCTTGACGAAGAATCGGCAATGAAAACTTTGGAAGAAGCATTGCCGTTCAAGGATAAAATTATAGGCGTTGGTTTGGACTCCGCAGAAGTCGGCAATCCCCCTGCTAAATTTGAAAGAGTCTTCCGAAAAGCAAAAGAGTTGGGATTTATTACCGTTGCCCATGCCGGTGAAGAAGGGCCTGCCGAATATGTGATAGAGTCAATTGAACTTCTCAAAATTTCCAGAATCGACCACGGCAATAATTCAATTTATGATGAAAATCTTTTAACTAGACTTGCCGATACAAAAATTCCCTTAACCCTCTGCCCTTTATCCAATTTAAAATTAAAAGTGATAGACAACCTCGAAAATCATCCGATTAAATTTATGATGGAGAAAGGATTGCTTGTGACAATTAACTCCGACGACCCTGCTTATTTCGGTGGTTATTTAAACGAAAATTACATTGCTATTAGCGAGGCATTGAACTTAACAAAAACGGAAATTTCTCAAATTGTCAAAAATTCTTTTCAAGCAAGTTTCCTTTCACCGGAAGAAAAGGTCGGTATGATTGAGAAAGTTGACGAGTATATTAACCATACTGAAAAATAAAATTTTAGTAATAATTGGTGTTATTCTCTCAGATTAATGAGGATGCTATGAAAGCAAAAATCATAGAGTTGTTGAAATCACCTCACATCCACATATCCCTTGGCGCAGGTTTCAGTATTATCGTTTTGGCTGTATTCTCCAAACACATTCTGCCGGAGCCTATCGGTTATCTTCCACTGGCCGTTCCGCCATTTGTTGGAACTCTATTTGCGACCTTGTTGAGTAAATATCCCGATTCTAAATTCATGAAAACTTGGTACTGGGTAACTGCAGTTTTGCTGGCCACTGCTATAGTCATTTTACTTTATTCACTTTAATTTTTATAGGTTACCAGCATAAAAGGATCTAAAATGCTGATAGAATTCTCCATATTGATTGTTATTGGATCCGCTTTATTAATAATGCGGGAAAACATTGTAAACAATTATCAAAAAATCAACCGGAATCAAATCCCGAGAGAAATTCACCTTATTCGACTTATCATTGCATCAATTGTAATTATTCTAGCCGGTATTACCGGTATTATCGTAAACCTGATTAAATAATTTTCTTTTCGTATAATTATAAAGTTAAAACCGGGTTGTGTTGATGCATTTTTCAGACTATCTAACTTTAAGTATTATCTTCGTTACAATCATCGGAATTGCGATAGGCAGGTTCCCTTTATTTCGCATGAACCGGGCAACAATAGCACTTGTGGGGACTGCCGCTCTTATCGGGGTAGGATCAATTAAACTAGACGATGCTTATAACGCCATTGATATGAACACTATTGTTCTTCTCTTCTCAATGATGGTGATAAATGTTAATCTCAGGTTATCCGGTTTTTTTAATATTATAGTGATCCATTTTTTACGAATAGCCAATACCCCGAATAGGCTTCTGGTTTTGATTGTTTTTTCTTCAGGTTTTTTGTCCAGCTTATTTCTTAATGATACAATCGTTATAATCTTTACTCCCATTGTAGTTGAAATCACGTTAGCGCTTAAGCGAAATCCGGTGCCTTATCTTATTGCTCTTGCAGCTTCCGCAAATGCAGGTTCAGTTGCAACTATTGTGGGTAATCCGCAGAACATGATAATAGGTGTGGCGAGCGGTATTCCATTCGCACAATTTACACTTCACATGCTTCCATCTGCAATTGCCGGGTTGTGTATCATAATCCTATTGATAAGAATTATTTACAAAAAAGAATTTTCCGTTCAATTTATTCAACGGATACGGGCCGATAACATTCGTATCTTCAAACCTCTACTTTACAAGAGTATCTTTGCGCTTACAATTATGGTTGCGGCATTCTTTGCCGGAGTTCCGGTTTCACTTGCTGCACTTTCGGCGGCGGCATTTTTATTATTCACACGCCGAATTAAGCCGGAACGGGTTTTTACCGAACTCGATTGGTCTCTACTTGTTTTCTTTACATCATTGTTTGTTGTCACTGATGTCTTGGGTCATTATGTAATTAATTCGCTTAATAATTACAGCGGGTCTGTTCCGCTCACTTCATCTGTCGGATTGTTTTCGATTATATCGATTGTTTTAAGCAACTTGATATCAAATGTGCCTGCTGTTTTAGTTATGAGCCCAATTGTAAATTCTCTTATTGAACCCGAAAAATTCTGGATGCTGCTTGCCCTTACATCAACATTCGCCGGCAATCTTACCCTGCTTGGATCTGTTGCAAATCTGATTGTTGCGGAATCCGCTAAGCGGCATGGAGTAAAACTTAATTTCTGCGAGTATCTAAAGGCCGGCGTACCCATCACAATCATTACTAGTTTGATAGGTGTTCTGCTCCTCATTGCTTTTTATTCTTGATTCTAAAGGGATTCCCTATTTCCCACTAAGATCAAATTTTAATATATTGCGAAATCATTTGAGTGTAATGACCTGGTCATGACACCCGGAAAAGAGTTAATTCAAAAATAAAATTAAGAGATGACATGAACGAAAGAATGATCAATCAATTTATGGAAATGGTTCGCATCGACAGTGAATCGGGTAATGAAGAAAATTTTATCAAATATTTAAAAGCTGAATTTGAAAAACTTGGCGGTACTGCGACGATCGATAATTATGGAAATCTTGTTGCAAAATTCCCCGAGAAGGGATGCAGCGGTAAAGACCCGGTTCTCTTTTCATGCCACGCCGATACCGTTCAACCGGGCAAGGGAATCGAGCCTGTCTTAGCGGACGGGGTGATCCGTTCGAAAGGAGATACAATTTTAGGGGCTGATGATAAAGCCGGCATCGCAGAATTGTTGGAAGCATTGCGTGTTGCCGAAGTGCGTCCCCCGGTGGAAGTGGCAATTACAAAAGAGGAAGAAGTGGGACTTCTCGGCGTAAAAGCTTTAGATACAAGTTTGATCACGGCGAAGAAAGGTTACCTGCTTGATAACGATGTACTAGACACTATCATAATCGGCGGACCTTCATACTATGCAATAGACGTAACCGTCACAGGCCGCGGCGCGCATGCGGGGATGGAACCCGAAAAAGGAATCAACGCAATTCAAGCCGCTTCATTCGCAATTGCTAAATTGAAATTAGGCCGGCTCGACGAAGAGACTACTGCAAACGTGGGAGTTATAAACGGCGGACTAATACGCAACGGCGTTCCGGATAAAGTAACTTTCCTTGCCGAGTGCCGCAGTCTTACTCATTCAAAAGCCGAAAAATTGTGCAGCGAAATGGAAACAATCATTCGCGAAGAGACAACAAAGAACGGCTGTAAAGTTGAAATTGCAATTGATAACAAATGCAAAGCCGTACAGATCAGCCCCGATGCAGATGTTGTTGTCGTTTCACAAAAAGCATTTAAGACTGTCGGCATTGACGCGAAACCCGTTTTCATCACCGGCTTCACCGATGCATCTATTCACAACAACAACGGCGTACAAATGGCGGGGATAGGTATCGGCGCAAAACTCGAACATTCCACGGATGAACATATATATGTTGAGGATATGGAAACGGCTAAAAATGTAATTGTGGAAATTTTAAGATTATCTGCTGAATAAAGATGCAACCATACTACATGAATTAGTTGAATGTCATTTCGAATCCGGCTTTAGCCGGTGAGAAATCTTTATTGTATATATTATTAGAGGATTTCTCTCCCGATAAAAAACATCGTGATCGAAATGACAATCCAACTAACACCAATCATCTCAGAATATAATTGGTGTTCTCAAATCCAAACCGATTTATTTGAAAGTAGAAACCTTCTCTAACAATCCTTGACAAAATGAAATATTTAGACTAGTTTTTTATTGAATAAATTTTCAATCAATGTATAAAGTGACAATTATGGCTAGAAATAAAGAATTGAACCAAAAAATGAAAGATGAGCGGAAAGAACAAATCTTGATAAGTGCACTCAGACTATTCGCGACCAAGGGCTTAGCCGCAACAAAAATCACCGATATTGCCGAAGCCACCGGAATGTCGCAGGGGCTCGTTTATCATTACTACAAATCGAAGGAAGAAATATTCACTGAATTGATCGAGACAACTTTCGATAAAATCAACGAGGCATCATACGCATTGGAAGCAATGGCGATTCCTTCTTTTGATAAAATCAAATTGGCAATTGAGACAATCTTGAAAAATCTGGAAGATAACTCAGATCATTCACTTTACTATCTCTTCACAACGCAGGCAACGGCCTCGGTAGCAATACCGGAAGAAGCGAAAATAATCATGAACAAGAAAAATATGATTCCATATCAGGTGTTGGCAAGAATAATTGCCAAAGGGCAGGAAGAAGGAACCGTGAAAGCTTTCGATCCCGATCAATTGGCTCTTGCATTTTGGGCATCGATAAAAGGATTGGCGATAACCAAAGCGCTGCACGGCGATAAATTCAAAACACCCGATCCGGAAATAATAATCAACATGTTCACAAAGTAAATTAATTTAGTATCAGGAGATATTTGAAATGCCGAGTTTAAAAAGCAGGTTGTTCGTGTTTGTTCTGCGGCACCGGCACCTGTTGCAGAAAAGATCAAAGAGAATCGAGTATGTTGACGAAAATACATCGATCGATGAATTGCGGGGGATTGTTGAAAAAGGAGGCGACTTCTTCGGCAAGATGCCCAAAGGATATTCACTAGAAAAAATAAATATAAACGGCATGAACGCCGAATGGATGAAAGCCCCCAACGCTCCAAGCGATAAAGCAATTCTTTATTTTCACGGCGGAGGCTTGGTGGTGGGATCTGTAAGAGCTCATCGTGGAATTGTGTTCAAGTTTGTAAAGAAAAGCGGTATCAACGCACTGGTTATCGATTACGCACTCGCGCCCGAACACCCCTACCCGGCAGGACTGAACGACGCATTGTCCGCGTATGAATATTTATTAGCACAAAACTTTAAACCATCCGATATTATTTTCATGGGAGATTCTGGAGGCGGTAATATTTGTCTGGCCTCGCTGGTCGCGTTGAAAGATAAAGGGATGCCTTTCCCTGCAGGAGCGGTCGCCCTCTCACCGTGGACAGACCTGACTAATTCGGGTGAGTCGTGGATAACGAACCGCAAAATTGATAACCTTTCATGGATAAATTCCGAAAAGGTTTTCAGTAAATATTATTGCGGAGAGAATGACCCGAAGCATCCATGGATATCCCCCTTGTTCGGTAATCTCGCCGGATTCCCGTCATTATTGATTTACGCGGGGGGAAACGAAACATTATTAAGCGATTCAACACGTTTCGCTGCAAAAGCTAAAGAGGCAGGTGTAGACGTTACATTGCATGTCGGAGAAGGATTGTTTCACTGTTACCCGGCTTGCGCTCCACTTTTCCCGGAAGCAAAAGATGCGCTGGATGAGATTAGTGAGTTTATTAAAAGACATGTTGGTTAATTTCTCATTCCGGCCCGATGTCGGAATCTTTCTTTTAAGGAAGATGATATATAATAGTAAAATGCTGTTTGAAGCCCTTCCCCTATTTGCACCGGAAATTTTCATCACTCCCCATTGGGGCTGTCTCAAATCTCTTTATTTACCCACGGTGAGCCTGTCTGCCGACAAGGCAGGCGAAGACGAACCGTGGTTTTTGCACAAAATGCAGACTTCGACTGCGCTCAGTCTGCTCGATTTGGATTTTTGAGACAGCCCCTTACATGGGTGTGTTTCATTTAATTCAATCCTCTTTTTCTAAGTAAAGCATCAACTGTAGGTTTCTTACCTCTGAATGCTACATACCAATCCATCGGTTCACCTTCTCCGGCACCTGACAATACATGCTTTCTGAATTTGGCTGCCAAATCCTGGTTGAAGAGATCTCCTGATTCTTTAAATGCTTCGAACGCGTCACAATCAAGTACCTCAGCCCAGATATAACTATAATATCCGGCAATGTACCCGCCCAGGATGTGTGAAAAGTTTGTCGACTGATAACGTGATTCGATTTCAGGAATTAAACCTATGCGGTCGAATACTCCCTTTTCGAATTCAGGTGTGTTTTTTACAGTTGTATCTTTAAGTGTATGCCAATCCATATCTAGATAACAAGCCGCCAAGTATTCAACGGTTTCAAAGCCCTGGTTGAAGTGCCCCGATTTAACAATCTTTTCAATCAACTCGTCAGGTATCGGTTCGCCTGTAATATAATGTTTTGCGTATGATTTCAACATAACCGGTTCGGTAGCCCAATGCTCCATTATCTGTGAAGGTAGTTCAACAAAATCTCTTGCAGAAAAACGGGCACCGGGATATGTTGTATTTGCAAATAAACTGTTCAAACCGTGTCCCAATTCATGAAATAGAGTGCTAACTTCATCGAGACTCATCAAAGAGGGTTTATCTGCCGTAGGTTTGGCAAAGTTGCCAACGTTGTAATTAATCGGTGTAATAAAATTTCCGTTCATATTTGATTGACTTCTCAAAGAGCTTGACCACGCACCGGCTCTTTTACCGTCGCGGGGATAGTAATCGCCGTAAAATACTCCGATGTGTGTTCCGTCTTTTTCACGAACTTCATAAACCTGAACATCGGGATGATAAGGAACAATATCATCTCTTTTAATGAACTGAATTCCGTATAATTTAGTCGCGACATCAAATGCTCCGGCCAAAACATTTTCCATCTTGAAATAAGGGCGTAAGGATTCTTCTTCAAGATCATACTTTTCTTTCTTAACTTTTTCAGCGTAATACCACCAGTCCCAAGGTTCCAATTTAAAATTGCCCCCTTCTTTATCAATGATAGTCTGCATATCGGCAACTTCGGACTTTGCTTTATTGATGGCGGGTGTCCATAAGTCATCTAAAAATTGATAAACATTTTCAGCGGTTTTAGCCATGTTTCTTTCGAGAATAAAATCGGCATAACGATCATATCCCAACACGTTCCCTCTTTTAACACGTAGAGAAGCAATCTTTGCAATTATTTCTTTGTTGTCGTATTCATCGTTGTTATTGCCTCTGTTTACATATGCGGTAAATAATTTTTCTCTTAACTCACGTTTTTGCGAATACTGAAGAAAAGGAATCCAGCTCGGTTTCTGCAATGTAAAAACCCACTTCCCTTCGTATCCTTTTGCTTTGGCGTCTTCTGCTGCGGCTTTAATTATATCATCAGACAACCCTGCCAAATCTTCTTCATTATCTATTACCAACCCGATCTTATTAGTTTCGGCTAAATGGTTTTCTCTAAATTTTAATCCGAGCATGGAAAGTTCTTCATTAAGCTTACGCAATTCTTCTTTACCGGCCGCGTCCAGGTTCGCACCGCTTCTTACAAAACCCAAGTAGTGAAGTTCAAGTACTTTTGCTTCTTCGGGATTTAGATCCAACGTTTCCTTTTTATCATAAAGAGTTTTAATTCTTTCGAAGAGTTTTTCATTCAAATTAATATCGTCGCTATGTTTTGACAACATCGGTGTAGTTTGTCTTGATATGGCCTGCAATTCTTTGTTTGTGTTGGCGCCGTTGAGCATCCCGAAAATCCGGTTTACCTTAGAAATAAATTCCCCGCTCTTTTCAAAGGCAGCTATTGTGTTTTGAAATGTAGGTTCTTCAGGATTATTTACGATTTCATCGATTTCAGCTTTCTCAAGCTTAATGCCTTCTTCAATAGCAGGAAGAAAATGCTCACTTTTAATTTCATTAAAAGGAGGTGTTCCGAATGGTGTGTTCCATTTCTTGAATAGTGGATTGTCTGTTTGTTGTGCCATTAAATTAATACAACTCATAAATAGAATTAGAAATAACGTTTGTTTCATTACTGCCTCCCCGAATAATTGGATTTATTTTAATAATATGAATCTCGAATATCGGTAATCCCTCATAAACACTTCCAAAATATAACGGTAATTACCGACAAAGGTGAAGTGCCTGGGGAGATAAATTTAATCCTAATTTTATTATGATCTTCACCGGAAGCGGAAAATTATTATATTAGATTATCACAAAGATCAATAAAACCATTTATTACAGATGAAACAAAAAGACATTCCCAAAACTCAGGGGATTAGATTTCTGGCGCAGCACAAAATTGAATTCATCCCGCATGAGTATAAATATGTTGACCGCGGCGGGACAAAAGTTGCCGCAGATTCCGTTGGGTGCGACGAACACGCGATGATAAAAACATTGGTCTTCGAAAAAATTGACGACGCAAACAAACGCTTCCCATTAATCGTGTTAATGCACGGGGATAAGTCGGTTTCAACAAAACAACTCGCGAGATTTTTAAACGTAAAAAGTGTTGAACCGGCGAGTACTCAATCAGCTATGAAATACACAGGTTACCAGGTTGGTGGTACAAGCCCATTCGGAACACTTAACGAAATTCCGGTATTTGTTGAATCTACAATTTTTGCTTTACCTAAAATTTACATAAACGGTGGGAAGAGAGGATTTCTGGTAGAGATTGATCCTGCAATATTAAAAACAATTCTTAACGCAACAGAAGTGGAAGTAGGTTTATAAAATTTTCCAATTAAAGTATTCAGCTAAGGTTAATTATTAAAAATGTTTTAAAACCAAAAAGCCCTCCGACAAGAAGTCTTAGGGCTTTTTAGCTATGGGGGGGAGGGTAACTTATGATTCTATGATCTATTCTTCCTCAATAAGGAGCTCTTTAAAAATTTGTTTTACTTTTTTCGACATAATTAAAAGTGCAGTCAAAAGAGCTAATATTATATATATATTTTCCATCGAATTTTCCTTACTTTTTCTAATAACAAATTAGTCTACTCGTGAGTTCAATTTAATTCTATGCCATGTGTGATTTTGTGCAGAAAAGCACTAACAGGCGGAAAAAGTGACACCAAACACAAAAATACCCCTCAAAACATGCGAAAAATCAAGTCTTGTAAAAATAATAAAACCCGCCCCTCAATTAATCCATTATATACCCTTGTCCTTTATTTTTATACTCTTTATCATTATACCATATTTTTTTTCGCTATTGAGGCGCATCTGCCGTGTACCGGCTGCCGATGTGTTTGTCCGTTTTAATTTCTGATTTATTTAGAATCAATTTAGCGAGCGATTCTCCGTCTAAGCCGTGAAATTTTAAAACTTCCAGTGGAGTACCGCATTCGGGATAATTAAAAATGCCGATTTTTTTAAATTCTTTTCCTTCAATATTTTTTGTTGAAGCAAGTGAATTTAAAATTCTATCGCCGAGTCCTCCAATAACGGAATGATCTTCCAAAACGAAAATTTTGTAATGATCTTTAACAATGCCTGCCAGCCAATTGGAATCGACTTTGTTCAACCACGGCATATTAATCACCTTCAAGCTAAATTTTTCATCATGTAAATATTTTGCCCCCTGTAATGCTTCGTGCAACATCACGGGTCCGTACGCGAACATGATTGCATCGTTTCCTTCTGTTAACACGGTCCCTTTACCGATTTCAAATTTGTAATCGTCGGGGAGTTCAATTGTTTCGGGGGATGGTCCGATGATTAAACGCAGCATGCAATTTTCTTTTGCTTCGTTGACGCAATACTCGGTGGCTAATTTTGTTTCCATACCGTTGCATGGTTGGATTATCGTCATGTTTGGCAATGCGGCAAACAATGAAATGTCGCGCACGCTTTGATGAGACTTCCCCGGCCCGGCAGGTATCAACCCTGCAAAATGACATGTATAGATGATCTTCGTTTCTTCGGTGGCGTTGTTGTAAATCTGTTCGTTCGCTCGAGCAGCAAGAAAACTTGCGAACGTGTTCACAACGGGAATCATTCCCATTCTTGCCAAACCGCCTGCCATTGAAACCATGTCCTGTTCGGCAATACCATTTTCAATGAAACGATCGGGAAACATTTTTTCAAACTTGCGGAGTTTGCAATCGGCAGATAAATCACCGTCAAGCACAACTAATTTTTTGTTCACTTTGCCAAGTTCACAAAGCGCATCGCCGTATGCGTCTGTAACAAACTCTTTTGTGGACTTGAATGATTCTTGTTTCTCCAATTCAATAATAGGAATTTGTATTTCGGGTATTCCAAGTTCACCTGCAAGATTTTGTATTTTTATTTTTAATTCATCGCATCCGAGAATAAAATTATCGTCATTCGGCGCTCCGCTGTGCCACTTGTAATATGTTTTACCGGATGCAGTTTCAACCTCGGGTTTCTCCATAAATGAAACGCCTTTGCCTTTGATTGTATCGGCAACAATAAATTTCGGTTTACCTTTAACACTCTTCGCGGTGTCGATTGCATTTTTCAACGCTGCATAATCGTGTCCGTCAATTCTTTGCACGTACCAGCCGAAGGCTGAAATCTTTTGCACTAAATCTTCGATATTGTTTACATCACTCACAAGCATATCGGTTTGATATTTATTGTGATCCATTATTGCGATCAGGTTATCGATCTTCTGATGAGCCGCGGCCTGAAGTGATTCCCATATTTGTCCTTCTTGAAACTCACCGTCGCCTGTCAGCACAAACACATTGCCTTTGTTTCCGTTATGCTTCTTCGCCCAAGCCATTCCCTTTCCTTTTGAGATTCCCATACCGAGCGAGCCGGTGCTAGATTCAATGCCTGGTACACGCACTTCGGGGTGTCCGTCAACGCCGCCTAATCTTCGGAGTCCCAGTAATTTTTTTTCCGGTAAAATTCCAAGCGCATAAAAGAGTGAATATAATCCCGGCACGTCATGCCCTTTCGATGAAAAGTAGATATCACGGTCGGGTGAATCCAATCCTTCTTCAAGTATATTCAATTCATGCAGATATAAATAAACCACAATATCGGCCGCACTTAAACTCGAACCAAGATGCCCAGATCCCGCCTTCTTAACAGCAACCAGCGTGTTGAAACGGCACATATCCGCAATTAACTGCGCCTTCTTTGACCAATCACTGTTTAACTCTCTGACTCTGTCGAATTCACTCTTTTTTATTACATTAAATTCCATTACTTCCCCGATTGTAAATATTGTGAATTGAAAAATAGTCTATTTGCAATCTCTTTTAAAATCTATTTGCAAACTTAACCGTTTTTTAATCCAGTGAAGATGGAGGTCGTCAAAAGTGGTTATATATATAAAAAAAAACTGGTTTCTCCTTTAACGAAGAACCGGATTTCACCATAAATTGAACATGCGTGCTGGATATCCTCATTATGCAACAAATTAATATTATCAAAAAAAAAAAAATATTGACTTAATATATAGAGTTTTTTTATATTGCTTTCAAATTCTATTATTGATGTTCTTCCTTATATTTTAAATCCTATAATTTGATGTAT
>Ga0068713_1001140_pt1 | contig 38357 bp, 41 predicted proteins | sample MTBAKSrepl2MetaG_FD_62223 | JGI IMG/M metagenome (GOLD analysis project Ga0068713, IMG submission 62223) | Enrichment culture microbial communities om Arthur Kill intertidal strait, New Jersey, USA, that are MTBE-degrading - MTBE-AKS2 (Arthur... | ecosystem: Environmental > Aquatic > Marine >... | reverse complement strand
ACCGTGCGACGCACGCGGTCGATCGTCAGCCCGAGGTAGAACTCCGCATCGATCGGCGTCGCCCGTTCGACGAGGAGTGCGCGAACGATCTGCCCTTCAGGGCCCGTCTGAGGCGTGACAAGTGGCCTTCCGAGCATCGCCTCCGCCGTCCGTCTGACGGCAGCAGCGTCATCGACCCGGCGGATCCCGCCGCCCTTTCCGCGACCGCCTGCGTGAATCTGGGCCTTTAGAACGACGGGAAGACCGAGTTCGACGGCTGCTGCAGCGGCCTCGGCCGGAGACGTCGCTGGGCGAGAGGGTGCAATCGGAATCCCGTACTCCGCGAAGAGCGCCTTCGCCTGGAACTCGTGAATCCTCATCCGGTCCGTTCCTCCTTCGTGATCACGGCTACGATTGATGGACGCTACAGTAGGGGAAGCTCAGTGGGCGCGCAAGGGACGGAGGGGACGCCGATCGGAGATTGAAAACGAAACACCGGTTCGGTACCGTACCGCCGCCTCTTAAGGAGGGACCGATGAAGCGGATGAAGGGACTGCTGATCATTGCTGACGGACTAGGCGGCCGTCCGTCGGATCTCGACGGGCAGACGTGCCTCGAGGCGGCGGCGACCCCGTGGCTCGACGCCCTCGCCGACCGCGGTGCCATCGGGCTTGTCGATCCGATCGGGCCGGGCATTCGGCCGGGAAGCGACACGGCGCACCTGTCGCTTCTTGGCTACGATCCACGCGACGTTTACACCGGCCGCGGTGTCTTCGAATGCTTCGGCGTCGGGCTCGATGTCCGCGCCGGTGACATCTGCTTTCGCGCGAATTTCGCAACCGTCGAGCCGGACGGCGATGGATTCCGCTTGCTCGATCGGCGGGCGGGACGGATCGCATCCGGCCAGGAGGAACTCGAGCGGGCGCTGTGCGAGATATCGCTCGCCTCCGCCGAAGTGCGGTTCCAGTTCCGTGCCAGCACGGAGCATCGCGGCGCGTTCCTCCTCCGGGGGGCAGATCTGTCCCCGAGCGTCGGCGAGACGGATCCGCACGAAGTTGGAGCCCGCGTCCTGACCGCGAAGCCAACGGTCACCGGGGATCGCGCGGCAGAGCGGACCGCCGACGCGCTGAACGAGTTCACGCGGAAAAGCTACGTGGTTCTACGCGACCTACCGATCAACAAAGAGCGGATGGCGGACGGCCAACCGCCCGCGAACATCGTTCTCCTGCGCGGCGCTGCCGATTGCCCCCATCTGGAGCCGCTCTCTTCGATCTACGGTGCACGAGGCGCCGTCATCGCCGGCGGCGCCCTTTATCGAGGCGTCGCTCTCGCTTGCGGGATGACCGCGATCGACGCGCCCGGAGCGACCGGCGGTCTCAACACCGATCTTCACTCGAAAGCGGAGACGGCTCTCGTGGCGCTCGAGACCTACGACTACGTTTTTCTCCACGTGAAGGGAACGGACAACGCCGGGCACGATCGCGATGCTGCTGCGAAGGTCGCGTTCATCGAGAGGATCGATCGGGAGCTGATCGCCCCGCTCGCTGACCGGCTTGACTGGACGGCGACCCATTTGGCGTTCACCGGCGATCACACCACGCCGATCGACTTCGGAGATCATACCTGCGAGCCCGTCCCGGTCTTGTTCGTCGGGCCGAGCGTCCATCGGGACAGCGCAGGAAGCTTCGGGGAACGGGAGGCAGGTCGGGGCGGTCTGAATCGCTTCAGTGGGCGGGTTCTTCCGATGCTGCTCGGATACAACAACTGGAGTCCGAAGTACGGTTCCTAGGCTGGAAGGGGGATCGGATGAAACTGGCCGAATTGGCCGAGTTGCTTGAGGGGTTCGTTCTTGTTGGGCACAACATGGGAGATCTGGAGATCGACCGAGCGTACGCAGCGGACCTGCTCTCCGACGTGCTTGCGCTGACCGACGAGAGCACGACGCTCGTCACGGGGCTGATCAACCCGCAAGTCATGCGGGTCGCGGACATCTTGAACGTCGTCGCTGTCGTCTTCGTTCGCGGGAAACGGCCATCCGACGCGATGATCGATCACGCCCAGCGGGCGGGGATCCCCGTTGTGGTGACGAGGAAAACGATGTTCGAAACCTGCGGGCAGATGTACGAGAACGGAGTGCGACCGTGCCGAAACCGGCCGATGTCAAGCCCGGAGTCCGTCGGATCGTCCACACCATAAGTGCGCGGGATATCGAGCACGGTGGGGCTGCATCGGCGGAGGTTAAGGCGGAGCTCCGGGCTCTCGGTGTCTCGCTAGCGACGGCACGGCGCGCCGGGATTGTGGCGTTCGAAGGGGAGATGAACCTGATCGTCTATTCGATCGACGGCGGGACGATCACCGTCGAAGCTGCGCCGGACGCAATCGAATTGACATTCAAGGACACGGGCCCCGGGATCGAGGACATCGACCTGGCGATGACGCCCGGGTACTCGACCGCCCCGGAGTGGGCAACCAGCCTCGGGTTCGGCGCAGGGATGGGGTTGATCAACATGCAGAAGAACTCGGACTTGTTCGAGATCCACTCCCGACTCGGCGAGGGGACCGTCGTCCGATGCCGGATCATCCGGAGGGATCATGAGGCTGCGTGAGATCGTTGAACAGATGGACCTGACCGTCGTCTCGCCCGGCGGCGCCTTGGATGCGACGGTCGTAGGCGCGTACTGCGGCGATCTCCTCTCCCACGTGCTGGCCAACGCGCAGCCGGGCGAGCTGTGGATCACGATTCAGCGCCATGTCAACGGAGTCGCGGTCGCGCAACTCGCTGGGCTGGCAGGGATCATCCTGGCGGACGGCGTGCAACCGGACGTCGCGATGGCGCAGAAGGCGCAACTGGACGGCGTCGCTGTCTTCTCAACGTCGCGAACCGCGTTTGAGCTCGCCGGGCGGCTGCATCAGTTGCTCGCTCCGGAGGGGCGGTGAGGACGTTCGTCGCCGACTTGCATATCCACACGTGCCTGTCGCCGTGCGGAGGTCTGGGGATGGTTCCCCGAGCGATCGTGGGCGCGGCAGTCGACCGCGGTTTGGATCTCATCGCGATCACCGACCACAACACCGCGGCGATGACGGCGTCGGTCGCGCAGGCAGCGGACGAACGGGCGATCTCCTTTCTCTACGGAATGGAACTGCAGACGCGGGAGGAAGTACACATCCTCGCGTACTTCGACGACCCGGAGGCATGCCACGCCCTTTCCGACGAGCTCTACGCGCTCCTCCCCGACCGGAGGAATGATCCGGACCGGTTCGGCGATCAAGTGGTCGTCGACGTGGAGGAGACGATCGTTCGATTCGAGCAGAAGCTCCTCCTGAACTCTCTTTCTCTCTCGTTCGAAGAAGTCATCGCGCGAATCGAGCGCGTTGGCGGACTCGCGGTACCGGCGCATGTCGATCGTGCACCCTACGGATTGCTGCCCCAGCTTGGTTTCTGTCCGGAGGGCGTTGTTCTCCCGCTCGTCGAGGCCGACGCCGAGTGGCTGCCCGAAGCGCATCACCGCAGCGTGTTGATGTGGGGATCGGACGCGCATGCACCCGAGGAGATCGGCTCGCGAGTGACCGTGTTCCGGATGAACGACCCAACAATCGCTGAGATTCGGATGTCCGCTGCGAGCGTGGGCGGCCGATCGGTGACGGTTCGGAGGAGGACGGAGGCGCCCCCTGAGGAGAGAGGATGATCGAGTTCCTCGATATGCACCTCCTCGACTTGTTCCAGAATGCATTGGCGGCAGATCCTTCCGAAATTCGTGTCTCCGTCGAGTGTGATTCCGACGATCGTTTGACGATTGCGGTGGCCGATGACGGCCGCGGGATGGACGGGGATACGCTGGCCGCCGTTGAGCGGGGATTCTACTCGTCGAAGTGCAACAAGTGCGTCGGTCTTGGACTCCCTTTGCTGCGCGAGGTCGCCGAGCATTGCGATGGCTCCTTTCGCATCGAGAGCATTCCCGCGCGGGGCACGGTGGTCACGGCGTCGTTCCGACGCAACCACATCGACCTGCCGCCGTTTGAAGATCTCGCGGAGACATTCTTGTCGATGCTGGTGGCAAGTGATGGGCCGCGGGTGCGAGTCCGCTACGCCTGCGAGGGAATCGCCGTCGAGGTCGATACCGCCGAGTTACGGGAGATGTTGGGGGATATCGCGCTCGGGCACCCGGACGTTGTCGGCTTTCTCCGACGCTACCTGCACGAGCGCATCAGCGGTCCACGCGAGACCTGAGAGCGTGAGGATCGCCGACGAAGCGGGTACGATTCCCCGACGAACCCCGCGGGCTGAGAAGTAGAACGGAGGAGCGGTGGAAACGAGGGTGTTAACGCCGAGCGACCCCGAGCAGCAAAGGCAGCTCGAGCGAATCGTCACACAATCAAAGGGCTCTTCCGGGCCTCTGATTCAAGTGCTGCACAAGATACAGGGTGTCCTCGGCTATCTGCCTGATGGTGTCTTGCGATATGTGGCCTCAGCGCTGGGTCTCCCGGAGAGCGAGGTAAGGGGAGTCGCCACCTTCTACAACTTCTTCCGGCTCGACCCGGTCGGAAAACACACCGTGTCGATCTGCTTGGGAACAGCCTGCTACGTGAAGGGGGGCGCGGAGATCCTGAAGAGGATCAAGCGAGAGCTTCGGGTGGAGGAAGGGCGGACCACACAGGACGGCCTGTTCACCCTTGACACGGCGCGGTGTTTCGGCGCCTGCGGGCTCGCGCCGGTGATGATGGTCGATGAGGACGTCTACGGCCGCCTCAGCCCGACGAAGGCAGTTCAGATTCTGGAAGGGTACAGAGATCTGCATCCCGCGGCCAAGGAGATGCAGTGACATTGCTCGGCTCAACTGAGCATCAAGGAGTCTGAGGGGAGGAGTGGCGATGAAACTCGAGGAGCTCCGGAGGATTCGCGAACGCGTGCAGGACGATCTGCGCCTTCGCGGCGGCAAGGCGAGAGTGAAGATCATCGTCGGAATGGGAACTTCGGGGATCGCCGCCGGAGCACGCGGGGTCCTGAGCGCATTCTTGGATGAGATTGAGAAGCGCCGACTCACCGATGTCGTGGTGACACAGTCGGGAGAGAAAGGACTCGCGTCCAAGGAGCCGGTTGTGGAGATCGTCGAGCGCGATAAGCCCCGGATTGTGTATGGCACCATGACGCCCGAGAAGGCGCGGCGGGTGGTCGCGGAACACGTGATCAACGGGATGGTCGTCGAGGAGTATCTTCTCGCCGTCGTTGATCCGGAGAAGGAATAGGCGTGGCCGGTCGCTTGGATGTGCTGATCTGTTCGGGCGGCGCGTGTATGTCGTCGCACAGTGCCGAGGTCAGAGAGGAGCTGGTGCGCCAACTCGAAGTCCTCCGCCTCTCCGACGAGGTTCGCCTCGTCGAGACCGGCTGCATGGGGCCTTGTCAATACGGGCCGCTCGTGCTTGTCTATCCTGAGGGTGTTCTCTACAAGAACGTCGCGGTCTCGGACGTCGCAGAGATCGCGAGCGAGCACTTCCTCAAGGGACGGGTGGTCGAGCGCCTTTTGTTTCGATCGGAGACGGCCGATCAGATCGTCAAGGAGCATCGTTCGATTGCGTTCTTCGAGAAACAGCAGAAGATCGTCCTCGCCAATTGCGGACAGATCGATCCCGAGAGCCTCGACGAGTATATCGGAGTCGGGGGATACGAGGCGCTCGGCAAGGCGCTGACATCGATGACTCCCGATGGAGTCGTGGCGAAGGTCAAGGCGTCGGGCCTGCGAGGCCGCGGTGGAGCGGGATTCCCGACCGGCCTGAAGTGGGAGTTCGTCCGCCGCGAGGAGTCTCCGCGCAAAGTCGTCGTCTGCAACGCCGACGAAGGGGACCCCGGAGCGTTCATGGACCGCGCTGTCCTCGAAGGGGACCCGCACACGGTGATCGAAGGGTTAGCGATCGCCGCGTATGCGGTCGGAGCGCAGCACGGGTACGTCTACGTCCGTGCGGAATACCCATTAGCGATCAAGCGGTTGCGGATGGCGCTGGATGCGGCACGGAGAGCCGGTCTGCTCGGAGAGCGCATCCTGGAGACGGATTTCTCGTTCGACATCGAGATCCGCGTCGGGGCGGGGGCCTTCGTCTGTGGAGAAGAGACGGCGCTGATCGCGTCGCTCGAAGGGCGTCGGGGCATTCCTCGTCCGAGGCCGCCATACCCTTCGACGTCCGGGCTGTGGAGCGTTCCGACGTTGCTGAACAACGTCGAGACCTACGCTAACATCCGCCACATCGTCATCCGTGGCGCCGCCTGGTTTGCCGGTATCGGCACGGCAGAGAGCAAGGGGACGAAGGTGTTCGCGCTCTCGGGCAATATCTGCAACACGGGACTGGTCGAGGTTCCGATGGGGACCACGCTCGGGGAGCTCGTCTTCGATATCGGCGGCGGTGTGCCGAACGGGAAGAGACTAAAGGCCATTCAGACCGGCGGGCCGTCCGGCGGTTGCATCCCCGTAGAGCACCTGAACACGCCGATCAGCTACGAGACGCTGAAAGAACTCGGCGCGATCGTCGGATCCGGCGGCGTGATCGTCCTCGACGAAGACACGTGCATGGTCAACTTGGCGCGCTACTTCGTCGAGTTCACCGCGTCCGAATCGTGCGGACAGTGCGTCCCTTGCCGAAGCGGGCTGGTTCGGATGCTCGACATTCTCGACCGGATCACGCTTGGCCGAGGGAGAATGGAGGATCTCGAGCTGCTCGAGGAACTCGCTAAGACGATCCAGCGATCGTCGCTGTGCGGCCTCGGGCAGACGGCGCCGAACCCCGTGCTGAGCGTCCTTGAGTACTTCCGCGACGAGTGTGAGGCTCACATCAAGTACAAGACGTGCCCGGCGGGCGTCTGCGCGGCGATGTTCGTCAGCCCGTGCGAGGCGGTTTGCCCGGCGGGCGTGGACGTGCCGGCGTACGTCGCGCATATTGCGAACGGGGACTTCGACGCGGCGTTCCGTGTTCATATGCAGCACAACCCGCTTCCCGGCATCTGCGGTCGCGTCTGCTACGCGTTCTGCGAGACCAAATGCCAGCGTCGGCAGATCGATGACCCGATCGCGGTGCGCGATCTCAAGCGGTTCATGGCCGACTACGCGATGGAACACGACTTGGCTGTGCCGCCGACGGCGGAACGGAACGGCCGTCGCGTCGCCGTGATCGGCTCCGGCCCGGCTGGGTTGTCGTGCAGCTATTACCTGGCCCAGCTCGGATACGAACCGGTTGTATTCGAGGCGCTGCCGGTGGCCGGGGGCACCATGGCCACCGGGATTCCGGAGTATCGGCTGCCACGAGAGATCCTGAATTACGACATTGACAGGATCCGCAGAGCAGGCACCCATATCGAACTACTCAGCCCGGTGGACGACGTCGATCGGCTGTTCCTCGACGGCTTTGCCGCCGTGTTCATCGCCACGGGGGCAATGAAGGGGCAGACCTTGCGGCTGGGCGATCGGATCCCGCAAGGCGTGGCGACCGGCGTTGACTTCCTCCAGGCGGTTCATCTCGACCGACGACGCGAAGTCGGGGAGAGCGTCGTCGTGATCGGCGGCGGAAACTCGGCGGTGGACTCGGCACGGACCGCCCTGCGATTGGGGGCGAAGCGGGTCACGCTCGTCTACCGACGAGCGAAGCACGACATGCCGGCGTCAAGAGAGGAGATCGAGGAGGCGATCGAGGAGGGCATCGAGATTCTCGATATGACATCTCCCGTGGAAGTGCTGGGAAGCAGCCGTGTCGAGGGACTCCGCTGCGCTCGGATGACAGCGGGTCCGTTCGACGCGTCGGGGCGAAGGAAACCCGTGCCGCTCGTCGGTGAGGAGTTCGTGCTCCCGGCGTCGACCGTGATCATCGCGGTGGGGCAGCGGGCGGCGGCCGAGTGGATGTCGGCGGCCGGGATCACCGTCGCGAACGATGGCCGCATTCACGTCAATCCAGTCACACGGATGACCTCCCGCGATGGTGTGTTCGCCGGCGGCGATGCCGCGAGCGGTCCGGCCACGGTAGTCGAAGCGATCGGCGCCGGGCGCGAGGCGGCAGCGGCCATCGACCGCTACTTCGGCGGGGATGGAATCCTCATCAGGGACGAGCGGGTCGAGGTAGCGACGGCCTACGACGAGGATGCGTACGCCCGGGAGCGCCCGCGGCAGGCGCCGGTGATACGGTCGGTCGAGGAGCGGGTCGGGTCGTTCGACGAAGTGCGCGGCCGGTTCCGCGACGAACAGGCGATCGAGGAAGCGCGGCGGTGCCTGCGCTGCGATCGGAAACAGGCCGATGACACGTGTGGGTACCCGGTGGCGGTCTCGGCGGAAGGCGCGCCGACACCATGAGCGGAAGGAGCGGAACGTCCGGCCCGGCTGCGAACAGCGGAAATGACGGGGGGCCCGCGGCCCGGGCGACCGGCGGAATGAGACTTCGGATGGAGGCGATTCGGTGGACAGCATCAGGCTGAAGATCGACGGGCGGACGATCACCACGACGCCCGGGAAGACGATCCTCGAGGTTGCCCAGGAAAGCGGGATCCGGATTCCGACGCTGTGCCACCTCGACGGACTGCGCGACGTCGGGGCGTGCCGGCTCTGCATCGTCGACGTCTACGGGCAGCTCGTGACGTCGTGCACAACGCAGGCAGCGGACGGAATGGAAATTGAGACGCAGACGGAGGTCGTTCGGGCGTATCGTCGGACAATCCTCGAGCTCCTGTTCGCGGAGGGGAACCATGTCTGTTCGTTCTGTGTCTCCAATGGAGGGTGTGAGCTGCAGGACCTCGCGTGCGAACTGGGTATGCATTCCGTCCGTGTTCCGTATACCTACCGGCGGGAGAGAGTCGACGCGACGCACCCGCGCTTCCTGATCGACCGCGACCGCTGCGTCCTTTGCGGACGGTGCGTTCGCGTGTGTCAGGAAGTGGAGGGGGCGCACACGTGGGGGTTCGCCGAACGGGGCAGCGCGGCCCTCGTCATCACGGACCTGGCGGTCGATTGGGGCGAGGCCGAGTCATGCACTTCGTGCGGGAAGTGCGTCGAGGTCTGCCCCACTGGCGCCATCGTGCGCAAGGGCGCGAGCAACGCCGAGATGCGGAAACACCCCGAGCTGGTGGCCGAACTGACGGAAAAGAGGAGAGCCCATGGATAAGGTGAGGGTTGCCACCGTCTGGCTTAGCGGCTGCGCCGGCTGTCACATGTCGCTACTCGACATCGACGAGGCGCTCATCGACCTGGCAGCGCGAATTGAGTTGTGCAACAGCCCTCTCACCGACCTCAAGGTCTTCCCCGAAGACGGGGTGGATGTGACGCTGATCGAGGGAGCGATCGGAAACGAAGAGCACCTCGAGATCGCGCGCACGACGCGCGCTCGATCGAAGATCGTGATCTCGCTCGGAGATTGCGCCGTCACGGGAAACGTCCCGGCACTACGCAACGGGATCCCGACCGACGAGCTGATCGAGAGCATCTACGGAAAGAGGGAAACGACGAACGGGGCGCTCCCCTACGAAGTCGTCCCGAGGCTGCTCGAACGGGTTCGCCCGGTGCACGAAGTGATCCCAGTCGACTTCTTCCTGCACGGGTGTCCGCCGCCGGCCGGGCTGATCGCCAAGGCGCTTCTGGCACTTCTGGACGGGAAAACGCCGGAGCTGACGGGTGCGGACCTGAAGTTCGGGTAGAAGGAGAGGCATGCAACGAGAAATCCACATCGAACCCGTGACCCGGATCGAGGGGCACGCGAAGATCAGTGTCTTCCTTGACGAGCAGGGCAACGTCCGCGACGCGCAGTTCCATGTGACCGAGCTGCGCGGTTTCGAGAAGTTCTGCGAAGGGCGGACGTTGTGGGAGATGCCGGGACTGACAGCCCGCATCTGTGGGATCTGTCCCGTGAGTCACATCCTCGCCTCCGCGAAGGCGTGCGACGCGATCCTGGCTGTACGCATCCCCAAGGCCGCGGAGTTGCTGCGGCGCTTGATGAACCTAGGACAGCTCGTGCAGTCGCACGCGCTCAGCTTTTTCTACCTATCCGCGCCCGACTTCCTTCTCGGCTGGGACGCCGCTCCGGCGACGCGCAACGTCGTCGGCCTCGTCATGGAGAACCCCGACCTGGCGCGCAAGGGGATCCGCCTCCGCGCGTTCGGGCAAGAGGTCATCCATCGGCTCGGCGGGAAGAAGATCCACCCGGCATGGGCCGTTCCCGGCGGCGTGAATGCACCGCTGTCGAACGAAGATCACGCCTGGATCGCCGCACACCTACCGGAAGCCAGGGCGACGATTCTCGAGACACTCAACTTGTACAAGGAGGCGTTCGCATCGACCGCGCTGCGGGACGTCCTGAGCACGTTCGACAGCATGTACATGGGACTCGTGACTCCGGACGGCCGTTGGGAGCACTACCAAGGTGTGTTGCGACTCGTCGACGCGCAAGGAAAGCTGATCGTCGACGGACTCGATCCGTCGGAGTACTCGACGATCATCAAGGAAGCATCCGAGCCTTGGACGTACCTGAAGTTCCCGCACTACGAGCCGATGGGCTACCCCAGGGGGATGTATCGGGTTGGCCCATTGGGGCGGGTCAATGCGTGCGATCGATTCGGCACACCGCTGGCAGACGTCGAACTCGAGACGTTCCGAGGAAGCGAGAAGAAGCGATCGGGGCGCGTGTTCGACTACCACTACGCCCGGCTGTTGGAGATCCTGGCAGCGATCGAGCAGATGGAGCAGTTGCTTGCCGACGATCGGATCCTGTCGCCGCACGTCCGCGCCGAGGCCGGAATCAACGAGGCCGAAGGCGTCGGTATCCATGAGGCACCCCGCGGAACGCTAATCCATCACTATCGGGTCGACGAGCACGGCGTGATCGAGCAGGCGAGCTTCATCGTGTCAACAGGTCACAATAACCTGGCGATGAACCGCGCCGTGTGCGAGATCGCCAAGAAGTACATCCGAAAAGGGAAGGTCAGCGAGGGGATCCTCAACCGGATCGAAGGGGGCATCCGGGCGTACGATCCGTGCCTCTCGTGCTCCGTCCACGCCGTCGGTCATATGCCGCTGTGGCTCGACGTCTTCGATGCCGACGGGATGCGCACGACGTGGACGCAGGAGTAAGGAGGGGGCAAGACGCGTGAATCTGGTGATCGGCATCGGGAATACGCTGCGAAGAGATGACGGCATCGGGGCTCGCGTGGTCTCCGGACTGCCGAGCCTCACCGCGGAGTCGATGACTGTGCACCAGCTGATGCCGGAGCTTGCCGAGCGGCTGCAAGACGCGGACCGCGTCTTGTTCATCGACGCGGCCGTAACCGGGCGATCGGTCAGCCTCCGGCGTCTTTGCCCGTCGCCGCACCGCGGGCTCGGACACGCGATGACGCCCGAAGCTCTGCTTGACTGGACGGCACGCGCCTACGGGCGAGCCCCCGAGGGATGGCTGCTGGCGATTGCCGGGCATGCGTTCGATATCGGCGAGGGCTTGAGCCGCCAAGCGGAAGAGGCGGTACCGGCAGCGATCGAGGCCGCGTGCGCCTGGTTGGGCCGCTCGACGAAGGCGGACACGGACGAGGAGGAAGCGTGAGAAGCCTGCTAGAGAAGTATCCTCGATCAACGGAGCATCTGCTCGACATCCTTCACGACCTGCAGGACGCGGAGCCCCACCGATACCTGACTCCGGAGGCGCTCCGGACGGCGGCGGAGCACGTGAATGCTCCGCTGTCCGACGTCGTGAGCACGGCCACGTTCTACTCGATGTACAGCCTGAAGCCTCGCGGGCGCCACATCATCCGGCTGTGCGAGTCGCCGCCGTGCCTCCTGGTCGGAGCCGAGAGCCTCCTCGGCATCCTGTGCGAGCAGCTGGCGATCGAAGTCGGGGGCACGACCGAGGACGGCGCGTTCACCCTGGAGACGACGAGTTGCCTCGGCGTGTGCGGCGTGGCGCCGGCAATGATGATCGATGACGAGCTGTACGGGAATCTGACCCGCGACCGCGTGATCGAGATCCTCGACAGACGGAGGAGGGACGATGCGACTCGCTAGAAGCCATCTGTTGCTCTCGGTGACGGACGAAGCACTCCTCGCCGGGGTCAGGGACGTGGCCAGGGCGCTGCGCGCCGCGTTGGTCGATCGCGGCCTTGTCGAAGAGGTGCAAGTGTTCGAGACCGGTGATCTGGGGATCGTGGGACATGGCGTGGTCCTCGTCGTCCACCCGGACAGCGTGACCTACGGCGACGTGACGGTCGGCGACGTCGAGGACATCGTCGACCAGCATCTGGTCAAGGGCCGGCCGGTAGCCCGCCTCCGAATTGCGCCGCGGTCGCCGGCATCGGCGGCGCTCGCGGAACGCCCGCGTATCGTTCTGCGCAACTGCGGCGTGATCGACCCCGAGAGCTTGGACGAGGCGATCGCGACCGGGGCGTACGCGGGCATCGCCAAGGTAATCGAGGAGGGGATCGCACCGAAGGGTGTCATCAGCGAGATCCAGCGATCCGGACTTCGCGGGCGCGGCGGAGCAGGGTTCCCGACCGGCTTGAAGTGGTCGTTCACCGCCCCGGGGGACGAGAAGTACCTGATCTGCAATGCGGACGAGGGGGAGCCGGGAACGTTCAAGGATCGCCTGATCTTGGAAGGAGATCCGCATCGGCTGATCGAGGGGATGCTCATCGCCGCCTACGCCATCGGCGCGTCGAAAGGCTACGTCTACGTTCGAGGCGAATACGCGCTATCGATCGCACGGATGGAGCGCGCGATCGAGGTAGCCCGCACCGCCGGCCTGCTCGGGGATCACATCCTCGATTCGGATATCTCGTTCGATATCGAGATCAAGAAGGGGGCGGGGGCGTACGTCTGCGGCGAGGAGACGTCGCTGATCGAGTCGATCGAGGGAAAGCGCGGCTATCCACGACTCAAGCCGCCTTACCCCGGCGCCGTCGGTCTTTGGGGCCGGCCGACGGTCGTCAACAACGTCGAGACGCTCGCCAATGTCCCTCCGATCGTCTTGCATGGCGCCGACTGGTTCCGGTCGTTCGGGACGAGGAGCTGCCCGGGCACGAAGGTCTACACGATCCTCGGGCATGTGGCCCACCCGGGGCTCATCGAAGTCGAGATGGGAACGCCATTGCGCAGGATCATCGAGGATTTCGGCGGCGGCATGCGCGATGGGAGACGCTTCAAGGCGGCGTTGATCGGCGGGGCGGCGGGTGCGTTCGTCGCTGAGGACGGGCTCGACCTGGCGATGGACTTCGACAGCCTCCTGGAGTACGCCGCGGTCCTCGGGTCAGGCGCGGTCCTGGTCGTGGATGAGGAGGCGTCGATCGTCGAACTGCTGCACGGAATCCTCCGCTTCTTCAGACACGAGTCGTGCGGGCAGTGTGCGCCGTGCCGCGCCGGGACCGCTCGGCTGGTCGATCTGAGCTCGCGCGTTCTCGACGGGGGGGGGACGGAGGCCGATCTCGATCGGATGATCGACGTCGCCGAGACGATGCAGGCGGCGTCCCTTTGTCCGCTCGGCCAGTCGGTCATCCTGCCGCTCCGCAGCGCCCTTCGTTCGTTCCGCCCTGAGTTCGAAGCGCGTTGCGGCGCCGTGTTGAGTTCGTAGGCTCGCCCGGCCGGGCCTCGATCACACGCGCAGCGCCCAAATAGACTCCGGGCGCGCACGTCCGCCTTGCATCCGGATAGGGTATGCGGCTACAAAGGGAATGGCGGGGCCGGGGAGGTGCCATGGCGCGCGTGATCCATTTCGTCCCGTCGAGGACGCTGACTGAGTTTCGGTTGCTCCCGGGTCTGACGACACCGGAGGCGATGATCGATCGGATCTCGCTCGAGACGCCGCTCGTTCGCCGTCGGGACGGCGAATGCGTCGAGTTGAAGGTCCCCGTTATCGCGGCAGCGATGCAATCGGTCTCGGGACCGCGAATGGGGATCGAGCTCGCAAAACACGGCGGGATAGCCGTCATCTTCTGTTCGCAGGCGATCGATCACCAGGCCGACATGGTGCGTCGGATCAAGTCGCACAAGGCGGGGTTCGTAGAGCCGCAGACAGTCCCGCCCGATATGCCGCTTCGAGCCGTCGATCGCCTGCGGCGCGAGGCCGGATTCTCGACGTTCCCTGTCTGCTCCGGCGACCGCACGCTGCTCGGATTGCTGACGAGGCGGGACTATGACGCCCGCACGCACGCCGATCGTCCGGTTCGAGAGCGGATGATCCCGCGCGATCAACTCGATGTCGGCGTCAACGTGACGGACCTCGAAACGGCGAACGCGATCTTGATCGAAGGACATCGCTCGGTTCTTCCGATCGTGGACGAGAGCGACCGGCTCCTTTCGCTCGTCTTCCGGAAGGACATCGAGGATCACCTCGACAATCCCGACCAGGTCGTCGACCAGCGAAAGCGCCTCGCGGCGGCGGCGGCGGTGAACACCCACGATCACGCCGACCGCGTCCCAGCGCTCGTCGACGCCGGAGCCGACGTTCTGGTCGTCGACTCATCCGACGGGCATTCAGTCTTCCAGCGCCGCGCGATCGAGTGGATACTGAATCGGTATCCCGCCGTCCCCGTGGTCGGTGGGAACGTCATCACCGGCGCCGGATTCGACTACCTGGTCGCCTCGGGGGCCGGCGCCGTCAAGGTGGGAATGGGGGGAGGATCGATCTGTATTACCCAGGAGCAGAAGGGGACCGGGCGCGGCCTCGCGACCGCCGTGATCGACGTCGCCGCCGCTCGTGATCGCCATACGGAACGGACCGGGGAGTACGTTCCAATCATTGCCGATGGAGGGATCGTACATTCCAAAGACGTGATCATCGCCCTCGCTTTGGGGGCTGACGCAGTGATGATGGGTCGCTACTTCGCGCGAATGGACGAGTCACCGACCGACAAGCTCCAGATCAACGGACGGGTGATGAAGCCGTACTGGGGGGAGGGGTCCGCTCGAGCGCGCGTGTGGAGCCCCGCCCGGTACAACCAAGCAGCGTTCCTAGAGGGTGTCGAGGGATTCGTCGAGTACGCGGGAAAACTGAAGGACAACCTGCCGGAGCTGACGTCCAAGATCCGAACGGCGATGGCGTCCTGCGGATGTGCGTCGATCCCGCAGTTGCACAAGAACGCGGAGTTGGAGCTTGTCTCCGCCCTCTCGATTCGCGAAGGGCAGGTCCACGACATTTATCAGTTCGGGCGGGACTCGGACTCCCTCTCCAGCTGGAGCCTGTAGGGAGGCCCGCATGCAGCGCGAAATCTCTCCTCTCGACGGGCGATATCGTCCGCAAGTCGGGCGGCTCGGCACATACTTCTCGGAGTTCGCCCTGATGGGGGCACGGTGCGAGATCGAGCTGCGATACGCACTCGCGCTCGAGGAAACGCGCATCTTCCCCCCGCTTTCCCCGAAAGAGCGGACGCGGATTAAGCGGGCGATCGCCGGGTTCGACGATGCGGCTTACGACCGGATCAAGGCGATCGAGTCCCGGGTCCGCCATGACGTTAAGGCGTGTGAGATCTTTCTCCGGGAGACCCTGTCGCTCGACCGTCCGAATCGGATCCACTTCGCGCTGACGTCCGAGGACGTGAACAACCTCGCGTACGGGCTTCTTCTGTCGCGATACCTCGCGAGCGAGCAGCGTCCCCAGTTGCGGCGGCTGGTGGAGGCACTCGTCGATCGCATCGAGCGGTGGAAGGAAATCCCGTTTCCCGCGCGCACCCACGGGCAGCCGGCCTCTCCGACAACAGCGGGGAAAGAGATGGCCGTCTTCCTCTCGCGCCTGCTCCGGCAGATCCGTCAGCTAGATGCGTTTCGCTTCCGTGGGAAGCTGAATGGAGCGACGGGAAACTACGCGTCGTTCACTGTCGCGGCGCCGACGGTCGACTGGGAGGAGTTCTCCGCCCAGTTCGTCCGGTCGCTCGGCCTCGAGCCGAATCCGTGCACGACACAGGTCGAGGATCACGACGGGCTGGCCGAGTACTTCGCGATCGTGCAGCGGATTCAATCGATCGTTCTCGATCTCGATCTTGACTGCTGGGAGTACATCTCGCGTGGGGACTTCGTCCAGCGCCCCGCGCAGGAAGAAGTCGGTTCCTCAACAATGCCGCACAAGGTGAACCCCGTTCAGTTCGAGACAAGTGAGGGCAACCTCGCGGTCTCGAACGCGCTCCTTGCCGTCCTCTCCGACAGACTCACGCGGTCCCGGATGCAGCGGGATCTCTCGGGGAGCACGATGAAGCGGGCCATTGGCGCGGCGCTCGCTCACGGGTACCTCGCCATCGAGGAGACGCTCTCCGGGCTGGAGCGCATCTCAGTCGACGCCGACGCGCTGACGCACCGCGTTGACAGCGCGCCGGAGGTCCTCGCCGAGGCGATACAGACCACGCTCCGTCTGGAGGCGAGTGACGACCCCTTCGAGCAACTGCGCGAAGCGACCCGTGGCCGCTCGATCTCGGACGCCGCCCTTCGGGGACTGATCGATCGACTGCCGATCGCTCCCGAGACTCGCGCCCGCCTGCGGGCGCTCCGCCCGCATGAGTACATCGGGCAGTCGGTTCAGATCTGCAACGCAGCGCTCGACGCAGCACGTGCGTGGCTACAGGAATCGCCGGAGCCAACGATCGCACCGGATACCTCGAAGCACTAGCGCCGCGACGGCCGACCCACCGGGCGAGTCGAGCGGGGGAGTTGGATACCCAAATCATCGAGGAACGAAGCGATCCGGAGACCGATCTCCTCAGGGTTCGCCGAGTAGAACCGGTTCTGTCCCTCCTGCCGGAACGAGACCAGGTCGTGCATGCGGAGTAGTTGGAGGTGTCGCGAGGCTGTCGGCACGGCGATCTGAAGATGTGCCGCCAGGTCGTCGACCGACATCTCCCCGCGCTCTTGAAGGACCTGCAGGATGCGGACCCGCGATCGAGCGGACAGCATTTTGAAGAACGTCGCATGTGGCTTCGACATGGTCCCTCCTTTCCTCTCAGGGGTCTTGACAGCTGTCGAGCCGCCAGTATAATGCCATTTGTGTAACTGCGCAAGTGGCTACTTGCGCAAGTAAAGGAATATGGGCGGATGACCCCAATGAGGTGGACGACATCGAGAACTGGAAGGAATCACCGCCGCGTCGAGCGCGGTGATGCGGTCGATCGATCCTGACCAATTCCGGGGAGGGAGGTGCCATCCATGAGCCAGAAGAAAAAGGCCGGCACGAAGAAGACCTCTTCGACGAAGAAGTAGCGGCGAAGAGCCAAGCGGCCCGGTCTCCCGATCGGGCCGCTTCTCTTTTTGGAGACTCCGGCTAGAGCACCGGAAGGTACCGGGATAGCTCGTATCCGTGGACTTGAGACCGGTATGCGTCCCATTCGATCTGCTTGTTCTCGATGAACTTCTCGAAGATGTGGTCTCCGAGCGCACGGCGAACGAGCGAGCTGCGCTGCATGCAGGCAATCGCCTCGTTCAGACTCCCGGGGAGCGTCTCGATCCCAAGTGCGTTCCGCTCTTCGGACGTCATCGCGTATACATCCCGTTCCACCGGCTCGAGGAGCGGATACTCCTGCTCGATCCCTTCGAGGCCTGCATGGAGCATGACGGCAAACGCAAGGTACGGGTTGCACGCGGAGTCGGGCGCGCGAAACTCGATCCGCGTCGCCTGCTCGTGCCCGGGCTGATACATCGGGATCCGGATCATGTTGCTCCGGTTGCGCCGTGCCCACGTAATGTAGACGGGAGCCTCGTATCCGGGGACGAGGCGCTTGAACGAGTTCACCCACTGCGCGCAAACGCCGATCACCTCGCGAGCATGGCGCATCAGTCCGGCGATATACCCTCTTGCGACCGCGGAGAGGTGCAGTGGATCCTCAATATCGAAGAACGCGTTTCGACCATCGCTGCGGACCAGCGACTGGTGGGTGTGCATCCCCGAGCCGTTCTGCCCGTACAGCGGCTTCGGCATGAACGTCGCGTGGACTCCGTTCCGGCGGGCGACCTCCTTGATGATGTATCGGCACGTCATCAACTGGTCGGCCATCTGAAGCGCCGGTTGGTGCCTCAGGTCGATCTCCTCCTGGCTCGGCGCGACCTCGTGATGGGACGCCTCGACCGGAATCCCCATCTCTTCGATGGCGAGGACGGTCGCTCGCCGATATTCGGTGGCGCGATCGGGCGGTGAGAGGTCGAAATACCCCGCCGCGTCGAGCGGCTCCGGGCGGGCGTCCGACGTGAAGTAGAAATACTCGAGCTCGGGTCCGACGAGCATCGTCAGCCCGGACGACTCGGCCTGGACGAGCGCCCGCTTCAGGACGTAACGAGGATCCCCCTCGTACGGTGCACCGCCGGGACGGACAACGTCGCAGATCAGGCGGGCGACGTTCCCCCAGGGACGGAGAGCGAATGTCAAGGGGTCGGGCCGAACGACCATGTCACTCTCGTCGATCCGGGCGAACCCGTGGATCGAGGAGCCGTCGAAGCCGACACCGTCCTCGAGTGCCGTTGGGAGTGTCCTCGCCGGGATCTCGACACTCTTCAGGTTCCCGAGGAGGTCGGTGAACCACAACTGAATGAACCGAATCCCCTCGTCCTCAACTCGCCGCAGGACGTCCGCGATCGACCGCTCTTCCATACCGTACCTCCGCCTCTCGTTCGGCGGAGTGTACGGTCGAGCGGACGGAGTGGCAAGTGCGGTCGCGATCAGTCAGTCTGCGGATCGGCGAGGAGCCACCTCGACGCGGCCGACGTCGGGAAGCTCATCGGAGGCGGCGATCAGCTCTCCGAGGCGGCGGGGAGGAGCATCCGCTCGTAGAATCCCACGGTCGTGTCATGGGCGTCGACAGCCGAAGAGAGACACTTCCCCGTCGCTCTCAGGTGTGAGATCCAGGTCGTCACTCGTCTGTGGAGCTCCCGCCCCTGCTCGGCGACGAGGCGCGCGTCCTCCCGCGATCTGAAACTGCTACGAGCCGAACGCGACCGTCCAGAGCAGGGCGAGGAGCGTCGCCGGGGAGGCGATGAAGACGCACTGGGGGACGCCGTGCTCGAGCAGCTCCGGATCCAGGTCGAACGCGGCTGAGAGCACGGGCTCGAGCGAAACGAACATGACGCCCACCTCAGGGGATCGTTCGAACTGCGACCCGTTGTCGCGTCGCACCAGGTCCTGAATCCGCATCGCCCTGGCGTGCTCCGCGGGGTTCGCCCGGCGAGCATCGCCGTCAGGCTCCGGCGCCGCGGCATAGGCCGACGCCTTCGTGTCGAGTCGTCGTCCAGAGCGCGGTCTGCACACCACCCGGGTGAGCGGAGATCCTATTTGAGGCTGCCGTACGCTTTTCCCCGCGTCTCCTTCAGCGACCGGATCTGACCATCGAGCGCCGAGACTGACTTCTCGAGCGGCGACACGAGCCGCGAAGCTCCTCCCTGTGGGTGCCCCGAATCCCCGCGAACCTGCTAGAGAACTGTCAAGAGCCGCTCGCGGGTCCGAGACAGGAGGTGTTCAGCGTTCGTCGTCGGGGGCTCCTCCGACGCAAGCGCGGTGACCATTTCGCGGAGGGTCTCCTGGGCGCGCTCTGCCCATTGCGCCTTCTTGGCGGCCGCGGAACGCTCGGACTCGCCGCGGGCGATCTCGATCCGAAGGCGCTCGTTCTCGACGCGCAACTCGGCGACGGCGACCGCCTGCTCGGATTGCGCCTGCAGCCGAACGCCCAACTCGGCGGTCCGGCCGCGCCAACGGTGAGCCCGACGATGAATGGAAGCCAGCTCTCCATCCGGTCTCCTCCTGAGCCTTCAGCGCTGCGGGATCCGATGAGCCTGTGCGCTATCCTAGCGCACGCCGCCGTTCCGCCCGAGCGGGCCGCTATGCGCCCGACGCGCCGGAGAGGTCGATCTCCCCATCCTGGCCGGTGTACCCGCGCAGATAGTACCCTCGCGCACCGACGACGCGGAGAAGAGCGTAATCCGGGTCCGAGGGCCCCTCCGGCCAGTCGTCGCGCCATTCGTCACGCCACAGGCGTCTTCCTCGCTCCCCATCCGAGACGACTTCAGCGTGACCGTAGAACGAGGCGTAATTGAACCGAACGCTGTCGACGAACAGGACCGTCACCTCGGGGCAGAACGCGACCTGGGCGACCTTCCGAGACGCTCGCGACGTCGCGAACCAGAGGACGGAGCCGTCGCGTTCGGCGACGAGCATCGGGCGGGACTGCGGGTACCCGTCCTCGCCGTGCGTCACGAGGAGCGGATACGAGATGGAATCGACGATCTCCCAGAAGCTTTCCCGGTGGTTCATCCGTCCTCACCCGGCCGCCAGGGCGCGAAGCGCGATGATCCGGTGCAGACCGATCGAGAAGCGCTCGACGACCTCATCGACGAGCGTATCCCGGACGAGGAGCAGCGGCAAGCTCGTCGAGGCGATGAGACCTCGGACGGCCGGCGCGTGACCGCGCCCGCTCAGCTCGAGCCGACCGACCTCGTCAACGATGACGACGGCGTCTCGTCCAGACGCCTGCTCGATCACGCGGTGGGCGAACGCCAACCCGTCCCTGTCGAGTCGAAACCGGCCGGCACGGAGGTCCCCCGGCCCGAGCTCTGCGAGCATCCGACGTACACCGGTTGCGACATCGAGGACGTCGTACCCAACGGTCGTTGCCCCCTCAAGCCGCCGGGGGGCGAGCACGCCGCCAACAGAAACACCGACAGCACGGAGCCGCTTCACAATTGCGAACCCGGCCGTCGTCTTTCCGCCACCGATCCCCGCTGCAATCAGTACGGCGGCCGGCGAGCCTCTTCGAGCTGCGCACGCGGAGAGGATCCATTCGACCGCCGACCCCACGGCGCGCTCGTTAGCCTCAGGCTCGGGCGGGCACGGGATTGTCATCCGGCGGTCGACATCTCGCGGAGAAGACCGACGCGCTCGTTGAACTCCTCGATCAGCTCGTTGATCGGATCGACCAACGCGTGAATTCGGTCCCAGTATTCGGGATCGTACCACTGCGCGTTCAGGTCATCGACCGACTTCCCCATCTGCTCGACCCACGTGAAGTACTTGAGATTGTGAATCCGCCGCCGGTCGCGGTCGCCGAGCTCGAGCATCGCGTCCGTCTTGATCCCGATCAAGTGGCGATCGTAGTCAATGGCCGCCTGGGTGCGATCGTACGGGCCACGGCGTTCCGCGAGCTCCCGGAGCCGCGTTCGATAGAGCTCCATCGAATCCGTCAGGACGGTGAGGACAATGTCGTCGCCCGTCAGTTCGTAGTACTTGGCGAATTTGATCGAGGAGAGGAGGTTGGCGATCCCGGAGATGCCGAGGAGGTCGAGCTGCTCGATCGTGGCAGTCGGGACGCCGACCGACTCGAGGAATGATCGCCCATGCGGATCGTTGAACAGCCGGACGAGGCTCATCGCGTCCTCATCGTCGATACCGACGACCATGTCGGTGTTTCGGACGTGATGGATCCACGGAACGTGCTTGTCGCCAATCCCCTCGATCCGATGTCCGCCGAAGCCGTTCTCCAGCAATGTCGGACATTGGAGCGCCTCGGACACGACGAGCCGGCTCCGGGGGAACCGCTCCTTGATGTAGTCGCCGCAGCCCATCGTCCCCGACGAGCCGGAGGTCAGAACGACACCGGCGCACCGGGAGCCGTTCAGCCGGCCGGCGAGGACTTCCTCCATTGCGCGGCCGGTGACGTCGTAGTGCCAGAGATGGTTCCCGAACTCGTCGAACTGGTTGAAGATCACGACGTTCTCGCGCGTCGCCTCCAGCTCCTTGCACATCTGGAAGATCTCCCAGACGTTCGACTCGCATCCCGGGGTGGCGATGACTTCGCCGGCAACCGTCTCGAGCCACTCGAACCGCTCACGCGACATCTCCTCGGGGAGGATGGCGATCGATTCGCAGGCGAGAAGGTGGGCATCGTAGGCCCCGCCCCGGCAGTAGTTCCCAGTCGACGGCCAGACCGCCTTGTGGTACGTCGGATCGAACTGCCCCGTCACCAGGCGGGGGACGAGGCATCCGAACGTCGCGCCGACCTTGTGGGCGCCCGTCGGGAACCATCTCCCGACCAGGGCGATGATCCGCGCCGGGACGCCGGTCAGCTCGGGCGGAAACTCCAACGTGTTCACACCCCCGAATCCGCCGCCGTGCCGCGTCGGCTCGTTCTTCCAGGTGATCCGGAAAAGGTTCAGTGGGTGAAGGTCCCAGAGGCCGATCTCGAGCAGCTGCTCCCGGATCGGGGCGGGGATCGTCTCCGGATTGCGCATCTGCGGGAACGTGGGAACGACGATCCCCCGCTCCCGCGCCCGTTGCGCCGTCCGCTCGAGGCGCGCCTCGTCAACGGTCAAGTCGATCATCGATTGCCTCCTGTCGGCACCCGCTCCGATTGCAGGCGGGCGAAGCCAATGCTATCATGCAGCTTGACCGGTTTTCAAGAACCCCTACGACACGCAATTGCAGGGAGGCACGATGCACGAGGCGGCCGTACGAGGCGGAACGCTCGTCACACCCTGGGCCGTCGAGACGGCAGACATCGGCATCGATGCAGGGAGGATCTCGGCGATCAGGCGGGGACTGCGGGGACGTCGGGAGATCAACGCCTCCGGGTGCGTCGTCCTCCCGGGCGCAATCGACGCACACACGCACATGGACCTCCCCGTCTCGGGAACGCGTTCGAGCGATGATTTCCGGACGGGGACCGAGGCGGCGGCGTGCGGCGGGGTGACAACGATCATCGACTTCACGGCCGGCGGCCCGGGGGCTTCGCTCCCGGACGCGATCGCGCGACGCAGGAACGAGGCTGCGGCCGCAGTGATCGACTACGCACTGCATGCCGAGGTGGTCGGATGGCGGGCGGATCGGGCAGGCGAGCTCGACGAGGCGATCGCCGCGGGGGTGACGAGCTTCAAGTTCTACACGGCCTATGAGTCGTCCGGTCGACGAACCCCGTATCCCCTTCTGCGGGGGGCGTTCGCCGCGCTCGCCGCACGAGGAGCCACCGCGCTCGTTCACGCGGAGGATGAAGGGTTGATCTCGTCGATCGAGCAGCAGCTCGATACGGACGCGCTCGCGCGAATGTCGACGCTGGCCGACGCGCGCCCCGATCTGTGCGAGCAGACGGCGATCTCCACCGTGGTCCGAGCGGCTCGGGAGACCGGGTGCCGGACGCACATCGTTCACGTCAGTTCGGCGCGGGGCCTGGCGGCCCTCGCCACAGGTCGCGAGAGCGGCGCGCTGTTGAGCGCGGAGACGTGCCCCCAGTACCTTCTGCTGACGCGGGGCGTCTACGATCGCCCGGACGGGCACCTCTTCTCCGCGACGCCGGCGTTGCGGACCGATGGAGACCGAGAGGCGCTTTGGAACGGCCTCCGAAGAGGAGGCCCGCTCGACCTCGTTGCGACTGACCATTGCCCGTTCACGCGAGCTCAGAAGGCATGGCCCGGCGACTTCCGGCGGCTCCCGTACGGACTCCCCGGCGTGGAGACGCTGCTGCCGCTCCTTCATTCGGAGGGGGTCGCATCCGGGCTTCTGACGTTGCCCGACCTTCCGCGGCTGCTTTCGGACGGACCCGCGCGGGTGTTCGGCCTCCGCCCGGCGAAGGGGAGCGCAGAAATCGGCGCCGACGCCGACCTCGTCGTCTTCGACCCGAACGCGAGGTGGCGGATCTCGGCGTCGATGCTTCACATGAAGACCGACTTCTCGCCCTACGAGGGGCGGGACGTTGTCGGGCGTGTCCGCGCGACGCTCTCTCGAGGCGAGCTCGTCCACTGCGACGGGGAACCACTGGGCGTCGCCGGTCGCGGGCGGTTCATCGAACGAAGATTGGCGGTCGGTTGAGACCGCCTACCCGTCAAGCTATCATACAACTTGACGGATGGGGGCGGGGAGATGCCGTTCAAACGAGTGCGTTCACAGAAGGTGTCCGCCATCGCGGCGGAGCAAGTCGCCGAGGCGATCCAATGCGGCGATTTCCCTGTGGGAACGAAGCTCCCGTCGGAGTTCGAGCTGGCCGAGCAGATGGGGGTGAGTCGGCCGTCGATCCGCGAGGCGCTCAGCGCCCTGCAGGCGATGGGGATCATCGAATCGAAACCCGGGAGCGGGAACTACGTACTGAGGGTCCCCTCCGAGACCGATGAATCACGGACGGCGCACCTGATCGAGAGCGAGGCCGGATGCCTCGAAGTGATGGAGGCCCGCGAAACCCTCGAGCCGCCGGTTGCCGCGCTCGCCGCCGGGAAGCGACCGGGCGACGGGATCGGACGACTCCGGTCCGCGCTCGAGGAAATGTACGCGCACGCAGATCGGGACGACTTCGATGCCTATTTCGAGTCGGACAAGCGGTTCCATTCCATCCTCGCCGAGCTCGCAGGGAACCCGCTGATCCGCGCGTCGCTCGCTCCACTGATCGAGACGATGAATCAGAAGGTCTATCGCGAGTTCACCCGCCACTACTACCTGCGCAACGTCTCCGACCTTCGGCACGTCGTTGACCTGCACGGTGAGATTCTCGACGCGATCGAAGCGGGAGACGAGCGGACGGCGTACGAGCGGACAGTCGAACACTGGTCGCGGATGCGGGAGATCTGGGAAGCGTGACAGCGTGGCGCGTCCAGTTCGCCCGCGCGTGAGAAGCACCTCACAACGAGAGAGGCGGTCAGATGAATCAACAGAAGCAGTTGACGGTCGTGGCGCTAGGCGGAAATGCAATCCTCCAGCCCGGCCAAGAAGGATCATTCGAGGAGCAGATGAAGAACGTGCGTGTCACCTGCGAGCAGCTCGCGGAGATGGTCGTCTCCGGGGAGTACAAGGTCGTTATCACGCACGGAAACGGCCCGCAGGTCGGGAACATCTTGCTTCAGAACGAGACGGCGAAATCGGTCGCGGCGCCGATGCCGCTCTTCGTCTGCGGCGCGGAGAGCCAAGGGCTGATCGGGTTCATGATTCAGCAGAATCTGATGAATCTCCTCGCGGAGAGGGGGATGCCGCAGGTCCCGGTCGCGACGGTTGTGACACAGGTTATCGTTGGGAGAGACGACCCGGCGTTCGCGCATCCGACAAAGCCGGTCGGTCCGTTCTACAAGGAGGAAGAGGCGAAAGCGCTCGAGCGGGAGAAGGGGTATCACGTGCGGGAGGACGCCGGCCGCGGCTGGCGCCGTGTCGTTCCGTCCCCCGATCCGATCGCGATTGCGGAGAAGGAGGCGATCCGAAAGCTCGTCGAGGCACGCGCGATCGTCATCGCGTCCGGCGGCGGTGGAATCCCGGTGGTCCGAGAGGAGAGCGGCCTGCGGGGCGTCGATGCGGTGATCGACAAAGACCTGGCCGGCGAACGGCTCGCCGCTGATGTCGGCGCCTCGATCTTCATGATCCTGACTGATGTCGACCAAGTGAAATTGAACTACAAGACGCCGGAGGAGAAAGGGGTTTCCCGGATGACGTTGGCGGAGGCGAAGCGATACCATGCCGAGGGGCACTTCGCGAAGGGATCGATGGAACCGAAGGTCCGGGCGGCGATCCGGTTCATCGAGGCCGGCGGGAAGCGGGCGATCATCACCTCTCTCCATCGGGCGCTCGATGCGCTGGAGGGGCACGCGGGGACGACGATTACTGAGAAATAGGGGAGTTCGGACAGACCGAGTCGAAAAGGAGAGACGATGTCGAATACGACGTTGCGGGGCCGGGACTTCATCACCTGGCTCGAGTTCATGAGAGACGAGATCGATGCGATGCTGGACGCGGCGCACGACTTGAAACGGAAGTTCATCCGGCGGGAGCCTCATCGGGTGCTGGACGGCCTGACGCTGCACATGCTCTTCTACAACACGTCGCTGCGGACGAGGAACTCGTTCGAGGCCGGGATGACTCAGCTGGGCGGGCACGCCCATTTCCTCCAGCCGGGGGCCGTCTACACGCCGGCGCTCAAAGGCGAGGAGGTCGCGTACTCAACGGAGCGGATCAGCGACGTGGCCCGCGTGCTCGCCGAGATGGGCGACGCGATCGCGATCCGGATCTACGGGAAGCCGACCGGGTGGATCTACGGGAAGGGGAATCGGATCATCCGCGAGTTCGCCGAGTGGTCGAAGGTGCCGGTCATCAACATGGAGGATGACGTGTACCATCCGTGCCAAGCGCTCGCGGACGTCATGACGATGCAGGAGAAGCTCGGCCACGATCTGCGGGGGCGGAAGTTCGTCATGAGTTGGGCGTATTCCGGGTCGGTCGCGAAGCCGTTGGCGGTTCCACAGAGCGCGGTCGTCTCGGCCGCCACAATGGGGATGGACGTAGTGCTCGCCCATCCCAAGGGTCTCGATCTCGATCCGAGGATCCTGGCGGCGACAAAGGAGCGGGCCGTGAAGAACGGTGGCTCGCTCAAGATCGTTCACGACATGGATCAGGCGTTTCAGGGCGCCGACGTCGTCTACCCCAAGGCGTGGACGGCTCAACCGACCGACGGAGGGGCTTGGGACGAGGCGCGAGCGAAGGAGATCTTCGAGGCGAACAAGCACTGGATCTGCACGCAGGAGAAGATGAACCTGACGAACGACGCGTTCTACATGCACTGCCTGCCGGCCGATCGGGACATGGAGGTGACCGACGAGGTCATCGACGGCCCGAACTCGGTGATCATCGAAGAGGCGGCGAACAGGCTGCACGCGCAGAAGGGGATGATGGCCCTGATCATGGGCTAGAGGAGGGACGATGAGTTGGTTCGAGCTTTCCGGGCGGGACCTGATCAGCGAGATCGACTGGACAAAGGAGGAGTACGACGTCGCGATGAAGGTCACCGACCAGCTGAAGGGGGCGTACTACAGCCGAACGGCGCATCCACACCTGGAGTACAAGACGTTCGCGATGATGTTCTTCGCTGGCTCGACCCGGACAAGGATGTCATTCGAGACGGCGATGACCCAACTCGGCGGGCACGCGCAGTTCATCAACCCCCAGACGATGCGGCTCGCGCTCGAGGACAAGCCCGGGGCGGGCGAGACCGTGAAGGACACTGCAAGAGCGATGGAGCGCTACTGCGACGGGATCGGGATTCGACTCCTCGACGACTCGGTCCAGTACTACGGGCACGGCGACCTCGTCATGCGGGAGTTCGCTGAGCACTGCCGCGTGCCGATCATCAACATGGCTTCCGACATCAACCACCCCTGCCAGTCGCTGACCGATATCTATACAATGCACGAGAAGCTCGACGGGAGTGTCACGGGGAAGAAGATCGTCATCATGTGGGCCTGGTCTCCGTGGATCCGCGGACGGTGTTCGGTCCAGGGCACAGCGCTGATCTCGTCGATGTACGGGATGGATGTCGTTGTCGCTAACCCGCCGGAGTACGACCTCGATCCGAACGTAATGCAGCAGTGCCGCGACTTGGCGGCAGCGTCGGGTGGATCGTTCGAGATCCACCACGATCTGGACAAGGCGTTAGACGGCGCAACGGTCGTCTTCCCGCGGAACTGGTTCACCGAGGACCGATATCAGATCGGCAAGGAGAAGGAGGCCGAGATCGCCAGAGAACACGTCGACTGGAAGTACTCGCTCGAGCGGCAGAGGAAGCTCTGCAATCCCGGGTACCTGCTCCAGTGCATGCCGATCGACCGGGGGAACGAGGCCGATCCCGAGGTCTGCGATAATCGGCTGTCGTGGATCCTCGATCAAGCGGAGAACCGACTTCACACCCAGAAGGCGGTTCTCACGCTGACGATGGGAGGGCGTCTGTAGTGTCAGACGGTCGCGCGGACCGGATCGGCGGCGAATGGCCCCGCCCGGATGCGGTGGACAAGGTCCGGGGAGAAGCGAGGTATGTCGATGACCTCGCCCTCCCCGGAATGCTGCATGTGGCCATCGTCCGCAGCCCGCATCCGCACGCAAGGATCCTGCGGATCGACCTGCGCTCCGCGCTGGCCCACCCCGGGGTCGTCTGCGCCGTCACGGCAGATGACCTCCCGGGCGAGAACGTCGTCCACGTCATCTACGATGACCAGCCGGCTCTCGCGGCCGGCATCGTCCGCTATATCGGGGAACCGGTCGCTCTCATCGGCGCCGAGACGCGGCGGGCGGCGAGGGAGGCGGTCCGGCGCGCCGTCGTGGAGTACGAGGCGCTCCCGGCGGTGACGAATCCGGACGAAGCGCTCCGGTCGGACGCGCCCGTGATCGCGGATCCAGCGGTCGCCGAGGGCGGCGGAAATGTGTTCAACCGGATGGTCCTACGCAAAGGGGACATCGAACGCGGGTTCGCGGAGGCCGATGTCGTCATCGAGGGGGAGTACGAGACCGGCTATCAGGAGCATGCGTATCTCGAGCCGCAGGGCGCGATCGCCGTTCCAGAGGAGAGCGGCGGCATCGCGATTTACGCGTCGATTCAGTGCCCGTTCTACGTACAGCGCGCGGTCGCCCGTGTCCTTGGCCTTCCGATCGCCAAGGTCCGCGTCGTACACGCGACGACAGGCGGCGCATTCGGTGGGAAGGAAGACGTGCCTTCGCTGATCGGGTCGCTCGCGGCGCTTGTCGCCCGACGGGCCCGACGACCGGCGAAGCTCGTCCTCGATCGGTCCGAGGATATCCTGACGACGAGCAAGCGGCACCCGGCAACGGTCCGGTACCGGACGGGCGCGACCGCAGACGGCCGGCTGACCGCGATCGACGTCGATGTCATTCTCAATGCGGGGGCGTATCAGACGCTCTCCTCGGCGGTCCTCTGGCGAAGCCTCGTGACGGCCGCCGGGCCGTACCGGATCCCTCACGTGAAGGTCGATGCTCGTTCGGTCGCGACAAACAGTGTTCCCAACGGCGCGTTCCGCGGCTTCGGCAGCCCGCAGGTGATCTTCCCCCACGAGTCGCAGATCGATCGACTGGCGGAGCGCCTCGGGATCGACCGCATCGAGATCCGCCGACGAAACGTGCTCCGCCCCGGGGACGAGACGTCGACGGGACAGGTGGTCGAAGAGAGTGTCGGGGCTGCTGGGACCCTCGAGGCGGCCGCGGCAGCTGCGGGCTGGTCGGAGCGGATCGCGGCGGTCGGGCGGTTCAACGCAGAGCGTCACGAGACGCGACGAGGTCTCGGCGTCGCCTCGGTCTTCTACGGCGTCGGGCTCGGCGGGAAGGCGCCATTTCTCGACAAAGCGGGCGCCTACATGAAGCTCGAGGCCGACGGCTCGATCGCTCTCGCCGTCGGCACGGTGGAGATGGGACAGGGACTCTCGACGGCCCTTCTGCAGATTGCCGCCGCGGGACTCTCCGTCCCGGCCGAGCGAATCCATCTGGCGCCGGTTGACACAGCCCGAGTGCCGGACAGCGGACCGACGGTCGCCTCCCGAGGGACGATGATGAGTGGCGTTGCCATCCTTGACGCCGCCAAAGAGCTGCGCGAGCGAATTGTCGGCGTCGCCGGCGATCTCGGGATCCCCGAGGGAGAGATCTCCGACCGCCTGCCGGAGATCGCGGAAGCGTTCTGGCTCCGCAATCTCGATCCAGCGGCCAAAGGGTGGGCGTCGACCGAGCCGGTGACGTGGGACCCCGAAACGGGTCTCGGCGACGCGTACGCTGTCTACGCCTACGCGACTCACATCGCCGAGGTCGAGGTCGATGCGCCCACCGGGGAGACCTCCGTCGTCGACTACGTGGCCGTCCACGATTCGGGGCGGATCGTCAACCGGTCGACCGCAGAAGGGCAGGTACGCGGCGGGATTGCCCAGGGAATCGGGTTCGCGCTGATGGAAGAGATCCCGACCGAGGGAGGTCGGCTGATCGTCAATGGGTTCACCACGTATCGACTTCCGACGGTCCAGGACGTCGCCCCACGGACCGATGTCCGCTTCGTCGAGACGACGTTCTCGTCCGGCCCGTTCGGAGCGAAGGGAATCGGGGAGGTCCCGTTGATGGCTGCGCACGCAGCGGTGGCACGCGCGATCGCTCACGCCGCCGGCCGTCGAGTCGACCGCTATCCCCTATCTCCCGATCGCGTCGCCGCCCTGCTGCGGCCTCCCTCAGACGAGAGTCCGTCTGACGATGGGTAATCGAGGGCGCGGACCGTGCCCACGCCCTCGATCAGTGCGCGTTCGATAAGTCGGTACTCTAGAAGCCGATCAGCGCAAACAACGCGGAGAAATCGACGTCTCCGAGCAGGAGCTCGTCGAGGGAGGTCACACCGAGCATCCCGACGATCGTGTTGAAGAAGTTCTCGATCCCCTCGGCGGGAGCCGCCATGATGATCGGCATCAGCGAATCCTGCAGAGACATCCCGAGCGTCTCGGAGAGCCCGGAGAGGAACTCCGCGTTGTCGGCGAAGAACTGGTCAAACGAGGCGATGAGCGCCTGCGGGTTTGACTCGCGGGCGGCGACGATCCCCTGGCCGAACAGCCGCCCGAGCACGCCGACTGAGGTGAAGTAGGGCATCCCGATCGGCGATGTGCCGGAGATCCACTGAATCAGAATCGGCTGCGCGTCAACGGGTTGCCAATCGAGAATCACCGTGCCGTCCGCGACCAGTTGACCGCCGGCGAAATCGAACGTCCTCCCGGTCGACGGTCCGACAGCGGGAAGATACCCTCCGAACTCGACCTTCCCGATGATGGTCACCTCTCGATCGAACTCGATGTGTAGACCGGTGACCGCCGAGCCAACCTTGTTATCGAGCATCCACGACGCGGTATTCCCCACGATGTACGGAGAGACAACGACGCTATCCGCGAACGCGGCGAGCGAGAGCACCGCGACCAGACCGAGCACCACCCAGACAGACTTGCCACTCATCATACTGATCCTCCTTGACGCAGTGAGTACAACGCATTCTAGCCCGAGTTCGACAATGCGACAACGAAGCGCCCGTCCCGGGCGGATCAAACCCTCCGGCTCTCCCGGATGAACGCCCGTAACAGAGCCAGGTCCTCGGGAGTGGTGGCCTTGATGTTCGACGGATCCCCTGGCACCGCTCGAACCGGATGACCGGCCATCAGAACGGCGGCGGCATCATCGGGGATCGACGGATCGGCAGCGACGAGAGCGCGGTGGAGCAGCAATCGCCGGAATCCCTGCGGGGTCTGCATTAGAGCAAGACGGAAGCGATCAATCTGCCGGAGAAGGAGGCGCCCCTCTTCATCAACATAGCGGATCGTGTCCGCGATCGGGAGAATGGGGACGGCGGCGCCTGTCTCAGCCGCGGCGGCGATGACGCGTCCGATCAGCTCACGGCTCGGCAGGGGCCGTGCCCCATCATGGATCAGGACAATCTCGCCGCGAGATGCGGCGGTGCCGGCGAGTGAGGAATCCCGCCGCATCTCGCCGCCAGGTACGATTCGAGCAGACGGGCGCTCGGGGAGAAAGCGCTCGATCGTCGCGGCATCCTCGGGCCGGACGACGAGGACGATCTCATCGATCTGCTGGCAGGCGGTGAGCGCCTCGATCGAATACGCGATCAGAGGTCGTCCTTCGATCGGCAGGAGGAGTTTGTTCCGATCGCCTCCCATCCGCTCGCCCCGTCCGGCGGCCAGCAGCACGGCGCTGATGTACATCCCGTCTCAGTCGATCGTCTCGGTGATCTTGAGGAGGTTCTGCCCGTTCGGATCGATCGAGTAGATCTCCCACTTGCCCGAGCGGTTCGAGTTGAAGTAGATCCTGTTGTCAACGCCCCAGTCGGGGTTGATGTCGTCCGCCTCGTGGGTCGTCAGCCGCGCAGTCTCGAGCGTCTCAACATCGATGACGTAGATATCGGCGTTCTTGTCGCGACTCGATGCGAATGCGATCCTGCGCCCGTCCGGAGACCAGGACGGCGACCAGTCCTCAACGTCGTTGTCCGTCAGTTGCCGAACCTCATCGGTCTCAAGATGTCGGGTGAACAGCTCGAGGGTTCCATCGATCGGCGACTCGTACGCGAGAGTCGTTCCATCCGGCGAGAGAGCCGGCTCCCAGTTGGTGAAGTCCAGCTCCTTCTGTCCGAAGAACGTGCATCCGCCCAACAGAGCCACCAGCGCGACCAGCAGTGCACAGTGCCGGATCCTCGCTCGGCTCACGACGCCTCCTTTCCCGTCCCGGTTCCCGTTGCCTCGGACGCGCCCGACATCCCCGCGGCCTCGGTTCATGACCTGAATGAATCGCGACGCCGCCTTCATCAGATCATAGAGAGGGACACCTCCGATGGGCGGAGTCGCCGCGAGCCCCCCATCGCGATCTTCCATGACCCTACACCGTGAAGATCCATTATAGTCGGCGCTTGAATTGCCTACAACATTCCGCTATTGTGGGAACGATACTGGGGCATCCGCCGGTTTAGATGGGGGGGACCACGCTGGCTGCCGAATGGACGATCCGCGAGGTGTTGAATTGGACCCGCGGGTACTTCGAAAAGGCCGGGATTGTTCAACCGCGCTTGGAGGCGGAAATTCTTCTTGCGCACGCGTTGCACGTCGACCGTCTCCACCTTTACCTTGCCCCCGACAAGCCGCTGACATCGGACGAACGAACGCGGTATCGGACGATTATTCAGGAGCGCCGAAGCGGGATCCCTCTGCAGCACGTGATCGGCGAGGTGACGTTCTTTGGGCTCCGGTTCCGCGTCCGCCGCGACGCCCTGATCCCCCGACCGGAGACAGAGGAGATGCTTGATCGGGTGCTCCGTCTTCTTCCGCGCGATCGTCCAGTCCGATGCCTTGACATGGGAACCGGGTGCGGCGTCATCGCGATCTGCCTCGCACGGTACCTCTCTCAGGCGCGAGTCACGGCAGTCGATCTTTCTCCTGGAGCGCTCGATCTCGCCCGTGAGAACGCGGAGCTAAACGATGTTTCCGATCGCATCGACCTCGTCGAGAGTGATTGGTTCGCGCGGATCGACGGCACATTTGACCTGATTGCATCGAATCCCCCATACATCGACGAGCGAGAGATCGATTCGTTGCCGCGGGAAGTCCGCGATCACGAGCCGCGCGCCGCCCTCGACGGTGGAAAGGGCGGAACCGAGAGGATCTCATCGATCGCTCGTGGAGCGCGCTCTCACCTGCGTGTCGGCGGCCATCTGGTAATGGAGATCGGACACGATCAGGGCGAGCGAGTTCGGTCCGTGCTGGAGGAAGCCGGCTTGGTGGACGTTGCGATCAAGGCCGACCTGGCGGGAAGAGAGAGATTCGCGGTGGCGAGATGTCCGTGATGATCCAAGTGTCCGAGCTGCATTACTCGACGGAAGACGGACTGAAGGTGCTCGAGGACGTGCATCTCCGCGTTGACCACGGAGAGCTGGTCTACCTTGTCGGACCGGCGGCGTCGGGAAAGAGCCTGCTGCTCGGGTTGCTTGGAGCACAGATACCTCCCCAGCGTGGCCAGATTCTTGTGTATGGGCGGAACATTGTCCGGCTGAGTTCGGAGAAGACCCTCGAACTGCGACGGCGGATCGGGTACCTGCCGCAGGGGTATGTTCCACTGCCGAGGACCGTCCTCGAGAACCTGGTGTTCAAACTGCGGTCTCTCGGCGATTTCCGCGAACAAGCTGAAGAGAAGGCGGTGATCGCACTCGAGGCGGTCGGTCTCCTCCGGGAGCAGTCGACGGAGGCAGCCGACCTCTGCGCGATCGACCGGGTGCGGCTCGGCCTGGCAATGGTAGCGTGCGACGATCCCCTGCTCCTATTGCTCGACGACGTCCTCGACGGGCTGACACCCGACGAGCAAGAAGAGATCTGTCGGGTCCTCGAGAGGATTCACGCCGGCCGGATGACGATCCTGACCGCGGCGCGCGGCCCGCTTCCTCGAACAGCGGACGGGCGCCGCGTCATTGCGCTGGCGGACGGGATGGTGAGTGATCCTTGAGCACGTCCGTCTTCCTCCTGCGCGAGCTGTTGGGGGCCGTTCGACCGCGCAGCGCGCTCTTCCTCGGGTTGACGCTGTTGTCCGTCTTCGTCCTCCTCGCGTCGTTCGCATCGTTCTTCCTGCTCGGCACCGCAGTGGAAACGGCCGACAGCGGCGGGCTGGCCCCGGACGAAGTGGTCGTCCGGTTGTCTCCTCGCCTCTCTGCCGCCGCGATCGACGGGCTCTACCTGCGGCTGCAGGAGCGCCCCGATGTCGCTCGGATTCGCTTCCAGTTCGCTCAAGAGATCGCGCCTGGGGAGACGGGCGGACGGTTCACGATCCGAACGACGTCTCCGGAGGCCGCTTCTGCGGTCGTTGAGGCGGTACGGGTCCTCTCAGGCGTCACGTCCGCGGAGCGGGGAAGCGCGCCCGAACCGACGGGCGGGATTCTCTTGTCGACGACGACGCGAATCGCCCTGCTGTGCGGGCTCGTCGCGAGTGTCGCCTTGAGTCTGGTCGCTGCGCGTAAGGGATTTCGCCATCTCTTGCGCGGCTTCGCCGGGGAGATCCGCCTCTTACGCCTTGCCGGCGTCTCCGAGCGGGTCATCCAGCGACCGGTCATCGGCCTTGGGCTGGGGATCGGCTGCTTCGCGTGTGTTCTGTTCGTATTGGGCGTCTACCTTCTTCACCTCGCCGCGATCTCGCGTGCTGGCGACGCGGTCGGAGTCACCGACGCCGGGCGCGTTCTAGCGGTGAGCGTCATCGGCTCGGTCCTCGGCATCGTCGTGGGGACGTTGATCGGGGTGTACGGCGCCAGCATTGTGAGTTCGCGGGAGTTCCGCCCCCTCGCCTGAGCGAACGCTATGAGCCAGGCGGAATCGCGCGCCGCCCGAATCGTGTGAACCCTCGATGCGCCAAGTACCACAGGCCGCCTGCGACGAGCAGCGACTCTGCCGCCTTGAAGATGAGGGAATAGGCGACGACTTCCTCTTTGGCGATCCCCGGCGCAAGCAAGATGAAGATTCCGATGAGCGCTGCCTCACCGGTCCCGAGCCCACCGGGCGTGATCCAGAGGAAGAACGACATCATGATGCTCAGCGTGAACAGGAGCGAAAGCTGAGGAAAGCCGAAACGGTAGTCACTCGCGAAGTGGAAGAAGACTTGCGGCCGCATGTAGATGAGAAACGTCGCCACGACCTGCACGAGGAACGCGAGGAGCGTCGCCTTCCAGTGGCGGGTGAATGCCGCGAAGATCTCATCCTCTGTCTCCGAGACCCTGTCCGCCGCATGCTTCACCGCGGTCCGCCAACGGGGAACGAGACGACCGAACATCCGGATCGCGCGGCTGATCCACTTGAAATTCCCCGCGAAGTCAATCAGACCGACGGTGATCCAGAACGTGATGAATGCGACCCCGGCGACGAGCAGCCGCTTCTGTGCCCACGGAAGGGCGGGAGACATGATCGCGTAAAACCCGCCGATCAGCACAAACGAGATCATGCTCAAGCCGCCGAGAAACCGCTCGACGACGATCGTCGCGAAGATCCGCGTCGCCCGAGCGGTCTCCTCGTCGATGACCAAGAGAGCGCGGACCGGCTCCCCTCCGAAGTAGAGCGTCGGCGTCAAGTAGCTGATCGCGTACCCGCTCATCCGCGCGCCGATGATGCGGACGAGTGGGATTCGGACCCCATAACTGCGCAGGATCAGCCACCAACAGAGGATCCACGCTGTCGCGGCAAGCAGTACGTTCGCGAGCACGCCGAGGATTCCGTCCGCACCAAGCGCGTGCACGGCCGCAAGGGTTCGCCGCCATCCGACGAAGTGCATCACGCCCGCCAGCATGCCCGCCCCGACCATGACGGAGAGAGCGGACTTCAGCCCGCGCCCGAGGGGGATCTTCATGAGCGGATACTAGCACGGCGATTCGTCAGAGCGCAAGGTGCGTTGGACCGCTATGCCGTCCGGGCCGCACGGAGGCTCGGACCCTCCTCCGTCGCGCAGAGCGCCATCTCCAGGGCCGCTTCGACGGCCTGCCGGCGCACAGCCGTTCGATCGCCTTTGAATCTGAATGCGCGGGCGGTTGTCCCACTCGGAGTCGAAACGGCGATGAAGACGACGCCGACCGGTTTCTCCGGGGTTCCGCCGCCTGGGCCGGCGATCCCTGTGATCGCTACACCGAGGTCGGCGCCGAAGCGCCGCCGGGATTCGCAGGCCATTTCGCGGGCGGTCTCGGCACTGACCGCACCGTGTCGGGCAATCGTCGTCGCCGAGACTCCCAGCAGCTGGGTCTTGGCCGAATTGTGATAGGCGATGATACCGCCGAGGAAAACATCGGAGACACCGGGCAGGTCAGTGATACAGGCGCCCAGCTCACCCCCGGTGCAGGATTCGCCGACGGCAATCCTCCACCCCTGTTGACGCAGCGCGGATATGAGCTGATGAACGCGCTCCGATGGGTCGGTCACTCCGCACTCCTCCCTACCGGCGCCGACACGGTGTCCTCAGCCAACGCTCGCCGTCCCGTCTCGCATCGCTCGCGCAGCGGGCACCGAGGGCAATCGGGATTCCGGGGCCGACAGAGACGCCGCCCCAGCTCGATCAACAGCAGGTGCAAGTCCGCCATCCGCCTCGAGTCCGGCGGAAGGATCGCGTTCATCCGTCGATGCGGATCCTCGCCCGGCCGGACCCAGCCGATCCGACGCGTCGTGCGCGCAACATGGGTGTCGACCGGGAAGACGGGGAACCCGAAGGCAAAGAGGAGCACGATCGATGCCGTCTTGCGCCCGACCCCGGGCGATGCGAGCAGCCAATCCATGCCCGCGTCGATTGGGCCGTCAGCGAGAAATGAGAGGTCGAACCTTCCTCGCTCGGTCCGGATTCGCTGAAGGACGTCCCGGATCCGCACCGCTTTCTGCTGATGGAGGCCGCCGACGCGGATCGCCGACGCGATCTCCGCCGGATCCGCGTCTGCAAGCAAGTCCCACGAGGGAAATCGCCTGCGAAGCGAGCGATACGCTCGATCGCGGTTGCGGTCGTTCGTGTTCTGCGAGAGGACGGTCAGGACAAGGGCCTCCATCGGATCGCTCTCCGGGAGCTCCGGAGCCCCGAACGCTTCCCGAAGCCGGCCGACGACCCAGTCCGTCGCTGCACGATCGTTCATCGCCGGGAGGATAGAGCGCGACCGAGTCGGCTGCAACTGGCCGCGCCCTGTCGATGCGGTTATCATCGAAACTGGGAGGGGAAAGCGGATGATCGAAGCCCATGGGAATGTCCATTCCGTGATTCGATTCCACGACGGAGAGGAGATCGTCCCTCGGATGAGTGAGCTGGCGACGTCGGCCGTCATCGCCGGCGGAATCGGGATGCTCCGGGACGTGCAACTCGGATACTGGAGCGGCGCCGAGTACGAGACGAGGCACATCCAGGAGCCCGTCGAACTCCTGACCATGCAAGGAACGATCGGTCGCGGTCCGGCCGGATCGATCGTCCACTGTCACGTATCGGTCGCCGGTCGCGACGGCTCGGTCGTCGGGGGGCATCTTCTCGCCGCCCGTGTTGCGAACACCGTTGAGCTCGTCCTGATCCGCCCGCCGGGGATCGCCATCGAGCGCCGAGCGGAGGAGACAGGGCTGATGGGGCTTCACCCCCGCACGATCACGTGAAACGTCTTGCGGATCGAACGCCACTCAAGAACTCCGGGCCGGTCACACGGCGTCGCCCCTCGCGCTGCACCTCCAGCAGTTCGATCAGATCGTCGCCGCCGGCGACGAGAAGCCGCCCCGACTCCGAACACGCGATCGAACCCGATAGAACGGAGCCGCGCTGGACATGGGTCCTCTTCGTGCGAAGCACCTTGATCCGTTCGTCGCTGAGCATCGTCCAGGCTCCCGGCCACAGGGCGGTCCCGCGAACGAGATCGTGGATCTCTTTCGACGGACGGCTCCAATCGATTCGGCCGCTCTCCCTTTCGAGGAGCGGCGCGTACGAGACGCCGGACTCCGGCTGCGGGATCGTCCGAAGGTCGCCCCGCTGAAGGCCCTCCAGGGTCTCGAGAATCATCCGGGCGCCAAGCTGAGCGAGCCGCGCCTCTAGCTCCGTTGCCGTCTCGTCCGGATCGATCTCGAGCGGACGTTGAAGGAGGAGGGCGCCGGTATCCATTCCTTCGTCGATGACGAACGTCGTCACCCCGGTCGTCCTCTCACCGCGGATGATCGCCCAGTTGACCGGAGCCGCCCCTCTGTACGCCGGGAGAAGGGATGCGTGGATGTTGATCGTCCCGAGGGGAGGGAGATCGAAGACCGCGGGACGGAGGAGTTGCCCGTAGGCAGCCGCCACGATCGTTTCGGGCGCTGCCGCACGCAGTTGATCGACCGTGGCCGGCCGGTTGATTCGCTCGGGCTGCGCGATCGGGAGGTTGAGCTTCTCGGCGGTGATCTTCACCGGCGGTCTACGCAGGCTCCCTCGCCGCCCGGCCGGCCGGTCAGGCTGGGTAACGACCAGCACGACCTCGTGGTGTTCGGCGAGCGCATGCAGCGTCGGCACGGCGAACGCCCCGGTCCCGAGCACGACGATTCTCATGCCGTTTCGTCCGCCTCGTCGTCGCGCTGTCGGACATATTCCTTCAGGAGGCTGCGGCGACGAGCCGGGCTGAGGTGATCGAGGAAGAGCCGGCCATCGAGATGATCGATCTC
>Ga0068713_1001136_pt1 | contig 38533 bp, 30 predicted proteins | sample MTBAKSrepl2MetaG_FD_62223 | JGI IMG/M metagenome (GOLD analysis project Ga0068713, IMG submission 62223) | Enrichment culture microbial communities om Arthur Kill intertidal strait, New Jersey, USA, that are MTBE-degrading - MTBE-AKS2 (Arthur... | ecosystem: Environmental > Aquatic > Marine >... | reverse complement strand
AATATGATGAATGACCGATTTGAATATGAAGATCTTGTCCGGATTGAAATATTCCAGCTTATCACAGAGTTCATCATAACAAATGAGCTTATCAATGATGAGGATATTTTAGATTTTTATCTCACGCCATTAGATGATATTAATCCGCAAGTCAGGTATGAGGTTTTAAAAACAGTTTTCCGGCATTATCCCCTGTTTAGCATTAAAAATAAAAAGGAGATCATGTATTTTCTCTATAATCTGGCAGCAAAGGAAAGTGATGTGTGGAATCAAAAATTATTAATTGATATTAGTAAACATTTATTGGAAAATGGCGATATACCTCCTCAGCATGGATGGATTATCATAAGAAACCTGACTCGTAAGAACAAAAACAACCTATGGATTATGAAAGAGTTGGTTTTACTGATTATAAAATTCATCGAAAAGCTGAAGACTCCTGAGCAGCGGTTTGAGGCTATTGTTAAAGTCTTTTCTTTGGGGCTGAGACATGATGAGTATAAGAGACTGAGCACACTTGTTGAGGACAAAAAAACAGCTCATCTGATAAATGACCTCTATCAATTTCTAATTTCGGATAAAGAAATCTCTGATGTAGAAGAAGAGCTGAAAACAATTGTAGATGCCTTTGCAGAAAATCTGTCAACCAGCTACAGGTTTATTCCTGCCTGAAGAAGAAGGTTCCTATAGGTTTGGTGTAAAACCATCATGTATTTGGCCAGCAATGACCCTAAGGGTCTCGTTTTTATTCAAATGAAGATATGATCCTGCAAAATTCAGAAGGAATAAAACTTCCTCGGGTTTGATGGCATTATCAGAAATAATGATACGACATAAAAAATGGATCATAGCGATGTTTTCTTCAGGATTCTCATTGAGTATAAAATCTATCGCCTCAGTTAGTGTTGCAATAAGTTGCTTTTCAGACATATTGGCATAGAGTTTCATAATCACACGAGGAAATAAATCAAACCCTGATAAAGCTCCTAAAATAGTCTGTAATTCATCTTCATTGAGTTCACCATCAGAAGTCGCTGCGATAATTCCGCTGATTGCGATAAATTTTTTTCTCATATTGTTTATTGGGCTGTCGCCATATATCAGTATAGGTAATAAGAGCGGCCGGTATTCTTCCTCGTTGTCAGAACCATTGATGAGCTTTTTCTTTGAAATGAATTCAGAAAAACAAGATGTGCCACTAAAGTGTTCGAGCATTTTGACGCGTATAGATATCAGGGGATGTGATCCGTTAAGGTCTTTTTCAATAATATCAGAATTGTAGTTTTCAAAAAACAAGTCGAAGTTTTTTATATATTTGTCCATATCAATACCCAACGCAGTAGGATTCATTCCTGAAGAGATCTTAAAAAGGGCGGACGCAGCAGTATTGAGGTCTTGACAAGCCAAAAGGCCGAGGCGGTCTGCATTCAGTTCGACTAGCTTTTTCCAAGTTGTGATTTTTAGGTTATAGCCTGCAAAAGATTCTTTCTCGGCAAAGATGAAATCAAGAAGGCGATCAAGATTCAAGGAATCAAAAGCAAGATGGCCGATTTCGTGGCCTATGACGAACTTTATCTCATCGGCAGTAAGGATGTCTGCTAACCCAGAATTGATAATAATGATATGGGGATCTTCGGGATCGTGAGATGGTAATATTGATGCATTGATATCTTTGTTCCCAGAGATATAAAGGTTAATGGGGTGATGAAAATCAAGTGATTCCAGAGCCTCCTGGAAGATCTTATAGATATCAGGAGTTAACTCTTTTGTTACCTGTAGATATTCTCCTGAAAGAAGGTGTGCAAGGCTATCGTTTTGTGATGAAGCAGGAAGAAGGCTCAAGAGGGTATCTCCCGCGAAATTCGTCCATAAAATATTATACAACATCTCTTCGGCCTTGATTCTGATCTTTGCAAATTCCATATAGACTCCTTTTTAGTTATTTACAATAATCTTTCATAGACTTTATAATACCATTTATTTGGTATAAATAAAGGTTTACATTTAGAAAAAAATAGATTATTATAAGTTACTATGAATATTAAAGGTAAGTATTTTATTTTGCTTTTTATGGCGATAGTCGGATTGAATGTCCTTATGTCGGCTCAAACCAGTTTAGATGATCCAGCTGCCCATCTCTATTATAAAGAAAAATATCCGAATAAGTATGTCGGATTGGGAAGCGCGTACCAGGAAGAAGATGGCGATCAAGCCAAAGAAAAAGCTAAAAATGAAGCTTTTGTCAGTATTGCGCAACAAATTTTAACAAATGTCTCATATAACAGTCTACTCAAAGAAGAAAGCAAAAGACTTGAGAATATTATTGGTGACCGAAAGAATATTACAGACTCTTTTTTTAGAAATATGGATAGTGAAATTAAAGTCGTTTCCGGTGCGAGTTTCAGTATTGAACATGAAGAGTATTCGTTGATCGATGGTGTTTACTATGCGTTGATCTGGGTTGATAAAGAAGATGCAAAGAATAAAATTGCTTCTCAGATTACAACTGCCTATGAAAAAGCTGCGATATTTTATAATATTGCGATGAAAAATATTGAAATGGATGATATATCAAATGCCGTTATTGAATTTGATAAGACTCTTGATGAGCTTGAAAAGCTTTTTATGTTTATTAAGATCTACCAGATCAACGGATGGGATAAAGAAAAAGACAGTCTTCAAGTCAGTCAATATTACGACTCATATGAATTATATGCAGATGTCACCAGGCAGAAAGCGTCAGTTGCTGAGATGAAGGATCTCGACATGGTCAATGAACAGCTATGGGAAAAATTCCGAGGTGAATTAACGACACTTGCTGGAGGGTATTATACCGCAATCCCAATTTTCTTTCCTGACGGAAGATCTTCTCGTTTAGGAGAAAGTATTGTCAATTTTATTTCACGACAACTTGACTCGATGCAGGTCTGGAAAAAAATAAACTATTTCGGTTCGAATGATCTAGGTAAATTAGATTATATCTTGTGGGGAAGATTTATCAATGAAGCTAATGACAGAATTACTCTTGAATTATATCTGGAGGAGTTAAGAACGGGGAAAAAGACTTCAGTTTATTATACTATTCCATCCACGGCGATACATTATAAAATCGGGGATAACTATTGTTTTAGGCGAACGACTGAGTCCGAAAAGGTGTATGCTAAAATTTTAAGCGATCTCAAGGAAAGTTATGTTGTCAAACCGCTGAAGAACACATATTCGATTTACTGTGCATACGGGAGAGAATATTCTATTAATGATTCAGAAATTGATATTGAAGAAGATGTAGAGAATAAACTGATGCTTCAATATGGGTTTATTTTTGAATATCGACTGAATAGGTTTTTTTCTCTTGAGACTGATTTGTACTATTTATCACGACACTTTATTTATCAGTCATTCTACCCTCAGACACTGGGAAATGGATTAATGGATTCGACTGAAATAACTCTGTCACAGTTTGGATTGAGTTTAGGATTATCCATGGATTTTATTTTTCATACTGAGATTTCAGGTGGTGGGTTCGGACGCTTTGGGACAAGCGCAACGGCGAAGACAAAGCGGTATGCTACAGATGGGACTCTTATATCGAATATATCAGAAGGAGATTACCTGGATCAGTTGAATGATCTGGAATATGGGTACTATGCCGGTTTTGATATCCCTCTGGCTAATCGTCTTAAGCTTATGGGAAGGTATCTCCGCTCGTTGACAACAGTGGTGAATGAACCATACTGCGGTGAAATATTATCACAAGGAACAGCTGGCATTGCAATAGAGTTTTAACATTAAGGCGGATTTTAGGATGACATATGGGTAATCTGAAGATTCATAGACTCATCTTTTTCTCCTTACTCTTTTTCGGGGTTCATTCTATTCTTTGGGGAGAAGCGATCACGGTTTTTTTTAATCCTGATAATACTGAGATGGACATTATTTCTTCTATTGAACCTTTTAATGATGTCTGGCATGATGACAAAGGGAAAACTCTTTATATTAAAATCATAAACCCAGCAATTGTCGAATCCTTTCATTATGAGAATATGCCTGTGAAAAAGGTGGATATTTCAGAAGGAGTTATTAAGGTCACCTATGTCCATAAGTTGATTGATTACCGTCTTATTTCTAATAATCACGTAAAACTATTTTTCGCTTTATCAAACGATGAAAATGATACCTTAGTTAGTTCTTTAGAGGAGCTAGGAATCAGGATAGTACAAGACGATGGTGAATGGATCTATTTGGAATCATCGAAAAATCACTTTAAAGGGTGGATCCAAAAAAAGAATCTTCAGGCCCTCATTAATGAAATCGTTTTGGTTGAAGTAGACAAGGGAAAGGCCCAGAGGAAGACATCTTCATCAGTGAAAAAGGAAAATGAACGAAACGAGCTTGTTCCGAAAAAAACTGGGAATTCTGCTCATGATCTTTTGGAAGAGGCATTAAAATGGGTGGGAACACCTTATTCTGTCATGCAAGATGGAGGCAGGGATAAAGGCATCAGCAATACAGGATTTATCAAAAGTGTTTTTTCCACTGTCAATATCATTCTTCCATCGAGAGTAGGACAACAGTATGAGTTTAGCCAGAAAATAGATATAAAAAATATGAAACCAGGAGATCTCATATTTTTCCATTCAAAGATCGATCAAAATACTCCTGTTCATGTGGGGATTTTTATGGGTGAAGATCAGTTTATTCATTGTTATTTCAGAGATGGGGTCAAAGTAGAAGAATATAATGATTATTGGAAAAATCGAACATATGGGGTTGGAAGAGTCATAAACTAGACGTGAGGGAGTTATGAAAAAGATTCTTGTAATCGTTTTATTACTAGTATTAATATCTTTGAACGTTGTTCATTCTCAAGTTGGTAACAGGAATTCACTCTCGTTGGTCATTGATTACTCCAATAGCATGAGGGGAGAAAAACTCGAGTCAGCATTGAATTCAGCTGTAATGCTTGTCGATTTATTAGATCTGTGGAAAGACCTCTATCCGGATCGAATAGGGAACATGAGGTTTCAGTATATCAAGTTCGCTACAGATGCAAAAGAAATGTACAAAATGAACAATGTTCAGGATTACAACGCGCTAAAAAAGATGTTCAAAGATGACTATACAACTATGGGTGATACCGATTATCGGAAGGCCCTGAATATGGCAGTCAAAAATATCGCCAACTGCGATAATAAAACTATTTTCCTAACTGATGGAGAAGATAGGAGTGAAGGGCCTGATAAAAAAGTAGATTATTCTGCCTTAGGGGAGACAAAATTTATTTTGTACAACAGTAAGGCTTCAGTAAAGCAATGGGAAGATGTTATTAGGTGTACCTCAAGAGTTGATGCTGTAAATGAGTATGATATCGGTGCACATTTCGTATCGACACTTTTCAGTTATGTTGATGATATCAATAAGTATCTGATCCGAAGAGGAGAAGTTCTCATCGGAAAATTCAACAACAAATTTGAACTTCAAAAACATAATGACAATGGAAAGAGCATATGGATTATTGTCAAACCCTATCCGGAGATGAAGATTTCGTCAATTAATAATGAGCAAGGAGAAATTCTTTCGGCAAAAGATTATAAGCTCTATGATAAATCTACCTTCTTTCAGATCAATTTTGATGATAATATAAAAAAAGGGAAGTATTATATTTCGTTTGCCAATGTGAAAAACAATTTCGGGAGTAAAAACTTTTATTACATCAGCTTTGAAAAAACGGATATCGGCTTAAGAGTCAATACGGATCCAGAGAAGGATGTATTTCTAGCAGATTCAAATGTCAACTTTAACTTGGAGTTTTATGATAAAAAAACTGGAGAAGCCATTAGATATCGGGATTTTCTCGGTTTTTCAGCTTTTCGTTTGGATTTTGTGAATAAAAATTCGACTTCAATCCTTGGATATGACAAAAAATTGATGAATTTTACCCGAAGTTTCAAAGCTAATGACAGAACAGTTGTCAAAGGCGCATGGAACTATAATGCATGGAAACTTTCAAATGATAAAAATCTGGAAGTTCTCAAAACCTTCAATGTTGACAAGAAAGGAGTATTATTCTCTTTAGTTTTCAATAAAGATGAGTTATGGGAAGGACGTTCCCTCAAAATGAGGTTGTTCCCTTTAGGACAATCCATCGGGCTAGCTCAAGAGGAGACAATTAGAATTAAATTAACCAATATCGAAACAAACAATACAAATATCATCAATACATCCGCGAATGGCCAATCATTTGAAGCCGAAGTGCCTCATCTTAAAGCCGGGGATTATCAAATAAGCCTTGATAATGAAAGACCTGATGTTCTTTATGCAATCGACCAAGGATCAGAAACACAAATTCATGTCGAGAAGAGAACGATCGTTGTTTCCATGATGGTTCCGGAATACTCAGTGCCGAGAAACAACAGCTTTTTCGGGAAAATCGGTTATTATTTGAGAAGTCTCATCGGGAAGACATCAAGAAAAATCTCCGTGGATTATGAAGTAATGAAAGATAAGCCTGTTCGAGTTGAATATCGCCTCCCTTATAAGAAAAGCTTAGATATTGAAGTTCCGATCAAGCTTCGGTTTAATAAGGTCTTCCAAGATGAAGACGGCAACATTTTTACCCAGTATTCTGATGATGCCCGTATTACAGATGATAAGGGTCGGGAACTTCTGAAGGCGAGTTTCTCGGGGGAAACATCTTTTTCCGTAAAAGATTTGGAACAGGATAGTATCTTCCTTCATATTTTCAAGGAAAAAGGCCGGTATACTTTTACTGACGAGATGAATATTCAGCCCTTTATCAAATTGTCCGGAGAGATCTTTTCTGAGAATGGAGGAAGTGTTTATATTGACGATAGTGATCTTGTCTTTCAACTCGTGACATCGAAAAGGGATAAGATATCATCGATTATCGTAGGGGGAATAGTCTGGATATTTATAACGCTTACAAGTCTTTTAGTACTGCTTTTTATCATTGGAAGATATGTTCATTATCAGACACTGTTAAGAGAAAAAAATGAACTCTGGGACAAGTGTTGTCAATTATCAGTAGAAGACCTCTTTAAAGAGTTTCCTGATCAGGTAAAAGTTCAGCTCGAGGAATATATTAAAACGGCCATGACTTCAGAAATCTTCAAGACTGAAGAACCAGGGCCGATAAAACTGTATCGAGCCTTTAAGATTCTCAAACAAGATGAAAAGTTTAAGAAGGTGGTGTTCAAGCACTGTTCTTTAAAATTCTTAAATAGTGTCTTGAGCCGGTTAAAAGGCATCGAACCGGAAAAACTTAATGGATTTATGCGCGAATTCTACATGGGGAGCGGGATAGGGACTGTTTTGATCAGAGGGACCATGGCCGATACGAACCAGGAGACAGAGACTGTCTTTAGAACACGTTTCATTCCCCCTGAAGATTATGGGTCTCTCTCTGTCAACAAGGGCAAGATTGTGTACTCACCGGGAAAGATGCAATGTTTTATCAACGATTCTTTCGTGCCAGTGATGTCGAATATAAAAGAAGTGGTCATTCAGAGTGGGGATAAGCTTCAGTTTGGGTATTCACAGTCGGGAATAAAATTTAAACTGCAGATCTTTTTGATCGATAATATTTTATCCATCACAAAGATAATTTAACATTAGGAGGTCAGTATGAGGGAAATACCTAAGACTTTGATTGTCGGCTTAGGGGGAACCGGAAAATTAGCTATCAAAGAGATCAAGAGGATGATGCTTGAAAAAGGTTATATCGAACCGGGCCTTAGCTTCCCTTTGGTCAAGTTTCTTGAGATCGATACGGAGTTTATGTCAGAGAACGGAGAAAAAGTTAAGATCAAAAAGGGCGAAGAAGAGGGGGGAGATTTCAGTTACGAAAAAGAACTTGATGCGCTTGATCAGCTCAATCCCCAGCCTGATGAGAAAATAGATTTAAGCTTTAATAAAAAAGATATGGTCGATGTCTTAAACAAACCATCTATTGTCGGAGCTGAGGACTTTGTCGTTGGAGCTGAGCACCTATCCGAAGTATGTGATGCTGTCCGCGGTAATGGAGCCGGAGGAATGGGGTTAGTCGGCAAATTATCCCTCTGGAGGCGTTTGGCGGATGTCAAAGAGATTATAGACGTCAAAGTGTCAAACCTGAACAATCTGGAACACCTGGTTATGAACCCGGCCTATAGCGAAAAATACAAGTGTCCTGATGAGAGTAAAAGGATGAATATTTTTGTCATCTGCTCTCTCGGAGGCGGTACAGGAAAAGGCCTTTTTCTTCCTATTGGTGCTATGTTAAAGAAAGCAGTCTATAAACAGTTGAAAAACGAAGAGAGTAATGTCAATCACTATTTAATAAACTTTTTGCCCTCATGTTTTACTGTCGCCGGAAGGCGGGTTAATGAAGGATACCGGAAAACACTTTTAGCCAATCAATACGCCTCTTTTAAAGAGTTGAATAATGCCCTGGAAAACGGATATCCGGTGGAGAAATCAATTAAAAGCCTTTATCATCAGTCACAGGAAGATTACATCAACGGTATTTTTGATAAAGTGATCAATGTCGGGTCCCAGCTTCAATTGAGTTATCAGCACCTGGGGAATTATATGACTATTAACCAAGCGGTGGCTAATTTTGTGGTAACTATGACATTTGAAGAAGTAGATGCACAGTACAGAGCAGAATTTTCAAATATGGGAGCATTTAATCAAACTAATCAAATCATGGATAATGTAACGGGAGCTGTCAGGAAAGACCGGTACTACGGCAGAATCGGCTCGTACACTGCTAAATACCCTGTTGCCCGCCTCTTCAACTATGCCAAGAATTATTTTATGAAAGAAATACTCGAAGATATTGCTTTAGGGGATCTGAACCCGGTTGATCAGGGAAGACGTGTCAAACCGGCTGATCTGGGAAGAAAAATAAAAGAGATTTTTGACGCGAAAGTCGCTTTAGCTTATATGAACTCTGAACTCTTGTCAATGAACTCTTTAAACAACCGGTATACCAGTTTTAGCGAACCTTGGATTGCAGGGATTCAGAATTTTGTCACTGAAGTACATGGCAGCAATAAAGGATTCAGCGATAACTTACCTCAAACCTGGCGAAACATCGTAAAAAGCATTATGACCGGGGATGATATGAATGTCATCGGAGGCGATTCACTGGGAAATATCAATGTTCTTTTTAAGGAGTTTGTCAAGAATTACGGGATAGAGTTTCTTGTAAATGCTGTTGACGATTTTAAAAGGACACTTGCGGTTGATTATTTCAATGAGTATCATCATGAAGTTGAAGATTTGATTCTAAAGGGAGATCTTCCGGAGACTTTTGATTTTTCAGAGCGATTTGCGGATCTTATTGAAAACCTCAAAGAAGATTTTAAGCGTAAATTTGAAGAATCCCTTGAGAAACTCCAGGAGGTCAGTATAAAAAATGATTTTTATGCTGATATTAAGCAATCGTTAAGAGAGGATGAGGCTGATTGGAAAAAGCGGCTGCATTTTTTTAAACGGTTATTTGTCGGGTTGGGCCTTTCTCAAAAACCTTCTGATGGGATCTCTTATAAAACGGAGAACAGCATAGAAGCCGTCATTCGGAAAATCAACCAATGCATTAATGAAACGAGCTATTTTCTCAAAACCTATTCGAAGTTGAAAATATTGCTGGATCTGTATGAAGCTTTAAATGAGAGAAAAGCCCTTCTGGAGCAAAATAGCGAAGCTTTGCTTCAAAGAGCAAAATACTACGAGATGAAAAACAATAATGTTATCCGGGATGCCTCAGGTCCACTGGAGTTTTGTGTCATCGACGAGACTCATGATGAATTTACGAAATTTGCTCAATCCTTGGTTGTGAATGCCCAGAAGGTTACTGATTATATCCAAGGAATCATTAACAGGAATTTGATTTATCATGTGACAAAAGACACTGTCGACCTTCAACTGATTGAGGAGCAGGTATCAGGATATATTAATGAGATCGATGTTCTCAGAAAAAATTATTCAATTGTTAAATGGATGAGAGATAAGGAGATGGAGCCAGGGGGGGAGGAGATCCTGAAAATAATTATTCATAAATTAACTACAAATGCCAGTTACTTGGGAATTGTGGATCAAAGTACTATTCGCCCTGAAAATAGTGGCAGTTTTTCTTATCAATTCTGTCTTATGTCATCCGACGACAAAAGCTATATTCAGCATCTTTTCTCTAAAGTCAATAATGATGCTCAAATGCGATTTTCGTTTGGAAGCAGCCCGGAAGATATTTGCCTTATGAACATCGAGACGGAACTGGTGATTCCGATGTTTAAAGAATTGCAGGAAGGAAATGAGATCTATAACAAACTCGTCAGATCCCGCTCCATATCTGCCCTTGCCTTGCGGCATACATCCCCTGTGTATTTTGATATCCCTGAACCGATCGGTGCAATTGTCCAACTGGACTATCAAGATATTATTGCTTTTGTCAATCTTCTTGTCCATAGCGGATGTATTTATGCTGAGGATGATTTTTTTGTGAAAGTGCGGAAAAAAGATGGCGATAAGTATTATATCGTTCCCGACGGACGCAAGGATGTCCCGGATGAAGAAAAAATGATCACAATAGGGAATCTGATAGCGGATCTCAACAAGCACAATAAATGGTACGAAGATTTTCTCGATAGACTTACCCAACAATGGATTCGCTTATTTACTATTCGGAATGAAGAAGTAAAAGAAAAAGCGCTCAACGAATTCAGAAATTATTTTATCTACAATGACAAACTTGAGGATAAACAATACCCCATTGTTCCGCCTGTCATTCTAAAATACATTTTGAAATCAGCTGAGGAAGATGCCAATATGGCAGGGCGTACTCTTTTAGGGTTTTTTAAAGAGAATAAACTGGAGCATTATAACCGTAATAAAATCAAGTCCCTCAGCAAGAGAAACGATGAGATCAGATCCTGTAAGAATGAAAAGGACTTGAAAAAATACTACACTCTATTTCCAATTCATGAATATCTGAGAGAAGAGACTCAAGATAACCCTTATTGGGTTCAATGGGGAGATGGGGAGAACAAGCAAAGTGGATCGCTGACTCTCTCTCAAATAATGGATATTGTCAAAAGCAATAAATCACTGGAAGTTCTTGAAGGCGATACAGGGTGGAAAAAGTGGGAGGATCATCCCGAATTGAGAAAATTAATACTTAAAGCTCTCAAGTCGTAAAGTCAAATTCGTGGGCGGGAGGCAACCGCCTCCCGCTGATTTCATTTGAATTCAACTAATTATTTGATATCATGTTGTCTTGATAATGGAGTTGAACAGAGGAGGCAAAATGACAATCGGGCAGTTGATATCAGATGATACCCACATAGAACTCGGGAGAGTCGAGAAAACACTTTATCTTCTCGACGAGGGAAACACCGTCCCCTTTATTTCACGCTACAGAAAGGAAGCCACAGGGAACCTCACCGAGACAGAGGTCACAGCTGTCGCCGAGAAGTTCTCCTTTTACAAGGAGCTTCTGGCCAGGAAAGAGTATATTCTTCAGACCATTGAAAAACAGGGAAAACTCACAGAGGAGCTTCAGAGCAGGATCGAAGCCTGTTTCAATAAAAATGAACTGGAAGACCTCTATCTCCCCTATAAGCCCAAACGCCGGACGAAGGCCCAGATGGCCCGTGAGATGGGTTTTGAGCCTCTGGCTGAGATCATCCTGGCTCAGCGGCGCGAAGAGCAGAGCGCCGATGAGATCGTCCTCTCCTTTGTCAATGAGGAAAAAGGCGTCACAGAAAAAGATGATATTCTGGAGCAGGCTCTTTTTATTGTGGCGGAAGCCGTGACGCATCACCCTGAAGTCCGAAAAAAACTCCGCGCCTTTTATATCGATTCGGCCCTTATCACGTCCGGTGTCAAAGATGAGGCAGCTGATGAAAAAGGCGTCTATATGGACTATTACGAGTACAGTGAGCCTTTGAAAGAGATCAAATCACACCGTCTTCTTGCCCTGAACAGGGGGGAGAAGGAGGGGATATTGAAAATAGAAGTGGCGGTGGACGAAGACCGCTGTATGGCGCTTATCCGTGAAGAGATCGTTATGCGGAAGGAAGCTACTTTCTTTTCAGCCCTTCAGGAGGGAATGGACCTTGCCTACTTCGGGTATCTACACCCGTCCATGTCCACCGAGTGCCGAAGCCATTATACAGCCCTGGCTGAAGACACCGCCATCGATGTCTTTGAGAAGAACCTCAAAGACCTTCTTTTGGGAAGTCCGGCCCACGGGTACACCATTATGGGGATCGACCCCGGCCTCAGAACCGGATCCAAGATCGCTGTCATCGATGAGCGTGGGAAGTACCTGGGCCATGAGGTGGTCTATACCCTGGGAGAAGGGGCCGAAGAGAGGGCTTATAAAAGAATCAAAGAACTCGCCGGACATTACGGAGTGACCCTTGTAGCTGTAGGAAACGGGAAAGGCTCCAAGGAGATCGCCGCCCTGGTGAGACGCCTGATCAAGGAGTCTTCCGGGAAAGGAAATGCTCTCCACCTGGCTATTGTCAATGAAAGCGGAGCCTCTATCTATTCGGCTTCCCCCCTGGCTGTGAAAGAGTTTCCTCATCTGGATGTGACTATCAGAGGAGCCATCAGTATTGCAAGACGTATCCACGATCCTTTAGCAGAATTTGTCAAGATAGACCCCAAGTCTCTTGGCGTGGGGCAGTATCAGCATGACGTGGACCAGAAGGAGCTTAAAAGGCGGCTGGACCAGGTGGTGTCCAGTGCCGTGAACAGTGTGGGGGTGGATGTCAATACCGCCTCTGTCCCTCTCCTCTCTTATGTGGCCGGTATCAGCGAAGCCAACGCTAAGGATATCGTCGCCCTGCGCGACGAGCAGGGCGGGTTCCGCAGCCGGTTTGAACTCAAAGCGGTCAGAGGCATCGGAGCAAAGACCTTTGAGCAGTGTGTCGGGTTTCTGAGGATCAGAAACGGGGAGAATATCCTGGACAGCACGGCGATCCATCCCGAGCAATATCCGGTTGTGGAAAATCTTTGTCAGGAGACCGGGGTGGCCCTGGATGAACTCGTCCGTGACCCCCGTCTGCTGGACCACGTGGACATGGAGCAGTACCGCCAAAAGGTGGGAGTCTATACCCTGGAGGATATTTTAGAAGAACTGAAAAAACCCGGCCGTGACATCAGGGCGGCCTTTGAACCGGTTCCCTACAACGATGCGATCCAGTCCATAGAGGATATCGAAGAGGGAATGACCCTCCCGGGTGTGATCACCAACATCACCAATTTCGGAATGTTCGTGGACCTGGGGATCGGGGTGAACGGCCTGTGCCATATCTCTCAGGCTTCAGACCGTTTTATCAAAGACCTCAACGACCACTTCCGGGTGGGTGACCGTTTTACATTCCGTGTAGTGAGCGTTGACCGGAGCAGGGAAAGGATCGGGCTCAAAAGGGTGACCGACTGACCCGGACAAGTTCCTCCTGACCAGCTCTGAACACGCACTGATAAAATTCCCCATGAGAAGGGGAAGTGCAAAAAAAACTTCCCCTTTCTCCTGCATCTCCCTGAAAACGGGCTGTTGAAACAGAAAAAATGCGCATGTGCCACATGTTGTATCTGCTTCTTTCCGATCAGTCAAGGGATGGAGGAGCCGGAGACCGTTCCATTACAGCATGAACTCTTCTAATTTACAATAATATAAAGATTTACAAAAAAAGACTTGACAGAACGGATTCAACTGTTATCATTTTTGATGATTATGATTAAGGGAAAACTGGATAAACTGTTTAATAAATATATGACTTTTATTGTTTTGCCCCATGATGAAGTGGGCGCAAAGCAAAAAAGGGTCAGTTACGGGGCACTGGTTCTTACTCTCTTCTTTATTCTTTTGTTTGTCATTTCTGCCCTTTTCATCTTTGTAGACTACGGACAGCGTAAAGTCGCTTCGGATACGCTGAACCGCCTTGTCTATGAGAATACAGTCCTGAAAGAGAAATATAATTCGCTGAAAAAAAGCACAGCCATGGTCAATGAGTCCATTGTCAATATTCTCAATAAGATGGATAACCTCCTGATCATGAATAACCTCCCCCCCACATCGGATGTTATGAAAGAGATGGGGATCGGGGGTGTGGAGAGCGGCTCTCCGGATGAGAGTTTTCTGATTATGGACCCCGACTTCAAACGACAGGTCCAGGAGATCAGCACCCTTATCGTGAGTACGGAAAAGCGTGTTGAGCTGGCCAAGCAGCTTCTGGCCAAGATCTCTACGAATAAAGAGCTGAATTCAGAGATGTGGGACAATATTCCTACCACCTGGCCCGTCTACGGCTGGATAACTTCCGGTTTCGGGACACGGATCTCTCCCATGACCGGCAAACAGGAATTCCACCCGGGACTGGATATCGCCCAGAATATCGGAGAAGAGGTCGTTTCACCTGCTGACGGAGTGGTCGTCTATGCGGGAAACAGGACCGGATGGGGCCGCACCGTCCTCATCAGGCATGAATACGGGATCACCACCAGATATGCCCATCTGGACGCTATCAAGGTCTCTCTTTATCAGGAGATCAAAAAAGGCGATATCGTAGGAACAGTGGGGAATACCGGCTGGTCCATCGGCCCTCATCTTCACTATGAGATCCGTGTGCACGGGACTCCGGTGGATCCTATGAACTATATCCTCACACGAAAAGATTGAGTCTCCTTTTTTATTTTTCTTGAATAAACTCACAAAGAGCCTTATAGTCTCACCGGAATAAGTCTCATACTATTCATACATCATGGCCAAGAGGAGGTAAGATGAGTAACAGAGTTTCTATTTTTTCTGAAATCGGAGCCCTTGAAAAGGTGATCATCCATTCTCCGGGGTTTGAAGTGGAGGAGATGACTCCGCGGACAGCGGCCCAGGTCCTGTACAATGATATTCTTCCCCTGCCGGTGATCGCCGAAGACCATAAAGAGCTCAAAGAGATACTGAAGTTAGTCACAAAGGTCTTCGAAGTGAAGGATCTTCTGGAAGATGTCCTGAACAACAACGCTGTGAAGAAGGAATTTATCGATACTATCACACGTCTTTTCCCTGTCCTCAAAAGGCGGCGGGATGAGTTCAAGGAGTTGAACGCCCGGGAGCTGGCAGCCGGAGTGATCGTGGGGATCAAAGAAAAAAAAGATTCTCTTACCCGTTTTTTAAGTGAGAATATTTTTGCTCTTCCCCCCCTTCCGAACCTCTATTTTATGCGGGACAGCGCCATTGTCGTGGGAGACAAAGTCATCACCGGTTCCATGGCCAATAAGGTGCGGATCATGGAAGCGATCATTGCCACGTTCATCTACCGATATCATCCCCAGTTCAAGTCAGAAGGATTTATTTTTGACGGAACCGAAGAGGGAAAAGAGGGGCTGGTCACGGTAGAAGGGGGGGACCTTCTTGTCCTGAAAGATAATGTCCTGGCTATCGGCATCTCGGAACGCACCACCTCCCAGAGCGTCGACCTGATCATCAACAATATCTGCAGGGATATCAGCACAGACTATACGATCTTTGCCGTTGTCCTTCCCCGCGAGAGGGCGACGATCCATCTTGATATGGTCTTTACCATGATCGACAGAGACCATTGTGTGATCCATGAGCCCTATATTCTGGGGAATGGCCGGCTCCCTGTGGTGAAGATCACTCTGGACGGCAGCGGCAAGAAAAAATTCGAGTATGTGGAGAATCTGCTGGACGGTTTGAAGACGGTGGGACTCGATCTGGAACCCGTTTTCTGCGGAGGGGACAATCCCTTGTACCAGGAGAGGGAACAGTGGCTTTCAGGGACGAATTTCTTTGCTTTTGAGCCTGGGAAATTTATCGGATATGATTGTAATTTCAAGACACTCGATGCTCTGGAAAAAGAGGGGTATGCCGTGAAACATGCCCGTGACTTCTTGTCGGGACAGGCCCGGATCGAGGACTATAAAAAACTGGTTATCGGGATCGACGGAGCTGAGTTAGCCAGGGGCGGCGGCGGTGTACGCTGTATGACCATGCCGGCCAAAAGAAAACCGGTCTCATGGTAAGAAAGGCTCTTTTCTTTTTTCTTTTTCTTCTGATGCTGTGCGGAGGGGTGTCTGCACAGGGTTTTTCCTCTGTGAGAGATTATTTTGACCTTCTGTGCTCCCTCTCCCCCCGCCCGCCGGGCTCTGATAATCATAAGCGCACAGAGGAGTATCTTCGGGAGGAGCTGACCCGGCTGGGTTGGAAGGTCCGGATTCACACCTTTTCCTATGAGAATCCTTTTTCAGGAGTTCAGAACGGGACAAATATCATCGCTGAGTGGCCCGGCCGTGAGAAAAAAGCCGTGGTTTTTGCAAGCCACTGGGATACACGTCCCGTGTGTGACAGGGACCCGGACCGCGCAAAGAGGACGAAAAACCTCTTCGGAGCTAATGACGGGAACTCGTCCACAGCTGTCCTTCTCTCGCTTGCCCGTGAAATCGCATCCCGGCCTCCCTCAGGGCATACGGTCCGGCTCTATTTTTTTGACGCTGAAGACAGCGGGAAAGACCTTTCGACGTACCTCATAGGTTCTCGCCGTCTGGTCGGGGAGGAAGAGACTGATGACATCGCCTTCGGTGTCCTGGTGGATATGATCGGAGACAAAGATCTGGCTCTTCCTTATGAGGAGTATTCCTACAGAGCTGTTCCCGGGCTTGTCCGGAGAGTTTGGGACTATGCGCGGGAAACCAGGGGGTTTTCATTTTTCCGGGAAGAGATGGGAACAGCTGTGTGGGATGATCATATGCCCTTTCTGGAAAAAGGGATCCCCTTTATCTGTCTCATCGATTTTACCTATCCCTGGTGGCACACTTCGGGTGATACTCCGGACAAGTGTTCTGTGGAGAATATGGACAAGATCGCATCGCTTCTCTATGATATTGCCATCTCTCCCGCGCTATTTTACCCCGGTTTTTAGTGTGAAAGCAGATAGTCGGACGCTGCCAACGCCGCACGGGCGCCTTCTCCTGCGGCTATGACGATCTGTTTGAAGGGGACATCGGTCACATCGCCTGCTGCGACGATCCCGTCCACTGAGGTGGCCCCGTGCTTGTCCACGACGATCTCTCCATACTTGTTCAATTCCACAAAATCCTTCAGGAATTCCGTGTTGGGGATGAGGCCGATCTCAACAAAGAGGCCGTCCAGTGATATGGTCTTTTCTTCCCCGGTGAGACGATTTCTGATCACTGCGTGTGTTAGTTTGTTTTCTCCTTCACAGCGGGCCACCATGGTGTTGAAGAAGATCTCCATCTTATCCCGGTAGGAGTCGATCTTTTCCCGTACCGCTTTATCAGCGGTGAAATCTTCAAGAAACTGGAAGACATAGATCTTTTTTGCGATCTTACCCAGGTCGACGATGGCTTCGATGGCTGAGTTGCCTCCGCCTACCACAGCCACAGTCTTCCCGCCGTAGAGAGGTGCGTCACATGTGGCGCAGTAAGCCACCCCGCGTCCTGTGAACTCTTTCTCACCGGGAACGTTCATGGGGCGGGAACGTTTTCCTGTGGCCAGGATCAATGTCCGGGCGGTAAAGACTTTTCCGTCGTCTGTATGGACTTTGAAGAGACGGTCTTCTTTTTCGATCCTGTCCACATGGACAAACTCATAGAGCTCAACATTGTAGCGGAGCATGTGGCTTTTCCAGGCATCTGCCATATCGGGGCCGAGGATAGTAGGGGTTCCGATATAGTTTTCCACTTCTGAGGTATTGAGGACCTGTCCGCCCATATCGAACGTGATGATCCCGGTTTTCAGTCCCTTCCTGGCTCCATAGAGGGCTGCATTCATCCCGGCAGGGCCACCTCCGATGATAATCGTATCGTAGATGACTTTCTCTTCCATGGGAACAGCTGTCCCGGGAGAGGGGAGTTTAAAATCAAAGCTCATTGTTTTCCTCCTTTGATGAGTTTTTTGAAAAGAGCAGCAGATCTTCGAAATTAGCGAAAGCTTCTTCGTCATCGTCATTCTCTTCCGGGAGAAGAGCCAGAATAGAGAGAAGATCGTCAATATCTTCAATGGTAAGCTCTAAAAGGGCCTTCTCTCCCTCTGCCTTGGCTTTAGGTGTAAAGTAAGCCAGGCTTTCCGGGGAAAAAGCGATGGCTCGTTTCCATATCTTCAGTTCCTGGCCGTCGATTTCTATCTCAATCATCGTTTACCTCCTTGTTCATTATTATAGACAAAAAAGGGTGAATTGTCCAGTAGAAAAGATAACCAATTAAGAATAATCTTATATTAAAGGGAGATAATATAATAAGGTAAGGGCGTATTCTTCGTTTTCCAAAAATAATTATATATTGACAAGATAGCACTTTGCCTTATACTTTTATGTGTTTTCAAAGAATAATCGTCAAGGAGGTATTATGAAACGGCTGCTGTTCACTGTCATTCTTATCTCCGCCGCCTTTTTTTCCTTATCAGCTCAGGAAAGTGAAGGAACCTTTACAGCGGAGGATGTGAAATACGATTCCGGCGGGTCTGTGGATCTGGCCTGGAATCTGCCGGGGCTGGAGGAATCGCAGACCCTGGAGATCTACAGAGTCTTTAACGGGGGGGAAGGAAAGATCATTCAGAGCAAAGACCTTTCCGGACGCTTCTCAGACCGAAACTTGAAATTAAAAGGAAGTTATTCCTATGTCCTGCGCGTGGTTAATGAGGACGGAACTGTGGCGAAAGAGATCTCTGCCGGGCCTGTCATCCCGGGAGCCTCTTTGTTCAGTATGAAAAGAGCCATCGTCTTAGCTGCCCTCATCATCATCTTTTATCTGATCACCCACTATATCCGGGCCTCGCGGAGAGGGATCGAATTTCCCATCCGGAAGATCCCCGCTCTGGAATCGGTGGATGAGGCCATCGGCCGGGCCACGGAAATGGGAAAACCCATTCTGTTTGTCCCCGGGATCATGGACATCGACGATGTCCAGACTGTGGCCGGGATCATCATCCTGGGAGAGGTGGCATCCAAGACAGCAGCCTACGATGCGACATTGAATGTCCCGGTCTCCCGCTCCATGGTCATGTCAACAGCCCGTGAGACGGTGAAAGAATCCTACCTGAAAGCCGGACGCCCCGATGCCTTCCATGAGAACATGATCCACTATCTCACCGATGACCAGTTCGGCTACGTCTCCGGTGTGGACGGGATCATGGCCCGTGAAAAGCCCGCAGCCATCTTCATGCTGGGGACATTCTACGCCGAAAGCCTTATCCTGGCGGAGACGGGAAATTCCATCGGAGCTATCCAGATCGCCGGGACGGCTATGCCCTCCCAGCTGCCCTTTTTCATCGCCGCCTGCGACTATACGCTCATCGGAGAAGAGCTCTATGCCGCTTCTGCCTACCTGAGCAGGCAGCCTCATATGCTGGGCGCGCTCAAGGGGCAGGATATGGCTAAACTCTTTATCATGATCATTCTTATCATCGGGACGATTCTGACGCTTCTTTTTCCGCCCGTAGGCGCCTGGATCATTAACGTCTTTAGCAATATCGGCTGACAGGAGGAAGAGATATGTTTTGGAAAAGACAATTTCCCATAATGATCACAGCTTTTGTCGCCGTGATCATGATCGTTGCTTATTTTGTTCCCAAACCTGAAGTCTCGGTCATCCGTGATGACCTGCAGCAATGGTTTCTCATTGTTGTGACCTTTACCATGGTTCTCGGATTGCTGAACCTGCTGTTTGTGAGCCTGCACAAGGCCCGAAAAGGCCGCAAAGAGGACCGGTTCTACAACTGGGTGACTATTGTCTCTCTGCTCGGGACCATGGCAGCAGGTTTTTTGAAAGGCGGGATCAACAGCCCGGCCTTTGATTTTATCTTCAATTATATTTATATTCCATTGAGTGCCACGATCTTTTCGCTTCTGGCCTTTTATGTGGCATCGGCCTCTTTCCGGGCCTTCAGGGCCAAGTCGGTCATGGCGACCATCCTTCTCATCACGGCTTTTATCGTGATGATGGGACGTGTCCCGCTTGGAGACTGGGTCACCGGCTGGGCTCAGGGGACCTCCCTGGACTTTCTCTATCTTCCCAATATCACCAACTGGATCATGGAAGTGATGAATATGGCAGGGCAGAGAGCCGTCCTCATGGGAGCGGCCCTGGGGCTCATCGCCACGGGCATCAAAATTATCCTGGGTATCGAGCGTTCCTACCTGGGTGGAGAATAGGGGGGTATTATGTCATTTCTTGAAAAACTCGACCGGCTGGACCGGCGGATCATTTTTCTCATCATCGGGGTCGCCGTCTTCGTTCCGCTGCTTTTCAGGGTCCCCATCAAAGTGGTGCAGTCTCCTATTGTCCAGGATATCTATGAGGGGATCCAGGCATTGCCTGAAGGAAGCATCATCCTGCTCTCCTTTGATTATGACCCCTCCACCCTGGCTGAACTGCAGCCCATGTCAGAAGCGGTGATCAAACACTGCATCCAGAAAAAGCATAAGATGGTCTTTATAGGGCTCTGGCCCCAGGGGCCCAAACTTGCCCAGGGGATCATGGATGAGATGGCTCCCCGATACAATCTTCAGTATGGAGTGGACTATGTCAACCTGGGGTACAAGACCGGAGGCCTTGTGGTTATCAGCAGCCTGGGATCGGCGATATCAGATCCCTTTCCCACGGATATGAACGGGACTCCCCTCAGGGAGCTGCCCATCTTTAACGAAGTCAAGACACTCCGTGATTTTGATTACGTGGTCTCCATGTCAGCAGGCGATCCGGGGATCAAACACTGGGTCATGATAGCCAAAGACCGGTTCAAGGTCCCTGTTGGGGGCGGCGTGACAGCGGTGAGTGCTCCCGCCTTCTATGCCTATTACAACTCTGGCCAGCTGGAAGGCCTCATGGGAGGATTGAGAGGGGCAGCTGAGTATGAGACTCTCATCGACACTCCCGGAACCGCTTCTTACGGCATGAGCGCCCAGAACTGGGCTCACCTGATGATCATCCTCTTTATCATCATCGGGAACAGTACCATGTTGATCCTGAAGCGAAGAAAAGAAAAAAGTAGGGTAAGGTGATGACGATGACATTTGCTGGAGCAATCGGTCCTTTTCTGGCAGGAGTGCTGACCCTTGCCATTTTCAGTTTTCTCTATAAGGATAATCCGGTCTATAAGTTTGCCGAACATCTCTTTGTGGGGACATCAGCCGGATACTGGTTTATCTATAATGTGTACAATATCTTTATCCCCAACGTCTGGGTCGCCTTGCATGAGGCTGAAGGTTTTAGGGACTATCTCAATGTGGTCTTGCCGGTTATTCTCGGGGTCTTCATGCTCATGCGTCTCATCCCGTCAGTCTCCTGGATCTCGCGCTGGGCTATGGCCTTTTCCGTGGGAATGACAGTGGGATTCAATACCATTACAGAGTTACAGACCAATGTCCTGCAGCAGATCGGAGCCACACTGAGCCCCTTTGCCAGCCTCCATTTCAACAACGGCGGCCTGGGAGCCTCGGTGAACGCGATAATAATTCTGCTTGCTGTTTTGGCTGCTTTGGTGTATTTTTTCTTTTCCAAGGAGCATACAGGAGGTTACGGACATATTGCCAAAGTGGGGATATGGGTCCTGATGATCACCTTCGGAGCCTCCTTCGGATACACGGTTATGGCGAGGATTTCGCTCCTGATCGGCCGTGTGCAGTTTTTACAGACGGATTGGTGGGTTGCGATTAAACATATCATCGGCCTCGGTTGATGGAAAAGAAAGAGAGAGGTAACAGTATGAAAAAAATAACTCTTATTGTCATCCTGATATTGGGTGTGGGCGGGACGTTCCTTCTCACAGGTTGTGCCGGGACTCAGGAAGAGGATCCTTTCGGGGACACCGCTATCGTGGAGACCACCCCTCCCTATATTGTAGCTTATAACAAAGGTTATACACAGGCTGCGGCTAAAAACTGGGCAGGCGCCGTTCCCTTCTACGAAGAAGCGGAAGCCCATCTCATGAAGCTCTCTGAAGAGCAGCTGAAAGAGCCCGACACAGAGAATATCTATCAGAAGACTCTCATGGGACTGGCTCTGGCCTATGGAAACATGGGGAATATGGGAAAATCTGCGGGCTATTTCAAAAAATATATCAACCGCTGGCCTGCAGACATCAACGGTTATCTCAATTACGGCGCGATCCTGGAGAAAAACGGGCAGTCTGAGGATGCTTTTGCCCAATACACAAAAGCCATGAATGTCAACCCCAAGAGTGCTGTGGCCGAATTCGCCCTGGCCAGCATCTATCGTCAGGACGGACGCCTTGACGATGCCATCACCTATTATAAAAAAGGGTTGGCCAAAGACCCCGGATTTCAGGATGGAAACGGCTGGTTCCAGCTTGGAAAGACATATGAGGACAAAGGGGATTATGACGGCCAGATCAAAGCTTATGAAGAGATGATCCGGGTCCGTCCTGATGACTGGCAGGCCTATTTCTTCCTGGCTGATGCCTACCTGACCAAAGGAATGAAAGTGGGCGCTGAAAAAGCGCGTCTCACAAGCGCGGACAGGGAATTGAGGATCTCCTATTACGATAAAGCCATCAATACAGATAAAAAAGGATTGAGCATCAGGCCCGATTCAGCACAGATCATGACTCATCTGGCCAGCTCTCTCATCCGTAAAGCGGAGATGTACAATAAAGGGACAACCCAGTATGCTAAAATTGCTGAAGAGTCCATCGGGGTCCTGGAGCAGTTCACAAAAGTATATCCGGACAATGAAAAAGGATATGCCCTGCTGGCTGACGCTCAGCAGAAACTCCGTAACTTTACCGGTGCTATTGCCAATGCCCGGAAATCACTGGAGATCATGGATAATGCTTATGCCCATTCCATCCTCGGGGATGTCTTCTTTATCCTGGAGCGGTGGCAGGAATCCAAAGTCCATTATCAGGCGATCGCCAGCAATCCGCAGTATCCCTATGTCAGGGGACGTTTAGAGATCATTGAAGCCAGGATCCGCGGAGAGTATTAAGCCGGAGCCCTATGATTTCTTTTGACTTTTCCAATGTGCTGAAAGCCAATATCGGCGGGGAATTCGGGCTCAGCCCGAATTTCCCCGACGAGTATAATGAGATCATCCGGAAAGGATACCTGAAGATCGAGAACGGCCGGGGTGAATATCCCTATCATTTCATGGAGCTTCCTTATGAAAGCCATGATGAGGTCAGAAGATTTTCGGATATCCTGGGGAAATACAAGAATTTCGTTGTCGTAGGGATCGGCGGTTCTGCTTTAGGAGCTTACGCTCTCTTTAATGCACTGAAACATCAATATCATAACTTGATCTCCGACCGGCGGGTCTTTTTCATCGATAACTCGGATCCCGCGACCATCCTCAATGTCTTTGACGTGGTGGACCTGAAGAACACGCTCTTTAACATCATCACGAAATCGGGAAGCACAGCCGAGACCATGTCGGCCTTTTCCCTCATCTTTAATATTCTCAAAGAGCACAACCTTCCCTTTCATGAACACCTCGTGGTCACTACAGACAGGGAGAAGGGGGACCTGGTCAGGATCGCCGGAGAATATAATCTTCATACCTTTACCATTCCCGAAGGGGTCGGCGGGCGTTATTCCCTCTTTACGCCAGTGGGCCTTCTTCCCGCTCTCTATATGGGGATCGACCTGGATGCGTTACTGGAAGGGGCCAAGTACGTGGATGCCTATTGGAGACGGACACCGGCTGAAGAGAACCCCATTGCCGTGAGCGCCCTGGTGAATTACCTCTATCACACAGCTTATTCACGCAATATCCTGGCTCTTATGTGTTATAAAGACGCTTTGCGGGGAATGGGGCTCTGGTACCAGCAGCTCTGGGCCGAAAGCCTGGGAAAAAAGTATGATTTGGACAGTAATCTAGTGGAGACCGGAGCGACTCCTGTGGTTCTCAGAGGGGCCACGGATCAGCACTCCCTTCTTCAGCTCTTTATGGAAGGGCCCAATGACAAGCTATTCGTCTTCTTTGAGATCAAAGATCCCGACCGGGACAGAAGATTCCAGATCGGCTCTCTGAAGAAGTATAAGAGCCTGGCCTATTTTGATGACAAGAGTTCTCATGACCTCATCTCAGCCGAGATGTCGGGAGTGAAGTATGCCCTGGCCTTCAACGGGAAACCCAATTACACGGTTTCTCTCGAATCACTGGATGCTTATCATCTGGGTGCGCTGATCTATGCCCTGGAGCTTCAGACGGTCTTCACTTCCACCCTTTATAATGTCAACCCCTTCGACCAGCCTGGAGTGGAAGAGGGGAAAAAAGCTACTTACGCTATTATGGGGCGGGAAGGGTACGATGAGAAGCGCAAGGAGATGCAGGATAATATCAAAGAGAATCTCTCCATGGAGATCCCGTCAAAAACCAAATGAACAGAATGGAAGAACTCCGTCTCCTGTATGAGACCTCCTCACTTCCCGAAGCAGAGATCCTGAGAGGATGGCTTGAATCAAACGGGATCACGGTTGTTTTTCTCCACGACGACTGCGGCGGTGTGAGCCCGGGACTCACATTCAGCCGGGGGATCCGTATATGGGTGGATAAAAAGGATGAAAACCGCGCCCTTGTATTGTTAAAAGAGTTTCTTGAAGGAAGATGGGAGGAGGATGACGATGAAAGTGATCACGGAATGGAAAGGTAATATGCTTTTCAAAGCCATGGGGAAAAACGGCTATGCTATGATGGACTCTTCCGGAGACGTGGGAGGACAGGAAAGCGGCCCCAGCCCCAAAGAGATGATCCTGGCCGGCCTGGCGGGATGTACCGGGATGGATGTGGTCTCTATTCTGAGGAAAATGCGTGCTCTTCCTGAAAAGATGGATATTGTCGTCGAGGCTTCCCTGGATTCTGAGTTTCCCAAACCTTTTACTTCGTTTACCGTTATTTTCCGTTTCTGGGGAGAAGAGCTGGACAAAGACAAGATTGAAAAAGCCGTAAAACTCTCTCATGAGAAGTATTGCGGTGTTTCAGCGACCCTGGAACAGGCGGCCCCGATCGATATCCAGATCGAGTTGAACCCCCGTTGAAGGACAAGTTCCGCTTTTCGGCCCCTTATAAGACAATATTCAAGAAGACATCGCCCTACCTTGAACAACATCCCCTCATCCGGCTAAAGAAGGGGGAGCCCCTTCTGGTGGGGGTATCCGGGGGGCAGGACAGCCTGGCTCTGCTCCATTTTCTTGCCCTTCACCCTCTCTGCTTCACAATCATCCCCTGCCTGGCTGATTACGGTTTTCAGAAAGAAAAAGAGATCCTCTCCCTGGCCTGCGTCCGATTGGGGCTGGAACTTCATCTCATCCCTGCCACACGGGGAAAGAACTGTTATGAATGCAGCCGGCTGCGGAAGCAGGCTCTTTTTGAATACGCTTTGCAACAAGGCATCCGTGTAATTATCCTGGGCCACCATGGAGACGATCTTCTGGAATCCTTTTTTATCAGCCTTCTCTACGGGGGGGAGGTTCATACTTTTTGCCCTGTGGAGTCCTTTCACGGTTCCTTTCTTCTGGCCCGGCCGTTCAGCGGGCTGCTGAAAGAAGAGGTGGCTGCCTACAGCCGTTCAACCCGTCTCCCCTTATTGGCTGAATCTTCATGCCTCCGCGCAGCGGGGGGGAAGAGAGAGGAGGTCCGCCGGCTTCTTCACGCTTTCTCAAAAGACCAGAAGAGGCGTATCCTGTCCACTCTTCTGAGAAGCTTTCAGCAGGAAGAAGATGCCGGGAGTTTCTGACCGCGTTCTTCTTTTCTCAGGAGTCCTGGGGCTGACAATGTTTTCCATTGAATAGAATTCTGCCGGTGGTATAATAGAAAAAACGTGGGTGCCGGATCCCGGGCCGGTTGCAGGTTCGTCCGGATGCCCCGGAGCATCAAGGAGGAGTCATTTTGGATAAACAGGAATTACTGAATCTCTATGAGGCAAAAGGGGCTCTGCTCAAAGGCCATTTTCTCCTTTCATCCGGAAGACATTCTGACCAGTATCTGCAGAGTGCTCTTGTCCTTCAATACCCTGATATCGCTGAAAAGCTGGGGAAAGCTTTGGCTGAAAAGTTTGCAAATGAAAATATCAGCGTCGTGGTGGGGCCGGCCATGGGCGGGATTATCGTCGCTCACGAGACTGCCCAGGCTCTTGGTGTGAGAGCGCTTTTTACAGAGCGAGTAGACGGCCAAGTCACTCTCCGGCGAGGATTTTCCCTTGAAAAGGGAGAACGGGCCCTCATCTGTGAGGATGTGGTGACAACGGGAAAATCGGTTAAAGAGGTCATCACTCTCCTTGAGTCATTGAAGGTGGAGATCGCCGGGATCGGGTTTCTTGTGGACCGGAGCAACGGTAAGACCGATTTCGGATATCCTGCCCGGGCTTTGCTGACCTTGGATGTTACCTCTTATGATCCGGAAAGCTGTCCCCTCTGTGGGCAGGGGATCCCCTATATCAAACCGGGAAGCCGGAAAGAGGTGCAATGAGCGGCCGTGTCCTTGTTATCGATATCGGAAACTCCATGGCGAAGTTCGCCTTTTTCAACGGGGGAGAGATAGAGAATTATCAGACCTATCCCACACGCAGTGTCATGACAAAACCCGAAGTGGTCACCGAGACGGATCTGAACAAGTATTTTAAAAGGGGAGTCGACTATGGAGCTCTTTCCAGCGTTGTTCCCGAAGCTACGGGAGTGGTCAAGTGCCTCATGAAATCTCATGTGCGGAATAAACTTTTTGATGTCTCTGATATGACGCTCAAGATGGATATCGATTATCAGGGTGTCCTGGGAGAAGACCGGATCATGGGCGGTTATGCAGCCAGACATTTTTACGGGTTTCCCGTTATAGTCGTGGATGTGGGAACAGCCCTGACTTTTTCGCTAGTGGATGAGAAAGGTATTTTCCGCGGGGGAATGATCTCTCTGGGCCCCTACTCGCTTCTCAAGACCCTGGCCAACAGGACATCACAGATCGATATGATCGACCTGGAAGTCCCGGCACGTAATGTAGGGCGGAATACAGAGGAATCCGTCAATGCCGGGGTGTTCTGGACTGTTCTCGGGGCTATGGAGTATTGTATCACACGGATCGAAGAGTTTGTGGGACATCCCTGCCGTGTGGTTTTAACCGGAGGCTATTCGGTCTTCTTTGCAGATTTTATCAAACATCCGGTGGAACTGGATCCTTTTTTGGTTTTACGCGGCCTGAACGTGGCGTTACATGAAAATATCGAGTGATTAACGGAGGTAATTATGGATCACGAGCGTATGGAGACTTTCATCGGGGATACGTGCCGTATTGAAGGAACGTTGAATGTGGAACACGGAATCACCATTTCCGGCAGGTTTAAAGGGAACATCAAAGCCGGGGGGAAAGTCATTGTCTCCTCCACCGGGGAGATCCAGGCGGATATCGAAGCTGATGAACTGGTAACAGCCGGAAAGATCACTGGAAATGTCACCGCTAAAAAGCGTACCGTGATCCACAGTACAGGTTCCATCATCGGAAAACTCAAGACGGACAAACTGCTTCTTGAAGAGGGCGGCCTTCTCAATGGAGATATCAATATGGGGGCCTCTTCCGCCCAGGCACATGAGATCAAAAACCGTCCCCATGAAAAAGAAAAATCCGAATAGAACTTTTTTTCTTTTTATTCTTCTGACTCTTCTCCCGGCCGCTTTGCCTGCGCAAAAAAGCATCGAGGCCGGGATTCCTTTTACTGTTCAGGGAGATACCCTTTCTCTGAGTAAAACATTTTTCAAAGGGCCGACTGTCAAGGCTGTAACAGGGGGGCGGATACTTCATGTTGCAGAGGATGAGGGGTTTTTCCATGTTTCTCTGCCACTCTATACCGCTTCTCCCGGAGAGGTGCGGGTCATCTCTTCAAATGTCTCTTTTTCACTGCTTCTGGAAAAGGATGACCTGCCCCTTGGTTTCGTTGATTTTCCCCGTGAGTGTATCCAAGGTGTGGCCAGCCTGGTGGAGATCACTCCCTCTGTTCCCCTGGAAAAGCTCGAGATCCGCCGGGACGGTGAACCGGTTCCTCTTTACCGGGGGCGTAATAATCAGATCCTTTTCTATCTGGCCTACCCTCTTCTTACCCGCCAGAAGGAAAGCCGTCTGGTGATTACCGCAGTAACACGGAACGGCGGGATCCGGACACAGTCTGTTTCGGTCCGTGTGCAAGAAGGCCTTTACAAAAAGGAGCGTCTGACTCTTGGAGCCGTTTATACCGGGAACGACGGGCTGGAAAGTATCCGGCCCGCTCTTCTGGAATATGAGAATAAGAAGGTCGCCCGCCTGCTTGCCTCGAAATCAGGACGGTTAAGCCGATCCCTCCCTGCATTCCTTGAGCCGGTTGCAGGGCGGATCACATCACCGTTCGGGATCATCAGATCTTATAACGGGCGAGGTTACCGGACATATCATACAGGGATTGACATCGGAGGGAATCCTTCCGGGACCCCGGTGACAGCTCCTTTGGGAGGAGAAGTCCTCTGTGCAGAAGATTTTTACGGAAGAGGGCTTACAGTGATCCTGGATCACGGGTACGGAGTCAAGTCCCTCTACTATCATCTGGACCGTCTGGCTGTCACTGCGGGTGACGAAGTCGTGCAGGGCGATATTCTCGGAGATGTGGGGACAACGGGGTTTTCCACCGGCCCCCATCTTCATTGGGAAGTACGCGTCAATAATATCCCCGTGGACCCTCTTCGTTTTCCTTAAGCCTCTTCTTTTTTTCAGACTCGATTACTGGATCTTTTTCATGACATGGACCATGATGAGATATCCGGCGACAGTAAGAGAGGACGAGAGAAAGAGGCTGAAGAAGAAGGGGATTCTCATTTTCAAAAAAACGGGGAGCGCCAGAAAAAAGAGAAGAGACGGCAGAACGAGCCAGAAGATGTTCATAGAAAGGGCCCTGATGGTCTCGGTGTTCTTTGTCTCGATATAGATCCAGAGGATGGCAAGAAGGGATGTGAGGGGAAGAGAGGCCAGCAAAGCTCCCATGAGGCTGCTGCGTTTGGAGATCTCCGAGACCAGGACGATGATGAGAGCAGAGAGGATGACTTTGACCAGGTAAAAAAGCATAGGGAAAGACCTCCTTTTTTTAAAGAATCGCTTCAGTGATGAGATACCACAATGGGATGGTCAGGAGAGAAAAAGCCGTTGAGACGGTGACAATGGAGGCCTGAAGTTTTTTGTCCACGGTGATATGCTCTGCAAAGAAAGGAGCCATGGCTGCCGTGGGCATGATCGACTCCAGAAGTATGACTTTCCTCGTGATAAGATCCAGGGGAAAAAAGAGGGAGACCAGACAGCAGACGGCCCATCCCAGCAGGTACCCCAGCACCAGGCGGTGGAAACAGGAGAGAAGGACGGTGGCCAGGGATGATTTTTTCAGCGTGAAGTGAAAAGAAAGCCCTATGGTGAAGAGAATCAGGGGAATGGTCATGGAGGCGAATTGAGTAATAAAGTCGGTGATCAGCGGCGGAAAGGAGAAGGAGAGTAGGTTCAGTGTCAGTCCTGCTCCGGCTGAGAGCAGGGGCGGGGCGGAGTTTTTCAGAAGGATCCGCGCGATCTCTTTCCCCGAAGCGTTCTCCTCCCGATTGAGAAAGGCGATGAGTCCGAATCCAACGAGAAGAAAGATAGGCCAGAAAAAGAGAGTGAAAAAGACAGAACGGGTGAACCCTGTGTCTCCGTAGAAATGGTACATGACACCCCAGCCCAGATAACCGTAATTTCCCACAAACGTGGAGAAGATAAAGGCGTTGCGCAAAGCCTTTCCCCGGGGGAGGAGCCGGCTCATGACAATGGAGGTTACACCGAAAAGAATGGTCAGCAGGAGCATGGCCACCACAGAGGGAGTGATCTGGCTTAAACTTTCCAGATTGGCATTGAGAAGGTTCCGAAAGACGATAAAGGGGACGGTGACTTTGATGACAAACTTCCGCAGGGCGGTGGTTTCGTCATGAGTGAACCCCAGAAAGCGAAAAAGGATTCCCAGGGCGATGGGCAGAAGAATAGAGATGACGATGGCAAACAGATGCATGGGTGATGCTCCCTCCCTTTTGCGGCATCAGGAGTTTCCCCGGCCCGATTATAACCCTGGCCGGGATCTCCGCCTTCTGCTTTCAGTATAGGAGGGATTGCGCTTTGAGCAAGCACTTTCAGGGAAAAGGTTTCCTTGAAATTTGCGACAACTCCTGTATTATGAGAACCATGATGAAACGGAAGCCGTGAATGGAGTGGATGAATGAGAGAAAGACAGGGTAACCCGCAGGAGAGGCCCCTTCTTCACGACCGATTCCAGGTGGAAGACCTGCGGAAGTTGAAGGAAGAGGACCTCATGCTTCTGGCTGAAGAGGTCCGCGAAGCCATTATCAGCAGATGCCTGGAAAACGGAGGGCATCTTTCTCCCTCTCTGGGCGTGGTGGAACTGGCTATAGCTCTCCACTACACCTTCCAGACTCCCCGCGACCTTCTGATCTGGGATGTAGGACATCAGGCCTATGCCCATAAGATCCTCACGGGGCGCTATTCAGATTTCAAAACCCTTCGCCGATACGGAGGGATCTCGGGTTTTTTGAAGAGAGAGGAATCACCCTTTGATGTCTTCGGAGCCGGCCATGCCTCCACCTCCGTGGCCGCCGCTGCAGGATTTGCCAAAGCGAGAGACCTTGACGGAGAGGATTACAAAGTCATTGCGGTCATCGGTGACGGAGCCATGACCGGAGGGCTGGCATTTGAAGGCTTGAACCTCATCGGAGCTGAAAAGCTCAATGTCCTGGTGATCCTCAATGACAACAATATGTCTATTGATAAAAATGTGGGCGGGCTTTCCAAATATTTCAACAGGGCGATCACCACCCGATTCTATAACAGGATCCGTGAAGATATGCAGAGATTCGTCAAGACACTTCCCGCGGGGGATTCTGTCTATGAATGGCTCAGGCGCCTTGAAGAGTCCATGAAAAACATGATGATCAAAGGGGCTTTTTACGAAGACCTCGGATTCAACTATATCGGCCCTGTCAACGGAAACGACCTGAAAGAGGTGCTCTCCTTCCTCAGAAAGACAAAAGAGATGAAAGGCCCTGTCCTGCTCCATGTGAGGACCACCAAGGGGAAAGGATATCGTCCTGCAGAAGAGGATCCTGAATCCTACCACGGCATCTCTCCCCGCAGTCATAGCCGCCGGAAAAAGACATATACCTCCATCCTCCGAAAGGAGCTCCTGAAGTGGGGGAAAAGAGACGGGGATATCGTGGCTATTACAGCCGCCATGCCAGCAGGGACCGGGCTGAGTGTCTTTAAAGAGGAGTTCCCGGAACGGTATATCGATGTGGGGATAGCCGAAGGAAGCGCCGTGACCATAGGGGCGGCTCTGGGCCTTGCAGGGAAAAAACCTTTTGTGGGGATCTATTCCACATTCCTCCAGAGAGCCTTTGACCAGTTGATCCATGATGCTGCGCTTCAGAAGGCTCCTGTCCGCTTTCTTCTTGACAGAAGCGGACTTGTGGGAGAAGACGGCCCTACACACCACGGGGTCTTTGATATTGCTTACCTCAGGACGATTCCGGGAATGACACTCCTGGCCCCTGCCGATGAGAAAGAGTTCAAAGATATGATCGCATTCTGCTGCCGCTATGACCATGGCCCTGTCGCACTGCGATATCCCAGGGGTACGGCGGTCACACTGCCCGGCAGGGAAGATGCGCCTCTGGAGTATGGGCGCGGGCTCCTTCTGAAACCCGGAAGGGATATGATGATCTTTGCTTTGGGACGCATGGTCGCGGAAGCCCTGACGGCCGCCGAACTCCTGGAAAAGGAGGGGATCCGGGCGGGAGTCTTCGACCTGCGATTTGCCAAACCACTGGACCGGGAGGCTGTGGCCACATACGGGCTCGGATCGAAAAAAGCGGTCTCGGTGGAATACGGGACTCTTTTCGGCGGCGTGGGCGAAGAGATCGCCCGGATCATTTCGGAAGAGGGCGGCCGGAGGCTTCCCTTTCTTCCCCTTGGGATCCCCGACCGGTTCATCGAACAGGGGACCCAGGATGAACTCATCCGGATGTGCGGGCTGGACGGGGCTTCACTGGCTGAAAGGATAAGCAGATGGTCTGCCCGCGATTAGACGCCTATCTCACAGATGAAAAATTTTTCGAGAGCCGAAACCGGGCCAGCCGTGCGGTAAGGAACGGGTATGTCACTGTGAACGGAGAGACTGCCATAAAACCCTCCTTGCGGGTCGTGCCCGGGGATAAAGTCACTGTCCTGGGAAACCCTCTCCCTTATGTGAGCAAGGCTGCTTTGAAACTGCGTCTCTTCCTGGATGAAACAGACCTTGATGTCTCCGGTTTGAAGATCTGTGATGCGGGTTCGTCCACAGGGGGGTTTTCCCAGATCCTTCTTCTTCGGGGGGCTTCGTTTATCTGGGCTGTCGATGTAGGCACAGGACAGCTTCATCCCTCACTGGCCGGTGATCCGCGTCTTTCTCTTCATGAAAAGTGCGACATCAGGGACTTTCTCACTGCTCCTCCCCAGGGGCTGGAGATGATCACAGCTGATCTCTCTTTTATCTCTCTCAGGAGAGTGATCCCCATCATGGCCGGAGCCGGTGTGCCTGTTCTTCTCCTCTTTAAACCCCAGTTTGAGACTCCCCCCCATAAAAAAAATAAAAGAGGGGTGGTGACCCACCTCCGCTGTCATGAAACAGCTCTGGACAGCTTCAGAGATTATCTGTTGAAAGAAGGGTTCTTCCCACTTATAATCAAAAGGTCTCAAGTTTTAGGAGGAGAGGGAAACAGAGAGTATTTCATCTTCTGTGAGAGGAAAGCAAGTGCTGTCATAACCCCGGACGATATAAAAAGGGAAGTATATAAAGATGAAGATTTCCTTGATCTCTAACCCGAAGCAGAAAGAGAAATGGGCCGGCAGGACCGGGCCTCTTCAGGAGTGGTTTCGCTCTCACTGTGTCATCGATGAGGATCCCGCCGGAGCTCAATGGATCGTGACCCTGGGCGGAGACGGGACTCTCCTCTATGCCATGGCCCGTTTTGGAACGAAAAAGTCCTATTTCGGTATCAATCTAGGCCATCTGGGTTTTCTGACTTCTGCTGATGTCACCGGGACAACGGATGTCCTTGAGGATGTCTTTATCAGAAAGATCTATAAAACGGAGCATGTGCGGTATCTTCTCTACCGGGGGGACATGTGGGAAGGGCTTGCCGTCAATGATGTGGTCCTCAAGGGGGTCCGTGTGGAGGATATGGCCCGTTTCGATGTTTTCCTCAACGGGGCCTTTATCCACACTCAGACTGCTGACGGCCTTATTATTGCATCTCCTGTGGGTTCCACGGCGTATAACCTCTCTGTGGGCGGCTCCATTATCCATCCTGATGCCGGAGGGTATATACTCAATTCCATTGCCAGCCATGCATTGGGGATCCGGCCTCTGGTCATGGGGGAAAAACATACGTTAAAAATCGTTCCCCACTCGCCCATGTCGCTTATCATCGACGGAAGACTCAGGGGGACTGTAGAGGGCCCGGTGGAAGTCTCTCTGGCGTCGGATGCCTTTTCTCTGATCAGGCAGGTGGATTGGGATTTTTATCAGGTTCTGAGATTGAAACTGCATTGGGGAAAAAGGGGTGAAGAGAAATGTTAGAACGGCTTCATATGCAGGATTTTGCCATTGCAGACGATGTCACCCTTGAATTCAGCCGGGGGTTCAATGTAATCACCGGGGAGACCGGCGCGGGGAAATCCATCATTCTGAATGCCATCGCCATGGCTATGGGTGACAGGGCTGATCAGGAAATGATCCGTCTGGGTTCAGACGAGGCTGTGGTCGAAGCTCTCTTTACCATGCATCCTCTTCTGGCAAGCTGGCTCAAAGAGAACGGGTTCCCTCATGAAGATGTCTGTATCGTCAAAAGGATCGTCAAGCGGAACGGCAAGAACCGCGTCTTCATCAATGGAGACTCGGCGACACTATCCCAGCTGAAAGAGATCACCGAACACCTCATCGATCTCAATAACCAGAGCGAGCATCAGATGCTCATGGACCCTTCCAACCATCTTCTTTTTCTTGACTGTTTCGGGCTTCCGGGAGAGGTCCTGGAAGGTTATCAGTCTCACTACAAAGAGCTTTACCACCTCACAGACCGGTATGAGCATTTCAAAAAGGAAGAGAGGGAGATCCGCCGGAAAATCGATACTTACCGGTTCGAGATCAGCGAGATCGATGCCCTCAGCCCCAAGCCGGGAGAAGATGAAGCCCTCCTGGAAGAGGTGAAGATCCTTGAAAAAGCCCGGTCCATCATGGAGCACACGGCTTTTATCCACCGCCTTCTCAATGAAAATGATGATTTTACCGGGGCCATCGAGGAGATCTCCGGCCGGCTGGACAGGTTACGGGGTATAGGGGAGACCATGGACAGCCTGGTGGATGCTCTGCATTCCCAAATCAACGGGATGGGCGAGGCGTCCCGTGAACTCCAGCGGTATGTGGACGGCATGGAGCTGGATGAAGAGCATCTGGACGAGGTCAACCGCAGGCTGTCCGATATTGAGAAGCTGAAAAGAAAATACGGAGACTCCATTGAAGAGGTCCTGTCTTACAGGGAACGGATCAGTAAAGAGCTCGATGCTTTCGAAGAGATGACCTTCGATGCGGATTCCTTCAGCCGTAAGATCGAAGTCCTGGGACTTCAGATCGCGGAAAAAGATGAAGCCCTGTCCGATCTCCGAAAAAAAGCGGCGCTTGACTTTGCCCGCTCCATCGAAAACGAAATGAAGGATATCGGGATGGAACAGGCTCGTTTCGAGGTCCGGTTTCTTCCGGTGGATCAGGGACTCTCTTTTAAGGAGAAGATTTACGGCCCGGCAGGAAGCCTGCGGGCTGAATTCTATATTGAGACCAACCCCGGAGAGGGAAGCCACCCTCTTGTAAAATCAGCATCTGGAGGGGAGCTTTCACGGATCCTCTTCGCTCTGAAATCGGTGATGGGCCGTCATCTGGATATTCAATGTATGATCTTCGATGAGATCGACAGCGGAATCGGGGGTGCCGTAGCGGGGATGGTGGGAATGAAACTGGCCGGACTGGCTGATAAATACCAGCTCATCGTCATCACGCATCAGCCGCAGATCGCAGCCCTGGGTGAACGGCATTTCCACGTGGAAAAGGTCTATGCCGGGGAGAGGACAGTGACTCGGGCCAGAGTTTTGGAAGGGAAAGACATCGAGGAGGAGATCGCCCGCATGATCTCGGGGTCACCTGACGATCAGGAAGCTTTGAATGTCGCCCGGCGCATGCGCCGGCAGGAAGAACCGGAGAGAGCATGAAAAAAGCCTTTATATTCACACTACTCTTTTTTATAACACTCTTATCTGTATCGGGGGCGTCTCTTCCGCCCCCTTTTTATTACGGAGCTGAATATGAATCTCTTTCGGCTGATTTTGACTTCGACCGGGATATCTGGGAGAGTTCCACAGATACCGGGATTGCGGCTCCGCGGGAGATGCTCTCCGAAGGGCTGGTCCCTGATATCAAGATCGCCAAGGACTCTACCATCAAGATCTCGGGAAGCAAACGGATCAGTTTTGAAGTGGCCCGAAAGACCTATCCCAATGTCTCCGATATTGCTGACTCAAACTACTTCCAATCATCAGGATCCATCGAACCCGACATCAATCAGCAGCTTCAGGTAAAAGTCGAAGGTGTGATCAAGAACAGGATCTTTATCGATGTGGATTATGACGACACCAAGGAGATGGAAGACAGAGAGCACATCTCCGTGGTCTATAAAGGGACAGAGGATGAGATCGTCCGTGAGATCGCTTTAGGCGACCTGACATTGAGTCTTCCCCGGACAGATTTCATAACATTCAACCGGCAGCTCTTCGGAGCCAAGGCCACTCTGGTCATGGGCCCCTATTCCTATTACGGGCTCATCACAAAAGAAGAGGGCATTACCGGCAGTGATTCGTTTACCGGATACAGCGACATGACCCAGAACAGTATCAATAATACGTATTTTCTCATTTCGCCTGTCTATCTCTCCCTTCAGCAGGGGATTCCCGGGATCGCTTTGCCTCTGAAAACCGGAGAAGTCTATCTCTATTACGACGACGGCATTTTTAATGATGAGGACGAGGGGCGGATCCACACCGGGGAGTTCTATTTTGAACCGCTTTCCCCGCTTACCGATTATGTGGTGGATTACGATAAAGGTGTCATCGTCTTGAAAAAGACTCTCTCATCCACAGGGACCGTGGCCATGATCTATACTGATGCCAACGGCATTACCTACGGGAACCCCGACCCGGCATCTTTCTCCTACGTGACCCTTGTCTACTCAAAACGGAATGAGACAGAATATCAGCTCCTCCGCCAACAGTTTCAGCAGAAGAACGTCTACTCTCTGGGGCATCCGGATCTTGATATCAACGGCCTGACCCTTGAGATCATGGATCTGGGCAATAAGACTGAGATCACCGTTACGGCAGAGGACTCCAGCCAGAAGACCTACAGTTATATGTATCTCTTCGGTATCGACAGGGACCGCGACGGGGCTCCGGATCTCTCCTATCTGAAACTTGATAACGGCTATCTTGATTTTTCCTTCTATGAAAGCGATCTCATCGAGCTTTCCACACTGCAGCCCTTCAACACGAAGCAGTTTCTCTCGGAAAGTGAACCCTCGGGAATCGTTCCCGACCTCCCGCCTTATCTGGAAGCTGTGCGTTCAGAGATCGGAGACGGTCCCTTTGTAGCCTTGATGCAAGTCCTGGACAACAGCGGGATCTACGAAGAAGGATCCTCCACGCCGCGCAAATATATGATCTACACCGAGTATTTTTCCCCGCAGCCTGTCTTTAACCTGGGCCGGTTCAATATCATCGAGGGAAGTGAAAAGGTCGTTGTCAACGGTGAAGTCCTTTTCAGAGGGCGGGATTACTCCATCGACTATCTCACCGGCACTGTCCAGATCCTCAATGAAAGCGTGGTCACGGAAAACGCCGCTGTGACTATCACATTTGAATACCGTCCTCTTATGATGTCGAAAAGCAAGACCCTCATCGGGAACCGACTGGAATACAATCCCAATGAACACCTGAGCATCGGGGCCACCTACATGGATGAATGGATGCCCGAATCCAATGACGAGACCATACCCCGCCTGGGCGATGAGACAACACGCCACAGTGTCTACGGGGCCAATATCAATTATACGCTCAATGAGAGGGATTATAATATCCTGGCTAAAGCGGAAGCCGCTAAAAGCCTGGTGAATCCCAATACGTACGGGATGGTCTATCTGGAGGATATGGAGTCCAGCGAACAGGTGAAGAGCATCTCGCTGTCCAAAAGCTCCTGGTTTATCGCATCCTCTCCAGAGGGTTTTTCTCCGGAGAATCGGTTTGTCCCCACCTATTCCGTCTCCGACGGTTCGGTTTTTGATGCCTATAATTATTTCACGAATGATTATGTCGAGCTGAGTCAGATCAATTCCAATTACGGCACAGGGGACAATATGATCCTCACCTTCAGGCAGCTGCCCGGTGTGGGCGTTTTTACATCCTATGCCACCATCGTCTCACAGAACGGAATGGATATGAGTGACTATAAACAGCTGGAGATCTGGTACCGGGTCAATACTGGAGGGACCGGCACCATCCATCTTGATCTCGGTTATATCAGCGAAGATGCTGACAGTGACGGGATACTGGACAGTGAGGATACTGACGGGAATATGGTGCTCAACGCAGGGGAAGACATCGGGTTTCTCTTTAATCTTCTGGGGTCTGTCTACCCCATCGGTGAGCTCAACGGTGTTCTGGATACCGAAGACCTGAACAGGAACGGTATCATGAATGACAGTGAAGCTGTGGTCCATTACTCCTTTGACCTGGGAGAAGGGGATTCTCCTGAAGGGAATGAATGGCATGTCCTCACAATCCCACTTGATTCTGCCGCTGATTATGATGAAAGCATCCTTAAAGTCGTGAAAAATATCCGTCTTTGGGGTGAGGGGTTCAGCTCAGGGACAGAATTCGCCCTGGGGCGCCTGGCTGTGGTGGGAACAGTCTGGGAAGTGGACGAGGTCTATCCTGCCGGCAGTACACTGGAGATCAGTTCCATCAGCCAGTATGACGATCCCAATTATATCAATCTCCATCATGAGGTGGACAAGGAGACCGACCGGGTTCTGGAAGATGTCTCCCTGGTCATGGATTTCGATATGATCCCTGACGGCGCAGACGAAAGCCACGCCTTCTCAAGAAAAGATTTGGGTACGAGCAGAGACTTTACCCTCTATAACAAACTGAGGATCTACTACTTCCCCAAGGAGACAGACGGGGATTATTCCTTTACTGTCCGCCTGATGACAAGCCAGGATAACTATTTTGAAAAAAAGGTCTCTGTGCTTCCCGGGGACCTCGGCGCGTGGCATTATCTTGAATTCGATATGGGCCGTATCGATGATGTTGGTGAAGGAACCGTTATCATGGGTGAGCCGAATATCAAAAACAT
>Ga0068713_1001124_pt1 | contig 38922 bp, 31 predicted proteins | sample MTBAKSrepl2MetaG_FD_62223 | JGI IMG/M metagenome (GOLD analysis project Ga0068713, IMG submission 62223) | Enrichment culture microbial communities om Arthur Kill intertidal strait, New Jersey, USA, that are MTBE-degrading - MTBE-AKS2 (Arthur... | ecosystem: Environmental > Aquatic > Marine >... | reverse complement strand
ATTTCCGTTTGTCACATATACCCTTTTTCCATCAGGAGTAACTGCAACTGCCTGGGGATTGCGTCCAACACTCACAGTGGAGGTAACAGTGTTGGTTGCAGTGTCAATTACAGAGACAGTGTTGCCAATAATGTTAGTCACGTATACCTTTGTTCCATCCGGCGTGACTGCAACTCCCCATGGCTCGATTCCTACATTTACCCTGGCTATAACATTGTTTGTGATTGTTTCAATTACATAGACAGCGTTGTCGTAGTAGCTGGTGACATATGCACATGGGTTCGTGGTCAGAACATTTATTGTATCAAATGTCGAATACTTGCCGTTTTCACTGGTTACGATTAATTTTACTGTATAAGTTCCTGCTTCAGAGTAAGTATGCATCGGATTCTGCTCAACTGAATTGGCTCCGTCTCCAAATTCCCAGTCCCATCCAGTTGCATTTTGTGAGAGGTCTGTAAACTGCACGGAAAGGGGAGGATAACCCCTTGTGACGTTGCTGCTGAAGTTCACCACATTCTCTTTTGAGATGGTACCCACACGGATATAGGACCCGTCCTCCCACACTATTGTGTCTCCATAGATAGCAGGATATCTCTGATCTGAATCATCCATGGTGACCTGAGTTTCTTCAGAGGTGGAAAGATTGTACAGATAGATATCTGCATTTCCATTGCGATAATCATGCCAAACTATCCTGTCCCCGTAGATTGCAGGGCTATATGCTTCTCCGTTGCTGGTGAGCTGAGTGTTTTTGCCAGTGGAAAGATCATATACGTATATATCGGAAACTCCGTTGATCCAGCTCTGCCACACGATTTTGTCACCATAGATAGCTACACGGTAATAATTTGCTTTACCGGTAATGATCCTGGTTGTATTGCTGGTGGAGATATTATACACATAGACATCATTCCTCTGACAGCAGATATCGCCTTCCCGGGTGCTGTCATCGACCTGTTCCCATACTATTTTATCCTCGTAGATAGCAGGTCTTTCTGGCTCTCCATTGTATGTAATTTGAGTTTCTTTATGAGTGGAGATATCATACATGTAGACATTATTACCATTGTTGCGGTGTTCAGCCCACACTATTATGTTTCCGTAGATTGCAGGAGTTGTTGGCCATGATGCTGACCCGCTGGTGGTAATCTGAGTTTTCTCGGAAGTCGAGAGGTTGTACATGTAGATATCGAAGGTATCGTAATAACCGTACTCATCGTAGCTTCCATTGTTAGCATCTATCCAGACTATCCTGTCCCCGTAGATTTTAGGTTCGCGTGGTACTGTTAATGAATTAGCAGGAATCTGGATTTCCCTGTTAGTTGAGAGATCGTAAACACCTAAGTTGGTGAAATCAGTATCACTGCCTTTCTGCCACACTATCCTGTCCCCATATATAGCAGGAAGTTGTGCTGATCCGCTGGTTATGATCGGCGCTTCAGTGATCGTGAGTGAAACTGCCGATGCCGTAAAAGAAATGAGGGTTGAAAATAAAATAAGAGCTGTTAATGCTGAGGCTACTGAATATAATTGTTTGCTGGTTTTCATACCTCCGCCTCTCTATTTTTTGGTTTCTTTATAGAAAAAAATGTGAATAATCTGAACTTACTAACATTATTAAATGTTTTTATTTTTACTACAAAAAATAGAAAAATTGAATCAATAAACGTTTTTATAATCGTGACTTTTCAGAGAAAATTACACACTTCTAAACGGATTTTGCCCCGCACCGCTTGCAGAACTTAGCATCGCTGTCATGCCCCTCGAAACTGCAATTCTGGCAAACCTTTCCGTTAATGTTTTTGCTTGCAAAGGTGATATCGGATGTCACAATCCCTGTCAGGACCGCTATGATGCTGTAACCGATGATTATGGTAACTGATACAAGCGCCTGCCCGAGATTGATCACAGGGACTATGGCCCCGTAGCCTGCAGTTGCAAGGGTTATGATTGCCCAGTGGATGCTTATGGAAGTGCTGGTAAATCCTCTCGCTGCTGCATTCCGCAAAAGGTGCTCCTCGGGTGCTATGCAGGCTGCATAGTTCAGAATGCCATGCATTGGATACCTCAAGAATGACGCAATTTAGGAGTATGTAGGAACAAATCAATTCTATTTTTGCCAATGACTCTTTTGACGAGATTTCTTAAGTCTGCAGAAAGATGATTTGCATTTTTTATAAGTAAATTGTACAGATAAGTATTTATTGTATCATTCGCATGGATTCTAGATTTATTATAACCAGAAAATAAAATTATTTTTTTTCACAAATTTATTTATAAAAAAATGAAACCTGCAATTTTAGATAAAGCAAAGATATTGAGATAAGAGCTTTTCACTTAAGCAAAGATATTGAGATAAGAGCTTTTCACTTTATACCAGGTGCCGGAGAAGAACATGAGAAGTAACACTGGAGTCTCCGGTATTGATATTATTGGGAATATTCCATGGGGAACACATTTTTGCCAATTCTACCAGAAAAAAGAAGATTTGATAGAATAGTTGTTCCTTATGCAAAAGAAGGATCGGAGAACAACAAGTTTTGTGTATGGGTTATATAGAATCTCGAAATGTGAAAGGAGCAAAAGAAGCCCTTAGAAAATCTGTCCCTGATCTTGATATTAATCTGGAGGTTCGGGACATCACCGAAAGCAGGCGAGCGGAGGACGCGATCCGGCGGGGCGTCAAAGAACTGTGTACAGCAAGCCGCTTCCTTATTGCATCAAATCCATGGGGGAATGATAAATGAACGCAGTCGGAGACGTCCAGAAATGGCTGACATTCGGATTGAGCGCAGAGCAGGAGGATCGCTTTCGCAAGACCCATTTTGGTGCGGACATAACCCAGGCCCGGATTTTCATTTTTCTGATCATCCTGCCCCTGGCAGCCCTTGTGGTCAACGACTACAGTTTTTTTGGGTTCTCACCGATATTCTATGTGCTTTTAGCGCTTAGACTTGCTATTGTCGCATACACTATCCTGTTCCTCAAAAGCCTGCCAGGACTTCCGAACTACCACTCTTACGACCGGGCTGAATTCGTTTGGGGTCTCTTTTTGGCACTCACCCACATCACATTGAACGCGACGCGACCTAATGACTTCGTCGCCCATACCGTCGCCATAGTTCTCTCTGTTTTCGTCATGGTTCTTGCCATTCCGAATCGGTTCACCAACCAGCTTATTTTAGCCCTGGTGTACACCATAGGTCAGACGTTGATTATTGTACCCAGTCTGTGGACGGTGCCACAAGCTTCCTTTACGGTACTACTAAATATGTTCATTGCGAGTGCCGTTGCCATTGCGTCCAGCTGGCTGCTTCACTTCTGGCGCAGGCAGGAATTCCTGACTCGCGAGGAAATACAAAAGGCAAGGGTGGAGACTGAGATGCAGCTTATTGAGCGCAAGAAAGCTGAAGAAGCCCTTGCAAAAATCGAAATTGCCCGCCAGAAGGAAATTCATCACCGCATTAAGAATAACCTGCAGGTTATCTCCTCTCTATTGGATCTTGAGGCTGAGAAATTCAATAATAAAGAATGTATAAACAAATTAGAAGTCCTTGAAGCCTTCAGGGAAAGCCAGGACAGAGTAATATCAATTGCCCTGATCCACGAGGAATTACATGAAGGTGAAGGAGCTGATACACTTAACTTTTCATTGTATTTGCAGAGACTCATTAAGAATCTTTTCCAGATTTACAGGCTTGGAAATGCCAATATTAACTTAAACATGGATCTTGGAGAAAATATTTTCTTTGACATGGATACAGCAGTCCCGCTGGGTATAGTTGTTAATGAACTGGTTTCAAATTCTCTCAAGTATGCGTTTCCGGATAGGGAAACTGGAGAAATCCGAATTAAACTCTTCAGCGAAGAGACTGGAAATGAGCCAAATAATAAAGAGGAGCTTACCGGAAAAGGTACCGGGTATACTTTAGTCGTCTCTGATAACGGAGTTGGTATTCCCGAAATCATTGATTTTGAAAATCCGGAAACTCTTGGTCTGCAGCTTGTCAGTATCCTTGTCGATCAGTTAGACGGTGAAATGGATCTTGAAAGAGACAATGGAACAGAATTCACTATCCGGTTCAATATCGAAAAATGAACCATTATGAGCTATTTTCTCACTCCCAAACTTCTCTTTTTTGTAGCCCTTTCAGAGCCTCCCTGCAACCCGCCATTCGCCTGCTCCAAACCCGGCATCCGGCAGAAAATCCAGCCCTGTGCCGGTGGCTCAAGGCTCAATCCCGCGAAAGGTGCTACAACAAGCTACGCAGTCCGGGATACCACCCGCCGGAGAGTCGGGGAGTGTGTAAACATATTCTTTATAAGAGAAACACAAACCCTCCAAATGCTCAAAAAGCTTTCCTGCAGGAGTGTCGTCTTCAAAAATTATTGTATATAGCGTATTTCGCCAATTATCCTCAGGTAGCTTATTTTTGCGGATTATCTTTCACGGAACCAGACATCGTTAACATCCGCCATATAGCAAGGGTTTGATACGCAATCCGGGTTTCTGAAGATAAGATTATTATGCAGCACCTTACAGAAAAGTTAGGTCAACCTTGTTTCAAAAGATAATAAGTATTATTTTAGCGACTGCAAGAATATAGTTAAATAAGTGATATAGTATACCCTGTACTTATATAATATATCAAGCAATTTGGTTTCTGTGATAATTTCAAATTTTGCTTGAAGAGATGTTCTTATGAACAGCAGCACAGCAATGAAAAATCTTGGCGCAGGACTGGCAGTTATTGGCTTCGTCCTGCTTCTGGGATATGGTCTGTATAACTTTTTTATCATGGAATCCAGCCCGGTACTTAAAGTGTCTATCGGGACAATTATAGCAGGTATAGTACTGGTTTTATTGACTCTGATAAAGGAAAAAATAAGTGTTAAGGATAAAGAAACTGAAAGAAGATACTAGGTGAGAACATGATAATCGCAACCACGGATACAATAGCAGGAAAGGAGATTACACAAACCCTTGGAATGGCTCGCGGCAGTACCATTCAGGCCAAACATATCGGTAAGGATATCATGTCAGGCCTGCGCAGCATCGTAGGAGGCGAGCTGACAGAATACTCCGAGATGCTTGAAGAAGCCAGGGAGAAGGCAGTCAACCGTATGGTGGAGGATGCCGAAAAGATGGGAGCCGATGCCGTGGTAAATGTCAGGTTCATGACTTCCATGGTAATGGCAGGGGCAGCCGAGATACTTGCATACGGGACAGCTGTTAAGATAAGGGACAGAGAATAAAAGACAGGGCATGAGGAGGGGTAATTTTTCCTTAGATTCAGAGCCTTAATATCTGTTTTAGCAAGCACCACAGCTGTTTCTCTTTCTCTTTCTCTTTTACTTTCTACTCATCTTTTTAATTTTCAACCCAGCGACTGTTTTTTTAGTCAAAAAACCGTCGGTCCTGGGGGTGCCCCGAAAGAACATCAAATACCATCGCATCAGAAAAATTCCAAAAATCAGGAAGAAAAGCCGGGTTGTTGTAGATTCGTTTTTTACAGGGCCCTGCCGTGGCAAGCATGGACCCTGCATTTTTTGTGGGAATAAGATACCGGTTTGTTTAAGTTACTTTTATAGAGCTCAAGCGACGTGGATATAGCTGTCCACAAGTTTCTTGATTTCTTCGTTCTTACCGTAGAGTCTCTCACTTAGCTGGTAGTCGTCAAGACTTTCAAGGTATTTTACGGTGTCATTGATCATACCTTCAGTGAAGACATCGTACTGGGTGAAGATGTCCTGGTATTTCTTCAGGGCCTGGGCGGACTCGTAGCAAGAAGCGGGGAGGTGTTCAAGCTGAGCAAGTCTGTCTTTGTGTTCGTCCTTGAAGATGTTCACGCTGATATAGAGCTTGTCGGCAATTTCAAGAGCGTTGTCCATTTCAAACCCATGGCGAATACCTACAGCAAAGGCTGCAAGGAGGAGGTAAAGGTCAGCTGAGGGGTCTGCAGCACGGAATTCGAAGGTAGACTTGTAGCTGTGGCTCCTGAACTCTTCGCTGTAGTTCGGGTTGACCTGGGCTATCATCTTGCTGCAGTCATCGGAGAACCAGCCAAGAGGCACACGGATAAGGGCAGAGCGGTTCCTGTCTCCCCAGCAGATATTGGTTGGTGCTTCCTGGTGAGGGACAAGGCGCAGGTAGGATGTGGGGATCCTGTTTCCAAAGGCAGTGATTCCTGCTGCAATGTCAAGAAGTCCGGCCATTGCACGCTTTGCAGTGTCACTGACATCGCCATTCTCGACCATGACACTCTTTCCGTCCTTCAGGAGCTTCATGTGGACGTGAAGTCCGCTTCCGGCTTTTCCGACAGTGATCTTCGGGGCAAAGCTGACAGTTACACCGTACTGGTCAGCAAGCATCCTGAGCATCCACTTTGCAATAAGAAGGCGGTCAGCGCTGTTTTCAAGTGTGTCAGTCTCGAATTCGATTTCGTTCTGCTCATAGTAGTACTTGTCATCGGTGAAGTTTCCGACTTCAGAATGGCCGTACTTGATTTTTCCGCCAGCTTCGGAGATGTACATCATTGCTTCCTTCCTGAGCTGGTCGAATTTGGTAAATGGATTGGACTCGTGGTATCCTCTCTGGTCAACAGCCGGGAAACCCATGTTGACTTCAGCTTTGTTGGCGATGATGTAGTATTCCAGTTCGCCCATTGCCTGAAGTTCGTAGCCTGTCTTCTCGGTCAGGGTCTGGGCAGCCTTCTTCATGACGGTTTCCGAAGAGCTTTTGAGGGGAGTTCCGTCCTTGTCGAAGTAAGAACAGAGGATGTCCACTGTGGGGATTTCCTCAAAAGGATTCACGAAAGCAGTCCTGTATTTCGGAAGGACATAGAGGTCACTTGTGTCTGCCTCAATGTATGAAAAAAGACTTGACCCGTCTACCCTCTCACCGGCAGAAAGCAAGTTGTCAAGGTGCTCTTCATCTCTTATCACGAAGGTAAGGGCTTTAAGTCTCCCATCGCCGCCAACATAGCGGAAATTCAGCATCTTAATGCCGTTTTCTTTGATGAACCTTATAATGTCATCCTTGGTGAACTCGCTTGCTGGCTTATTTAGGTACTGTACCAGTTTGTTAGGATTCAGTTCTACATTTGATGTTTTCATAAAGTATCCCTTCTTTGTTGATTGATGAAACATTCGAGTATTCAAAGCCTCATTTCAATACCGAATATTTATCAGGCTTAATGGTTGCCGTATCAAGCATGATTATGTAAATTTTTGCCTGAATAGGAAAGTGATAACTTACTGCTGTCTATATAAGGTTTTTCATTTTTTTATTTTTTAAAGAAAATACTGCGTGTTAAAAATCATTATGAGCTTCTGCCTTCTAACCTTTTTTTTCTGACCGAACGAACAGGTAAAAATAGGGGAGTTTCTTGCCAAATATATTTAATTAATATAATAAATATATTGAATAAACATAGCTACAACAAATACTGTTTTTAGCTTGGGGGGAACAGCTAAAAATTTCTTTATATTTCATTTTTCATAAGAGAAAAGATTCCAAAAAAGAGATGGAGGAAAAGTATGGAAATATATAATATCCCGGAGATTGCCAGGAATGTTTTCGGGGTCGGGTCAAAAGATTGGAACCGCAGGATCTTCGATTCTTTAATTCCACTGCCAGAGGGTACCAGCTACAATTCTTATCTCGTGAAAGGCGAGAAAAAAACAGCCCTTATAGATACCGTGAATCCGGGTTTTGAAGAGGAATTGGAAGCAAAAATCAACATGGTCTCGGACCTGGAAAAACTTGATTACCTGATAATGAACCATGCCGAACCTGATCATGCCAATGCGATTCGATTTATCCTTGAAAAAGCTCCTGATGCCCTGTTTGTCACGACCGAGAAAGGAGTAAAGATGGCCAGGCTCTACCACGAGCTGCCTGAAGCCAGGATCAAAATAATTGCTGAAGGAGACAGCCTTGACCTTGGAGGAAAGACCCTTCGTTTCATAGAAGCCCCCTGGCTCCACTGGCCCGAAACCATGTTCACATACCTGCCTGAAGCCAGAGTCCTTTTCTCATGCGACTTTTTCGGAGCTCATACCGCCCAGGGAGTTTATGATGAAGATATCGAGGAGCTAGTTTCTCTTGCAAAACGCTACTACGGGGAAATCATGATGCCCTTTGGGAAAATGGGAGCTAAAGCCCTTGAAAAAATAAAGGACCTTGAGATCGAAACAATTGCCCCCAGCCACGGGCCTGTTTACAAAAACCCAACCCGGATCATGGACCCGTATAAGAAATGGACTGGAGGAAAAACCGAGAATAAAGCCCTTATTGTTTATGTGAGTATGTGGGGTTCCACCCGGGAAATGATCAGGACAATTGCAGAAACCCTGCTCAAAGAAGGAGTGGATGTCAGGATGTATGACCTTGCAGCCTCGGACATAGGAGATGTTGCCAGGGAACTGGTTGATTCCCGGGCTGTTGTCCTTGGAGCGCCGACAGTCCTCGGAGGTATGCACCCGCTTGCCCTTTACGGCACTTACCTTGTAAAAGCCCTCAACCCGCCGGCAAAGTACGGGGTTGTGCTCGGGTCCTTTGGCTGGGGAGGAGGCGCACTGAAGCAGGCAGGCGAAATCCTGGCGCCTTCTAAAATGGAGATTGTAGGAACCCTTCAGGTGCAGGGCAGAGCCAGCAAAGAAGACTTAAAAAAAGTTGAGGAGATAGGTAGAGAACTGGCTCGAAAAATGAATACATGACTGCAGAAATTAATACATTAAGTTTTCTGGCTGAAGAACCCTATTTTACTAAGTTTTTCAGGGTTCTTCCGGTTAGTCCGGCTGAGAAGCCTTTCTTAATCTTTTCGATAGCATGTTTAAATATCCATAAAGGGAAACGCCCAGAACTGCTCCCCATAAAGGCATGAGGCTTTCTGCTCCTGCCCATCCTTTTAGAGCTGTCAAAAAACCCGCACTCAGCAGAGCTGCCAGTTGAGCTGCCTGCACCCGAAGCGGATCAAGAGGAATTCCTGTCCTGTCTCCTGTTGATTTTATTTTCCGGGAGCTAAGGACTGAGGGAACAAAAAGGAGAGCAGCTATTAGCGTGAATAAGCCGGATTGCATGCCCGGAAAAGTGCCTTCCTGTCCCGCAGCCTGTAAGAAAACGAATATGGAAACTATTAAAGCTGCCATTCCAAAAATACGGTTTTGACGAAGAGGTGCAGGGAGGAAAGCGTCCAGAAAAAAGGCCATTGCAGTAAATAAGCCAAAAATCCAGTTTTCTTGAAAGGAAAGCCAGCTAGAAAGCAGAAGTACTGCAAAAGAATCGGAAATTTTTGAAGGCACCCCGGTACTTCTGTTAACTATGCGAAGGAGCAAAAGTTCCAGGAAGAGAGCAAGCAGAAGAGGAGAAGGGAAAAGCAGAAACCCAATGCAACCCAGAAAAGCTGCAAAAAAAGCAGAAAGCTCATTGTCCGGGTCCAGTTCCCTTGCAAAGGCCCAGGCAAAAAATACCGAGGCTCCTGCCTTTAAGCCTGAGTAAAAAGCCACAGAAAGATCTCTTCCCAGGAAAAGTTGAAAGCCTGAGATTCCCGAGAGGAACAGCAGGGTAATTATCACAATTGCCCTGTTTGTGGGATAATTAAGGTCTATTGAGCGGGTAAGTGAACCTGGACTTTTAACAGTCATTCCTACCTCTGTGAACTGAAAATGCTTAACTTTTGTTTATTTCATCCGAATTTAGAAACAGAATTTCATCTGGTATAGAAACAGAATTTCATCTGGTATATAATGTTTGAAGTTAAATATAATTCAGGAAAATCTTATGGAAAGGAAAGCAGAACTAAAAAAAGACCTGAGTTTACTCGAAATTACTCTGGTCGGAATTGGAAATATTCTTGGAGCCGGGATCTATGTGCTTATGGGAAAAGCTGCAGGGCTTGCAGGCAACATGGTCTGGGCTTCCTTTCTGTTTGCAGGACTTACTGCTGCACTTTCCGCTCTCAGCTATATGGAACTTTCTTCCATGTATCCTCGGGCAGGGGCAGAGTATGAGTTTGCAAGGAGAGCCTTTGGAGAGCGTACAGGCTTATTTGTAGGGCTGCTGGTAATTTATTATGTAGCGATTACCGCTTCTGCGGTTGCTCTTGGCTTCGGGAGGTATTTCAGTAACATTTTCGGGGGCGGAGCTCTGATAGGGGCAATAAGTTTGTACATTGTCCTGGGCTTTGTCATGGTTTACGGGATCAAGGAGTCCGCCCGGCTGGCTATTCTCATGACCTTTATAGAACTTTCAGGCCTCTTGATTATCATTTACGTGGGGATTCCCTATCTTGGTACTGTAAATTATTTTGAGGCTCCGAACCTCTCAGGAGTCTTTGAGGCTTCTGCCCTGATTATTTTTGCATTTCTGGGGTTTGAGGATATTGTAAGGTTATCCCAGGAAACAAAAGACGCAGAGAAAACAACTCCAAAAGCTTTGCTTATTGCCATCATCTTCACTGTTTTCCTCTATATCTGTGTGGCAGTGGCTTCTGTAAGTGTACTTGATTTTCGGGTTCTCGGAACTTCAGATATCCCGCTTGCCGAAGTTGCAGCTGTCGCTTTTGGGGAAAAGGCTTTTGTCCTTCTTTCCTGGATCGCACTTTTTTCCACAACGAACACCGTACTTGTGGTTATGCTTGGAGGGTCGAGGATTGTCTACGGCATGGCAGATTCGGGTTCGCTTCCGAAAATCCTCGCACGGGTACACCGTAAACTCAAGACCCCGTGGACTGCAATATTCGGAATTGCGTGTTTTTCAAGTCTGTTTGTCTTCCTCGGAGACATAGCAACGGTAGCGAATATTGCGAATTTTATGATTTTTATTGTCTTTTTTATAGTCAACATCTCCCTCATAAAACTCCGATATACCGACCCGGAAAGAAGGCGCCCTTTCAGAATCCCTGTCAGTATAGGCCGTTTCCCTCTGTTTCCGGCTCTTGGGGCTCTGTCTGCGGTTTTTCTTTTTTCCCAGATCAGTAAAGAAGTTATGCTTTACGGGTTTTTCCTTGCAGGAATAAGCGTGCTGATGGTGCTGCTCAAAACAAAAAAAAGGGTGGCTGAGCTTTAAGCGGTCTGATTTATCTAATTGCAGTTTTCTCATTGCAGTTTTTCATTGCAGTTTTTCATTGCAGTTTTTCATTGCAGTTTTTCATTGCAGTTTTTCATTGCAGTTTTCCCATTGTCGTTTTTTATCGCAGTTTTCTCAATGCATTTTCTCAGTATAGTTTTTTACGCAAGTTCACACGAAAATAAATATTATTGTACAGTAGGATGTGATGAAGGCATTTTAGCCAGAAAAGAAAATGCCATAAAAAGAACTATTAAATCAATTAGAAGCTTAAATTGGTCTTAATTTCAAATTATTCATTCAAAACTGGGTTTTTTACTCCATTTCTTCTTTTAAGTTCTTATTTCATGTTTAAATGGCAAGCACATATTTTCGAAACAGACGGGCTTTTGTGGAACACCCCGCAAAGACAAGTGGGTTTCTAATGCTTTTAATTGGCTAAAAAAGAATATAGAGAGTTTTAATTGGCTTAAAGAGCTTAATGAAGCATTTTTTAAAAATTGGACGATTTATAGTGAATAATTTTTGATTTTAGCTCTTTTTGAGTCTGGATATTCAACAAGAATTAGTTTTATATACATAAAATCCTATTTGGTTCGTTTTATTTCAGGGATTATCTATATTATTAATTATAAATCTCAAAGCTGAAATAAATTCGAAATATACTAAAAATTTATAAACAGAACTACCTAAATATAACTCAACAGAACTGTTACTCAGTTCATAATAAAGTTTCAACTCTGCTTACACAAAATTTAAGGTTAAAAAAGGGAGTAGATATGAGAAAAGAGCCTTATGAGTTCCCGCTGGAAGATTTCGCTCCAAGAGAAGACTTTAACAAAATCAAGAAATTCTCCCGGGATAAAGAAACACCATTTCTGATCATTGATCTTCAGAGAATAGAAAGAAGTTATGACGAACTTGTGGAGCACATGCCTTTTGCAAAAATTCACTATGCTGTAAAGGCCAATCCTATGGATAAGGTAGTGCTCGCTCTGAAGAACAAAGGTTCCAATTTTGATGTGGCGACGGTTTACGAACTTGATCAGTTGCTCAGGCTTGGGGTAGAGCCAGAGAGAATAAGCTACGGAAACACGATCAAAAAAGAAAAGGACATAGGTTATGCCTATGAGAAAGGAGTAAGGCTCTTTGTTACAGATTCAGAAAGTGATTTGAAAAAGTTAGCCAGAAAAGCTCCCGGCTCAAGGGTTTTTTTCAGGATCCTTACCGAAAGTGACGGCGCAGACTGGCCCCTTTCCAGAAAATTCGGCTCCCATCCTGACCTTATATACAAACTGATTCTGAAAGCTGAAAAACTCGGGCTTGAACCTTACGGGCTTTCCTTCCATGTAGGTTCCCAGCAAAGAGATATCGGGCAGTGGGACAATGCAATCTCCAAGTGCAAATATCTTTTTGAAGCAGTGGCCGAAAAAGGAATTCAGCTGAAAATGATCAACCTCGGAGGAGGTTTCCCCGCAAAATATCAGTCTCAGGCCAATGACCTTGAGACCTATGCCAGGGAAATCCGCCGCTTTTTACACGACGACTTCGGAGAAGAACTTCCCGAAATCCTCATAGAACCGGGAAGATCTCTGGTTGCCGATGCCGGCATAATCGTAAGTGAAGTCGTTATGATCTCCAAGAAGGCAAGGTTCAACCAGTACAAGTGGGTTTATCTTGATATAGGAAAGTTCGGCGGCCTTATTGAGACCCTTGACGAATGTATCAAATACCCCATTTTCTGTGACAAGAAAGGCTGTGCGGAAGAGGTTATCCTCGCAGGCCCAACCTGCGACAGCATGGACATCCTCTATGAGCACCATAAGTACTCCTTCCCCCATACTATGAGAGAAGGCAACCGCGTCTATATCTTCACAACCGGAGCCTACACACAGAGTTACTGTTCTGTGAATTTTAACGGCTTCCCACCCCTTAACGCCTACCTTATATGAAGGGCGGCTGCCCTTACTTTTTTATAAGCAGCCTGATATGCTCCTGATTGAACAAATGAAAATTGTAAGTCAGGAGTCCTCAATCTTGTGGGGCTGGATCGATAGCCGGTACCGTAAACGGGAAAAATAGGACCTTCTTTTAAAATATATTTTGATTTGCCCTTGAAAAACATCCTTAAAAAAGTCCCGGCATCTTCTAAAAAATCCTTTTATCCATAAGGTTGCAAAAGGTTTATTTAGTCGATTATAATATATTACTGGTCGTTATAAAAGATCGTAGATTGAGAGTAATAGGGTTTCCTCTCAATCCAGGGTTGGATCGCAGGTAGGGACCTCGAGGATAGGGACTCGAACCCTACCGGCTCTAAACTAAGAATTAATTTTAATTAAACTAAGAATTAATTTTCTAAGAATTTTATTTTAGCAAAATTTTCAAACGAAAAATACTTCCAAATTAACTTTCAGAATGACTTACTCTTTTTTATGACGTACTTATTTTTAATAAACCTTATGACCGTTCCTAAATTCCTAAATTTCTAAATTTATTATATCTTGAGCCCGGCTGATGCAGGCGAGAACATATCTGAAGAATTTTTTTCAACCTTTTTAAAATCACGATCAGGATGTCTACTATAATCATTTTTATCTGTAGAATTGAAAAATCAGATGGCTATTCACCAGGTCTGAGAATGACAGAGTAAATTTTTACACTGGATTATTTTAGTTATTGTTAGAGTAGAGGGTGAATCAATTCGATAGAATAGGGCGCCAGTAAGATAGAATATGGTATTCAGCTAAATAAGGTAAATCACAGCTAAAAAAGCAGTTTTTTCAGGAAAAATATCATTTCACTTAAACGATATCATTTCACTTGAACGATATCACTTCACTTGAACAGGAGATTCTTACCTTTATTTTATGGTATTGAAAATTTGTTTACCGTGGTAATTTTCAATTGCCTCAAAAAAAAAGACCATTGTCGATTTTTTGGATCGGTTATGATATATATGTCCACATGATTATAAAATAGATGTAGATTGAGGGTTAAAGGGTTTCCTCTCAATCTAGGGTTGGATCGCAGGTAGGGACCCCGAGAATAGGGACTCGGCCCCCTACCAACTACTTCTGAACTAATAATCGTCTTTTAATTGTCTTTTAACTGTAGCTGATTTTAACTGATAACTATTCCAGGCAATATAATTACTTTTTAATTATTTTTTATAGAATTTCTCTCTTTTTCATAATGTTGTTAGAATAAATAAGCCTTATGATCGTTCCTATTTTTATTTAATTAGTGAGAGGAAACTTGATAGGACGAAAGTGTACCTAACAGCAAAAATATCGTATTAACCTGTTCATTAGTATATTGAGAATTAATGATTATACAAGTACCAAAATTTGCAAAGTAGGGTATAAAAAAGACCTGTTAGTTCTTTAATAGTACATTATCTGATGGCTTTTTTCCCCTTTAGAATAGCTTCTTAAAAATATGGATAAAAAATGCTTATGATTGGCTCGACAGTGCATTCCTGCCTGAGATCGAAAATATCCTGTTCATGGACTGCTCGAGCCGAATCATTTACCATTATTTTGTTAGTATGTAATGAATGCAGAAAGTATGTAATGTAAGTGCATATACCCGGATATTAAACCCGGATATTAAACCCGGATATTAAACAGGGCAGGAAATAATGCCCTGCAAAATTATACCACTACACCCATTCCATAAACCCTTTTTCCGATTATTCATCGTCAAGCGTCAGCAAGAAGGCAACGATTGCTTTCTCTTCTTCATCAGTAAGCCCGAGGTCGCCCACATCGGTATTAACGTTCGCAGCAACTTCAGGAGCAGGCCATCCCTCTGACTCTACATCCCTCGTATTATAGAAGTGCACAAGGTTTTCGAGATTGGGGAAGTACCCATTATGTGTATAAGGAGCTGTCTTTCCTATGTTTCGGAGAGTGGGGACCTTCATTTTTCCCACTTCATTTTCCGGATCAACGATCTCATTCCGACCGCTGCCTCCCAGCCCAAGGTCTATGTATGCACTCCTCAGAGGGTTGAACGCTTTTGGCAAGCTATAAAATGGGTTATCCGGATTTCTGGGCACACCCATATTCTCATAAGTGAAGTCTGTAAACACCTGTTCATCTCCAGTACTTGAATGGCATTCTGAACAGAGGGCCTTTCCATTAAATAATTCGAGTCCCAGTTTCTCTTTATCTGAAAGTTCCTCTCCTGTAAAGCTCTGATCATACCTGGAGCTGAACTTATTTACTTCTGTGGAGCCTTCATAAGCTGCAATCGCATCAGCTGTATAATCATAAGCTGTCTCTACATCATCCAGGGCACCTTCTCCATAAACTTTTTCAAAGGTACCCGCATAGTCCGAAATCCGGATATCCTGGACCACGGTTAATTTATTCGGGTTATGCATTTCCAGAGGGTTCAGGAATGGACCTTTCGCCTGCTCCGTCAGGTTGTCTGCCCTGCCGTCCCAGAACTGCCCTCCAGAATAGGTTATCTGGCCGTCAACCTCCTTGGCACCGAAATCCGGACTATACGATGCGTATGCAACAGTTGGAGAATTTCGGTTCCCGAACATCTCTGGCAAGACACCCTGGGAAACCGGAAGGCTTTGATCAGGTTCGGCAAAACCGGATTCCGGATCATGGCAACTTGCACAGGACTGGCCATTGGGTGTTGATAGGCTTTCATCAAAATAGAGAAGCTTTCCGAGTTCTTCTTTCGGGCTCAGCTGAACTTCTTCTGCGGAGGCAGTTGAAGCTAATGCTGTTAAAAAGAAGATTAAAATTAGTGTTGTTATCCCAATCCTTATTATCTTAACCAGTAAAAATCCCCCTTGTTTTTGTTTATTAGAAATTTCCCGAAGAAGAGGCCATAAAAGAGGATTTTCTATCTATGATTATGTCATGAGTTCCATGGAGTTATTCCCCGGAACAGAGCATAGCACTTCCTTCTACTCGCCGGCTCCAGAACCCTTACTGACTTTATAATGCGCCTAAAATCAAATAAAATGCCAATAAATCCTCAAGCTCCTTAATTCCCCAGGATAGATCTCATACGGGCATTAAACCATAAGAAATCTATAATAAATAGTATATTTCCTGTATTTAATAGTATCGAAAATTCTAACATAAGTAGAGTCAGGAAACTTCAGCTTAAAAATAGAATATTTTTAAAGTTGGAAATAATAATCCGTTTTTTATATTTGTGTTGAAATTTTTAATGGCATTAAAAGTTCAATTGCAACAAAAAAATGTATCCAATTTAAAAATTTGAATTAAAAAAGGTTTTTTGGATCGGTTATGATATATATTACCGGATCGTTATAAAATATAGGAGATTGAGAGTAATAGGGTTTCCTCTCAATCCAGGGTTGGATCGCAGGTAGGGATCTCGAGAATAGGGACTCGACCCCTACCATCTACTTCTAAACTAAGATTAATTTTACGATGGCCAATTTTCAGTTAAGTCTTTTGTTTTTAGCCAAATTACTTAAATTCACTACTTCTAAAGTAATTTTCATAAAGACTTACTCTTTTTTATAATGTCCTTATTTTTAATAAACCTTATGACCGTTCCTAAATTTCTGAGATTCTTTCACCAGTAAGCCGGCAGGCTGTGAACATTCCATCCCGTCAGTCACGTTCCATTGAGTTTCTATCCTGATAAAAAGCTTGAAAAAAAGAATGCACAGAAAGGAATTAAAGAACGGCAAAATAAAGCTGGAGAGGTGATGAATTTGGTTTTGCCGTTCTACATTAACTACGACTTTTCACAACTATTTTAATGTTTCCTTTGGTCATGTAGCCGTCAGGAAGAATAAAAGCAAAAGAAAAAATATCGATTTTCTATTTTAACGACCCAATTCCTCTATAAGAACAAACAGGAAATTCGAAGGAGTACAGAACAAAATAAATTTGATTGTTTTACAAATCCCAGGGATTTTACACTATTCACAGTCCCTTTCCTAAAATCACAGCACTTAAATAGATACTTAAATCACAATAATTTACGGTCCCGAATTAATCGGGTGATATTATTCAGAACATCCGAAGCTGGAGTCTTTTGTTTTTCGGTTCTTCTCATTGCAGGGCTTAAGTCCCGTCTTCAACGCAAGAAGAGAATAACATGTAAATCCATACCGTCACAAAAAAACACTGAATTCAGAAATGTCTTCCCTGTGTTCGAAGAATGCTTCCCTTAACGCCGGGAAACGCATTTAAATTCACAAAAAAATATAAAGTGCCTCCGCCAGCTTGTCTGGCGGCCATTCCCAAAAGGAAAAAGAAGAATAAATGAAAGAGAGATAAAGACCGAAATTTCGTCCTCTTTTGTCTGTTTGGTTCTAATTTATACTCACAAGTATCTACAGCAGCTGTAACTTTCAGACCTTTGTATTCTTTTTTCTCATTTTTCTTCTTCTTTTCTGTCTTTTTTACGGGAAACACCGCTCTCCTGCGTCGAGAGGGACAAAAACGACACGATATAGCAAATGACGTGGTACGGGGCAGAATACCTGTAATTTTAGTAAAGGGGGACGACCCGATGATTTCATGTTAAAAAATGATTTTCTTTAGCACCTGTCTTTAAGGCACGCGATAAAAGAAAATGGTCTAAAAAAGAGCATTGGTCTAAAAAAGAGTGTTTGCAGGCGGATTTGGCTTCTTGATCCGCCTGCTTATTGGTGAAATACTTTACTTTTACTGAAGTATTTTACCTTCACGTATACCTGATTTTACCTTCACGTATACCTGATTTTACCTTCACGTATACCTGATTTTACCTTTTGACTTTATACCTTAACATGCTCTCTTGCCCACGCTGCACCGGCTTCGAGCATCTGCTGGTTGAACTCTATAACTTTGGGTTTGCCTGCGAAGTTTTCGACAAGGGCTTCTTTGAAGGCTTCTTCTTCAAGGCCGGTTGCGTTCAGGCCCAGAAGGACTCCGAGCATAAAGGAGTTTGCGGCCCTCTCATCGCCTGCTTCTTTGGCTTTTTCGGTTGCCGGGACTGCAATTGCTTTTACGCCTGCAGGGGTCTCGGCTTCGCCGATGGTCGAGTCGTAGAGGATAAAGCCTCCTTCTCTTACTGCCCCTTCGAATCTCTCAAGGGAGGGGCGGTTCATGGCTATAAGGATGTCAGGGGTGTAGACCGTAGGTGAACCTATGGCCTGGCCTGAAATCACGACCGAACAGTTTGAGGTTCCTCCACGCTGTTCAGGACCGTAGGAAGGGAACCAGGAAGCATTGAGGTTTGCTTTGACCCCTGCCTGTGCAAGGATAATCCCCATGCTCAGGACTCCCTGCCCGCCGAAGCCTGCAATCTTGGTCTGGATCGGGGCAAAATCGATCCTGGAAGGCTTTTCTCCGGCTTCCGCTTCAATCCCGTAAAGCTTCTCAAGGGCCTCGGTTGTGAAATCGCTGATCCCGCGGTGAAGGGGTTCGGCAGATTCGGTATTGTCCCTGAAGTTCCTGAGCGGGAATTCCTTTTCCATTTCCTCGTTAATGAACTGGATAGCCTGCTCTGCATCCATCCTCAGGTTGGTAGGGCAGGCTGCAAGGACTTCCACAAAAGCATAGCCTTTGCCGTCGCGCTGGATTTCAAGCGCCTTTCGAACGGCTTTTCGGGCTTTCCGGATATGAGAGATATCGGAGACCGAGACCCTTTCGATAAAGACCGGAGCCTTCAGGTTGTCCAGGAGCTCGCACATATGGATAGGGTAGCCTGCAAAGCGGGGATCACGGCCTTCAGGGGTTGTGGTTGTCTTTTCCCCAATAAGGGTCGTAGGAGCCATCTGTCCGCCTGTCATGCCGTATACTGTATTGTTTACGAAAAAGACCGCAAGCCTTTCTCCCCTGTTTGCAGCCTGCAGAGTCTCGTTCAGGCCGATTGAAGCAAGATCCCCGTCGCCCTGGTAAGAGATAACCACAGCGTTTTCTTCAGCCCTCGAGACGCCTGTCCCAACAGCAGGGGCACGGCCGTGGGCGACCTGGATATTGCCTGTGTCAAAGTAATAGTAAGCAAAGACTGCACAGCCCACAGGGCTGATCATAACTGTCCTGTCCTGGATTCCGAGGTCGTCAATTGCCTCGGCGATGAGTTTGTGCAAAACCCCGTGCCCGCATCCAGGGCAATAGTGAGTGGCTGTTGGAGCTGCCCCTCCCTTGCGGGGGAATTCCGAGTACAGGGCTTTTGGCTTTCTGATAACCCTTTCTCCGTTGATGATTTCTGCTGCCATTTTCATGCCTCCCCTGCTACCTTTCTGATTTTGTCCATAATCTGGTCAAGGGTGATCAGGTTTCCTCCCATGCGGTTTACCAGTTCCACGGGCTGCGAGCAGCTAATTGCAAGCCTGATATCGTCTATCATCTGCCCGTTGCTCATCTCCACTGAGATGAAGGAAGCTCCCTTATCTGCAAGGGCTTTCAACTGCGCCTCCGGGAACGGGAACAGAGTCTTTGGCCTGAAAAGCCCCACTTTTATGCCTTCCTTTCTGGCAAGGTCTACGGCTGACCTGCAGATCCTGCTGCTTATGCCGTAAGAGACAAGCACGATTGAGGCGTCTTCGGTCATGTATTCTTCGTAGTCAACCTCGTTCTGCTTTATCAGCTCGTACTTTGCCTGCAGCTTCTCATTGAACTGCCCGAGTTCATTGAAGTCCAGAAAGATTGAGGTTATCAGGTTAGGTCTGGTTTCGGCCGTACCGTTGACTGCCCAGCTTGTATCGATTTTTGGTGTAAGGGCTTTCTTCGGGAACTCGAGAGACTCGATCATCTGCCCGAGTACTCCGTCAGCAAGCACGACTGCAGGGTTCCTGTACTTGAAAGCCAGCTCAAAGGCTTTCATAGTAAAGTCGCACATCTCCTGCACGGAGTTGGGGGCAAGTACGATATTTTTATAGTTCCCGTGCCCTCCGCCTTTTACGACCTGGTTGTAGTCTGCCTGCTCGGGTCCGATGTTCCCGAGTCCAGGGCCTGCCCTCATGATATCTATAAGCACACAGGGAAGCTCTGCGCCTGCAAGGTAAGAGATCCCTTCCTGCATCAGGCTGATTCCGGGCCCTGAAGAGGATGTCATTACCCTGTGCCCGGCTGATGCCCCTCCGTAGACCATGTTAATTGCAGCCTCCTCGGACTCAGCCTGCACGAATTTCCTTCCTATCATGGGGAAGTATTTGGACGCATCGTGCAGAATTTCACTTGCCGGAGTAATGGGGTATCCGAAGAAACAGTCGCATCCGGCATAAAGTGCGCCAACGACTATTGCGGAGTTGCCTTTTACGAGTTGTGTTGCCATCTTTTTCCCTCCTTATTCTGCCTTATCGGCATCCTCCTTTTTCAGGGGAATATGGATTTCCAGTGCAAGGGGTTCAGGGCAGGTATAGTAGCAGCTCGCACAGCCTGAACAGCCTTCTCCTTTATACTCTACGTAGTGGTAACCCCGGGCGTTCAGGTTCTCACTCATGAAAAGCACGTTCTTGGGGCAGGCAAGAAGGCAGCGCCCACAGGCCTTGCACTCCAGAATGTTGATAACAGGGTACGGTTCTTTTTCATCATTTTTTGCCATATAGAATCCTCACGCTATTCTTCCAGTCCCTGTTTTTCTCCAGCCGGTATTATGGCAGACAGGAGAGCCTATCATTTTTAAGGGGCTTTCTGAATTCTGATGTTTTTGAATTCTCTTCTATTCTTAAATTATAATCCTCTTGAATTACAGCATCTATTCAAGAGTAAATCCGAGCTATCTCTTCCTTGAGCAAACTTTTCAGGAAAAGTTTAAAGTACTTATTTCTTTTCTTTCTTTTCCTTCTTCTGATTTGATCAGGACTCCCTCCTTGCAAGGAGGAAAAAGAAAAACTGTAGCTTTGTTATTCGATCCTCTTTAACAAAGCCCACAGCTATAACTACAAATTAGCCCTTTCGAACGAAGCTCATTGGGTTTGATCCTTATCACGGATTTCGACCCTGCGGATTTTTCCGCTGATGGTCTTCGGGAGTTCGGGAACGAATTCCACAATCCTGGGATATTTATAAGGAGCCGTGACATTTTTTACATGCTCCTGCAGCTCTTTCTTAAGGGCGTCGCTCGGCGTGTAGTCTTTTGTAAGCACAATGGTCGCCTTGATGACCTGACCCCTTACAGGGTCCGGAACTCCCGTGATCGCACACTCGAGGACAGCCGGGTGCTGGATAAGGGCGCTTTCCACCTCAAAGGGACCTACCTTGTATCCTGAGGTCTTGATTATATCATCAGCCCTTCCCACAAACCACAGGTATCCGTCTTCATCCATCCAGGCCATATCCCCGGTATGGTAGTAGCCGTCATGCCAGGTCTCCTCTGTCCTTTCAGGGTCCTTTCCATAGTGGACAAAGAGCCCTACCGGCTTTCCTTCCTTTGTGTTGATGACGATTTCCCCTTCCTCACCAACCTCACAGAGCCTGCCGTCCCTGTCCATGAGCTCAATCTTATATCCGGGGGTGGGCTTTCCGATAGACCCGGGCTTGGGTTCCATCCATGGGAAGGTCGCAATCGTGACAACGGTCTCGGTCTGCCCGAAACCTTCCATAAGTTTGATTCCGGTGAATTCAAGGAAGCGGTTGAAGACTTCAGGGTTGAGGGGTTCGCCTGCAACGACTGCATACTGCAGCGTACTGAAGTTATAATGAGAGAGGTCTTCTTTGATAAGGAAGCGGTAGATCGTGGGCGGAGCGCAGAAGGTCGTAACCCCATATTTTGAGGCTTTCTCAAGCATGTTTTTGGCTTCAAACCGGTCATAATCATAGACAAAGACCGCACAGCCGGCTATCCACTGCCCGTAAAGCTTGCCCCAAACGCATTTACCCCAGCCGCTGTCTGCCACGGTGTAATGCAGCCCGTCGTCCTCCACATTCTGCCAGTATTTTGCAGTAAGGATATGGCCGAGGGGGTAAGTGTTGTCATGCTCTACCATTTTCGGGAAACCAGCGGTCCCTGAGGAGAAATAAACAAGGCAGATGTCTTCGTTCTTTGTCGCAGCCTCGCCTGCAGGGCGTTCGAAGATAGGGGAAACTTCCTCAAGTTCCTTTCTGAAATCAATCCAGCCTTCCCGGGCTTCTCCCCCTACCACGGCTTTTTTGAGAGGGATGTCCCCGCATTCGGCATGGGCTTCATCCACCTGTTCCGGGACATCGTCTTCGGAGATGCAGACAATCATCTTCAGCCCGGCTTTTTCGATTCTGTATACTATATCCCGGGTTTTCAGCATGTGGGTTGCAGGCACTGCTATTGCCCCGAGCTTGTGCAGTCCCAGGATGCAGTACCAGAACTCGTAGCGGCTCTTTAAGGTAAGCATTACATAGTCGCCTTTACCTATGCCGTGCTTTACAAAGAAATTTGCAGCTTTGTCACTGTAATACTTCAGGTCTTTGAAAGTAAAGGTTCTCTCATTCCCGTAATCGTCACACCAGATCATGGCAAGCTTCTCAGGAGAAGCTCTTGCATAGGCATCGACCACGTCATAGGCAAAGTTGAAGTTTTCAGGAACCAGGATTTTGAAGTTTTCCTGGAAATCCTCATAGGATTCAAAATCGGTTTTGGAAACAAATTGGCTCAGCAAGGAAGTCATTCTGGACACCCGTTTTAATTGATTTTCTCTACATTTTTATAGTCGTCAGGCTTCAGGAGGCTGCATTTAAGTTTCAAAAAACTTTCAGGATTTTTCCCTTCATATTGAATTTCTGCAGATCTTGTAAAGTATTCAGAGCTGTGCAATATGGTTACATTGTGATACGGTTGCATTGTGAATACGGTTGATTGTAAATACATTTACATTATAACGGCCAGGAACCTGGCGGGTTCTCCTCCCAGAGCTTCCATAGCGTGTTCATAGTTGGAATCGAAATAAATAGAGTCCCCTTCATTAAGAATGATCTCATTATGGTGGATGTAGACCTTCAGGCTTCCCTCAAGCACATAATTGAATTCCTGTCCCGGATGGGAATTGGTTTCAGGTTTTGTTCCCTGAGGTTTGGGTTCGACTGTAACAATGAAGAATTCCGCTTTTTTGTGGATGAACTTTTCAGCAAGGTTCTGGTATTTGTACTGCTTTCTCCTCTCAACACTTACCCCTTTTCCGTCCCTTGTGACAGTAAAAATATTCATGCGAGGCTCTTCTCCTGTCAGAAGAGTGGCCATGTCTACCTGCAGCCTGTGTGCAATTTCAAAAAGTATGCTTGCCGAAATGTCCTCTGTTCCGCTTTCGTATTTCTCGTAGGTCTCAGGTGAGACCTGAAGATACTCTGCCATTTTTTCGACAGAAATTTCCGACAGTTCCCGCAGTTCACGAACGCGGGCTGCAATTTCCTTTATTTTTTCCTGCATAATGAAATCTTCTCCGGCTGGATTTATTTAAGAAACCTAACTTGAATATTTACTTAAAAACCTTTGCGCTCTACCCAGGCTTACCTGAACCTGTAGGAAAAAAAATTCTTCCAGAACCATTGAAAATTATCATTAATATACATTACCATTCATCTTCACAGTTCACTGATTTTGAATTATGTTAGATTGTAAAGCAAAATAGTTTATGACAGAGAAGGGGGAGTAAAAAGAATGGGAGAAAAGAGAATGATGCGGGTGGTTCGCAGCTCATAACACAGTAGTTAAAAACTCAGTGGCCTAACAAACATATAGCTTATACAACCCATAGACTAACAACACATTAACCTGTCCAATTCTCTAATCTATACAACCCCGCAGCCCAATAACATCGTAGTTTATACAACCCGTAGCCTGCACAACCCTGTAACCTATACAACTATATAGACGAAAAAATAGATTTTTCTTTTTACAGATTACATATCACCATTTTTTATCCGGTTTAATTTTTTATTCAGTTAAATTTTTTATTCATTTTAATTTTAATCTCTTTTTTCTAATATTTCTTTAAACCAACAATTTTATATCCTTTCCTTATAAAAACTCGTTAAGTAAATTCCCGGATTTTTATGGGGGCTAAAATGACACAAACACAAACATTCAGACGAACCTGCTTTTTACTGGCAATTTTTATTTTGATTTCAGTTTCAGAGACTGGAGAGGCGTCAGAATTTCGTGTTTGGCCGGGAGAATCCATCCAGGATGCAATAGGCGCAGCATCTCCTGGAGATATCATCCTTGTGGAGTCCGGAGAATTTAATGAAAGTATCCACGTTAACAAGGAAAATTTAACTATTGAGTCAGCCTCCGGAAATCCTGATGATACCTTTATTGAGGGGGATACTCCCGGAAGTTACGTTTTTGAAGTCGTTGCCAATGATGTAAAGATAAACTTTTTTTCGATAACTGATGCCCGATGTGGAGTTTTCCTCAACAACGTTGAAAACTGTGTAATAAACGGCAACAAAATTTCGAATCAGGAAGCAGGAATCTACCTGTTCAACTCCAGAAATAACCTGTTAACCAATAATATGGTATATTCAAACGAGGACTGCGGGCTCAAACTGCTGGCTTCTTCGGACAACATAATCCACGGCAACTACTTCGACAATGCAGAAAATGCCAGGGATAATAAGTTTAATGTCTGGAACAAGAGCAAAGGCAACTACTGGAGTGATTACGAAGGGACGGATGAAAACGGAGACGGGATAGGAGATACTCCATATGCCATCAACCCTGAAGCCGGAAGTATGGACTACAGGCCTTTAATGGAGTATAGTCAGGCGGCCCCGGTACTTCCCAGAGCCCGTTTCACTTCAGATGTGACCGAAGGCTATGCCCCCCTCGCTGTCAGGTTCAAGGACTTTTCCGAAGATGCCACCTCGAGGCTCTGGAGCTTCGGGGACGGGAATTCCTCAAGTTATCCGAATCCGCAGCATACTTATTCCATCGAAGGAACTTATGTTGTCACCCTTACTGTCAGCAACGAGAACGGGAATGACTCGGCATCAGTAACGATATATGTTCGAGATGCTGCCGAACTGGCCGGCCCCATACTCCCTAAAGCCCAATTCATATACAACACCACAAGCGGGCATGTCCCTCTTGTTGTAAAATTTGTTGATATTTCCGAGAATGCAGACTGCATTACCTGGTACTTCGGGGACGGAAAGACCTCCTGTTGCTCAGAACCCGAGCATACCTTTTGTTCTCCCGGGACTTATACAGTCTCCCTTGCAGCTACAAATGAAAACGGGACCTCCTCGGCATCTATAGTCGTAAACGCCCTGCCTGCCGACAGTACAGGAAGTTCGGAGGGTACGGAAAACTCTGTAAACACAGGGAGCAGCTCTGATGCCAACGGTGCTTGCAACGTCGTTAGCGAAACAGATACGTATGCAGCAGGAGAGGCAGGGGACCCTGAACTTATCACAAGCCCGGAAAACACAGATAGCCTGGGAAATTCTATTGCAGAATATGCCAGCGATACTGCGGATAAACTCGCCGATGCTGAGAATATTATTAATGCAGAAGTAACTGAAAACTCCGAATCAGAGTCTAACGGCGGAGGCGAGGGAACAGGAACTGCCAGGATTGTCCACAGGGAAGAACTTGAGGCTATAAAAGATTCCGTTATCTCCACTACCAGCTCGAAGATTCTTACGGAAACTGAACTGGCTCTGGAAAACGAAACACTCAAGGTTCAGAAAAACATCGAAGATTTTGTTGACGATTCCTTACCAGAGTCTGTAGGGGATTCCTTACCCGAAATGGAGAAGAGAATCGCCCCCTGGATTCCCTCATTCCTCGGACTTGCCGGAATAGTTTTCATTGTTTCTTTGATGAAAAGAGGGAGAAGAAGACGAAATTAATATCCCATGAGAAAAGATATCCCATGAGAAAAGATATCCCATGAGAAAAGATATCCCATGAGAAAAGATATCCCATGAGAAAAGATATCCCATGAGAAAAGATATCCCATGAGAAAAGATCCCATGAGAAAAGATCCCATGAGAAAAGATCCCATGAGAAAAGATATCTCCTGAGAAAAGATATTCCCGAGAAAAGGGTAGCACTCTCAGCAGCAGCCCACAATCAGGGCAACATAGTTCTCTTCATGGTTTTTGATTTCTTCGTGCGTGGCATTTTTTAACCATTTTTTCCCGCCGTGAACAGCATGGTCCCCGCAGATGAAGAAAATGGTCCCTTTTTCGGAATTCCGAAAGATAGCTTCAAGGTTTTTATCGATGGCTTTTGCGGCTTTTTTCATCTCCTTCCAGGTCTCTACCCTGTGGGAGTAACGGTCAAGGGTCCTGAGATGCACAGCCAGGATGTCGGGCTTTTCGCTGAGCGATTGTAAAGCATACTCTGTTATCCGGCTGTCATAATCAAGGATGTCTTCGGAGTTAGGAACCCCGTAAAAGTCCTTTATTCTGCCCCTGAAACTCTCGGCTCCTCCGGTCTCGATCACAGCCGCAACTTTCATCCCTGCCCTGTAAGCCCATTCCATGATGCTTCTGAGCTTTGGATTATCAGAGTCTTTTGCGGTCTCGGCATAGATGTCCTCTGTCGCGTAGATGTGATGCTCCTCAGGAAGGTATCCCGTAAAGATTGATGCGATTGCAGGAGACGTGATGTTTGCCGGAGACCTGCACTTAAACAGGAGCCCTTTTTCGGCAAACTCATGCAGGTTTTTCATTACCGGAGATAGGTGCCGGTAAAGAGAATATCCAAGGCTGTCAACTACGACAATTACTGCTCTTTTACAGTCCCTCTCGCTCGCATATTCTTCGACCTCAGGAATCGGCCTTCCCGAAGGCGGAACCATGGGAACTTTCAACAATCTTGAGATGGTAGGCGCAATGTCAATGGTACTGCATTCCAGAACTTTCATGTATCTCCCCTATATGATAGGGCAGGACATTTATATTCATTTTCTGAACTGATTCCTAGTTGCGCCGCCTGAATTGTGATTCGAGATCGCAGGAAATCGAAAATTTCCAGGGAGTTGCGACATAATCGCAACAGCCCGCTGTCCGTTTCACTCGCTTCGCTCGCTCAAGAGGACTAATTTAACAATTATCGGTTGCTCGATGCAGGAGAGTGGGCTTTCCCGAAAAAAAGAGAAAACGCATATGAAATCTCTGAATAACAGGCACAAAAAATGAAAGGAAAAGTACTTTCATGCCAAAGAGAAAAATAAGAAGTGAAGCCTTAACTTCGCTTCTTCGAAATCACATAGCCAGCCAGAATCACTGCAGCAAGCATGCTGATTACCAGCAATACTTTTTTCATGCTTCCTGAATTATTCTCTCCGGCTGCCGAATCGGTAACATCAGATTCTATCTCGTCGGAAGTTTCGGAAACTGCCTTGATATCCTTTTCATCGACAGAACTTCCCAGGGACAGGGATGTACCATCCGGTTCTTCTTCCGGATAAAGGGCCATTATTGAGAACGAAGCGAAACCTGGAGTGGCTGCTTCATAATAGACGTAGTCGTCGTCTTCATCGGTCTGGCTGGTAGAGAGTTCGATCCAGTTTCCGTCTTCAAACTTCCAGAGTTTGATAGAAGACGAATCCACTCCATTTGAATTAATCCAGGTTTTTTCGACTTTGAAGCCGACAACTGCGTTTTCGATGTTCTCCGGGCTTGCAGTTCCTTCGTTTCCGACCCAGATATTCGTGTTTTCGTAAACTTTCCCTGAAGGCAGTTCCGTCACAAGGGTGGATTTTCCTTTAAGCGTCTCGACAATGGTTGTGGTCTTTCCGACGGTCTTTTTCGGATCGAATTCGATGTAAGCTATTGAGGTTACATTTTTTGCGAATATGAATTTAGCATGGTTGCCGTTGCTGACAAACTGCTGGGCGAGTTCTTTTATCTCAACATTGCTGGCAGGTTCGGGAGAGCCGCCGGCTCCTCCACTGGAACCGGATGAAGAACTGGACGAAGGCGGACTCGAAGAGGATGGAGAAGAGGATGGAGAAGACGAAGAAGGGGATGACGAGGTCGTGTAGCTTATCACTTCAAGTATCCCTGTTTTTTCGTTATTCTCCTCGGTAAACTCAACAAACTGGTCCTCTGAATCCACAACTACCTTCAAGTCCATGCTTCCAGAACTGGTCGGGACCCAGTTGAATGTAAAGGAAGTTGCTGAACCGGCTTCAAGTCCGGAAACCGTGGAAAAAGAGATTTCATTTCCGTTCAGGAAGCATTTTACACTGCAATTTCCGGATTGTGCAAGCCCCACATTTGCCAGCGTAACTGTGAATACCACGTTTTCGTTTTCATGGGGATTTTCCGGTTCCCAGGATATATCCTCGATTATCAGATCGGGATCTCCGGATACTCCAATTGAATTTTTGAAAACGTACCAGCCCTGCTGGTCCACATCGCTCGAATCACTCAAAATTCCGGGATACCTCTCATAATCTCCGGTTGCGTCATTCTTCAATGCCGCCCTGACCAGGTATACAACCTCCTCAGAGCCTTTATTAGGCTTGACCTTCAGGTTGAGAGTTTCTTTTTCTCCTGTTTCCCAGCCGTACTTTACCAGGTCGACAAAAAGGTATTCCGATGAATCAATTTTTGTCCCTTCTTTGGCCTCAATCAAACTTCCGCTTGGATAGATTTCTACGCTGTCTCCGCTTCCTTCCATACTCAAGATTTCCTCATTATTCGGAAGCGCGACAATAATATGACCTTCGCTTGATTTATCTCCGTTATTTTGTGTTGTTACGGAGATCGTAGCGTATTCATTATTATAAATTTCTCCCTTCATGTAGACAGCTGCGCCTATGGTTTCGGAAACCAGGAAATCTGCAGGGTCTGCCCCGGAAAGGTCGATATTTACATCTGCAGGTGCGACATCTGAATTTGTTTCAGATGCTGCGGCATTAGATGGCGTCAACAATAAGAAAAACACTAGCAAGAAACATGTTACTGTCCGATTTGTGTCCATAACTCCTTCCCCCCAAATACATAACCAAAAGATCCAGTATTAAGAAGATTCTCAACGTCTCGTTAGTAAATAATATTCAAACAACCATATAATTTAATGGAAATGTAATTTCTGATAAAAATTATGAAACTAAAGTTATCTAACTAAAAAAAATATAAAAAACGATTTTAAAAAAAGAGCTGCTAATTAGAACCACAGCTAATTAGAATAGCTTTTAATTAGGACCATGCTGATTAGAATCTTATTAATTTCAACCAGGTCGGTTTTAATCCTTCTAGCTTAATCCTTCTCATACTTTCCTTTCTTCGTCTCTTCTGTTTACAGCTTTTCCGGTCTCACAGAAGTACAGGTTTTGAAGCCTGTGTTTTTTATAGACGGGGCATGTCGGGCAGTTGCAACTTTTTTTTGAGATCTTTTCAGGAGAACACCCCCGCGCACAGAAAAGAAATGGCCCCGGTGGAAAGGGAAGACTCGGGCATGTGCCGCAGTGTTCCATACAGATGCGGAGGTTTTCAGGAGTGTCAGCTACTCCCTGCCGGATTTCTCCGGTCTCGCTGAGTTGAGAAGCCTCCAGAGGCTTTGATTTAAGCTGCATCTTTTGTTTATGTGATGCGCCCTGTTGTTTGTGTGCCCTGTTTTGAGCAGTTTCCTGAAAACAGAATGCTTTCCTGGATTTTTCATCTGAAACCATAAGATTCCCCATAGAAAAGTTAGATTGATAATAAATAAAATCACTGGCAAAATTTGATCCCAGGACTGGATGTCAAAACTTGAAATAAAAATTCGATGTCAAGATGTTATCGCTGTCAAGACAGTATACCAGAATTCGATATGTTAACCGAAGATCAGGATAAACAGTTTGTTGATAATTTAAAATCCAGGTTTAAAAGAGATTGAAACAGCTAATGAGTGATCAAAAAATAAGCATAATGTGAAGTTTCTATGCTGATTTAGTGTGAAGTTTCCAACAGGTCAAGATATCAAAGAATTTAGATAGTGAAGATTCTAACAGGTCAAGATATCAAAGAATTTATATATCATAGAATAGTAAAGTAAATAGAAAGATTTAGTAGGGGTCAAATTAAAATTCAGGGAAATTTTATAACTGAAAACTCTATCAATAGCGGATTTTCCATCTAAATCATTTGCCATTTGTTAAAATAAGTGGCTGAAATATCAGGTGGTAGTGATTGATTGAGAGCCCTTTATTGTGATCCCTTGGGCTCTCAATCGGATGAAACCCCCTTTAAAGAATACTCCCACATATTCTTTACACAATTGTAAGAGAAGGAAATAAAGATTTGCTGTTTGAATGTTGGTTTTGGTGATTGATTGAGAACCCTTTATTGTGATCCCTTGGGCTCTCAATCGGATGAAACCCCTGTTATGAATACTCCCCAAGTATTCTATTTACAAACATGCACCAAAGTGCTTCTCTTACAACTACAGTCTTTTTAATGCTTAAATTCTATATATAATAAATTCCGCTAAATATTCAATGATTTATTAATTTTGTTTGCTTAGTAATATTTGACCGAAGCATTATTTTATTAACTGCTGGAAATTATAGTTAATCTTTAAAATATCGATTGCTTCTCGTTTTTTAATTGCTTTGAAATTTTCAAGTCAAGCAAAAATAAGAGCCAGCTAAATATCAATTCCAATAATAATATCCTGCTTGAGATTTAAATATCCGGCGACTATCCTGAGAAGTGAAGCTCATAAGCCCAGATTTTCGTAAATTCTGGAGCTACAGGAAAAATTATGCTCAAGCAACTACCGGACAAAATAACTCTCTTTAAAATTAAAAATAAAAATAAGGTGGTTTCTGATTAATCGTTTGATCTTTTCCGGAACCCGACAGGGTTCTTTCAGCTTTCTCTCTCCGCGCACTTGGGGTTGGAACCAGCGGCTATGTTAGAAAAATAACCTGCAAACAGTACCGCAATTGAGAAAGACGATACATTGAAGAAATATCCCCGACTTGAGAGAATACTTTCCTTAACCCTGAAAACCGTTTTTAAATTCCAGGGTAAATAAAAGCATTTCTGCCAGCTTGTCTGGAGGTCCTTCAAAAAAATAAAGAAAAATGGAGAAAGAAAAATGGAGAACAGCGAGAAAAAGGCTTAAAAAAGAGTATTTTTCAGGTATTGTTTTTACTTGTAGCTTTTCGTTTCTCTTTTTTATTCGTCTTCTACTTCTTTTCGGTCTTTTTGGGAAAGACCGCTCTCCTGCGTCTCTTTATTTTACCATTGTTTTTAAGTTCGTCCTCTTGAGCACAGCTCCTGACCTTCACCTGTAAATTAGTCTGCTTGAGCGAAGCGAAACAGACCTCGTTCTCCCGAAGCGAAACTCGGGCTGCAGAGCCGCAACTCTGCCGGAGCAAGAACGACACAATATGGTGAATGACGTTTTATAGGTCAGAGAAATCTTAATTGGTCCTCTTAAGCGAAACGAAAAGTAACGTTACTGTCCTTCAATTAGTCCTCCTGAGCGAAACGAAGTGAAGCGAAAAGGACTGCGGGCTGTTGCGATTACATCGCAACTCCCAGAAAATCTCCGATTTCCTGCGATCCCGAATCGCAATTCGTGGTGGACAACCAAAAATTAAACCTAAGCTGAAAAAACTGAACTAAAAATTAAAAAACTAAAACCAAATATTAAACCTAAAACCAAAAATTAAAAGCCATCGACCCGAAGGTCGATAGTATTGAATTAACCTTCACTTTCCTCACTATTTTTAAGAAGCTGCACAGCCAGTTCCCTTAGCTTGTATTTCTGAATCTTGCCGCTTGCGGTCAGAGGATACTCATTTACTATGAAGATATGCTTCGGAACCTTATAGCGGGCGATTTTGCTTAGAGCATAGTCCCTGATATCGGCTTCTGTTAGATCTGCGCCTTTTTCGAGGATAACAAAGGCTCCTACGATTTCCCCGTACTTTTTGTCAGGTATGCCAACGACCTGGGCGTCTCTGACTCCGGGCATGGCATGCAGGAATTCCTCAATTTCCCGGGGATAGATATTTTCCCCGCCCCGGATGATCATATCCTTTATGCGGCCTGTAATCCTGTAGTAACCGAGGTCGTCACAGGTCCCAAGGTCCCCGCTATGCAGCCAGCCGCCTTCGTCAATCACTTTTTTCGTTTCTTCCGGCATATTGTAGTAACCCTTCATGATATTGTATCCACGGCAGCAGATCTCCCCAACAGTATTCGGGGGTATCGGCTCATTTGTGGACGGGTCAACTACTCTGACTTCAACACCAGGGAAGCACTTGCCTACTGTCTCGACCCTGAGTTCTACGGGGTCATCGACCGTTGTCTGCGTCATGCCAGGAGAGGCTTCCGTAAGCCCGTAGACGCTGGTGATCTGATAGCAGTGCATATCTTTTACGACCTTTTTCATGGCTTCCACGGGGCAGGTAGAACCGGCCATGATCCCTGTCCTGAGGGAAGAGAGGTCGAACATATCAAACATGGGATGGGTGTACTCGGCAATGAACATCGTAGGAACGCCGTAAAGTGCCGTACACTTCTCTTTCTGGACTGCGGCAAGCACAAGGAGCGGATCGAAAACCTCAAGCATAACAAGCGTTGCCCTGTGGGTCAGGACAGCCATAACTCCGAGTACGATTCCAAAGCAGTGGAAAAGAGGCACAGGCAGGCAGAGCCGGTCTTCATGGGTGAACTTCTGGCGGTCGCCGATGGAGAGCCCGTTGTTCAGGATATTTTTACTGGTCAGCATGACCCCTTTCGGGAAACCTGTAGTCCCTGAGGTATACTGCATGTTGATTACATCGTCCCCGCTAACGCTTGCCAGAATTTCTTTAAGCTCGTTATCCGGATAATGGCTGCCAAGGAGCATCAGCTCGCTGGTGTTGTACATTCCCCTGTGCTTTTCCTGCCCAACATAGATTACGCTCTTCAGGAACGGGAAATTTTTGCTTTTAAGGCGCCCTCTTTCCGAACTTTTTAGCTCCGGGACCAGTTCATTGATGATTTCGAGGTAATCCACTTCCCTGAAACTATCGATAAGAGCCAGGGCCTTCATATCTGACTGCCTGAGCACATACTCAACTTCATGGCTCCTGTAGGCGGTATTTACCGTGACGAGCACTGCTCCTATCTTTGAGGTTGCAAACATGAAGGTAAGCCAGTCAGGGACGTTCTTTGCCCAGATCCCTACATGGTCTCCCTTTTTTATCCCGATCGCAAGCAGCCCTTTTGCAAGGTTGTTGACCCTTTCGTTGAACTGTCCGTAGGTAAAGCGCAGGTTACGGTCTGGATAAATGATAAATTCGTGGTCAGGGTCGATAGCTACCTGTTTTTCAAAGTATTCTCCTAGAGAATCTTCTATAAGATGCATGGTTTCAGCCTCTTCTTCTGGACTACTTTCAGAAACTGCCGGCTTGTGAATGGGGTTTTATATCCAGGCCAATCAAAAGCGTTCCTGAAGTATATTTAAATCGAGCAGGGAGAATCCGTATCAGTTTCTGCATCCGCCGGAGAGGTTTCCATTGAAGGGAACATGTGCCTTTTCAGGATCTCACGGATAGATTCCGGAAGGGGGATCGCTTTCTGGAGTTTGAAGTCATAATAGACCAGTACCGCCTGGCCCCTGACCTTGAGTTCCCCTTCCTGCCAGGCCTCGTGCCCGACTGTAAAGGAACTGTTTCCGATCTTTGCAACGAAGGTCCTGATCTCCACATCGGACCTGAAATACATCTGGCTCAGAAAATCAAATTCGGTTCTGACAAGGATCAGGTGCCACACATCAGGGCTGAGGTCAAGGTCCGGGGAAAAAAGCCTGAAAATGGCGTTTCTTCCTGTTTCGAACCAGACTGGAAGGACTGTGTTATTTACATGCCCGAGACCATCAATATCTCCAAAGCGCGGACTAACATTTATACTGAACATTTTGGATTCCCTAACTCTTAATATCTGTACTCAATTATTCAATTTTTTAATCTACTGCCATTTAAGTCACATTCTTACTCTCTTTCCGGGCCCTCTGGGGCTCTCATAGAGGAGCATAGACTACAGCCATTATTCGTGCATCCTCTTTTCCCGCTGCATGGACATCATGAGGGACGATGGAATCGTAATAGATGCTGTCTCCGACACTCAGCCTGTGAACATCCTTGCCGTAGAATATCTCAATTTCTCCGGAAAGGACATAGATGAACTCCTCACCTTCGTGAGAAGAAAGTTTGTGGCTTTCCTCGGGGGAAGGATGAATATCGATGATGAAAGGCTCCATATGACGGTCTGCTTTATCCGAGGCAAGGGAATAAAACTCAAGAGCACTCTTCTTTGGCTTCTCAGTCTTTCCGGAAAAACGAACTACGTTTTCGGACAATCCTGCCCTTACCACTACAGGCCCTTTCTGGGGCATGTCGTCCAGAAAAGTACCGAGACGGACACCTAAAGCCCGGGCAATCTTTAAAAGAGGGGTTAAGGACGGAACAAGGGCTCCATTTTCCAACTGCTGGATTAACTCCACGCTGCTCTGACTGGCTTCAGCCAGTTCTTCAACAGTCATATCCTGGGCTTCTCTAAGATGGCGTATCTTACTGCCGACACGGTTCTCTTCTGACATTATTCTGTTTCCTCACACATATTTTTCAGGTAGTGGACCCGGCAGAAAAATGTAAACCAGAGTCCCTATAAACAGCCGTTAAAGCTTATCTCTTTTGTATCTATCTATTATAAAAAATATACGTTAAGACCCGCTTTTCCAGGTAATAATTAAAAAACAATTGTAAACAAAAAGCAAAAATCAGTTAGAAGAATATAGGGAAAAATCAGAAAAAAAAGTAAAAAAGTAAAAAAGTAAAAAAGTAAAAAAGTAAAGAAGAAAAAAAGAAATCGGAAAAATAAAACGTGAAACCCTGAGAATAAAGAGAAATTCTGGCGACCTGAATTTCAGTCGAACTCAAAATTGCACCTGATCCCCTCCGGGTCAAAGCAGAGGTTGCAGGACACACACCTTGCTTTTTTTACTATGCCTGACCTGAGTTTCGGAATAAAGTCAGGTTCGCTGATAAACACTCTGCTCATGGAGATCAGATCCGCACTCCCACTTTCAAGCAGGCACTGCATAACAGAAAGGGAGCGGATGCCGCCTACAAGGATTACCGGAACGTTTACGGCAGCTTTTATCATTTTTGAGTAATTCTTGAAATATGCCTCTTTTGCAGGAGAGTTAATTGCAGTTTTTATGGTTACTCCGCCTGCTTCGCCTATCCCCCCGCTGACCTCTATTGCACAGACCCCGGCCTTTTCAAGAATTTTTGCAATTTCCACACATTCGGGGGCATCGAGGCCCAGTCCTGCCTTTGAGGAACCGGACAAAAAACCATCCGTTGCGTTCATCTTTACAAGAATCGGGAAATCGTTTCCTGCTTCTTCTTTTATGCACCTTATTATCTCCGTGACTATCCTTGCCCGATTTTCGACGGTGCCTCCCCACCTGTCAGTCCGCCGGTTTGTGTAGGGGGAGATGAAGTTGCTTAAAAGGAAGCCATGGGCACAGTGGAGCTGGACCCCGTCAAAGCCTGCTGCTTTTGCCCTCACAGCCGCCCTGGTAAAAGCCTCGATCATATCCAGGATTTCCGATTCGGTCATCTCCCTGGGGACCACTGACGAATGCCCGTTTTTGACCACTGACGGGGCAATCGGAACCGGATATTCGTCCGAAACGTCTGCCTGCCGTCCTCCATGAACTATCTGGAGCACGATCTTGCTTCCGTACCTGTGTACCCTTTCGGTTATCTTCCGGTACGGCTCGATGAAGCGGTCCTCATAGATACCCTGCTGCAAATTATCACTCTGCCCGCCGGAGAGGACATAAGAATAGCCAGTTATGATAAGCCCTACTTCATTTATTGCAAGCTCTTCATAGAGATCTCCAAGCCTGGAAGTGGGCGTTCCGTCCTTTTCTGCCATGAATTCATGGGTTGCGGACCTCACAAAGCGATTCTGGAGTTCCAGGTTACAGACTGTGATCGGATCAAAAATCATGGGAAAAAATAGGGGAGGGAAGGGTAAATAATTATCCCGGATTCCTGGAAAAAAGGAAAGCTTATGGTCAGGTATAAAGCTTTCCTCAACTGCAACAAGAAAGTGGAAAGGAACTTCCTCAGGCAATTTCGCTTACGAACTCTATAGGGTTATTCGGATCATCACGGATAGTAAGATGTAGTTTTTCTGAACCGCCTACATTAGCTGCATAATTTCCTGTTACTCTTTGTTCAAAAGTAGATTTATTATCCAGAATAATTTTATACCTGTAATATCCCGGTTCGACGTTTATTTCAGGTGAAAAGATTTCATCTCCAGGATTCATTGTGTAGTTTTCTTTGAATACAGATTCATTATAGAAATTGAAAAGCTCGATATGGATCTCGTGGCCCTTTTTATCACTGTTTTTCAGAGAAAATTCTAATGGATCCAGTGAATGAGTTTTCTTAATTTCTTCTTCTCCTCCTTCACTATAGCACCTCCACAGAAGATGTACAATTTTGCCATTGTACTTCTCATCAGTTGAAGCGATCCCATATGATAGTGTGTAAAAATCTACATTAATACAACCTTCGATTGAATCGTTTCTTACTGTGAAGAATGCACTGCTTTGTGGCTTTCCGACAATGTATCCCATATAAGAATTCACATTTATTTTTCCAGTCTCTCTTTCCTGGAGCTTAAGTTCATAATCTTCTCCCATGAGGCTCAGGTTTACAGTCCCATTTGAGGCTAGTTTTCTGAACTCCCCAGGATTTACTATTATGGTTTCAAATTGTTCGCATGATTCAGGAGCTTCAATAAAGCTTTTGTTAAAGTTTATTTCTTCAAATATACCATTCTCACCTGTTTCTAACAACCTATCCGTTGAACTCTCATTATGAGTGGCTATCATACCTCTGTCGTCCGTGACGCTCTCATTGTTAAAGCCGGAATATACCGAAAAAGTCACAATCCCCAGCAGAATAAACCCTGCAGTCGCCAGAATTTTAAAACGCATAACCTTCCCTCAAAAATTAAGAAATTACTTTTATATTTCGTGTGATCTATATCTACATTGTGCAATTTATGTAACACAACCTGGAAAAAAAGAAAAACCAGACTGCTAGAAATCAGACTTCTGATCCGGCAGACCTGTGTGCGTCAAGTTCCTCTCCCATCTTTTCATTCTGCACTTTTATAGAAAAGAGGGTCAGGAAGAGCAGGAAATAAGCTATGAAATTGACAAGGAGCGTCAGTTGAAGCGCTGTCCCTTCAAGTCCTCCTCCGCTTCCGCCTGTGTTTCCTCCGAACATAAGGGGATGAGCCGAGCGCCAGAGCCTGATTGAAAAGAAACTCAGGGGCACGGACATGAAACCCAGGATCCCGAAGACTGCCGAGAGCCGGGCTCTTTTCTCAGGCTCTTCGAGGGCTTTTCTGAGCATCATGTAGGCGAGGTAAACAAGGAAGAGAACAAGGGAGGTAGTCAGCCTGATGTCCCAGATCCAGTACCAGCCCCAGGCATCCTTTGCCCAGATCGAACCCGTGACAAGCACAAGGAACGCAAAAAGGGTTCCCACTTCTGCAGCCGAGCGGGCATAGATGTCCCATTTGAGGGCTTTTTCCCGGAGGTAGAGGATACTTGCGGCAAATACAATTACAAAAGCCAGATAGGATATGATTGCTATTGGCATATGGAAGAAAAAGATCCTGAAACTTCCGCTCAGAACCTCGCCGGCCTCGTCCTTAATCGGCGGCAGGTAGAAAAAAATCATGTATGTCGCAAGAAGCATTACACCGGCAGTTGCAACTGCCAGCACTCCGGTTTTTCTGGAATTTGATGCCATTTTGTTCACGTGTCTTGATAGGTTAGGATAAACAAAAATTCAATAATAAGTATCGGTATCGATTCGATTTACTTCTTTATTACTGATTCTATTTACTTCGTTTATACTTATTCAATTTTGATCTCCATCGTGAAGTACCTCTGTTTTACTATTTTCCTTTTCCCTTCTCTCTTTTCTTCCTTCTCTCTTTTCTTCCTTCTCTCTTTTCTTCCTTCTCTCTTTTCTTCCTTCTCTCTTTTTCTTCTTCCCTTTCCTCTCTTCTCTTTTTTCCTTTTCCTTTTTTCCTGCCAGGAAAAACTCAGCCAGCCCTCAGTCCGAAACTACATATTCAAAGACCAGATGCGAGATTACAAAGAACACAAGGTCGTAAACTGCGAGCAGCCTGATCTCAGGCACCAGATTTCCGATGCTGTTTCCGGCAAGAACTCCGGCAGTTGCTTCCACTGCAGGGATCAGGACCGGCAGGAGGATCGGCAGGAGGAGGACCGGCAGGAGAAGCTCTCTTGTCCGGGTGCCGAGAGTAAGAGCTGAGAGCAGGGTCCCGACAGCAATAAACCCGAAAGTCCCGAGGAAGAGGATGAGCAGGAGCAGGAGCAGGGTTCCTGTTCCCAGGCTGTAATTGAACAGGATGATAAAGAAGGGCAGGGTTACGGCTTCCATAAGAAATACAATTGCAAGGTTGGAGAGGATTTTTCCGGTATAAATCGCACCCCGGTCCACAGGGCAGAGCATAAGGGCTTCAAGACAGCCATTTTCGGTTTCCATTACAAAGGTTCTGGAAAGCCCGAGCATCCCTGCAAAGGTAAAAGCAATCCAGAGAACGCCGGGAGCAAGTTTTTCAACCTTTGCGCTATCCCCTAGAAAATCCCCGAAAGAAACGCTGAAGACCACAAGCACCAGAAGCGAGAAAATGAACATCGAATTAAGCATCTGTTTTGTCCGGAACTCGGCTTTAAGGTCTTTTGCAGCGATATAAAAGCTCCGGATCATTTTTAAACTCCTTTTTTCACGTTATCTGTTAGTTCTATCTGATTTCAATAAGTTCTATCATGATTTCAATAGGTTCTATCTGATTTCAATAAGTTCTATCATGATTTCAATAGGTTCTATCTGATTTCAATAAGTTCTATCATGATTTCAA
>Ga0068713_1001119_pt1 | contig 39010 bp, 36 predicted proteins | sample MTBAKSrepl2MetaG_FD_62223 | JGI IMG/M metagenome (GOLD analysis project Ga0068713, IMG submission 62223) | Enrichment culture microbial communities om Arthur Kill intertidal strait, New Jersey, USA, that are MTBE-degrading - MTBE-AKS2 (Arthur... | ecosystem: Environmental > Aquatic > Marine >... | reverse complement strand
GGCCGATGGACGGCTTTGTTCGCTACGCTCACTCCGCCGTCCATCGGCCATCCCTTTCCTGACTCACCCTCATATCCCAACCCAAAACCAAGATACAAGGGGCGACGCATGCGTCGCCCGCGATAGGCCGAGGGGAAACGAGCGGGCGAGGCATGCCTCGCCCCTACGGCTCGGTCGCGCCTCCAAGGTTTTTTGCGGGCGGGTTTGAAACCCGCCCCTACGTGAGATTGCCACGTCGCTTCGCTCCTCGCAAGGACGGTTTCGTTGAGCTTTTCTTAGCGGGTAGCCCGGACAACTCCGTTGTCTGGGGCCGCCGCAGTCCGGTAGGATGAAGGCGGACAAGAAGTTTTCCGCAGAGATTCGATTTCATTCCAAGCGGCCATGGTATTTTTTACCACGAATCGGTCTTTGCGTCATGCGTTTATTCCCGAGGAATGACCGGTCCCCAGATCGCCTTCTTGTGCGCCTCGGCTAGGCCGTCGGCGCACCCGGACGACAAAGTCGTCCGGGCAACCCGGCAATTCGTTCGTAAGCATGGCCGACAAGCGGCCATGGCACCCGTTCGTTGGTTCCGTGGGCAAAGGATGCCCAGGCCACGGCTTACGGCGGTCCTTTCGAACCTCGCGCAATACAGTCAAACTCTAGAGCAGGGATTCCTCGACCTTGATGGTGGACATGGCGCGGATGGTTTTGAGCCATTCGTTGACGTATTCCCGGCCTTTGGTCACGGTCAGGGAATAGGTGAATTGCGCCTTGTTTTTGACGAGTTCCAGGGGAGAGGCCGGGTCCGAGTTTTTGAGGCGGACGATGAAGGAGCCTTTGTCGTTGCTGAATACCTTGGAGGCGACCTGACCCTCCTCTTTGAGGAGGAAGGCGGCTTCCAGGAGGTCGCGCTGGCGGCCGATTTTTTCGTTGGGGTTCATGCGGTTCATGGGGCCGGTGGAGTCCGGTGTGAGTCCCAGGGCCTTGATCTCTTTAGACCAGCCGTTTTCCTGGATCAGGGCCAGGACGCGCTGGGCTTCCTTGGCGGCCATGGCCGTGGCTTTGATGTTAACGAGATCGGCCCGGACATCGCCCTCGACCTCTTTGAAATCGGGAATGTAGGCCGGCTTGTCTTCCAGGGCCTTGATCACGGCATGGCCGTCGGCGAAGTCCACCACGGGTCCGATCTCGCCCGGCTTGAGGCTGAAGGCCACGGCGTTGAACTGTTTTCTCAGGCCGAGGTCGGGGATGGGCTGGTCCTGGGCGAAGAACTTGGTTTCGACCGGGATGAGTTTCAGTTCGGTGGCCGCAGCGTTGAAATCCTGGCTGAGGTTGGCCTTTTCAAAGAACTCCGAGGCCCGGTCCGCGGCGAGTTCCACGGCCCGGCGTTGCCGGATTTTGGCCTCGATCTGAGGCCTGACCTGGTCCAGAGGCTGGGTTCCGCCGGGCCTCCGGTCCTCGACCTGGATGATGTGCAGCCCGAATTGGGTGCGGACCAGGCCGCTGACCTGGCCCTTTTTCAGGCTGAAGGCCGCGTCGGCGAAGGGCTCAACCATGCGGTCCCGATCGAACCAGCCTAGTTCGCCGCCCACCTTGGCCGAACCATCCTGGGAATACTCCCGGGCCAGCTTGGCGAAGTCCGCGCCTTTTTGGGCCATCTTGAGGACCTTTTCGGCCTCGGCCCGGACCTTTTTCACCTCTTCCAGCGGGGCGTTTTCGTCCAGCCGGAACAGGATGTGCCTGGCCTGGACTTCCTCTTTGTGGGTATAGGCCGTCTTGTTGAACTCATATTCCTCTTTGATTTCGACGGGATCGATAACCACCTCGCCGGCCACGTCCCGGGGCCGGATAAAGACGTAGGCCACGCGGACCTGGGCGGGTTTTTTGAACTTTTCCTTGTGGGCTTCGTAATAGCTTTTACGCTCCGCCTCGGTGGCCTCGACCTTGTTTTCAAAGTTCTGAGGTTTGAAGAGGAGGAAATCCAGATCGACCCTGTCCTGGGTGAAATGGAAAAAGTCCTCGATCTCGCCCGGGGAAACCTTGGCCATGGCCGCCACGGCGCCGCTCATCTTCTCGGTCAGCAGACGGCGGCGCTCCATGGTCTCGTATTCGTCCCGGGTGAGCCGGTTCTGGGAGAGCAGGAAGTCGTACCGCCGCTCGTTAAAGACGCCGTCCACCTTGAAGTAGGAGGTGTTGAGAATGGACTGCTGGAGTTCCTCGTTGCTAACCTGCAGATTCAGGGCCTGGGCGCGCTGCAGAACGAGGCGGTCGTTGATCAGGCCTTCGAGGGCCTGCTGCTTGAGGTTGAGGAGCTGAACCATGTCCTCGTTCCAGGCCGCGCCGTAACGCGCCCGGGCGTTCTGGTAGATTCTGTTGAGCGCCTCGTGGTAGGTGAAATAGGAGATGGGCTCGTCATTGACCAGGGCCACGTACTTGGGCTGGCGCTTGCGGAAGCTGCCCGCCCCCCAGAAGATGAAGACGATGACGATGGCGCCGATGATGACGTTGATGATCCAGCTTTTGGCATGCTTGCGCATCAGATCCAGCATGATGACCCGCTCCTCTTCGTTCGAGACCGTATAGAACGCTTCGGCTGCCGGCCGCACGCGCCCCCGGGCTTCGGCTTGAAGTCCTGGTTGGGGGCCAGCCAGACGAACCGGTGGGTTAGTCATAGGATACTTTTTTAGGAAAAGCAAGTCGGGGGAGAGCCGGGGCGCAGGTATTTTTACATGCTGGGACCGGCAGTTAAAGCCGCGAAATGTGCCAAAAACCTGCCGATGGTGTGCCGTTGATACGCCGTCTGACTGCCGGCTGACGGCGGACTGGCGTGGGCGGGCGGGGGTGGATGGGGCGGGTGGGCCGTCTGGGCGCGGGGGGTGGCGATGCGTTTAGGGGGCCGCAAGAAAAATTTCACAAACCAGGACTTTTCAGGCGGGTGACCCGCGGAAAGGGCCGGGTTTCTTACGTATTAACTTGCTGATTTTACGGCGTGAAGGATTTCACCAAAGAAAACCGTTGACAAAAAAGGCCGATGTTCGTTATACAACGGCAATTGACGTGAGTCACCGCCTAGTTAGGGGTAATGGGGTATGGCTACAAGTCTGCTATCAAATTATTTCTTTGTTCTGCTGTTTTTCCTGGTCGGCATCCTGTTCGCCGCCGGGCCTTTGATCATCGCCGCCTTGATCACCCCCAAGACGGTCGGCGCGGACACGCTCAAGACTTATGAAAGCGGGATGTATCCCGTGGGCAGCGCCTGGGTGCAGTTCGGCGTGGCCTACTATTTGTTCGCCTTGATCTTTCTGGCCTTTGACGTGGATGTCCTGTATCTCTTCCCGGTGGTGATGGCCTACGGTAAGGATTTCGTCATCCGGGATTTCATCGAGGTGGGACTCTTCGTGGGCATCCTTTCCCTGGCCATCATCTATGCCTGGCGGAAAGGGGTGTTCGACTGGCGCATCGAATCTTAACCGGCCCGCGCCGCCAACCCGGAGACATTCGGGTCTAAGAAGCGTTTTTTTCAGGAGTTTAAGCACGTGTCGTCAGAGGAAAAACTCGTTCGTTCCGTGGAACCGGTCGTGCGCCTCGCGGTGCTGGAGGACGTGCTGAGCCTGCCGCGGGCCAGTTCCTTGATGGTGCTGACCTTCGGGCTGGCCTGCTGCGCCATCGAGATGATGGCCGCGGGCGTGAACAAGTTCGACTGGGGCCGGTTCGGGGTCATTCCGCGCAGCACGCCGCGCCAGGCCGACCTGATGATCGTGGCCGGGACCATCTCCCGCAAGATGGCGCCCACGGTGGTCACACTGTGGGAGCAGATGGCCGCGCCCAAGTGGGTCATCGCCATGGGCAACTGCGCCATCTCGGGCGGGCCCTTCGCCCACGAGGAGCAGTACGCCATTGTCAACGGGGCCGACGAAATCATCCCGGTGGATGTGTATGTGCCCGGCTGTCCCCCGCGTCCGGAAGGGTTGATCCAAGGCGTGCTGGCCATTCAGGACAAGATCACCGGCGGACAGAAAAACAACCTCTTGCGCAGATTCGATCGGCTCGGAGGCCAAAAGCGTGACTTCGTCGAGCGTATTAAGCGAATTGAGTAAGGAACTGGGCGCGGTCGAAGTCCACGACGTGGACTACGACCAGACCGGCTCCCATCTGGACGTGACCGTGGCCGGAGACGGGCTGCGGGCCGCGGTCCAGGCCCTCGAGGCCAAGGGATTTTTTCTGGAGGACCTGACCGCGGTGGATTACGAGTCCCATCGGGAAGTGATCTACCGTTTCAATGTGCACCAAGGCCCGCGCCGGATTACGATTCGGGTCGATGCCGGTGACGCGGACGCGGTCGAGACCATCACCGACATTTATCCCGCGGCGAACTGGATGGAGCGCGAATGCAACGAATTCCTGGGTGTTTCGTTCCAGGGTCACCCGGACATGAGGCGTCTGCTTTTGCCCGAGGACACGGACTTCCATCCTTTGCGCAAGGATTTTGTCGTGCCCAAAGAGGCCTTGGCGCCGGAATACCATCGGGACTGAGATGAGCGTCACAGACATTTCCAACGTAAATATCCGGTCCATCGAGACGGAAAAGAAAATCCAGCGTGTCCAGGACGAGCAATCCTTCTGGCTGAACCTGGGTCCGCAGCACCCGGCCACCCACGGGGTTCTACGCATCCTGATCAAGGTGGACGGCGAGCGGGTGCTCGAGGCCGAGCCGGTCATCGGTTACATTCACCGGGGCCACGAGCGGATGGGCGAGACCCGGGGGTACGCCCAGTTTTTCCCGAACAATTCCCGCATGGACTACCTGGGCGCCCTGACTTACAACCACGGCTATTGCGAGGCCGTGGAGAAGCTGGCCGGGATCGAGGTTCCGCGGCGGGCGGCCTTCATCCGCACCATCACCTCGGAGTACAACCGCCTCTCCTCGCACCTGCTCTGGCTGGGGGCCTACCTCATGGACCTGGGGGCCTTCACGCCGTTCATTTACATCTGGGAGGAGCGGGAGCTGATCAACGACCTGCTCAACCACGTGACCGGCTCCCGGCTGACCTACAGCTACAACCGCTTCGGTGGGGTGCACAAGGACATCGACGAGCAGTTCATCACCGGGTCCCGGGCCTTTATCAAGCGGCTACGCAAACGGTTCAAGATGTACAACCGCCTGGTCACGGGCAACGTCATCTTCCAGGCCCGGGCCAAGGGCGTGGGAGCGATCACGGTGGAGCGCGCCCAGGCCTACAGTCTGACCGGCCCCTGCCTTAGGGCCTGCGGCGTCGAGTACGACATCCGCAAGAAAGAGCCTTACGGCGTCTATTCCGAGGTGGACTTCGACATCCCCACCGGCCAGAACGGCGACGCCTTTGATCGCTACATGGTCCGTTTCCTGGAGATGGAACAGAGCCTGCGCATCATCGAACAGTGCCTGGACAAACTCCCGGACGGGCCGTATCGCAATGAGCAGGTGGATCAGTACCTGGCCCCGGATCCGGGCGAGGTCTTCTTCGCCTTTGAGAGCCCGCGCGGCGAGGTCAACATCTTCATCAAGAGCGACGGCACCCGCATCCCCTACCGGATGCACTGGAAGACTCCCTCTTATTCGAACCTGTCGATCCTGGCCGAGTTGATGCGCGGCGAGTTCATCGCGGACGTAATTTCGATCATGGGCAGCTTCGATCTGGTCATTCCGGAGATCGATAAATGAGTGCGAACATCGAACCCGGCCTGTGGAATTGGCTGGCTTACTGGCTGAGTCCGGAGATCCTGGTGGCCATCGTCGGCCTGTTGGTCGTCATCGTGCTGATCACGGTCAACTCCATCGGACTCATTTACGCCGAACTCAAGGTCGCGGCCCACGTTCAGCGCCGTCCGGGCCCCATGGAGGTCGGCTGGCACGGCTTCTTGCAGCCGGTCATGGACGCGGTCAAGCTCCTGGGCAAGGAACTGGTCACCGCCACGGCCGTGGACAAGACGCTTTTCATCATCGCCCCGGCGATCGTTATCCTGCCCCTTCTGGTCAGCTTCATTGTCATCCCCTTCGGCGAAAAACTGATCATCCGCGACCTGAACATGGGCCTTTTGTTGATCTTCTCCTTCTCGGCCCTGAACGTGGTCGGCATCCTGGTGGGCGGCTGGGCCTCCCACAACAAGTACTCCCTCCTGGGCTCTCTACGCTCGGTGTCTCAGAACGTGGCCTATGAAATCCCGATCCTGATCACGGTCATGAGCGTGGTCATCATGACCCACAGCTTGAGCATGCAGGGCATCATCGCCGCCCAGAGCCGCATCTGGTTCATCGTCATTCAGCCTCTGGCCGCCATTTTGTACTTCGTCGCCTCGACGGCCGAGACGAACCGCCTGCCCTTCGACATTCCCGAGGCCGAGGGCGAATTGATCGCCGGCTTCCACTCGGAGTATTCGGGCATGCGCTTCGCGCTCTTCTTCCTGGCCGAATACACGAACATGTTCATCGTGGCCGCGGTCTTCGCCACACTGTTCTTGGGCGGCTGGCGCGGTCCGATTCTGCCGGGACCGATCTGGTTTTTAATCAAAGTTTATGCCTTGGTCTTCTTGGTGCTAGTGGCGCGCTGGACCTTCCCCCGGCTGCGCTTCGACCAGCTCATGACTCTGGCCTGGAAGGTGTTGATCCCCCTGGCCCTGGCCAATCTGCTCGTCACCGCGCTGGTGATCAAGCTGGTCCAGTAAGGGAGGCGCGCGATCATGGGATTGTATAACTACATTAAAGACATCGTGTCCGGGGCGTGGACCATTGTCCTGGGATACACGGTAACCGTGCCCGAGCTGTTCCGCCCGATCAAGACGGTTCAATATCCGCGCGAAAAACTGACCATGGACCCGGCCTACCGGGGCCACATCGAACTGGCCATGCTTCCGGGCAAGGATGGGCATCTATGCGTGGCCTGCGGCACGTGCGTGCGAGCCTGTCCTTCGGGCGTAATCAAGGTTCAGGGCGTCAAGCCCGACGGGGCCATGGGGGCCAAGGCCGGGGTGAAGTTTCTGATCGACTACTCCCGGTGCAGTCTGTGCGGCCTGTGCGTGGACGTATGCCCCATGAACGCCCTCAGGCATTCGATGGAATACGAACTGGCCCATTACTCGCGGTGGGATTCGGTCATCGACTTGATCGCCCGTTACAAGGCGCAGCAGGAGAGAGGGTAGTCTATGCCGCCGCTATCGGAAATCATCCGACCTCTACCGGAATTGATCAAGCCCGGCTGGGTGGCCGAGGCCGCGTTTTACTTCATCATCGGCGTAACCATGGCCGGAGCGATCATCGCGGTTTTTTTTCGGCGGATCATTTACAACGTCTTGGGGCTGGCCGTCTGTCTGATGGGTGTGGCCGGGATTTTCGTCTATCTGAGTTCCGAATTTTTGGCCCTTATGGAAATCCTGGTTTATGTCGGGGCCATCACCATCACCATTGTTTTCGCGGTCATGCTCTCGGACCCGATGTACCGGGAGATGCCTGAGCGGAGCATCCTCAAGGTGGGCGTCTCGGGCCTGGTCAGCCTGATCCTGTTTTTGTCCCTGAGCAGGCTGATCACGGACACGCCCTGGACGGCCGCGGCCGAGATGGGCGGCGACTGGACCCTGGCCCGCGTGGGCAAGCTGCTGCTGACCCGGTTCGATCTGGTCTTCGAACTCATCTCGTTGGTGCTCATCGTGGCCATCCTCGGGGCCGTCATCATCGCCGGCCAAGGCCGGAAGCAGAGGTCTTCACAGTGAACAGTCTGTACGTTTATCTGTTCGTGGCGCTGTTCTTGTTCTGCGTGGGGCTGTGGGGCGTGCTGCAGCGGCGCTCCCTGATCGCCATGCTCATCTCGGTGGAGCTGATGCTCAACGCCGCCAGCATCAATTTCCTGGCCTTCAACCGCTTCCTGTCGCCGGACCCGGCCATCGGACAGATCGTGGTCCTGTTCATCATGGGTACGGCCGCGGCCGAGGCGGCCATCGGCCTGTCCATCATCCTGGCCCTGTTCAGGCGGTATCAGAGCGTAGAGATCGGGAAAGCCCAGGAGCTCAAGGGATAAGACATGGTAGAAGGACTCAGTTTCGAATTGTTGATGGCCATCGTGGTCTCCATGACCGGGCTGATCTGTTTCGGCTTGATCATGATCTTTTCGCTGCGTTCGATCAACGTTTCGGTCACGATCGGCGTGGTGGGATCGGTCCTGAGCTGGCTGGCGGGTCTGTATCTCTTCATCCACTACTGGCCCGCGCACGAGGCGGTCGTCTTCCAGGTCAACTGGATAGTTTCAGATAATATCCAGGTCCCGTTCGGGTACTACTTCGATCCGCTCTCCCTGCTGATGCTGCTGATCGTGGTCACCATCAGCATGTTAATCCAGATTTACTCCATCGGGTACATGGCCGGGGACACGGGCAAGTCGCGCTTTTACGCCTGCCTCTGTCTGTTCGCCTGGTCCATGATCAACCTGGTCATCGCCCCGGCCCTGCTTCAGCTCTACATCTTCTGGGAGCTGGTGGGCGTGTCCTCCTACCTGCTCATCGGTTTCTACTTCGAAAAATTCTCAGCCTCCGAAGCGGGCAAGAAGGCCTTTGTCATGACCCGGGCCGGTGACATCGGCTTTTTCATCGGCCTGGTCCTTCTTTTTCTGGCCGCCGGCCACTTGGCCGTGGACGTCTTCAGTAGCGGGCACAAGGTCGCGGAAATGATACCGCACCTGAAGCCGCTCTTCCCCATGAACCCGGAGACGCTACTCACCCTGTCGGCCATCCTCATCTTCAGCGGCGCCGTGGGCAAATCGGCCCAATTCCCGCTCTTGACCTGGTTGCCCGACGCCATGGAGGGTCCGACTCCGGTCTCGGCCCTGCTCCACTCGGCCACCATGGTCGCGGCCGGTGTCTATCTGGTGGCGCGCATCTTCCCCTTCTACGAAGCCAGCCATCTGGCCCTCCTGGTCATGCTGATCATCGGCACGATCACCATGCTGCTCAGTTCGACCATGGCCATGGTGGCCCGGGACATCAAGCAGGTCTGGGCCTACTCGACCATCAGTCAGCTTGGTTTCATGATGATGGGCCTGGGCGCCGGGGCCTATTTCGCCGGCGTCTTCCACCTGACGACCCACGCCTTTTTCAAGGCCCTGCTCTTCCTGTGCGCCGGCGTTTTCATCCACCATTTCGACACGAACGACTTCTTTGACATGTCCAAGGGCGGCGCCCGGAAGATGCTCATTCCCATGATCGCGGTGACCATCGGCGTGGCCGCGCTCTCCGGCCTGCCGCCGTTGTCCGGCTTCTACTCCAAGGAAGCCATCATGGGGGCTTTGGCCTCGAAGCATTGGATCTGGCTGGCGGCCGGACTTCTGGGCGCGGCCATGACCGCCTACTACAGCTTCCGGGTCATCTTTGTCATGTGGTTCCCCAAGGGCGGAGCGGCCGGTCACGAGCACGCCCACGGCCACGTGGGGCACGCGGACGCGGACGATGCCGGGGCTCACGGCGCCCACCATGGCAAGGCGGTCTGGATCACGGAATGGTGCATGCTCTCGGTGTTGATCGCCCTGTCGCTCATCACCTTGATTATAGGCGTCTTCTTCCATAAAGACCTCGAGATGTTCCTGACCGGGGCCAAGGAAATGGCGGGAGCGGCCCACGGCCACGTCGCGGCCGAAGGCGGACACGGCATCGGGCATACCACGGTGCTGGTGCTGGCTTTGGGTTGCGCCCTGGCCGGGATCGTGCTGGCCTGGTTCGAGTTCGGCGCGCGCCGGGCCACGCAGATGGGCTTCCTGTCGCGGTATAAAGGACTGGAGCGGCTGTTCGCCAACCGGTGGTACATGGACCACGCCTACCGGAAACTGCTGGACTACGTCGTGTACGGCGGGTTCACCAACACGCTGACCCGGAACGACCGGGTGGTCATCGACGGCGGGGTCGACGGCGTCTCCAACCTGACCCTGGGGTTGGGCCGGGTCATTTCCCGGGTGCAGTCGGGACTGCTGCAGCGTAATCTTTACCTGACCTTTTTCCTTTTGGCCCTGATGGGGCTCTACTTCTTCCTGGTTTAGATTTATGGCTGAATTTTTAGAAATCATCCGGCAGTTGCCCCTGTTGTCCAGCATTTTGTTCCTGACCGTACTGGGCCTGTTGATCATCATCCTCCTACCGGAGGAACGGCCCGAGACGATCAAGGTTGTGTCCGCAGTGATTTCCGGCGCGATTCTGATCGTCTGCATCCTGCTGTACATGGGTTACGATCAGGGACGGGGCGGGCTACAGTTCGTTGAACGGTCCATATGGGTGAAGTCCCTGGGCATTTATTATTTCAATGCCGTGGACGGGATCAACCTGCCCATGCTTTTGCTGACCGGGATCGTGCTTTTCACCGGCGTGCTGACCATGTGGCAGCTTGAGAAGCGGGTCAAGGAATACTTCGCCTTCACCTTCCTGCTGGTGTTGGGGGTGTTCGGCGTTTTCATGGCCTTCGACCTCTTCTTCCTGTTCGTGTACTACGACATCGCCCTCTTCCCCATGTACCCGCTCATCGCCATCTGGGGCAGCACGCGCAAGGAATACGGGGCCATGAAGCTGACCCTGTACCTCTTGGCCGGAAGCGCTTTGATTCTGCCGGGGATCGTGCTGTTGTTCATCAAGTCCGGGTTGTGGACCTTCGACATGATCGCTCTCAGCCAGGCGCACTTCTCACCGGTGGTGCAGAGCATCGGGTTCCTGCTCTTTCTGTTCGGTTTCGGGGTCCTGGCGGGTCTGTGGCCGTTCCACACATGGTCTCCCGTCGGCCACGTGGCCGCACCCACGGCCGTGTCCATGATTCACGCCGGGGTGTTGATGAAGCTTGGGGCTTACGGCGTGCTGCGCGTGGGCGGTTTTCTCTGTCCCGAGGGCTGGGCCCAATGGTCGGAATTGATGGCCGTGCTGGCCACGGTGGGGGTGGTCTATGGGGCCTTTGTCGGCCTGGCCCAGACCGACCTGAAGTACGTCATCGGGTATTCGTCGGTCTCCCACATGGGCCTGGTCAGTCTGGGGTTGTCCACGGTCACGGTCAGCGGGGTGAACGGCGCGGTCTTTCAGATGTTCGCCCACGGGATCATGACGGCCCTCCTCTTCTCCTCGGTAGGCTACATCTACGACAAGACGCATACGAAGATGATTCCCGAGTTGGGGGGCATGTCGCGCAACATGCCATACATCTCGGGCTTTTTCATCCTGGCGGCGTTGGCCGGGGTGGGCGTGCCCTGCCTGGCCAGCTTCTGGGCCGAGCTGTTGGTGTTCATTTCCGCGGTGCAGACCTATCCGGTGCGAGGCATTCTGGCGATCTGCGGTCTGCTCATTTCGGCCCTGTTCATGCTTCGGGTGGTGGCCAAGACCTTTTACGGTCCGGCCAACCCGAAGTTCGCCGGCCTGCCGGACATCAACATCTGGCTGGCTTCTCCGCGGGCGATTTTGGCCGGGTGCATTGTGCTCTTTGGCCTGTTCCCCTGGATGATGCTCAATCTGATTCAGGTGTCCACCGTACCCTTGATCGGCAGGGTGGTGGGCTATTAACCAAGGCTGCTATGCTGTCTTAGCCGGAGTGACCGAGATTAGACGATGCTGAGCCAAGTGCGATTGTTTCTTCCGGAGCTTTACTTCCTGTTCATGGGCCTGGTCCTCTTCGCCGTGTCCGTCGGCCGCGGTGCGCCAAATCCGCGCCGGACCTACCACACGGCCTTTGTGTTGAGTGCGATCGGCCTGATCGTCTCCCTGGGGTCGCTCTTCGTGGAAGGGGAGCTTTTCTTCCAGGCCTACCGGGTGGACCTCTTCTCCCAGATTTTCAAGGTCTTCCTCAGCCTGGGCATGTTCCTGGTGGTGACCATTTGCTCCAGGCTGGACGGCGTGGAGGAGCGGTACCATCCCGAGTTCTTCCTCTTCCTGACCACCTGCACCATCGGCATGATGCTGCTGGTCTCCTCGGTCGAGTTGATCACGCTTTTCGTGGCCCTGGAGCTGTCCTCGTACTCCCTGTATATTCTGCTGCCTCTTCGGCGGGGCGGCGGCGAGCGGAGCGCTGAGGCGGGCGTCAAGTATTTTTTCATGGGCGCCGTGGCTTCGGCGGTGATGCTCTTCGGCATGAGCTATTTGTACGGGGTCTGCCACACCACGCACCTGGTGGACATTTTCAAGCGGCTGCCCGACGCGGTTTTCATGCCCGGGGCCATCATCGGCTTGGTTCTGACCCTGGCCGGGTTGTTCTTCAAACTGGCCGTGGTGCCTTTCCAGAGCTGGGCGCCGGACGTCTATGAAGGCGGTTCGAATCAGCTCGTGGCCTACATCGCCTCCGCCTCCAAGGTGGCGGCCATGGCCATCCTGATCCGGCTGACCGCCCTGACCGGGGCGAACAGCGCCTATTTCATGAACCTGCTTATCATCCTGTCCCTGATCGGCATGACCTTCGGCAACTTGGTGGCCATCAAGCAGCGGGACTTCAAGCGCATGCTGGCCTACAGCTCGATCGCCCACGCCGGCTACGTGCTCATGGGTATCCTGACCATGTCCGACGCGGGCTACTCCAGCGTCATCTACTACGGCTTGGTTTACCTGGTCCTCAACTTCGCCTGCTTCCTGGTTATCGTGCTGGTTTCGGAAAAGGGCGACAATGTCTCCATCGACCAGTTCGCCGGGTTGTACAAGCGGGCGCCGCTTCTGGCCGCCACGCTGCTGCTGGGCGTTTTCGGTCTGGCCGGTCTGCCGCCCACGGGCGGATTCACGGGCAAGTTCCTCATTTTCATCGCCGTGATTCAGAAGGGCTATCTCTGGCTGGCCATCGTGGCCATGATCAACGTGACCATATCCCTTTACTACTATATCGGCGTGGTCAAGGCGGCTTATCTTTTGCCGCCGGCTCCGGACAGCGTGGACATCCCGGTCTCCACGCCCATGCGTTTCCTGAACTATCTCATCATCGCCATGATCATCTGGTTGGGGGTGTATCCCGAGATCGTTTACGACTTGGCCTCCCTGGCGGCCAAGGCCGTGTTGTAAGAGGTATCGTTCATGCGGGCAGTGATGAAACGGCAGGATCCCTATCGGATCAAACGGTTTTGGCGCGGCGAGAACGTGCAAGCCGCTATCAACCGCGGCGAGGCGGTCAATCGCTCTCCGGTCACCGCGCTGGCCTTCTGCAACAACGAGGATTGCGAGCGGGGCGTGGGCGAGCTGCGCAAGGTCTTCAAACGGGAGATCGCCCGGGTGGGCTATGAAGTTCCGATTGTGGACGCCAAGACCATCTGCCCCGGCGATTGCGGGGGCGGGCCCTATATCGGTCTGGTGGGGCTTGATATGTTTTACAAAGGCGTCCAGGCCTACGAGGTCGAGGAACTGCTTTACGAGACCCTGTTCAACAACAAGTTCTACTTTCCGCGCGCGTCCCTCGATCCGTTTCAGGCCATTGATCCCCGGATTATCTTCGACTACAAGGCCCAGATCATGGTGGCCCTCGACCCCGAGGCCTCGATGTTCGAGTGGGCCAAGTACCTGTTCGACTTCAACGCGGCCGAGTCCTGCGGCAAGTGCACGCCCTGTCGCTGGGGATGTTTTCACGTGACCGAGATTCTCAAGGCCATGGACGAAGGACAGGCCCCGGCTAGTGACCTGGAGCAGTTGGAATCCCTGGTTTGGCTCATGGATCAGGGCGCCTACTGCGACTTCGCGGCCAAGGTGGCCACTCCCTTGCGCATGACCCTGGACGCTTTCCGGGACGAATTCGAGAGCCGCCTGGGCGACGAGTAATCACCGGGGCGCGACCATTGAAATGATAACAAAAGGTCTCCCTCGGGAGACCTTTTTTATCTGCCGGCGGGTCTCGGTTCGAGGCGCGGCCGGTATGTTTCTTTGTTTCTTGAAAAAATCGTTTTTGTATGCCAAAGTAAGCCCAATTCCGAAAGCGGGTGGGCCTTGGGATTGAACGAGAATACTTCAAGCGGAGAGGTGTGCTGTGGCTGAGAAATACGTGTACACGTTCGGAGGCGGTCGGGCCGACGGGTCGGCGGCCATGAAAAACCTGCTCGGCGGTAAGGGGGCCAACCTGGCCGAAATGGCCGGTTTGGGTATTCCGGTGCCGGCTGGCTTCACCATCACCACAGAGGTCTGCACGATCTATTACCAGAAAGACGGTCAGTATCCGGAGGGCTTGAAAAGCCAGGTGGAGGAGGCCTTGCGCTGGATCGAGGAGCAGATGGGCGCCAAGTTCGGGGACCTGGAAAATCCGCTGCTCATTTCGGTCCGCTCCGGCGCCCGGGTTTCCATGCCGGGCATGATGGACACGGTGCTCAACATCGGCCTGAATGACGAGACCGTGCAGGGCGTCATCAAGCGGACCGGCAACCCGCGCTTCGCCTACGACGCCTACCGCCGGTTCGTGTCCATGTACGGGGACGTGGTCATGGGCGTCAAGGCCGCCTCGGGCAAGGAAGAGGACCCCTTCGAACTGATCATCCAGAAGCGCAAGGACGAGAAGGGGGTCAAACTGGACCTCGAACTGGACGTGGACGACCTGAAATGGCTCGTGGGCGCTTTCAAGGCCATGATTAAAGATCGCCTCAAGACGGACTTCCCGGAAGAGCCGCTGGACCAGCTTTGGGGCGGCATCGGCGCGGTCTTCAGCTCCTGGATGGTCCCCCGGGCCATCGCCTACCGCGAACTGCATCACATCCCGGGCGATTGGGGCACAGCGGTCAACGTCCAATCCATGGTCTTCGGCAACATGGGCGACGACTCGGCCACGGGTGTGGCCTTCACCCGGGACCCGGCCACGGGCGAAAACTACTTCTACGGCGAATATTTGACCAACGCCCAGGGCGAGGACGTGGTGGCCGGCATCCGCACGCCGCAGCCCATCAACCGCTCCAAACCCCTGGCCCCTGAGGCCGTGCCGCTCAGCGAAATCATGACCGACCTGTATAACCAACTGGACGGCATCCGCTTGCAGCTCGAACAGCACTACCATGAGATGCAGGACATCGAGTTCACCATCCAGCAGGGCAAGCTTTGGATGCTCCAGACCCGCACCGGCAAACGGACCGCGCACGCGGCCATCAAGATCGCCTGCGACATGGTCCGGGAAGGGCTCATCTCCAAAGAGGAAGCCGTGGCCCGCATCGATCCCGACCAGCTCGACCAGCTTCTTCATCCCACGTTCGACCCCAAAGCCGCGAAGACCGTGCTGGCCAAGGGCCTGCCCGCCTCGCCCGGCGCGGCCGTGGGCCAAGTCGTGTTTTCGGCCGAGGACGCCGAGGAGGCGCACAAGGACGGTCACCAGGTCATTCTGGTTCGCATCGAGACCTCGCCGGACGACATTCGCGGCATGAACGCGGCCCAGGGCATACTGACCGCTCGGGGCGGCATGACCTCCCACGCGGCCGTGGTGGCCCGCGGCATGGGCAAATGCTGCGTGGCCGGCGTGTCGTCCATCAGCGTGGACTACGCCAAGGAGACCTTCACGGCCGGCGGCCGCACCTTCAAGAAGATGGACTGGATTTCCCTGGACGGTAGCACGGGCGAGGTCCTGGACGGCAAGGTGCCCACGGTCAGCCCGGCCGTGAGCGGCCATTTCGGCGAGATCATGGGTTGGGTGGACGAAATCCGTCGGCTCGGGGTCCGGACCAACGCGGACACACCCCACGACGCCCAGACCGCCCGCGGCTTCGGGGCCGAAGGCATCGGGCTTTGCCGGACCGAGCATATGTTCTTTGAAGGCGAGCGGATCGACGCGGTGCGGGAGATGATCCTGGCCGCGGATCGGGCCGGCCGGGAAAAGGCCCTTGAGAAAATTCTGCCCATGCAGCAACAGGATTTCGAAGGCATTTTCCGGGCCATGGACGGTCTGCCCGTGACCATCCGTACTCTGGACCCGCCGCTGCACGAGTTCTTGCCGCACACCGAAGAGGAGATGGCCGATCTGGCCCAGAAGATGGGCGTGGATCTTAAGGTGATCCAGGACAAGGTGGCCAGCCTGTACGAGGCCAACCCCATGCTTGGCCATCGCGGCTGCCGATTGGGCATCATCTATCCCGAGATCACGGCCATGCAGGCCCGGGCCATTTTCCAGGCGGCCGTGGTCGTGACCAAGGAGGGCAAGAAGGTTCTGCCCGAGATCATGATCCCCCTGGTGGGCCACGTGAACGAACTCAAGCTCCAGCGCGACATCGTGGTCCAGGCGGCCGACGAGGTGCTTACCGGCGACATGAAGGACAGCATCCACTACATGGTCGGCACCATGATCGAACTGCCCCGAGCGGCCCTGACCGCCGACCAGATCGCCGAGGTGGCCGAGTTCTTCTCCTACGGCACCAACGACCTGACCCAGACCACCTTCGGCCTGTCGCGCGATGACGCGGGCAAGTTCCTGCCCGAGTATGTGCGCCTGGGCATCCTGGAGCGGGACCCGTTCGTGGTGCTGGACCAGGAAGGCGTGGGTCAATTGGTTAGGATCGGCCTGGAAAAGGGACGGGCCACCCGGCCCAATCTCAAGATCGGCATCTGCGGGGAACACGGCGGGGAGCCGAGTTCGGTCGAGTTCTGCCACCGCATCGGCATGAACTACGTCTCCTGTTCGCCCTACCGCGTGCCCATCGCCCGCTTGGCCGCGGCCCAGGCCGTGATTAAGGAGAAGCAGGTCATTCAGAGAGATGTTTAAGGGAGATGGTTGGGGGAACCCTTTTTCCAAAAAGGGTTCCCCCAAACCCCCTCCCAAAAATCGTAACAGGCGCGGGCCGATGAAGTGAAACTCCATCGGCCCGCGCCTGTTTTTTTGGGGGATGTCCATGGATATTAGCAACCGAGAAGAAACGGGCCGGGGATCGCGCAGCGATACCCGGCCCAACTGTGAAAATTTTTTGGAGGGAGCCCGGGGGAACCTTTTTTGAAAAAAAGGTTCCCCCGGCTCTTTCTCTCACCTCACATAATCCGCCAGCGCCTGGGCCAGGGGTTTAGCCGCGCCGCCGAAGAAGTGGTCGGTACGAGGGATGACGGTCAGGCTGGCGGGTTTATCCAGCCGGGCGTTCAGAGCTTCAGCCGCGGCGGGCGGGGCGATGTTGTCTTCCGCGCCGCAGACGATCAGGCCGATTTCGGTCTCTGCGGTCAGAAAATCGAAGTCCATCATCGAGGCGGGCGGGGCGATAAGCACCAGCGGGTCCGCGGCCAGGGCTTTGAGCCGGGGCCAGGCCCGGGCGGCCACGTAGGCCCCGAAGGAATACCCGCCGACCAGCAGCCGGCTCGCGCCTTGTTCCTTGAGAAACTCCGCGGCCGCGATCAGATCTTCGGCTTCGCCTCGGCCCTGGTCGAAAGCGCCGCCGCTGCCGCCCACGCCCCGGAAGTTGAACCTGAGCGTGCTCCAGCCGGCTTCGTCCAAGACCGACAGGGCGATGCTCACCACGTAGTCGTCCATACTCCCGCCGTAAAGCGAATGCGGGTGGGCGAACACCGTGCCTCGACCCGGGTCGTTCGGCGAAAACATGCCTTCGATCTGAATGTCGCCGCTGGGAAACTGAACGTACTTTTCGCTCATGATCGAACCTCGTCAGTGTGGCCGAAGCCGCCCGAGCCGCGCTCGGTGGGTTCCAGTTCCTCGACCAGGGCCAGCGTGGCCTGGCAGACCCGGGTAACGACCATCTGAGCCACGCGGTCGCCGCGCTGGATGGTGACCGGCTCGGGACCGAGGTTGATTACGGCCAGGCCGATCTCGCCCCGGTAGTCCGCGTCGATCGTGCCCGGCGCGTTGATCAGGGTCAGGCCGTATTTCAGGGCCATGCCGCTGCGAGGCCGAATCTGGGCCTCGAATCCGGGCGGCAGGGCCACGGCCAGGCCGGTGGGCACGAGGGCGATGGCGCCGGGGTTGATGCGCAGGGGCTCCGGCACGGCGGCGCTCAGGTCCAGGCCCGAGGCGTGCTCGGTCTGATAGGCGGGCAGGGGCAGGTCCTGGTCTTGCTCGGGGCGGACCCGTTTGACGAGGATGGTGACCGGGTCCATGGCGGGCGGGATCAGAGGCAGAGCCGGGCCGCGACCGGCTCGGGGTCATGGATCGGTCCGAGCAGGGTCAGGGCCAGGCAGTTGGGGTCCAGGTGGGCTTCGGCCAGTTTTTTCAGGTGGTCCGGGGTGACGGCGTCGATGGCCCGCATGATCTCGTCGAGGTTGATGTGCCGTCCGTAGGTGATCTCGTTTTTGGCCAGGCGGGTCATGATGTTGTCCGTGCTTTCGAGGCTGAGGACAACGCTGCCCTTGAGATGCTCCTGGGCTGCGGTCAGTTCGGCCGGCGTCACGGATTCGGAGGCGAGCTTGCGGATTTCGCTCAGACACACGTCCAAGGTTTCGTCCACGTGTTCGGCGCCGATGCCGGCGTACACTCCCAGCAGGCCCGCGTCCATGTACGAGGACAGAAAGGAATAGACCGAGTAGGCTAGGCCGCGCTTCTCCCGGATTTCCTGGAAGAGCCGGGAACTCATGTTGCCGCCCAGCAGCGTGCTGAACACGGCCGCGGCGTACCGCGCGTCGTCCAGGGCCGTGGGGAAGGGCGCGCCCAGGCAGAGGTGAACCTGTTCGAGGTCCTTGGAAGTGACGCGCAGGCCGCTTTGGTACTCGGGCGGCCGGCGGTCGCGGTGGTTCGAATTTTGTGATAGGGCGGCGAAGGCCGGGCCGACCAGATCGACAAAGGCTTGGTGTTCAATGTCTCCGGCGGCGGCGATGACGATGCTGCCCGGGGAGTAATGCCGTTCCTGGTAGTTGTGGATGTCGTGGCGGCTGAGGCTGGAGACGGTTTCGATGGAGCCCAGGATGGAGCGGCCCAGGGCGGCGTCGGGCCAGAAGTTCTGGTTGAAGAGGACGTGGATATAGTCGTCCGGGGTGTCTTCGGTCATGTAGATTTCCTGGAGGATGACCTGACGTTCCCGGTCGATATTGGCTTCGTCGAAAACGGAGTTAAGAAAGATGTCGGTCAGGAGATCGACGATGCGGGGCAGGTGGTCGGACATGACCCGGGCGTGGAAGCAGGTGTATTCCTTGGCGGTGAAGGCGTTGGCCATGCCGCCGACTTGGTCGATCTCCTTGGCGATCTCCAGGGTCGAACGTTTTTCGGTTCCCTTGAAGATCATGTGTTCGATGAAATGGGAAAGGCCCGCCTCGGCGTCCTGCTCGTCCCGGGAGCCGATATTGACCCAGATGCCAACCGAGACCGATTGGACATAGGGCAGCTTTTCCGTGACGATGCGCAGGCCGTTGTCGAGCGTGGTCTTTTGGTATGCGTCCATGATCGCCTTTCGCCGAGGCCGGGGACGGACCCGCGCGGGTCCGCCTCCGGGAGGCCTGTCACTGCTGTTGGGAAGTGGGTTCTTCGAGCACGGCCTTGCGCGACAGCCGGATTTTGCCCTGTTTGTCGATGCCCAGGACCTTGACCAGGATTTCGTCGCCCTCGCTGACCACGTCGGTCACCTGCTTGACGCGCTCGTGGGCCAGTTGGGAGATGTGCACCAGCCCGTCGGTGCCGGGCAGAATCTCGACAAAGGCGCCGAAGTCCATGATCTTGACCACCTTGCCTCGGTAGACCTGATCGACCTCGGCCTCCTGGGTCAGTTCGCGGATCTTCTTGATGGCGCTTTCCGCGTCCCGGGTGTTGAGGGCGTAGATGGTGACCTTGCCGTCGTCCTCCACCTCGATACGCGTTTCGGTTTCGGTCTGAAGGGCGCGGATGACCTTGCCGCCAGGACCGATCAGGTCCCGGATCTTGTCGGGATTGATCTCGATATAGGTCGTCTTGGGTGCGTACTCGGACAGCTCGGCCCTCGGTTCGGCGATGACCTTCTTCATTTCGCCCAGGATGTGCAGCCGGCCTTCGCGGGCTTGATCCAACACGGCTTTCATGATCTCCCGGGAGACGCCCGAGACCTTGATGTCCATCTGGATGCCGGTGACGCCCTTGCTGGACCCGGCGACTTTAAAGTCCATGTCGCCCAGGTGGTCCTCGTCACCCAGGATGTCGGTTAGGACGATGTACTGATCTCCTTCCATGATCAGACCCATGGCCACACCGGCCACCGGGTTGATCAGCGGCACGCCGGCGTCCATCAGGGCCAGGGTGCCCACGCAGACCGAGGCCATGGACGAGGAGCCGTTCGATTCAAGCACCTCGGACACGACCCGGATGGTGTAGGGGAAGGCCTCCTGATCGGGTAGCACGGCCTTGATGGTGCGTTCGGCCAGAGCGCCGTGACCGACTTCGCGGCGGCCCGGAGGTCCTGACCGACGGGCCTCGCCCACGGAGAACGGAGGGAAGTTATAGTGCAGCATGAAGGATTTCGTGCTTTCCCCGATCAGCGTGTCCAACCTCTGGTCGTCGTGGCTCGTGCCCAAGGTGGCCACGCCCAGAGCCTGGGTTTCGCCTCGGGTGAAAAGGCCCGAGCCGTGGGCACGGGGCAGCACCCCGACCTCGCAGGTGATGGGCCGCACTTCGGTCATGGCCCGTCCGTCCACGCGGCGCTTTTCCTTAACGATCAGGTCACGCAGGACCTCCCGTTCGATTTCCTCGAAGGGTAGGCCGATCTTGGCCACGTCCTCGGGATATTCCCCGGAGAGTTCCTCTGCGGCCTGCTCGCGCAGCCGGTCGAAACGCCCGTGCCGGTCCATCTTGCCCGGCGTGAGCAACGCCTCCTTGGCCGCGGCCCGGTAGCGGTCCTTGACCAGGGCGATGAAGGTCTCGTTTCTTTCGATCGAGGCGGGCGAGCGTTTGGGTTTGCCCAGCGCCTCTTTGAGTTTCGCCTGGATTTCCAGGACGGGCTGCATGCCCTCGTGGGCCTTGAAGATGGCCTCCATCAAGGTTTCTTCGTCCACTTCCAGGGCTCCGCCTTCGACCATGACGATGGCGTCCCGGGACCCGGCCACGATGACGTTCAGCGTGGAGGCCTCGATCTGGGACTGGATGGGGTTGACGATCAGCTCGCCGTCCACCTGGGCCACCCGCATGCCGGCGATGGGTCCGGCAAAGGGGATGTCCGAGATTTCCAGGGCGGCCGAGGCCCCGATCATGGCCAACAGGTCCGAGTCGTAGTACTCGTCCACGGACAGGACCGTGGCCACGATCTGGGTTTCGTAGTTCCAACCCTCGGGGAAGAGTGGCCGGCAGGGCCGGTCGATCAGGCGGGCGGTGAGGGTTTCTTTTTCCGAAGGCCGGCCGATCTCCCGGCGGAAAAAGTTGCCCGGAATGCGGCCCACGGCGTAAAAGCGTTCCTGGTAATCCACGGTCAGGGGGATGAAGTCGATCCCGGTTCGTTGGTCGTGGGTGGCCACGGCGGTCACGAGCACCACCGAGTCGCCGCAGCGCACGGTGACCGCGCCGCTGGCCTGCTTGGCGACGTGACCCGCTTCGATTGTCAAGGCCGCCGATCCGTATTGTGCTTCCATTTTGATTTTATCCATAATTTTTACCTCGGGCGGCTGGGATTGGGAGTCATTCGAGCGTTCACGTTATCTTCTGAGTCCCAGCCTGGAAATGATGTCCCGATAGCGGTTGACATCCTTTTTTTGTAGATAGTTCAGTAGCCTGCGCCGATGGCCCACCAGCTTGAGCAGCCCTCGCCGGGAGTGATGGTCCTTTTTGTGCGTTTGGAAATGTTCCGTGAGATACACGATGCGCTTGGTGAGCAAGGCGATCTGCACCTCTGGGGAGCCGGTGTCCGCGGGATGGGTTTGGTATTCCTCGATCAATTCTGTTTTTTGTTCTCGATTCAAGACCACGACTGTTGTTCCTCCTTAAAATATAGTCATATCGGTCTGCCGGCGTTTCACGCCGGGGGTTTCTCGGGGGTTGTCAGGACCCGAAGCGGGGTCAGGCAGGCCGAGGCCCGCGCGGTCCGCGTCGGGTCGTAGGAATAAACGGCCATCAGCCCGGCCGAGGGGTCCAGAATCTGAACCGGTCCGGGCTGGGGGGTGAAATCGCCCAAGCGCTCCAAGGGCAGGGGCTGCCCGTTTTCCACCAGGCGGGCCGAGATGTCGTCGATGCGCACGGCCGGCATGAAGGACAGGGCCTCCTCCAAGGGAATGATCCGCGCCTCAAGGTCGCCGGTCTTGGCCTGAGCCTCAGCCTGGTCCAGGGAGAGCGCGTCGTCGATATGGAAAGGCGCGTTGCCCACCCGGCGCAGCGCTTCCAGGCAGGCGCCGGTTCGGAGCCGGCGGCCCCAGTCCACCACGAGCGAGCGGATGTAGGTGCCCTTGGACACCCGGGTTTCAAACGACACGCGCGGCAGATCCACCCCGGTTACGATCAGTTCGTGCACCACCACCCGCCGCAGACGTTCCGGGACCTTCTCGCCCCGCCGGGCCAGCTTGTAGGCCGGCTGCCCGTCGATCTTGAACGCGGCGAAGGCCGGCGGCACCTGCTCGATGGCCCCCTCGAACTCGCGTCCCAGACGGACGATCTCCTCGGCGTCCACGTTCAGCCGGGCCTGCTTGAAGGTCACCCGGCCGGTGATGTCGCCGCTGTCCGTGCCCAGGCCCAGGAGCATGGTACCGGCGTAAGTCTTTTCGCCGGCCTGCAGAAAGGGCACCATCTTGGTGGCTCGGCCCAGGCAGAGCACCAAAAGGCCCGTGGCCATGGGGTCCAGGGTGCCGGTGTGACCGACCTTCTTGACCCGGAGCGCCCTTCGGAGGCGCTGCACCACGTCGAAGGAACTCGCGCCCGCCGGCTTATCCACCAGAAGGACGCCGGACAGGTCTTGCCGTTGCTTGATCCGGCCCATCAGGCGGCCTCCCCCTGGGCGAACAGCGGGGCCGCGGCCGCGACGATCCGGCCCTTGATGTCCGCCAGGTTCCCGCCATCCAAACTGAACCCGGCCGCGTTGTGATGACCGCCGCCGCCAAAGGTTTCGGCCAGGGCCGAGACATTGACCCGGCCTTGGGACCGCAGACTGACGTCGTAGAGGTTTTTTTCGTTTTCCCGGATGAGCACGGCCATTTCCACGCCGCGCACGGAGCGGGGGTAGTCCACGAGGCCGGCGGTGTCCTCGTCGGTGGCGCGGCTCTGCGCAAGCATGTCGGCATCCACGGCCATGATGCCCAGCCGGCCCTGGTGGTGGAACTCCAGGGTGCCCAAAGCCCTCCGCAAGAGGTCCAGCCGCTCGATCGGCCGGTTCTGGTAAAGGTTCTGGAAAAGGCGCCAGGGATCGGCCCCGGTCCGGACCAGGTGAGCGGCGGCCTCCAAAGACTCCGGGGTGGTGTTGTCGTAGTTGAAGGAGCCGGTGTCGGTGGCGATGGCCAGGAACAGGTAGGTCGCCATGGAGGGCGACCAGGGCGCGCCCAGCAGCTTGAGCAGCCGGTAAACGATCTCGCCGGCGGACGACACGCCGGGGTCGATGAAGCTGTGGTCGGCCTCGACCGGACCGGTGACCAGGTGGTGGTCGAGGATGACCCGGCAGGGAATACTCGCGGCCTTTTGGGCCTGCGGTCCGACCCGCTTCAGCGTGTGGCAGTCCAACAGCACCGCGACTTCAAAGGGAAGCACGTCTTCCAACCGGCTTTCGATCTTCTCCTGGCCGGGCAGAAAGTCGTAGGGGCGCGGCAGCCGGCCTTCGACAAAGCGCGTCACCTGCTTGCCCAGGCTTTCGAGGCCCTCGCCCAGGCCCAGCAGGGAGCCCAGGGCGTCCCCGTCCGGGTCCTGGTGGGTAAGCAGCAGGAAGCGGTCTTTGCGGGCGAAAAGGTCGGCCAGGGTCGCCAGGGCGTCCGGACCGGATGTCGCGTTCAATCCCACGTCGTTATGATTCCCGGTGTTCATCGATGTCTTTGAGTAAGGCGTCCATATGCCGGCCGTATTCGAGCGCCCGGTCGAACTCGAAGCCGATTTCCGGCGCGAATTTTAGTTTCAGCACCTGAGCGATCTCCCGGCGGAAGAACCCGGCGGATCGTTCGAGGGCTCGGGCCGCGGCCTCGCGGTCTGCCTGGGGGTCCAGGAGATCGTAATAGACGCTGGCCCGTTTCAGGTCCGGGGTGACCTTGACCCCGGTGATGACGATGGTTTTCAGCCTGGGGTCCTTGATTTTGAGCAGGAGCAGGCGTGAGACCTCGTTCTGGATGAGGCCTTCCACCCGCGCCGCCCGTCTCGTGCTCATCTGTCAGACCCTTGCCTCACGGAAGATTGATAATCTCCATGTTGGTATCGATGATTTCCGCGTCGGCGTTGCGTTCCATGAAATCGAGCACCGTGTCCATCATGGAGTTGACGAAGCTCCGGTCGTTGCTGACAAAGGCCAGGCCCAGGCCGGCGCGCTGCCAGAGATCGTTGTCCTCGACCTCGGCCGCCGCCAGGTTGAATTTGGCCCGCAGACGGTCCAGGATGCTTCGGACCACCTTGCGCTTGCTCTTGAGAGAGCCGGAGCCTTCGATCAAGAGGCTGACTTTCATCACGCCAACGACCATGTTCTTTTGCCTCTGCCCGGACCATGGATTAGAGCGTGGCCGCCTTTTCCTCGACGATGTAGGCCTCGATCAGGTCGCCGGCCTTGATATCGTTGAAGTTTTCGAGGGCGATACCGCACTCATACCCGCTGGTAACCTCCCGGGCGTCGTCCTTGAACCGTTTCAGCGAGCTGAGCTGGCCGTCGTAGAGCACGACGCCGTCGCGCAGCAGGCGGACCTTGGCCCCGCGCACGATACGGCCGCTGGTAACGCTCGATCCGGCCACGGTGCCGACCTTGGAGACGTGGAAGGCCTCTTTGACCTCGGCCTGACCGATGGTCTGCTCGACGTAGGTCGGTTCGAGCATACCGGTCATGGCTTCCTTGACCTCCTCGGTCAGCTTGTAGATGACGTCGTAGTACCGGATTTCGACGTTTTCCTTATCGGCCATCTCCTGGACCTTGGCGTTGGGCCGGACGTTGAAGCCGATGATCGAGGCCTGGGAGGCGGCGGCCAGGATGACGTCCGTCTCGTTGATGGCCCCGGTCGAGGAGTGGATGACGTTCACCTTGATCTCGTCGGTGGACAGTTTGGCCAGGGCGTCGGTGATGGCTTCCAGGGAGCCCTGGACGTCGGTCTTGAGCACCAGGTTGAGTTCCTTGACCTCACCCTGGCGGATGCGCTCGTAGAGGTTTTCGAGGGTTATCTTGGAGGTCTTGATCAGTTCGGCCTCCCGCTGTTTGAACTGGCGGTGCTGGCTGATCTGCTTGGCCTGCTTGTCGTCCTCGACCACGATGAATTCGTCCCCGGCCGCGGGCACGCCGGTCATACCTTGGACCTCAACCGGAATGGACGGTCCGGCCTCTTCGATTTTTTCGCCGGCGTCGTCGAACATGGCCCGCAGCCGGCCGTGGTAGTTGCCGCAGACAAAGGAGTCGCCGGTGCGCAGCCTACCGTTCTGGATGAGGATGGTGGCCACGGGTCCGCGGCCCCGGTCCAGATGGGCCTCGATGACCCGGCCCTGGGCCTTGCCGTCGGGTGGGGCCTTCAGTTCGCCGACCTCGGCTTGGAGCAGGATCATGTCCAGTAGCTCGGGCAGACCTTCCTTGGTACGGGCCGAGACGTTGACGAAGATCGTCTGGCCGCCCCAATCCTCGGGCGCCAGGCCGACATCGGCCAGTTCGCGCTTGACGCGGTCGGGGTTGGCCTCGGGTTTGTCGATTTTGTTGATGGCCACGATGATCGGCACCTCGGCGGCCCGGGCGTGGTCGATGGCCTCGCGGGTCTGGGCCATGACGCCGTCATCGGCGGCGACGATGAGCACGACGATGTCGGTCACGCGGGCTCCGCGGGCGCGCATGGAGGTAAAGGCCTCGTGGCCCGGTGTGTCCAGGAAGGTGACGGCCCCCTTGGAGGTGACCACGTGATAGGCCCCGATGTGCTGGGTGATGCCGCCGGCCTCGCCCGAGATGACGTTCGTCTCCCGGATGGCGTCCAAAAGCGAGGTTTTGCCGTGGTCCACGTGGCCCATGACCGTGACCACCGGGGGCCGGATGGCGGCCTCGACGCCGTGGTCCTCGACTTCGATGCTGTGCAGAATATCCTCCTCGTCAAAGGCGCCCTTGGTGATCTCGTAGCCGAATTCCGACCCGATCAGGTTGGCTGTATCGAAGTCGATGGCCTGGTTGATGTTGCCCATGACGCCCAGGCCGATCAGCTTGCGCATCACCTCCTGGGCCTTGACTCCCATCTTTTTGGCCAGGTCGGAGACGACGATGGCCTCGGTGATCTTGATGCGGCGCTTGATGGCCTTGGGCGTGGTGATGGCTGTTTTCTGTGGGGTCTTGGCCACCCGGGCACCACGGCGGTACCTCCCGCCCGAACGAGGCATCTGGTCAACGTCGTACAGATCGGTCTGTTCGATGACCTCGCGGCGGCGCAGCCCTTTCTTGAAGTCCGCCGCCCCGTTTTCGGTGTCCCCTCCGGGCTGGCCGCGGCCCTTTTTCCTCTTTTTCTTCTTGCTGCCCTCGCGTAATTCCTCGGAGGGGGGCTGCGGCGGTGCGCCCTGGAAGGGCGGAGCTTCGTCGCGGGTCGGAGCCGGTTCCCGGGTTGGGGCGGGTTCCGGCGGGGGAGGCGGAACGACCGCGGGACGACTGATAATACGCGCCGGTTCACCGGCTCCGGCGATCTTTCGGGCGGTGACCGTGGGCTTGAGTTTGGGCTTGGGAGGCGTTGGCGCCTTTTCCAAGGCCGGCGTCTCTTCCGCGGCCTCGGCCTGCGTTTCTCCCGGGGCGGCCTCTTCGGCCGGTGGGACCGCTCCCGCCTCGGCCATGGCTTCGACTTCGGCCGACGCCTCTTCAGGGGCGGCCTCTTCGGCCGGGACTGTTTCTTCCTCGGCAAGGGCTTCGGCTTCGGCCGGCGCTTCCTCGACGGCTTCGAGCGTGACCTCGGGCTGCGGCTCTTCCGCGGTTTCGGCCTCGGCGGCCTCCAGGGCTTCGGCCTCGGCTTCGGGCGTCACTTCTTCGAGCCGGACCTGGACCTGGAGAGCGTCCTCGGCCGGGGCCTGTTCCTCCACCGGCACCTCGATGATCTTCCGGCGACGTCGGATGACAGTGGGTCCGCCAGGAGCGCCCGCGGCCGGCTGAGGTCCCTGAAGGCGCTTGATGATGGTTTCGATCTCCGAGTCATCGACGGTACTGGAGTGGCTCTTGACCGTGTAGCCCAAGGCGACGAGCCGGTCCACCAGTTCCTTGTTGCTCATGTTCAGCTGTTTCGCTAACTCGTAGACTCTGGTTTTTCCCATCTGATCACTCCGTCAAGGCTATCGGTTTCCGGACCGCGCCGGGGCAGGCCCGGGTTCTCCGGCCGGCGTTTCGCCGCTCTTTGCTTCCCCCCAGGGCGAGCCCGGGGAGGTCAAGCCCTCGGTGGACACGGGACGTCCGAAGGTTCGGGCGAAGCGCCGAGCCTTCAGGGCGGCTTTCAGGCAGCCTCGGTTCGGGCAGAGATACGCCCCACGTCCCGGTAAAACCTGTTTGGCGTCCCAAACGACTCGCCCCTCCTCGTCCAGGGCCAACCGCATCAACATGGATTTGGCCCGCTTTTTCCGGCAGCCGATGCAGGTGCGGATCGGCGGGCGGGGTCCGTTTCCAGCCGGCATCCATCACTCCCTGGGCGGCGTTTCTTCCGGCAGCTCGTCAGTGCCGGCCTCTTCGACCGCGGCCGCGGGCTGGGGTTGTTCGACTGCGGCCGCTTCCTGAGCGACTTGCTGTTCGGCCTCGGCTTCAGTCGTTTCCTCAATAACTTCCTCTAACACGGGTTCGGCCCCGGTCGCTTCCTTGTCGTCCGATGTAGCTTCGACCGCCTCGTCCTCGTCCAGGTCCTCCGGACTTTCTTCCCCGGTTTCTTCCTCCTCGGTCACACCGGCTTCGGTGTGGTCCACGTAAATCCTGGCCGCCTGCATGAGTTCCTCAGGAGGCATTTCTTCCAGCCCCGGCACCTGGGCAAGATCCTCGGGGCTGGCCGACAGGATATCCAGGACCGAGGTGTAACCGGCATCGTACAAGGCGTCGGCCAGATTTTCGTTGATCATGGGCAGGCTGACCAGGGACTGGTACCCCTCCTTGAGCATGCGCTCGTACCGGGTTTCGTTCTTGACATCGATCCGCCAGCCCGAGAGCTTGGAGGCGAGGCGCACGTTTTGGCCCTTGCGGCCGATGGCCAGGGAAAGCTGTTCGTCCGGCACCACGACTTCCATGGTGCGGCTGACCTCGTCCATGATGACCCGGGAGACCACGGCCGGGGCCAGGGCGTTGACGATAAAGCGGGCCGGGTCCGGGTTGTAGGGGATGATGTCGATCTTTTCGCCCCGGAGTTCCTGGACCACGCTTTGGACGCGCGAGCCGCGCATGCCCACGCAGGCGCCCACCGGGTCGATGTCCTTGTCCTCGGACAGCACCGCGATCTTGGAGCGGCTGCCAGCCTCCCGGGCCACGGCCACGATACGGACGATGCCTTCGGAGATTTCAGGCACTTCCATTTCGAAAAGGGCCTTGAGGAAATCCGGGTGGGTGCGGGAGAGCACGATCTGGGGGCCGCGGCTGATCTGTTTGACTTCCAGGACCAGTGCCCGGAGGCGGTCGCCCTGGCGGTAGTTTTCCCGGGGCACCTGTTCGCTCATGGGCAGGATGGCGTCGGTGCGTCCCAGGTTGACGATGATGTTGCCCTTGTCGATGCGCTGGACGATGCCGTTGATGATCTCGCCTTGGCGGTCTTTGAAGTCCTCGTAAACGATGTCGCGCTCCGCGTCCTTCATCCGCTGGATGATGACCTGCTTGGCCGATTGGGCGGCGATGCGTCCGAATTCCGCGGTGTCCATTTTCACGCCGAGTTCGTCCCCGATCTGGGACTCGGGGTCGAGCAGACGCGCGTCCTCCAGAGAGATGTGCAGCTTGTCGTTGGTGACCTCGTTGACCACCTCCTTGAACTGGAAGACCTCCATCTCGCCCAATTCCTCGCTGAAGGTGACCTCGAAGTTGTCGGCCAGCCCGAACTTTTTCTTCACCGCCGACTTGATGGCCTCTTCCAAGGTCTCGACCAGAATCTGACGATCAATCCCCTTGTCCCGGCTGATCTGGTCAATGACGCGTCCTAACTCTGAAGGCATGTTCTTTGCTCCACTCGGCCGCTAGGCGGCCCTATTTCAAGCACGTCCCCAGTCGATTTCCGGTTCCAGGGCGGCGCGGTCGATGGCCGTGAGCCTGAGGTCGATCGTTCCGCCGTCCGTGCTGAGGGTGATGGTATCACCGTTGATCCCCGCCAGTTTTCCCTTGAATTTCCGTCGGCCGTCGATGGGGTCCTTGACCCGCACCTGAACCTCGCGGCCGGTGAAGCGGACGAAATCCGCCGGTTTCTTGAGCGGGCGGTCCAGTCCGGGCGAGGAAATCTCAAGATGATAGGCCCCGGGCACCGCCTCTTCCACGTCGAGCAGATGTCCTAGTTCCCGGCTGATGGCCACGCAATCGTCCAGCGTGATGCCGCCCTCGATGCCGGAGGATTGGCCGGACGGAGCCCGGTCCACGAAGAGGCGCAGAATCCAGTCTTGGGACTCCCGTCGGTACTGGACTTCCACCAGCTCGTAGCCGTCGGCCTCCAAGAAAGGCTCGGCCAATTTTTTCACGGTCTCGACGACCGTTTGCGCCTGTTTTTTGACGTCCATGGCCTTTAAAAAAAGAAAGCGGGCAACCGTGGCCCACCTTCAAATAGTTGACCTTATACCCTCCCGGGGGAGGGGTTTTCCGAACGTTCACTATTCGAAGTGTGCGTGCTTCCGCCGAGACGAAAGCGCCCGGCCTTGGGCGACGGTGGCGCTGGCACGCACCTTGTCACCGCTTCGGCCGGTAACACAGACATTCTCGAACCTGTCTTTGCCCATGGTTCGGATATTGGCCTCCGAACCTTGACTGGCCCGAGCCGGCGCCTGTGCGGTTCAAACCTTAATGGAGCGGGCAACGGGGCTCGAACCCGCGACACCAAGCTTGGGAAGCTTGTACTCTACCAACTGAGCTATGCCCGCTCAGCCTTTGATTATATACCATTCGGGGGGGCGCATGTCAAGAATTTTACATGATATTGCACGCCTGCTCCGAGGGGCGGACAGGGGATTCAGCGGCTTAAAACAGGTCCTCCAGAGGCTTCCCCCGCTGGGAATGGCGGAGGTGCTCCAGAGCTTTCTGCTCGATCTGACGGACCCGCTCTCGTGAAATACAGAGCTTACGGCTGACCTTTTCCAGGGTGCAGGCCTTTTCCTGGTCGATGCCGAAGCGCATCCGCACCACATCGGCCTCTCGCGGGGAGAGCGTGTCAAGGGCCAGGCGCACGGCCCTGCCGCGGGCCTGGAGGTCCACACGGGTCAGAGGCCGGCCTTTTTCCTCGGTGGCCAGATTTTCACCCATGGGAGTCTCCTCGTCGGCCAGAAACGCTTCCAGGGAGACCGGTTCGAGCAAGAGACGCATCACTTCTTCGACCTTGCCCAGACCGATCCCCAGGGCTTTGGCCATTTCGTTCGGCCCGGGTTCCCGTTCGAGTTCCATGGCCAGGCGGTGATACGTTTTCAGGTAGGCGTGGCTTCTTTCCACCATGTGCACGGGCAGGCGGATGGTGCGCGCGGTGTCGTAAATCGCCCGGATGATGGCCTGCCGGATCCACCAACTGGCATAGGTCGAGAATCGGTTGCCGGTCAGGTAGTCGTACCGGGCGGCGGCGCGGATCAGCCCCAGGTTGCCTTCCTGGATCAGGTCGGCGAACGGCAACCCCCGGTAGAGGTATTTCTTGGCAATGGTGATGACCAGCCGGAGGTTGGCCGTGACCAGCTCCTCCTGGGCCTGGCGCATTTTGGCCTCGATGCGGCGGAGCCGGCGGGCCAGGGCGGCCAGGTCGGCCGAATCGGGATGATCCTCGGACAGGGTGCGGGCCCGTTCGAGGATCATGGTCATGGCCTGGCTCTCGGTCAGGTTCGGCCGGTTCTTTTTCTCTAGCCAGCTTCGAACGTCGGCCTTGAGCGCGGCCAGGCCCTTGAGCCGAACCGGGCAGGTCAGGGTCAGCCGCACCATGAGTTCCTGGCCGGTCTTGATCCGTCGGCCCAAGACCAGCTCCCGTTCCGGCGGGATGCGGCCCAGCCGCTTGATCTCGGCCAGGTAGGCGGCCATGGGGTCTTCGAGAGAACCGGTCCCGGTCTCCTCCGCGTCCCCGTCCGCTTCGGTCTCACTCGGGTCCGCGCCGTCGGCCTCGTCCGGTTCGGGGAATGCGCCGCGCATGGGTCCCTCCCGGTTCGCTGCTTGGGGTATGGCCGTATTTTGAACCGGTAGGGGCAGGCGGGTCCATGAGGCGGCGGCCTCATTTATCCGGGCGGAGCGCCTTATTATTAGGGGTGGGAGGGCTCAGGTTTCGAGGTCGATGAGCCCGAGCTTGAGGGCGCGTTTGACCACGTCGCTCTGGGAATGGAGGTCCAGCTTATCCATGATGTTGGCCCGGTGGTTGCGGACCGTTTTGGGGCTGATGCCCAGGATGCGGGCGATCTCCGGGCTGGACCGGTTTTCGGCCATGAGCTGAAAGACTTCGCGTTCGCGGTCGGTCAACCGGGCGTGGTACGGGTCCTCGCTCGGGCCGGTCAGCCGGAGGTAGTCGTCGATCAGCTTTTTCGAGACGCGGGGGCTGAGGTAGGAACCGCCTTGGCCGATGGCCCGGATGGCCAGGAGCAACTCCTCCTTGGAGGCGTCCTTGAGCAGGTAGCCCGAGGCCCCGGCCCGGAGCGCCTGGCCGATGTACTGGTCGTCGCCGTGCATGCTCAGGATCAGGACCTTGACCGCCGGGTGTTTCTTCCTGATGCGGCGGGCGGCTTCCAGGCCGTTCAGATGCGGCATGGCGATGTCCATGAGCACCAGGTCGGGCCTTAGGGCCTCCACCCGGTCCAGGGTCTCCATTCCGTCCCCGGCCTCGCCCACCACCGCGACCCCCGGCTCGGTCTCCAAAAGCACCTTGAGGCTTTGCCGGAGCAGGCTGTGGTCGTCCGCCAGAAGGATGCGAATCGGCTTCACGTTCCTGTCCTCGTATGGCTTCAGCCTTATCACGGCCGGGGCCGGCGGGTCAAGACGTAGCGGGTGGGAGGATACGAGGCGGGGTCTGACGATGAATGTGTCCGGCGCTCATTTCTCGAATTCCATCAGCTCGATCGGGGCGCCGTCCTCCACGATAAAAGCTACGGTCACGCCGGGCGAGGGGCTGTTGGGCTGGATAATCACCTCCTTGCCCGCGATCTCCCGGGCCAGGTCGTCCACCTCGAAAGCCACGTGGGCCACGGTCTTGACCAGGTCCGGCAGGGGGCAATCCGGCTCGTAGCGCATCCATTGGATCCCATACGGATTGGCCGTGTCGTCGGTGGCATAGAGCTTGAATTTCGCTAGATAGATTTCCCCCGGTTGAGGTGTCGTGGTTGGAATCCCGACGTGATGGTATTTTCTCATGATAATTCGCTTTCCTTTTTGCGGTTGGCGCTTCAGACCACCCGGCCGCCGGGGTTGTTGGGCCGGCCCTTGGTCTGCTATGATTCGGTCCACGGCCGCTGAATCAGCGAATCCCCAGTCAAGGAGACGCCCCATGGAATGCAACAAGGAAAAAAACCTCGAACGCTGCAAATGCACCTATGGTTCCTGCGTCCGGCAGGGCCTGTGCTGCGAATGCCTGAGCTATCACCTCAAGAGCCGCCAGTTGCCGGGATGCTGTTTCCCGCCCGAGGCCGAAGCCACCTTTGACCGTTCCTTCGAGCATTTCTCCCGGCTGGTGGGGCAGAAGAAGGTTTAAGGTCGACATTCCGTTACCTCGTTCCAGGGCTCTGCCCTGGAACGGGCCATCTGATTCGAGGCTCCGCCTCGACACCCCTATAAATTGAGTTGAGGCAGAGCCTTAAGGCGTTCATGCGTTCCAGGGCAGAGCCCTGGAACGAGATGATATTTTTTGTTCGTGTTATTCGTGTATTTCGTGGTTAAAATTCTTCACTTTCGCACTTCGCACTCGCGCACCACGCACTTCTTACATGGTTCTTCGGTACTGGCCGCCGACCTCGTACAAGGCGCTCACGATCTGGCCCAGGGAGCAGGAACGCACCGTGGTCATGAGTTCGGCGAAGATGTTGCCGCTGGCCAGGGCCACTTCCTGGAGCCTGGCCAACGCGGCCGGGGCCTCGGCCCGGTGTCGCTTCTGGAAATCCTGGAGCCGCCTGAGCTGCCCGGCCTTTTCCTCCTCGGTGGCCCGCATGAGCGCCAGGCCGCGGCTTTCGTCCATGGCCTCGGCCGAGGGGCTTAAAAACGTGTTCACCCCGATGATGGGCAGCTCCCCGCTCATCTTCTTCGACTCGTAATAGAGAGACTCCTCCTGAATCTTGGACCGCTGGTAGCCGGTCTCCATGGCCCCCAGCACCCCGCCGCGCTCGCTCAGGCGGTCGAACTCCAGGAGCACCGCCTCCTCCACCAGGCGGGTCAATTCCTCGATGACGAACGACCCTTGCAGCGGGTTCTCGTTCTTGTACAGCCCGTACTCCCGGTTGATGATCATCTGGATGGCCAGGGCCCGCCGCACCGATTCCTCGCTGGGCGTGGTCACGGCCTCGTCAAAGGAGTTGGTGTGCAGCGAATTGCAGTTGTCATAGAGCGCGGTCAGGGCCTGGAGCGTGGTGCGGATGTCGTTGAACTGAATCTCCTGGGCGTGCAGCGACCGGCCGCTGGTCTGGATGTGGGCCTTGAGCCTTTGGCTGCGTTCGTTCGCCCCGTATTTGTCCCGCAGGGCCACGGCCCAGATGCGCCGGGCCACGCGGTTGATGACCGCGTACTCCGGGTCCATGCCGTTGGAGAAGAAGAAGGACAGGCTGGGCGCGAAATCGTCGATGTTCATGCCCCGCGACAGGTAATACTCGACGTAGGTGAAGCCGTTGGCCAGGGTCAGGGCGCATTGGGTGATGGGGTTGGCTCCGGCTTCGGCGATGTGATACCCGGAGATCGAGACCGAGTAGAAATTTTTGACCCCGCGCTCGATGAACCAGGCCTGGATGTCGCCCATCATCTTCAGGGCGAAGTCGATGGAAAAGATGCAGGTGTTCTGGCCCTGGTCCTCCTTGAGAATGTCGGCCTGGACCGTGCCGCGGAGCGTCTTCAGCGTCTGGTCCTGGATACGCGCCCGTTCCTCGGCTGAGGCGGGGCGGCCGGTCTCGGTTTCGTGGCGCTTAACCTGCTGATCCACGGCCGTGTTGAAAAACATGGCCAGCATGACCGGCGCCGGGCCGTTGATGGTCATGGACACGCTGGTGGTCGGAGCAGCCAGATCGAAGCCGGAATAGAGCGTCTTGACGTCGTCCAGGGTGCAGACCGACACGCCCGATGTGCCCACCTTGCCATAGATGTCGGGCCGTTCCTCGGGGTCCCGGCCGTAGAGCGTGACCGAGTCGAAGGCCGTGGACAGCCGCTTGGCCTCGTAGTCTCGCGACAGGTACTTGAAACGGCGGTTGGTCCGGGCCGGGTCGCCCTCACCGGCGAACATGCGGGTCGGGTCCTCGCCCACGCGCTTGAAGGGGAAAACTCCGGCGGTGAAGGGGAAGCGGCCGGGCAGATTTTCGCGCCCGAGCCAACGGAGCAGGTCGCCCGGCGAGCGGTAGGTGGGCAGGGCCACGCGCGGAATCTTCAGCCCGCTCAGGCTTTCCGCATCGGTCCGGCCGTTTTCGCCCGCCGGGTTGTATTCCTGCTTGGCGGCCTCGAATTCGTCCAGGAGCCGCTTGGACTCGGGCGACAGCTGGGCCTCGGCCTGGGCTCGTTTCAGGTCCAGGGCCTCGATCGCCTCCGACGGCATCCGGTCGTCCCCGGCCACGATCGACAGGGCGCCCTCGATCCGCCATAGGTCGTCGGCCAGAGCGCCTTGTTCCTCGACACGCTGGTGGTACGCCCGGACCGTGTCGGCGATTTCGGCCAGGTAGCGGATCCGGCCCAGAGGCACGACAATGGACCGGGCCGAGGAGATTTTTTCGGCCGGCGGCCCTTCCGGGTTCAGCCACGAGGCTCCGGTCTTTTCCCGCAGCAGGCTAAGGGCGGCCTGGTAGAGCGCGGTCACGCCGTCGTCGTTGAAGCGATTGGCCACGGTACCGTAAACCGGCATGTCCTCGACGGGCGCGCTAAAGGCGGCCCGGTTGCGCTGAAGCTGCTTACGCACGTCGCGGAGCGCGTCCAAGGCTCCGCGCCGTTCGAATTTGTTCACGGCCACCAGGTCGGCGAAGTCGAGCATGTCGATCTTTTCGAGCTGGGAGGCTGCCCCGTAGTCCGGGGTCATGACGTACAGGCAGGCGTCCACGTGGGGCACGATGGCCGCGTCGCCCTGGCCGATGCCGGCCGTTTCCACCACCACCAGGTCGAACCCGGCCGCCTTAAGCACCAGGATGGCCTCACTCAGCGCGGCCGAAATTTCCTCCCGCGAGGTGCGCGTGGCCAGGGAGCGCATGTAAATGCCGCCGCGCTCCAGGCAGTTCAAGCGGATGCGGTCACCGAGCAAGGCCCCGCCGGTCTTCTGGCGGGAGGGGTCCACCGAAAGGATGGCCGCGGTCCGGTCCGGGTATTGCCGACGGAAGCGGAGCACCAGTTCGTCGGTCAGGGAGGATTTGCCCGCGCCGCCCGTGCCGGTCACGCCCAGCACCGGGGTGGGGCCGACGTCGGCCGCCTTGGTTTCGAGGGCCTGACGCAGAGGGGCGAGTTCGTTTTCCCGGCCGGCCAGCTTCAGGCCTTCGATCTGGGTGATGCAGCGGGCCACCAAACCCGGGTCGGTCGGCGAAAGCGCGGGCAGCCGTTCGGCCAGACCGGCCGTGTCCAGCGGGAAGTCGCTACGGGCCAGCAAGTCGTGGATCATGCCTTCCAACCCCAAACGCCGGCCGTCTTCGGGCGAATAAATCTTGGCCACGCCGTGGGCTTCCAGAGCCGCGATCTCGTCCGGGACGATCACCCCGCCGCCGCCGCCGAAGACCCGGATATGCCCGGCCCTCCTCTCTTTTAGGAGGTCCACGATGTATTCGAAAAATTCGATGTGCCCGCCCTGGTAGCAGCTCACGGCCACGGCCTGGGCGTCCTCCTCGATGGCCGCGTCCACAATCTCGCCGGCCGAGCGGTTGTGGCCCAAATGGATCACCTCGGCCCCGGCCGCCTGCATGATGCGCCGCATGATGTTGATGGCCGCGTCGTGGCCGTCGAAGAGCGAGGTGGCCGTGACCACCCGCACCGGGTTCTTCAGGCGAAAGCCTTCCGCCCGCGTCGTCATTTTTTTGCTCCTTTGGTTTGTTTGCCCGCCAGCCCGTTCAGCAGAAAGGCGGTCTGGGCCCGGGTGTATTCTTTCAGGGTCAGATTCTTTTTCAGGAACCAGCGCCGGAAGGTCCACATGTGGCCCAGGACAATGATGTCGTGAGCCATGAGCGAGGCCGAGGCCGGTTTGGGCAGCTTCAAGGTGCCGTCCTTGAGGCCCTGGCCCAGGATGCCTTCGAAGATGGCCGTGATACGCGCGTCGTTTTCCAGCACCACCCGTAGCGACGCCCGCTCCAGCGAGCTGGACTCCTGGTAGATGAGCAGGATGGCGTCCTGCATGCGGTCGCAGACCTCGAAAAAGGAGGCCACGGCGTTGACCAGGACCTCCCGGCCGGAACGGCCCCGGCCCAGGGCGGCTTCGAGGCTTTCCTCCATCTCGGCGTGGATGGCCTGACAGACCAGGTAAAGCACATCCTCCTTGGAGCGCACGTACTCGTAGAGCAGCCCGATGGAGATGCCGGCTTGGCGGGCGATCTCCCGTGTGGTCGTGGGGTGGAAGCCTTTTTGAACGAACAGGTCCATGGCCGCCTCGGCGATCTGGCGGCGGCGTTTTTCGACCAGGTCCGGGTCCTTGACCTGGGTGGGGATGGGTTTGAGGAAGCGTGCCGGCCGAGTCATTTTGTCCGGTTCTCCTGACTGAGCGCTCGTTCAGTTTATCGCTCATGCCGATTGCTTTGTCAAGTGGATTTCAACCACAGAAATACACGCAAAGCACGAAATTTTCTCTGCTTGTGTATTTAGAGCATTTCGTGGTTAAAAATCGTCCTCGCGGCCTAGCCTGTCACCTACCCGGAACCTTGACCTGCGGGGGTGGCGGGGATATTTTATAATCATCGAAACGAAAAGGCGGTTGCGCCGGACAGGACAGCCATGGACCCAGCGGTCTCCGAAAAACTCGAACGCCTGAAAAAAACCCTGGCCTCCCTGAAGTCGGCCCTGGTGGCCTTTTCCGGCGGGGTGGACAGCAGCCTTTTGCTCAAGGTCGCGGCCGACAGCGTGCCCGGGCAGGTGATAGCCGCCACCTTGGCCTCGTGCCTCAGCCCGCCGGGCGAAACCCAAGCGGCCACGGCTTTGGCCGAGCGCCTGGGCGTGGATCACGTGGTGCTCGATTTCGACCCGCTCGGCGTCGAGGCCATACGGGCCAACCCGCCGGACCGGTGCTATCACTGCAAGACGAGCCTGATCCGGTTGCTCAAGGCCGAGGCGGCCAAGCGGGGCTTGGCCGCGATCCTGGAAGGCACCAATGCGGACGACGCGTTGGCCTATCGGCCGGGCGAACGGGCCGTGGTCGAAGGCGGGCTGCTCAGCCCGCTCAAAGAGGCCGGTTTTACCAAGGCCGAGGTGCGGGCCGCGGCCAAGGCCTTGGGGCTGCCCAACTGGGACCGGCCGGCGCTGCCCTGCCTGGCCACGCGCTTTCCCTACCATGCGACCCTGACCGAAGCGGCGGTGGGGCAGGTCTTCGGGGCCGAGGAGGTGTTGCTGGACATGGGGCTGGCCGGCGGCCGGGCTCGGCACCACGGCGACATCCTGCGCCTGGAATTTCCTCCGAACCTGATGCCGCGCCTGTTGGCCGAAGGCCTCCGGCAAAAATTGGTCGAGCGGTTGCAAGGTCTGGGTTTCCGTTTCGTCACCCTGGACCTGGCCGGTTATCAGAGCGGCGTATTCGACGCGGCGCGGTGAACCGCGCCTCCCCCTGGAATCTGAAATGACCTCTGTCATCGGCATGCTGGTCGCTTCGGATCGGCATTTTCCTCATGTGTTGGGCCTGACCCGGGCCGCGGCCCGGCGAGGGGTAAAAGTGCGGATTTTTTTGACCCACGCCGGGGTTCACCTGATTCGGGAGCCGGAATTCCCGGAATTGGCCGCGCTGGCGCGGATCGACCTCTGCCGGTTTTCGCTCGAATCCCAGGGGTTTGATCCCAAGGCGGCGGCCGAGGTGTTGGGCGAGGCGGCCATCGCCACCCAGGCCCGGCACGCGGATTTGGTTTACGAATCGGATCGTTATCTTGTCTTTTAGGTCCAAGGGAGCGTGATGCGGAATACCAAGAGCGTGGCCCTGACCGTGCGGCGGGCCGAGGACGTGTTCGAGTGTACGCGGAGCGCCGTGGGCCTGGGCATGGACAATTTCCAGGTGGGCCTGTTCGTCATCGGCGCCGAGATCGATCCGGGCGAGCAGGAAGAGGTCTTCCGGGAGAATTTGGACCTGATCGAGGACCTGGAGGGCGGAATTTTTTCCGATGTGGCTTTAAACGCCGATCGCTTCCCCCAAGTTCGCTTGACGACCCTGAACGATATGGCTCAAAAGCTCAAGGAGTACGACCTGATGGCTATTTTTTCAGGAGGCCGTCCGTGAAGGTGCTGCATATCTATCGCACGTCGCCCGACGAGACCACGCGGACGCTGGCCCGAGCCTGGCGGGAGGCCGACGAGACGGTTGAGGTGCATCTCGCTCCGCCGGAGGGGGCCGAGCCGGTGGATTACGATCGGTTGCTGGACCTGGTGCTGGCCAGCGACCGCGTCCTGTGCTGGTGACCGGGCCGGGCATACCAGGCATACCGGTAGTGAGTCAGCTTAAGGATTCGGGTTTCCCTTGCCAAATGCCCCGATTCGACGGCAACCTGTTTTTCACCGCCACCCAAGCCCAATTCGTCATTCCCGCGGAAGCGGGAATCCAGGCGTGAAACCTCCCAACGTGGCGGCGCCTCCCAAAAACCATTCGCCCGCCGTGGTTTTCATTT
>Ga0068713_1001106_pt1 | contig 39337 bp, 39 predicted proteins | sample MTBAKSrepl2MetaG_FD_62223 | JGI IMG/M metagenome (GOLD analysis project Ga0068713, IMG submission 62223) | Enrichment culture microbial communities om Arthur Kill intertidal strait, New Jersey, USA, that are MTBE-degrading - MTBE-AKS2 (Arthur... | ecosystem: Environmental > Aquatic > Marine >... | reverse complement strand
CCCGGAACTCCGGGTGATACGGCGGCCTTGTCGCTGGCATCCTCGAAAACCTCCCCCCGTGGTTACACCTTACCAAGTCTCAGGTGTCCACGAAATCGGGGTAGGCTCAAATGCGGGACGAAGCTGGTCTGACTATCGAGGGTAACCTGCTGGCCTGGTGGCTGGTACGGAATCTGGAACTCCGGAACTCCGTATGGACAGACAGGCTCGGGTGCTCTCTGCGTTGAGCCTGCTCTAAGACTCGACGATATTGGTAGATGCTCCAATAGGTCCGCGACGGACTCTGACGCGGCTTCGAGTACTAGCCCATATATCTGTATCCCCTCTGCCTGGAACATCATCTTGCGCATCTCGAGATCCGCCGCGAGGCTGGGTATATGGCTGGTCTGCCTAATCACATCTGCCAACATGGCGTGGTAAAACTCATTGTATGACTCGATGAAAGCGGACGCGGTCATGCCCGAGGCAGAACTAAAACTTCCGACAAAGGTGAAGTACTCGCCAGCAAAGCAATGGTATGCTTAGGTAACCCGCGCTTGCTCCCAGCTGTGCTCTTTTGTGACCGCCTCAACCACCCGAGGTAGTGGAAGAGCATGTGCAAACGATACAACCGTGATGCCGGCAGGAGTCTGCTCGCGAAGGGCGACAGCACTCGGGCCGGAGAAGCCCGCCAGGGCCAGTATGACTAACACGACTAACAGCAGAGGGGCCGTCTTTCCAAGGACGAGCCGCATGCAACACACCTCCTCAAGAGGATCGGGGTCCCCATGCGATTGTACCAACATAAACCATCATAGCCAAGTACTGGTTTGTCCTCAGGCCATGCCCGGATATGTCACACTCGTGCAGGTGCTACTCCCTACGCCTGACTCAGGCGCCAGGCGATCCTCCCTTGGCCAGGATGTAGCATGGGGAGGCGATCGCTTGCCCGCCGACTTTCGGCGCAAACTAAAAAACCGCCCCCGAACCTACAGTTCGGGGGCGGTCGACGCTATCGGTCAGGCAATCGTTATTCTACTGCGTTATCGTGACACCCTTGACGCGCAGACGCTTCATGAACGTCCACTTGTCGAGTGTAATCTCCATACCTTGGGGCTGGACCTCGAGCGACGGATGGACATAGATGTCGAGGCCTTCGCTGGTCGAATGCTGGAATGAGCTCAGATGGCGCTCCTCAGGCTTACCCGCAAACACGGCGGGTGTAATTGTGCAGCCAGCTCACCCACGCTGCTCCAGCAGGGTGACGGTAACGGCGCCGCTGTGCTTCAGCATTTCCAGGGCATCAGGAGAGAAACTAACAGTCATGGTCGAAATCACCTCCTTGGAGTATAGTGTACCTGTTGTTGATTTCGCTGTCACTAACAATCAGCGAAAATACCAAATCCACCTTGGGGGCGAGAGCTTGAACGATAGTCCACGGATCATAGTTGTCGGCGGTGTCGCCGCCGGCGCGAGCGCGGCCGCAAAGGCGCGACGGACCAACGAAAATGCGCACATCACGGTATACGAAAAAGGCCCCTTCGTCTCCTTTGCCAACTGCGGCCTGCCGTATTACGTGGCCAAGGAAATCGTTGATCAGGACTCCTTGTTGGTAACCAAGCCTGAGGTGCTGTCCGGCCGCTTTGACCTGACGGTCAAGACCAATCACGAAGTGGTTTCGATTGATGCGGCGGCTCGCACAGTCGTGGTACGGGACCCAAGCGGCAACGAATTGATCGACCACTACGACAAACTGATCTTGGCCACAGGATCGTCGCCGATCCGGCCGCGGCTGCCCGGCATCGACGGTCCGGACATCCATACGCTGACGACGGTCCCGGATGCCGTGCAGATCCGCAAGTTGCTGGATGGACGACGCAACCGGCCGCACCGCGCGGTGATCATCGGTCTCGGCGCAATTGGCCTGGAGGTCGCTGAGGCCCTGCTCAAGCGCCGTCTTGACGTGACGCTCGTCGACCTGGCCCCCCAGGTGCTCCCCCTGCTTGACCCGGAGATGGCCGCGCCGATCGCCGTGCACCTGCAGCAAAAGGGTGCCAAACTGGTCCTGGGCGATGGCATCGCCGCATTTCACTCGCCGACGCCCAACATCGCGCTGCTGTCGTCGGGCCGGCAGATCCCGTTTGATATCGCAATCCTGAGCATCGGCGTACGCCCCAATCTCGAGTTGGCGCGGTCAGCCGGATTGGCGATCGGCCAGGCCGGCGGCGTGGTCGTCGACAGCAAGATGCTGACCAGCGATCCCCACATCTATGCGGCGGGAGACATTGTCGAGAGCACCCACATGGTGACCGGTCGCAAGTTGCGGATGCCGATGGCCGGCCCGGCCAACCGCCAGGGGCGTGTAGCTGGCACCAACGCCGCCGGCGGCGCGGCGCACTTCGGCAGTGTGCTGGGTACCTTCATCGTCCGGGTCGGCGACGTGACTGCAGGCAAGACGGGCATCGGCGAGCGCGAGGCCAAGCAAGAGGGCATCGATCATATCGCCAGTCTCAGCCACTCGGCCAACCATGCAACGTACTATCCGGGCAGCCACATGCTGGCGATCAAGGTCGTTGCCGACCGGTCGACCGGCCGGTTGCTTGGTGCCCAGGTGACTGGACGCCAGGGCGTTGACAAGCGCCTGGACGTGTTTGCGACTGCGGTTGCCGCCGGCATGACCCTGGACGACCTCGCTGAGCTTGACTTTGCCTATGCGCCGCCTTACGGCTCAGCACGCGATCCGGTGCAGATGGCGGCGATGGCCGCTGGCAACGTGCGCGCCGGCAAGGTAAAAGCGATGACTCCGGCCGCCCTGCGCGAGTTGATGAGCCAGCCAGACCACGCTCCGGTACAAGTCCTGGACGTCCGCACCGCCGAAGAACACGCCAAAGGTGCCGTCGCGGGCGCCATCAACCTGCCGCTTGAGCAATTGCGTTCGCGCCTGCAGGAGCTGACGGGATTTGATCCGAACGGCCTTCTCGTCGTGCACTGCCGCAGCGGCCAGAGGTCGTACGTGGCAGCGCGCATTCTGGCGCAGCGCGGTTTCCGCAACGTGGTCAACCTGTCCGGCGGCTATCTGAGTTACCTTGCCGACCTGGACGCGCAGCGGGTTGCGGCGCCGCCGGCGACCGTCAACGGAGGGTGATCGGGCAATGCTAATCCGCGAGAACAAGACCAAAAGGCTGATTGCGGCAGGCGGGACGGCGGTCGGCGGGTTTTTGATGATCAAGAGCCCGGAGATCGTGGAGATCATGGGTTATGCTGGCCTGGACTTCGTGATCATCGACTCGGAACACGGTCCGGCCGACAACGAGACAATCGGCAACATGATCCGCGCCGCTGAGGCATCCGGGATTACGCCGATCGTGCGCGTGCGCTGGGTCAACGATCCAAGCTTGATCCTGCGGGCCCTTGATCTCGGCGCCCAGGGCGTACAAGTCCCCATGGTTGAGGATGCGGAAACCGCCGCTCGCGTCGTGCAGGCCGCCCGCTACTACCCGCTCGGCCGGCGCGGCCTCGCTGGAGTGCGCGCCGCCAAATATGGCGCTATGGACCTTGGCGCCTACACTCAGGAAGCCAACGCTGAAAACCTGGTGATTGCCCAGATTGAGACGGCCAAAGCGGTCGGCAACGCCGCGGCAATTGCAGCCGTGCCGGGCATCGATGTCGTCTTTGTCGGACCGGTTGACCTTTCGCAGTCGCTGGGCATTCCCGGCCAGCGGAGCAACCCTATCCTGATCGAGGCCATGGATAAGGTCTTTGCGGCCTGCAAGGCGGCCGGCAAGCCGTGCGGCACGCTGACCGCCGACGTCGCCGAGGGGCGCCGTCAACACGTGACAGGACTGCAGTACCTCTGCATCAACCCGACGCCGATCTACGCCCATTGCCGGACTACGGCGGAGGGCATTCGCCAGGGCAGCTAGTTCGCGGGAGGATCGCTCTTTCTTTCGCACACGCAAGAAGCGGCCGGTTCAGATACCGGCCGCTTCTTGTGTACTGCTTAGGTCAGGCGAGTGACTCTACTGCAGGACGCCTAACCAGTCCTTGAACAGGAAGCTCAAACGAGCGATGACCAACGAGAGACGCGCCATGATCGTTGAACCTAGCGACGCGCCAAAGGCGATCATCATCATGTACTGACCGATCACGCCGATTCCCTTGATGCCGCGGCCAAAGCCTGACTTGTCATTGAACGCGAACAAGAAGTACGTGAGAGTCGTGAACAGAATGAAGATGTACAGGATGTTGTTCGCCGAATCGAGTTTGATGGTCAAGGTTGACTGGATCTGCCGCCAGAACTGGGAGTCGATAGCGCTCCGCAACGAAAGACCTGCGGCGACACCCATCATGAACCCCAGCGGAATGCGCGAGATCCAGGCAATCGGTTTGAACCATCTGGTCAGCAGCATGACGCCGCCGATCAGTGCACCCAGCAGCCAGAGCTCGCCCTTGGTGGTGAGTGGCGTCCAGGCCTGCTTAACCATTGCTTCCCAGCCCATGACCGCAGCATGAGCAGCGCCGAGGCCGACAAACAGGTGCTCGGAGAACTTATAGGCAGGGTTGTCACCGTATAGGAAGCTGTAGATGGCCAGCGTGAAGAATGCCGCCAACCACACGCCAGGATTAGTAGACATTACATACCACCTCCCGGCGATTTCTTGCCTTTAGTAGCAAAGTACGCAATGTTGCCCATCAGAATCGTGAAGACCACCCAGAGGTGACCCATCGACTGTGCATCCATGCCCGAGGCGCCCTGCCCTGGCACCCGTGCCAGAACTTCGTATTCAGCCGCCCCGTTGAGGCCGGAGATGATGCCCTTGAACTGGCCTGAGGTGTAGTACGGCTGCCGCACAGCCAAGATGACGGCCGTGATCAGGCAGATCGTCGGAGTGCCGTGCTTGGCCTCGATGTGCGCGATTGCCCACAACTGGGACTCGCCGCCGCCGCAGTCGGCCAGGAGGTCGATGTCTGAGACGTCAGTGATCGAATCCCACAGGGCCGAATCGCCAGGGCTGATCATGTTGAAGGTACCCTTGAGATCGCTGGCCATTGAGCCGAACACAGTCTCATTACCGGCCAGGTACGGTAGAACGAGATAGTCAACGCCCTCGACGTAACCAGACTTGTCGAGCAATTCGGCGTAGCCATCAATGAAGCGCGGCGCCTCAGCTGCGGATGGCCACATGATGATCTTGAAGTCCTTCTTGATCCAATGCTTGATCAGGGCGATCGACTGCGGCTCCAGCTCTGCCGCGGTGCCAGGAGCATTTGCCGTGGTCAGCATCACGAGTGAACCTGGCGGCAAAGCCTCGACGGTGTCGTAAGCCGATTGGGTGACGTCAGAAATCCGCAGGGGCAGGCCAATGGGATTGAACATCGGCACCAGAAGAACGGCGAACAGAATCGTATAGATTATGCGCCGGTCCATGTTTTGGATCTTACCGAAGAAACCTTGGTCCATGGCTATTCACCCCCCAGGTGGCCGCGCTCAAGGCCCATAACGACCCGGAGGCTGACACCCATGATGCCCAGGGCAGCGCCGATGTTCATGCCGCGCATAGCCGAGGAGTTAGGAATATTCATGATCCAGGTCTTGATCTCCGTGAACCCCGGCCAGATTGCGTAGCCAATGCCTACGCTGCCGAGCATAACGATGACGCCGGAGATGAGTAGCAGCGCGGCGTGACCGTTGCGCGCACGGAACGCCCGGTAACATGCCGACGACAGGTAGAACGCGTTAATCGAGAAGACCGTCGCGCTCAGCGGGGTGTATGCGTTGTCAAACACCCAGGAATACGCCGTATTAGTCCGGCCGGCGATAACACCCAAGAGCAGGTAGCTGGTGAGTCCAATAACCGTAACCCAGCTGTAACCCCAGTTGCTGCTCTTCAGACGAATACGGTTGCCGTGGACGCGCAGGACGTTGCCGGCACCCAGGGTCAGCGCAAACGAGGCGAGGATAACGTTCCACTGCATGAACCAGTTGGCGGTCGTCCCTATGCCCGTGGGTTGTTTGAAGAATAGCGCCAGGATGACGATCGTACCGGCGATAACTCCAAGCCAGATCGGAAGGCTAGCACGTAGAATTTTCACTCGTCTACTCCTCCCTTACTTCTTCATCAGGTCGTTGATGGCACTGTTGCCGGCGGTGGACATGATCGTCCCGAGGACGACCAAGACCAGAGTGAGCCACTTGCCAAAGTCCTGGGCATAGATAGCTCCAACCTGAATCGGCTTGCGCGCGATATAGGCTCCGGCGACGAAGAGCTCGTCACCAACGAGGGTGTAGTCGCATGCTGCGATGAAGAAGGGGACCTGGATAACGCGACCAGTGCCGCCAACTTGGATGGCGCCGATCTGTGCACCAGCCTCCGCAAGCATCATTGACTCCGCGTAAAATGGCCCCATCATCAAGTTTGCGCCTGGACGTTCGCGCTGGAAGATACCGAGAATCGCGGACATGTACGCGGTCTGAATGTTCGAGACGAACCGGACGTTGTCTGCCTTGTACTCATCAGGTTTGCCAGCGTTAACGTAGGCTCCCCTGACGATTTCCTCGGTCATCATCTGGACCTCACCAAGGGCGTTGGTGACGATGAGGTCGGTGTTTAGCCGTGCGCACTGGCCTGCGACGTAGCTCAGTACGTCGAAAGATGCCAGAACGTTGGCATCGAGCACGCCGATACCAAATGTATAGTGCACGGGACGGCCCATCTCAGTGCAGCGGCCGATGGCCTCATCGAGGGCATCAAAGCCCGCGATGCGGCGGATAACCAGCTTGTGACCTTGGGCGGTGCGGTTAACGAAGTAGAAGAACAACACAATGAAAGTTACGAGGAAGACCAGCTTGCCGGTAGTTCCCGCGACAAGTTCCACCATCATACCTCCTTCTTTACGTCATCTTGCGTGGCTTGAGCTGTCTTGTGAGCGAGGTATCTGCTGCGGGAAGTCACCTCCTGCGCCGAAATATGAGCGAACAGCAAACGCTGTGGCCAGCTCCTACCGCATGCTCGGCGACAAAGCAGGGTGTGAGGCTATGCGGTGCCAGACGGGATGCACATTCAACGTTCAGCGGTGCGACTCCTCGTTTTGAGGCGCATAGTAAACCAAATGGCTGACCCACATCCCGTCATTTCGCCGCTCGGTCCTTTCGCCGGCGAGGTCACTGCCGGCGTTGATGCCATATAATCAGCCTATGACTGAATACGATCTCTCACTCGACGACCTTCCCGCTGCGACCGTCACCCTAAAGGATAGGGTGGCAACGCGCCTGCTGTCCGGACACCCGTGGGTCTACCGCTCAGAAATCGGCGCGGTGACTGGCGGCACCGGATCCGGGACCGTACCAGCCGGCGTTGCCACGGCGATGGTTGTGGACGCCCGCAGGCGGTTTGTTGGGCACGGCGTGCTCAACCTGCGGTCGATGATCGCAGTGCGCCTGTTTAGCCGGCGACGGGAGGTACCGGCAAGCCGCGAGTTGGTCCGGCAACGTGCGCTACAGGCGCTCGAGCTGCGCCGCCCGCTACTTGCCGGCATTGATCCTGATCGATCCGCCTGCCGGCTCGTGTTTGCCGAGGCCGACGGGCTGCCTGGCCTCATCGTCGACAAGTTCGGCTCATCACTGGTCTTTCAGAGCCTCGCGTATGCGGCCGAGGTCTGTCGTGACGACGTACTCGCGGTGCTGACCAGTTCGCTCGGCACCAAACAGGTGATCGAGCGCAACGACGCGTCTGTACGAGACCTCGAGGGACTACCCCAACGGCGGGGGACCTGGCCGCCCAGCGACGATGCGCCCACAGGCGAATATCTGGTGGAGATCGACGAGCACGGCTGCCGCTATTTGGTCGACCCGCTCGAAGGCCAAAAGACCGGCTTTTATCTCGATCAACGGGACAATCGGGCGATCGTCCGCAAGCTTGCGGCACGGATTGCCGCCCGCAGCACACGCAACTTCGATGCCGACGGCAGGGTTGACGTTCTCGACTGCTTCTCGTACACGGGCGGTTTCGCGGTGGCGGCGGCAGTTGGTGCCGGCGGCGCGCTCGGGAGGATGGTCTGTGTCGACAGCTCAGCGCCGGCGCTTGAACTGGCTGGCCGCAATCTGAGCCTTAACGGGCTGGCCATGCCTGGCGCGGCCGAGTTGGTCGGCGCCAACGCGTTTGACTACCTGCGCAGCCTCGATCAGCTCAGCGGACAGGCTCGCCGGACCTTTGATCTGATCATCCTGGACCCGCCTCCGTTTGCGCGTGAGCGCCGGATGCTGGATGGCGCCATCCGTGGTTACAAGGAGATCAACCTGCGGGCGATCAAGCTGCTCAAGGCAGGCGGCTATCTGGTGACATCAACCTGCTCACATTACATCAGCCGGGAGATCCTGCAGCAGATCTGTGTTGACGCCGCAACCGACGCCCGGCGGACGATGCGGATCGAAACCGCCACCGTCCAGCCTGCCGATCATCCCGTATTGCTGGGGCATCCCGAGGGGGATTACCTGCGCTGCCTGGTCCTGCAAGATGTCGAATCTCCCGCCTGACCGCACTTTCGGCTCAGGCGGGATGCGGATAAGGAACGGTGATGCTTAATGGTCCGTGGCCGATCCGGCCGTTGGCGATTTGCGTCCGGCCAGACTAACGTCCATCCCGTCGAGGAGCTGGCCAATATGGAGGTCCCGGTTGATGTTATGATCCGCCTTGCCGAGCCCGGCGATATCGCCGGGCTTGAGGCGTGGGACGGCTTTGACACGCCGGCCCACCGTCGCGCCCTGCGGTATTACCTGACAATGCAAAACACAGACCTTGGCGCGTTTCTCGTGGCGGTTGTCGGCGACTATCCGGTCGCCCAGCTGTTTCTCTGGTATCACCGTGACGACCCCACGCTCGCCGACGGGCACGAAGCCGTGTCGATTACCGCACTGAGGGTGCGCTCTGCATTCCGCAAGCGCGGCATCGCGTCCCGGATGGCCGCAGTCGCCGAGCAAATCGCCCGCGAGCGAGGCTTTTCCACCGTCACGATCGGCACGGACGTCGACAACGACCCTGCCCACCGACTCTACCTCAGCTGGGGCTACACGGAGTTCAAGCGCTCAACGTACGAGTGGGATGGCAAGACCTTTCCCCAGATCTGCCTGCGCAAATCACTGGCACTGACCGGCAATTCGGATGCGGCGGTGCCATCACCGCCCGGCGAGACGAAATGACCAACTCACGCGCACGGAGCGACGTGGCCAACTTGCCTCAGTCTGTGATCAAGCGCACGATCATGACTGTTACTGCAGGTAAATGGCAGTTTGCGCCGGACCCGGTGGTGCGTGAGCTGCACCTTGAGCTCTGGACCGCCGGGCGTCGCCTGGCGCGGTTGGCCTGCTCGCCGCAAGACCTGACAGAGCTGGTCACTGGCTTTCTTTTTGCCCACGGCGTTATTGAGCAGGCGGGCCAGATCGGCACGATTGCGTTTGGCGATGACGAGCGCGACGAAGCCAGTATACGCTTGCCTGGTACCGCCGACCCGAGCCTGCGCGCGACGATTACCTTTGCCGAAACCGCCCTGGCAGACCGTGCTTTTGCCCAGCTTGCCGAGGTACGCTTTGTTGCCTCTGGTTGCGGTCAGGCCCCGCCAGCCGGCGAGCTACAGGACTCGCCGGTCGGAGGCGACAGCGGCCAAACGATGCCCTGGGCAAGCATCCCTGCCCTCGGCCGCCTGATCCAGGCAGCCAGCCCGGTCTTTGGCGCCACCGGCGGCGTGCACGCGGCCGCCCTTGTCCTCTGGGAAGACGTCGCCAACCCTCCGGCAGACGGCACCCTCACGCCACTGGTCGTGCGTGAGGACATCGGCCGCCACAACACCGTAGACAAGGTCATCGGCTGGTGCCTTCGCAACGGGATCTCGCCGGCCGCAACTGTTTTGGTGACGACGGGCCGGCTATCTGCCGATCTGATCCATAAAGCTGCAGCAGCCGGCATCGGGGTCGTGGTTTCGCGGTCGGCGCCGACCGATGTGGCGGTGGAGATCGCCGAGGCGGCAGGCATCACTCTGATTGGCTTTGCCCGCCATGACCGCTTCAACGTCTATTCCAACTGGTGGCGCTTGCGTCTTACCTAACTCTGCAGGCCTAATCGCCGGAGCACAATGCCGGCAACCCAGAAACAAGAGATGGCTGGGAGCCAATTGCGGCGCCCAGCCATCTCTTGTTCAACTCAATCTTACTGCGAGCAGGCCTGTAAGCCGAGTTCTGTCATCGGCAGACCTTGCGGTCCGCCGGGGACGGTCATCTATCTACGGTCCGCTGTTGCCAGGGACCTTTAGCGACCAACCCGAGGGGTCGGCGGGCAGCGTCGTCCCCCTCCTATTTGGTCTTGCTCCGGGTGGGGTTTGCCTAGCCGGCCGATCACCCGGCCGCTGGTGAGCTCTTGCCTCACCTTTTCACCCTTACCCGGCCCTACGGCCGGGCGGTATGTCTCTGTGGCACTATCCTGCAGGTTGCCCCGACTGGGTGTTACCCAGCACCCTGCCCTATGGAGCTCGGACTTTCCTCAGAAACCACGCCGTGGCGTGGCACCGCGACCGTCTGGCCTACTCGCAGACAACATCGCCGCCCGGAGGCGGCGGGAGTTGCGCAGTCTTGATCACTGGCGACGAACTGCCAGCACAAAGATTATACCACGAAGCTCAGTTCGCCCGGCGCTGACCTAGCCGGCGCGCGCGTCCAGTGCCTGGTTGCACAACCCGTCGGCCCGGCCGTTTTCAGTGCGCGGGATGTGCTCATACGCAACCTGCTCAAACGCCGCCTCAAGCTGTTTGGCCTGGGTGTAGAGGACACGCAGGTGCGGCTGCTTGACGCGATACTGTCCATTCATCTGCCGGACCAGCAACTCGCTATCCGAACGAACCGTAATGTTACGTGCTCCAAGGTCGATCGCTTTGCCGAGCGCGGACAAGAGAGCCTGGTACTCGGCCATGTTGTTGGTCGCGCGGCCAAGCCCGGCGCCCCACTCCAGGATCGGGTCGGTATCCGGCCGGGCACCCGCATAGAACACGATGCCGATCGCAGCAGGGCCCGGATTGCCGCGCGAAGCGCCGTCGATGTAACAGAGAAGCCGGTGATTCATTCTGGTTCCACCACTATCCTTCCACAAGTGTCACAGGTCCGCAGCATACCGCCCCGGATCTCGCGCGTCATGATATAGGGGATCGTCATGCGGCAGCGGCTGCACCTGCCATCCACGAGGGCGGCGACGGCGATGCCGGCGCGGCGCACCCGTAGAGTCCGGTACTCCTTGAGCAATACCGGGGGCACGCGGCCAGCCACAGCGTCGCGCTCGGCGATCAGCTCGGGCAGCTCGCGATTAAGCTTGGCAACCTCCTCCGCTACCGCCTGCTCAGCGAGAGCAAGGTCGGCCTCGCACGTGGTCAGATTGGCGATTGCCTCCGTGACCTGGGGCTCAAACTCCTCAACCGCCAGCATCATCTCGACGGCGCGGTTATCCAACTCTGTCAGGCGCCGCCGCAGCGAGGCAACGTGCTGCTGCATCTGGGCTGCTTCTTTGGGGTTGCGCACTGCCCCGCCGTATAGTCGTTTTTCTTGCGCATCGATCTCGTCGCGCAAAGCCTCTGACTCTTGCTCCTGATAGCGCAGATCACGCCGCATCGTCGCCAGCTGATCCCCAAGTTGGTCGGATGCGGCCTGCGCACTTGCCACGGCATCCCGCAGCGGACGCAATGATAAGCCCTCGGTGGAGCGTTGGAGCGCAGCCTGCGCGGCATCGATCCTGCTGTCCAGATCCTGCAAGGTCAGCAGCATCCTGAGCTGGTCTATCGTGTAGTCGCTCACTGGCCGTGCCCCCTCTCATTGCCAAGCGGTTTCGATTGTGATGCCAGATCCCTTGCCACGCCGGACAGAGCCGCGGCCAGGATCTCCGCGCTGCGTGCCGCAGCCTCGCCACGTGGCGATCCACCGGTCCGGGCGGCGACCGCAAGGTTGGTCAGAGCCCTGCTGCGCCAGATCAAATAGCCTGCCAACAACGGGTCGGGGCCTGCCAACAGATGTGGCCCGATCTCTGTCAGAACGCACGTGGGCACGGAAGACGGACTATTGAGCAGAGGCTGCGTCGCCGCCATCTGGGTGCCATCTACCAGCGTGATTGCCCGACCACGCTGACCAAGGACAAAAATGTGATAGTACCTACCGGCATCGAGCACCAGCCGCTCGCCGGCCAACGCATACCCATGCCGCGGCGCCTCGGCCACGGCCCAGCGTCGGATCAGATGCGGCTCGCTCATCGGCTGGAGGACGAGCACTGGCGCAACGGCATCTGCCCGCAGCAGTCGTCCAAGGCCGCACTTGCCGGTACCGTCGCCGGTACCCAGCATCCGGACCATCAGACGAGCGCCGACCCCGGCGACGACGATCACGCCTGCCTCGCCAGGTCTAAGGGCCGCCAGGCCATCGCCACGCCGCACCTCGACACGATCATCAACGCCTGTGGCTGCTACTAGTTGCGACGCGATCGCGACAGCCTGCTCGCTCTGATCAATCGCAATCACCCGGTTGCACATCCGGCGAGCAGCCAGGAAGATGGCCAACTCTGCCCGGCCGGTGGCGATGTCCGCAACCACAAGGGCCGGGTCTGCCGGCATCGCCTGGGCAACGGCCTCCAGACGCGGAGGCGGCGTTAATGCGCGCATGACGGCGCTTTCGACGGTTGGCAGAGCATGTCCTGTCCTAGGCTCCGCCCGATAGTGGCGCATGCACCCGACAGCCATCAAAAAAGGCGTCCCATGCTTTCTGGGACGCCGGCTGTATCTGGTAGCGCCAACGGGACTCGAACCCGTGTTGCCGCCTTGAAAGGGCGGAGTCTTAACCGCTTGACCATGGCGCCGATCTTGCTTGGTGCTTGCCAACTTAGAGTATAGCACGCGCCTGGGGTTACTATCGGAGTCTATAACACGGCCCAAATGACGTCAATCGACAGCTCGCGACGCCGCGGCGGTGGGCAGGCGATGGTCGACGGTGACCGGAGGGCGGCGACGGCGGGAAGGCGTTGACGACCGACCCGGCGAGGCGTAAGGTGCGGCGCGCTGACGTGATCGAGCATCTATCCGCCGGCATTCTGACGAGTCGCCGGCGGATACGTCAGCCGGACTGACAACCGGGGCCCTTCAGTGAGATCGCCTGACCTATCGGAGGCGATTAGGTCAGAGGTGTCGCGCGTTTTTCGGTGGACATGTTAGCCGGCACAACCTCTGTGCCGTGCCGGCGCGCTCACCGTGCCGCCGCGCTCACCGTGCCGGCGCGCCTGCGTCACCTGTATCACCTGCATCACCGACATCCTCGCCTCGACGCCTCTCCGCCACGCCACTCCAGAGCAAGTACGCCGCAACTACCGCCGAGCCGGCCAGGTCGATCGCCTTGCCCGCCGTAGTGCCGCCCAGAGCCGCCGCTGCCGCAAGCGATGAGAGTACGCCAAGGTCGGTCAGGGTCTTGGCGGCATAGAGGCGCCGCTGCGACGCAATCACGGCATCGTGTCGCTCCCGGACCAGTCGCCGGTAGCGGAGCCAGAAGTACCCGTTGGTAATCAGCCCGAGCCCTGCGATGATCAGTCCGGGCCAAGCGTTGCCGGGCTTTGCCGCGGCGCCGGTGCGGACGATAGCGACGAGGAGGATCACCACGCCCGAAACCACCATCGCGCCACCTGTGGCCAGGCGAACCCGGCCCTCAAGTCGTTTGCGCTCCGCACCTGCCGTGTCGTGGCCTTGCCGCAATCGCCGGAACGTGCCCCACGCCAGGGCTAGCGCGAGCAACTCGACTGATCGACGCACCAGGTCGGCGATTTGCGTGGCCGACCGGTTGACAAATGCGGCATAGCCGGTCGCCAGCGGGGCCCAGGCGCTGAGAAGCAGAGCAGCCAACAGGGTACGCTCACGTTGGTCGTTGGAAGATAGCGTCGCCGTCGGCATCGCCACCCTACTTGAGGAGAGAAAAGGCGTACACGAGCGGAGCCATAATCGCCGCAGCCGCCAGGGGCACAGTGATTGTGTCGGCGCCGCGCCGCGAGAAGAGCTCGACCACGGCGCAGACGGGCGCAGCGATCGCCGCCACCGCCAGGGCGACGTACCACGTCAGATGCCCGTACAGCGTCAGAGTGAGAAAGATGGCCACCGCGGCGACGCCAGCCATCGCGACGGTGCCGACGTAGGTCTTGGTCCCCTCAACGAGCCGGTGCACGATCCTGCGCCGGCCAAACGCCTTGCCGAGCAACGCCGCTGCCGCATCGCCAAAACCCCAGGCCATCACGGCGGTCACGGCAATATGGTGCCAGCGGTAGCCAAGGATACCCCAAAAAACCAGGATCAAGAGCCCAAATGTGGCTTGCACCGAGACCAACTGCCGGCGGAGCTCGCCGTGGTCCCCGGATCTGGAAATCACGATACGCGACAACCACATCGAACGCTCAAACCACCAAAGGACGGGATAGGCGATCAGCAAGAGCAGCGCGCCGGCGGCAATCGCCCAGTACCATTGGCTGAACAGGCGCAACATTAGAAATACTGAGAGCGCATAGACAACGTGCTGCGTTTTGCGGATAGGCTCTTCGGGGATGCGGACGAGGCGCATCAGCACCGGTATCACGACGGCAAACATCAGGTAGTACGCCAGCAGCGCCACCGCGCCGATTAAGTCGCGCATGGCACCTACTCGACCTGGCGGTCTTGCGTCGCCGCGGTCAGGACTGCGGAGACACGTCTAAACACGTCGATGAACTCCGCAGCCTCCGCGGGCGTCACCGCCGACGCCGCCGTCCCGATTACCTCGGCATAGACCTGCTCGATCGACGCGGCAGCGTCATGCGCCCGGTCGGTCAAAGTGACCCGATTGACCCGCCGGTCGACCGTGTCGCGAGCGCGGGTGACATACCCTTTGTCCTCGAGCGTATCCAGGGCGCGCGAAACAGCCGGCTTGCTGATATCGAGCTGCGCCACGATTTCTTCCTGGCTCATCGCACGCGCCTGAGTTAGCAGGTGAAAGAGGATGTTGCCCTCCGCGCTGCTCAATCCCAAGGGCTGCAGACGGCGGTTGACCATCTGCCTGGCGGTGCGGATAACGCTATTGGCCAATGGCCAGATATCCCTAAGTTGTGACATAGACCCACCTTTAGTTAGCATGTTAACCATCCCGCTCAAGCATATCGCGTAATGGTTGCCAAGTAAACCATATGCGCGCAAACCATCCATCAGGAAACCACGCGTGTCCGTGATCGCGCGCGATGCTACCCCACTGCCCACGCCGCAATAACAACATCATCGGTGGTTTGGGTCAGGGTGAAAAGCCGGAGTGATCCTTGCGCTGACAGGTCTCGCGAAGGAGCGCCCGCTGGGCCGCCGCGCCTATGCGGCGTGACAAGTGCCGATGGTGGGCCCAGCTGGATTTGAACCAGCGACCAGCCGGTTATGAGCCGGCTGCTCTAACCGCTGAGCTATGGGCCCCCGTCTCGGACCGCGCTGCCACGTGGCTATGGTCAGTCCACAGGCAACTGGACGGTTTCTATTCTAACGCAAGTCCGCGGCCATCCCAAATGGTAATTGCCGTGCTGCCGTCGAAACAAATCCTCCAACGAAGCCGTACACCGTACTTGGCTCACAAAAGGCCTGCATTAAGGCATATTAATGCGAGTCGCCCACTCCGTGTCCAGTCTCAGCGCAAGGGGATGATCAGTATCAAGCCGTTCGTCAACACCGAGCCAGCGCCGGCGCCAACCGACGCGTTCGTCGTCGTCAACGACCTGCAAAAGAGCTTCAATGGGACCACGGCCGTGCAGAGCGTCACGTTCTCGATCCGCCGCGGTGAGATCTTCGGGTTGCTGGGGCCCAACGGCGCCGGCAAGACCACCACCATCCGGATGATGGCCACGACGTTGCGGCCGTCCGGCGGCGAGGTGATCATCGGCGGCCATCCGGTTTCCACCGCCGCCGATGCGGTACGCGGCCTGATCGGCGTTTGTCCACAGGACATCGCCCTTTACATGGAGCTTACCGCTCTCGACAACCTGATGTTCTTTGGCAGGATGGAGGGCCTGACCAAGGCCGAGGCGCAGCGCCAGGCAGAGATCAACCTCGACCTGGTCGGCTTGACCGAGCGTGCCCGCAGTCGAGTCGGTACTTTCTCCGGTGGCATGAAGCGGCGGGTCAACCTGGCGGCAGCGCTGATGAACAAGCCGGAGTTGCTGTTTCTCGATGAGCCGACCGTCGGGGTCGATCCGCAATCCCGCAACCGGATCTTTGAGGCCATCCTCGCCCTGCGTCAACAGGGGATGACACTGCTATACACGACACACTATATGGAAGAGGCCGACCGGCTGTGCGACCGTATCGGGATCATGGACAGCGGCCGGATCGTCGCCCTCGGGTCGCCGGCGGAGCTCAAGCTGCAGCACGGCGCGTCGGCGTCGGCAACGCTCGAGGATGTGTTCCTCAACCTCACCGGGCGTCGCCTGCGGGACGCATAACGATGAACCGCATCAGTGCGATCGTAACCAAGGAGTTGCGCCTGTTTGCCTCCGACAAGCAGCAGCTTTTCTTTGGCTTTTTGATGCCGCTCGCGATCATCGCGATGATGGTTGGGGCGTTTGGTGGTGGGCAGCCGCTCAACATCACCGGATATGTGCTGGACATGGACAATTCGACGCAGTCGGCGGCGCTGATCGATGGATTGGACCGGATCGCCGGGATTAACCTGCGAGTGCTCGACGCAACCGAGGCGGCGGCGCGCCTTGAGCGATCGGATATCGCGAGCTACCTGGTCATCCCGGAGGGATTCGCCCAGGGGATCGCCGCTGGAGACGTCAGCCTAGAGGTGCAGCGCCGCGGTAACGGCGGGAGCGATGGGCAGATATTTAGTTCATTTGCCGTGGCCGTTGCCTCTGATCTGGCGGCCGACGCGCAACAGCACCGCAACGTGCTGGCCAATCTGGATGCGCTTGGCCTGACCTACGATGCGGCGGTGGTGAGCTCGGTGCTCGACGAGTTCCGGCTGGCCGCCGCCGACCAACCGCGCGTCAGCCTGGTGATGGACAGTGCTGGTGAGCGTGGCGAGGGTGCGAGCTTCTTTTTGCCTGGTATTGTCGCGATGTTTGCGCTATTTACGGTTGCCCTCGGTTCGGAGAACATCGTCGCCGAGCGCAAAAATGGCACGTTGGAGCGCCTGATGACCACCCGGTTGAGCAAGGCTGAGCTGCTGACCGGCAAGTTCCTGGCCTTTGGTGTGCGGACCTTACTGCAGGTTACACTCCTCTTTGCGATCGGGTGGATTTGGTTTGGCTTGTTCACACCGAGCACGTTTGCTCAGACCCTGCTGTTCTCGGTTGCCGTCGCCGGGGCCGGCGCCGCCTTTGGACTACTGGTCTCCGCCATAGCTCGCTCGCAAGAGCAGGCCGTGTGGGGTTCGGTGATCATCACCAACGTGTCCGCGATGCTCGGCGGCAGCTTCGTCGCGATCGACCCCGACTCGATCATCGGCAAGCTTGGCCGGTTTACCCTTAACTACCACGCCAACGTCGGTTACCGCGCCATGGTCGGTGCAGGGGTAGGTTTCGAGTCGCCGGAGGTCTGGCAGAGTTTTGTGATCTTGCTCGGTGCTGCCATCGTACTGCTCCTGCTGGCGATACCAGCGTTCCGGGTCAGGGGTGATGCCTGATGCGTAGCACAATGTGGCGCCAAGCGGCGCTGATTGCCACCAAGGACGTTCGTGTCCTGCTGGCCGATAAGTCGGCAATCATGTTCATGATGATCTTCCCTTTGATCCTCGTGGCCATCCTGAGCACCGTGATGGCCCCGGCCTATACCGGGCAGGATCTGCAAATGGAGATCGTGATGGTGACCCACGAGGGCGCCGGCAGTATCAGCCAGGGGATCATTGACGGCATGCGAGAGACGGCGGCCAAGCTCGCCGTGGTGCAGGCCTTGCCTGAGGTCGCCCACCAGGCGGTCGAGGAGCGGCGACTGAGCGGCTATATTGAGTTTCCCGCCAGCTTCAGTCAGGATCTCCTCAGCGGCGCTCCGGTCGAGCTGTTTGTGTTTGCCCACCCTGAGGCGCAGACGATGAAGCCGGCTCTGGAGAGCGTTGCCCAGGCGATTGCGAGCGAGATCACCCGCAAGTGGGTCGAAGCCCAGGCAACCGCTGCCCTGGCCATGCGCTACGGCGGTGAGGAGATCCATGAACAGCTTGCCGCGTTGTTGGCCGGCGGCACAGCCGCTGGCTCCACGAGCCACAACAGCAATGTCTCCGTCGAGTTTATCCAGGTCGGGCCGGCCGAGAGCAAGTCGGTGGCAACGCACATGCTGCCCGGCTACGTAACCATGTTCATCTTTTTTGGCCTGGCCCTGACCGCCGAGGTGCTGGTCGGCGAGCGGCAAAACCAGACGCTCGACCGCCTGATTGCCAGCCGGGCCTCCCGGGGCAGTATCCTGCTTGGCAAGTACCTCGGCAACGTCGCGCGGGGGACAATCCAGGCGATAGTGCTGCTTGGCGCCGGCTACTTCCTGTTTAACCTGGACCTTGGCTACACGCCGTGGGCTACTTTCGCAGTAACGTTGGCGGTTGTACTATGTGCCGCTGCGCTCGGCCTCGCGATGGCCACGATCGCCAAGACGCGGCAGGCAGCGAGCGCCATTGCCGTGTTGGCCTCGATGGTCATGGCGCCGCTCGGCGGCTGCTGGTGGCCGGTGTGGATCATGCCATTCTGGATGCAGACGATTGCCAAGTTCACCCCACACGCGTGGGCCAACATCGCCTATTCCAAATTGCTTTACTTCGCCAGCCCGCCCTCGGCGGTGTTCGGCGAGATCGCCGTGCTACTGCTGTTTGCAGCCGGCTTTGGGGCATTTGCGGCGGCCAAGTTTCGGATCGAGCAATAGACACAAGGCTCGACCCGCGGCGGACCGGCTGATCCGATAGCACCTCAGCACCATGCAGCGCGAGCGGCGTCTCCAATCGGAGGCGCCGCTCGCGTCGTATGGTGCGTGTGGGTGCCGGCGGCGGTTTCCGCCGAGGCACCCTGGCAGGTCGATGCCCGCCCGCCGCCAAACAATAACCTATGCCCTGTGATCTGCGGGCCAATAATGCTGGCTGAGGACAGCCTCAGCGAGAGGAGCCGCCAAAAGTGCAGCAAGTCATTGCGCACGTGCGCGAGCAGCGCGCCAAGCACTTGGAGATGCTATTTGACCTTATCCGGCAGCCTTCGGTCAGCGCCCAGGGTACGGGCGTCGCCGAATGCGCCGAGCTGCTGTGCCGCCAGATGCAGGCCGGAGGCATCCCGGCCAAGATCCTGCCGACCAGTGGCCAACCGCTCGTCTATGCGGACCTGCCGGGCCGGCCGGGTGCGACGACAACGATCATGTTCTACGGGCACTACGATGTACAGCCGCCTGATCCGCTCGATGCGTGGGTGAGCCCGCCGTTTGAGCCGACGATCAGAGACGGGCGCATCTATGCCAGAGGAGCCGGCGACAACAAGGGACAGCTGATGGCTCACTTCCTGGCGGTGCAGGCCTATCTGGCCACCAAGACGCCGCTGCCGATCAACGTGAAGTTTCTGTTTGAGGGCGAAGAGGAAATCGGCAGCCCCAACCTGGTCGAATGGGCCAACGCCAACCGGGACCTGCTGCGGGCGGATGCGGTGATCACATCGGACGGACCAAAACACGACAGCGGCGTGCCGCAGATCTTCTTTGGGGTGCGCGGCCTGCTCTACGTTGAGTTGGAGGCACGCGGCGCCAACCGTGACCTGCACAGTGGCAACAAGGGCGGAATTGCCCCCAATCCAGCCATGCAGCTTTGCCAGTTGGCGGCCTCGATGAAGAACGCCGACGGCACCGCGGCAATTGCCGGTTTTTACGACGATGTCCGGAGGCCCACCCCGTACGAGCGCGAGTTGTTGGACCGCGTCCCGTTTGACGCCCACGAAGTCGCGCGCGACCTTGGCCTGCGTGAGCTCGCGCGGGTCGGCGACCTGAGCGACCTCGAAAAGCTGATGTTTGAGCCGACCGTCAACATCGCGGGCTTTCATAGCGGCTACGGCGGGCCGGGCAGCAAGACGATCATCCCGTCACGCGCGACAATGAAGATGGACATGCGCCTGGTCGCCGACCAGGACCCCGATGACATCTACCGCAAGTTCCTGGCCCACGTTGCCAAGCACGCGCCGGACGTACGGGTGCACCGCATGGAGGGTGGCTGCCCACCATCCAAGACTTCGCCGGAGCTGCCGGTCAGCAAGGCGGTCGTCCGCGCCGTTGCCAGGGCGTACGGGCGTGACCCGGTCGTGCTGCCCACGCTCGGTGGATCGATGCCGGACTACATCTTCACTCAGGTGATGGGGCTACCGTCTATCGGAGTCCCGTACGCCAACCCGGACGAAAACAATCACTCGCCCAACGAAAACTTGCGCGTCGACGATTTCTACAGCGGCATTGAGACAAGCGTTTACATCTTGGACACCCTCGGCCAGGGACTCAAAGATTAGCCGGGGGTACCGGAGGACAACTGGTTGCGTCGATCAAGGTTGCTGTTAGGCATCATGGCCGTTGTCCTGGTCGCCGCCGGCGGCCTGGTTGCGGCCGGGCCGCGGCTGCAAGACGAGGGCTATGACGTCCCCTGGCTTGCCCCCAAGACGCCGTATGTAGCGGATCTCAAGGCCACGGTGGTCGGCCAGGGCGAGCTTGGCGCGGTGCACGTCGCACCGGCCCTCAAGCCTGACCTGCAGGCCGTCGCCGGGTCGATCACTGGGCTACGGGGCGTCAGTGCGCTCCGCTTTGCCCACCTAGAGCGTAGCTGGGTCGCGCTGATCCCGGTTTCATACAACAACCAGCCTGGCGACTACCCAATCGCCCTGACGATCACGGACCACAAGGGGCGCACGCACGAGGCCACGCTGACCATTACAGTTGAAACCTCCACCTTTACGACGTCGTCGCAGTACCTTCAACTTAGCCCGGCGATCAATAGCCTGCGCACGCCGGACAAGATCGCGGAGGACGCGGCCAAAACGGCCGCCGCCAAGGCGGCGCCTGCGCTGGAGCCGCTCTGGACGGGCCCCTTTGTCCAGCCGGTCGAGAGCGACAAGGTTACCACCGAGTTTGGGCATGGGCGTTACATCAATGGAGTTTTCCAGGGGCGTCACTCCGGCATCGACTGGGGCAGCGTGGGGACGGGTGCCCCGGTCATCGCCGCCAACAGCGGCAAGGTTGTCCTAGCGACAATGCTGCATGCCTCAGGCAACACAGTGATGATCGATCACGGGCTCGGCCTGTTTAGCTCTTACCTCCACCTTTCGGCGATCGAGGTGGCGGTTGGCGACATGGTTGCCGCCGGCGACCTGATCGGCCTGACCGGCAGCACTGGCGTGTCCACAGGTCCACACCTGCACTTCACACTCTGGGTCGGCGATGTGGCCACCAACCCGTGGCCGTGGTTTGAGCACGACCCGATGGAACTGCTGATCCTGGATAGGGGAGATTGAACATGGACTTCACCACCGGTCTGTTGCTGGGGGCTGCCCTGGCCGTAGTCATCTCGCTGGCGCTTGCCTACTACCGGCGCCGCTCACCCTCGGCCGTGTCGGTCGGGCGCGGTGGGCTTGAGGGGCTGCGTCGCGTCGGCGAGTTGGTCGTGCTCCGCGCTTACTGGACGATTCCGGCAACTGGGGAAGACCACATCTTTGGCGAGGTCGGCCGGCGCTTTTTGCGCTGGCTGTGGAGCGAAAACAAGACGATTATGATCTTCCGGTTTGAGATCCGCTTCAAATACAACCTCAGCGACCCGAGCTCCGTGTCCCTAAACCGGGTCAACCCGGACGAGCTTGCGGTACGCCTGGGCAGGCCGATCCATGAGATATCGCTCTCGGAGATCCAGTTTTACCATACGGTCCAGGGCCAACTCCTCGATTGGCTCCTGCCCCGGGCCCTGAACATCTTCCGCAGCGACATGGACGACCGCACCAGGCAGCAGATCATGGAGGCGGCCCGCGAAAACGCCACCAAAGAGGCTGAGCAGTTGGCGACCCAACTTGAGGGTGATGCGAGGGTGGCGGCAGAGGCAACGCTTACCGCGCTTGGCCGTTCGGCAGGCTTCTGCAGCGTGAGCTTCAGCTCGGAGTAGACCACGGGGGACCACTTGCGGAGGAGCGGGGCGACGACCGGCCGGTTGTCGCCCCGCTCCTCTGTTACTCCTCGGTTAGTCTCAGATCATGTCTTGTGCCAAACCGGGTGCGGCTAGGGCGTACACCAGGGACATGGCGCATATCCGGCGTCGATCGCCTGCTGCCGCGTCGTGCAAACGTGCCGGTACTGCATCGCGGGCAAGTAGCGGCAGGTTGGCAGGTGGAAGGTCATGGTTTCTTTGTCACCGATAAACCCGGTCAGCGGCTCGACGACCGCCGGCGGGATGTTGGTGATCCGGTAGTCCTTGCCGTCGGTGGTAATCTTGATCGTCCCGTCGAGATCGGTACGATAGAATGCCGCGCCGGACTGGGCGAGCTGCACCAGGGTCGGCACCGACGGATAGCCAAACACGTTGCGCAATCCTGCCGACACGATCGCCACCTCAGGGTCGACTGCGGCGAGGAACGCCTCGCTGACCGCGCCTGATGCAGCGTGCGTCGGGACCTTGAGGATTGTCGCCCCCGGGCTGACGACACCCTGTGTCAAGAAGCCCGCCTGCCCGACCAGGTCAAGGTCGCCCGGCAGGAGGATGTCGATGTCGCCCATGGTCACCTTGACGACGACAGAATTGGCCGTGATCTCACCGGCAAGCGGCGCCAGCGGATACGCGACGACCGCGTCGATCCAGGGATCAATCGTCAGCCTAGTGCTGCAACGCGCGATCTGGTAAGAGGTGGTGTTGGCAGCGACGAGCCGCAATAGCTCCGCATAGTCCTGGCCCCCGTAAGGGAACCCCGGATCTAAGTAGGTCCCCACTTTGAACCCACCGATGATCTCGTCCATGCCGCCAACGTGGTCGGAGTAGGCGTGCGAGGCGACGGCGACGTCGATATCGGTGACGCCGAGCGACCGGATATAGGCAACCAGGCCCGGCGCGCTGATGTTTGGCCCCGCGTCCACAACTAACACGTTGCCGGCCGGGCTGACGACGACCGTCGCATCGCCGTGACCGACATCAACGAAGTGGACTGTCATCTCCTGGCCGACGCCAAAGGCCTGGCCGAGGGTCGTACCGCCTGGTCCCTCGGCGGTAAACACGGCGCGTGAGGTCATCATGGCCACGTCACCGCGCGTGGCGCTGGCGTTGCGGTCAAAGGGGATCCCGCTGGTCACTCCGAGCGACGCGGCCACGGCGAGGACGTTGTCTGGCCAGGTGCCGGTCGTCGGCGCGAGGCCCGCCGCCCGCAGGAGCATCGTCAGCAGCTCAGCGTAGGTTACGTTGCGGTCCGGGCGGAACAGCCCGTCGGTGTAGCCTTGGATAATGGCGGTTTCGACTGCCGCGTTGACGAAGCCGGAGGCCCAATGGTCGGCGGCCACATCCGGAAACCGCGTCGGTCCCTTTAGCGTCGTCGCGCGCATCTCGAGGTTGCGGCACATCGCGACGATCTTGGCCATCTCCGACCGCCGGATGGGATCGTCGGGACGGAAGGTCCCGTCAGGATAGCCGCCGATCACGCCGATGTACTGCAGTTTCTGCACATCCCGCAGGCAGGCGCGGTTCATGACGTCATACGGCACCGTTACCGTTGCGGCGATCGCCGGGCTAATCAAACCGGCGATCAGCGCAACGGCCAAAATCGCCAGTGCGATCGGGTGAAGTGAGCGCTGCATGGTTGGTCACCCCCAATGGATTCTCCGCCACGGGCGGAGCAAAGCGGGGCCGAAGCCCTCACCCCTTCAATCGGCGATTTGGCGCCAGGCCATCAGCCGGCGGGGCTATTTGACCGCCGCAAGAACGAGACGGATGAATTCCGGCAGCGCCGCGTTGTCGATCCACCGCGCCACGACGACCAGGTCGTGTTCCCAATCAACGTAGATGACGTTGCGGCCTTGTCCGCCGTGGAAAAAGCTCGTCGCCGGAGCGTCGGGCAGCAGCTCGCGGTTGGTGTTGAGATACCAGTTCATGTAGCCGTAGGTCGGATTGCTCGGCGTTGGAGTCGTGGCCCGCCGCACCCAATCAGCTGAGAAGACGCGTTGCCCATCCCACTCGCCGTGCCGCAGGCAAAGGTAGCCAAAGCGCGCATGATCGCGCGAGCTGATGATCAACCCACCACCCCAATGGCCGCCGCCGCTGACCGATTGCACACGCATTCCGTCCACGGTCACCCAAGAGTTGTCGTAGCCGTGCCACTCCCAGGTCGGGGAGGCACCGATTTTGGCCATCACGTGCTCGTGCAGCACAGCGGGGAGTGGCCGCCGCCAGACCCGGGTGAGCGCCAGGGCGAGACGGTTGACGCGGACGTCGTTGTACTTAAACTTGGTCCCGGGCTCAACCAAGGCGCGCTCATGCGGCAGACCCGGGCCCTCCGGCCGGTCGCACCAATCTGGCTTGCCCCACAGCGTGCCCTCCCATGCGCTGGTCTGATTGAGCAGCATGTGCCAGGTGATCTTGTTGTTGTGCCCTGAGTCAAAACCGCCATCCTGTACGTAATCCGCCACCCGGTCGTCCAGGCTGAGGATCAATCCTCGATCAAGCGCAAGGGCAGCGGTCGTGGATAGGTAGCTCTTGCTTACGCTAAAGGTCATGTCGGCACGCTCTGTATCGCCCCACTCGGCGACAATTCGTCCGTGCCGCACAATCAATCCGTTAACCGGGCCACGCTGCTTGACCGGTCCGATCAACTCGTTGAAGGGCTCGCCCGCCCTGCCAGAGATAATGCTGGTGCCAATATCAACTCCGTACGGGACCGACGTGCTGTCGTGCCGTCCGTGAAAGTCAATCGCCTGCTGGATGATGCCGGCATCCATCCCGGCATCCGCCGGAGACACCTTGTGCCAACCGTCCTTGGGGCCGGGAAAGTACTCCGCCGCTGCTCCGTGCGAGTCCACGTATCATCGCCTCCGCATGTTTAGTTTACATAACCATATTACGCTGACCGCACGCGCGCAGGGCACGAGCGTCGCTTGACCAGGCTATTCCGCCCTTCCACGATTGCATCCTGCCTGTTCAGGCCGCCATCTGCAGTGTCGCGCCGGCCCACGCCACAGCACCATGCGGCTAGGTTACCATAACCCGGCAGTTGCCCAACCGGTCCGGCGCGGCCTGCTATCGGTGGTATACTTAGCTGGTCGGCAACCCTACTCCACGCAATCATGGAGGCGTCAAAGTGCTTAACTGCGGGATCATCGGCCTGCCAATGGTCGGCAAGACGACCATCTATAACTTGCTCACCAACGCCGCCGCCGAAACCTCTGCTTTTCTCGGCGGCAAGACGACTGCCAACCTTGCTGCCGCAGCGGTGCCGGATGAGCGGATCGATCGTCTGACGGAGCTCTACCACCCGCGCAAGACAATCTACGCCCAGGTGCAATTCAGTGACGTGCCAGGCTTGGTGCGCGGCCCCGGCCCCGTCAAGGGCGGCAACCCTTTCCTGGAGGGAGTGCGCAACGCGGACCTTCTCGCCCATGTGGTGCGGGCATTTCCGAGCGCTGATGTTATCCACGTAGATGGCAGCGTCGACCCCGTGCGGGACATTGAGTCAATGGACCTTGAACTGGTTCTCTCGGACCTTGAGCTGCTCGAACGCAAGGCAGAGCGCCTCGGTGGCAGCCGCAAGCTTGCCAAGGAGGGCCAGGCCGAGCTCGCTTTCATGCAGCGCTGCATCGCCGAGCTCGAGCAGCAACGCCCCCTCAGCGGACTGAGCGTCAGCCCCGCCGAGGAGCTGGTACTCCGCAACTACAACCTATTTACCCTCAAGCCGATGCTGCTGGTCATCAACCTGGACGAGGCCGGCCTGCGCTCCGGCGAGTACCCCGGCAGGCAACAGGTCGAAGCCATCGCCGTCGCCCATGGCCGACGCCTGGTCACCGTTTGCGGGCCGCTGGAGGGCGACATTGCCCAGCTATCTCCGGCGGACCGCCAGGAGTTTATGGCAGAGCTCGGCGTCGCCAAGCCGGGCATTGTCCGTCTCGCGCAATCGGCGTATGCGGCATTGGGGCTGATCTCGTTTTTTACCGTCGGCGACGACGAGGTCCGCGCCTGGACGATCACGCGCGGGACCGACGCACGGAGCGCCGCCGGCAAGATCCACACCGACATCGAGCGTGGCTTCATCCGAGCCGAGGTTACCCGTTATGAAGATGTCGCCAGCCTGACGAGCATCGCCGGCGGAGCGGATAAGCGCACCAGCCGGCTTGAGGGCAAGGACTACATCGTCCAGGACGGCGACATCATCAACTTCCGTTTTAACCGGTAGGCCGGCGCAAACGCAGGTGCACGACGGGACCGGCAGTCTCTAGCGCTTCGACAGCAAAGCCGCTGTGCCCGGCAAGATCGGCAAAGTAGGCTGGACCTTGCGGTTTTAGCGGCGCGCCATAGCCGGTCCGTACCGACGCGCCGTCCGGCAACTCGACTGTGACAGGGAGCATCAGTTGTACTTTGTCTTGCTCCGACGGAGCCGGCATCGCGACATCCCAAATCAGCATCAGCCCGTCCGGGCGCAGGACCCGGTAGGTCTCGGCCAGCACAGTTGCCTGATCCTCGGCGGACATGTACATCAAGCTAAAGAATGCGGTCGCCGTAGCAAAGGTCTGATCGAGGAACCCCATGCACCGGGCGTCCATGACGACCTTGAGCGACGCATTGCCGACCCGCGCCAGCTCACCTGGGTTGAGATCGATGGCGACCACCCGCGCGCCCATCAGCCGACCGATGATGCCGTCGCCGCCGCCGCCGATGTCCAGAATCGTGCCGGGTGCACAGGCCAAGTCGCCCAGACGCACTACCTGGCGGTCCAGGTAGACCAGTTGGTGCGGCTGCGGACGCCTTGGCAGCGATAGACCGGCCACGCTCCCCCTCCCTTCCCGCAAAGACCCGGATCATCTGTTCCGTGTCTTTGCGGCCGGCCAAGTGTTATCCTGTAGGTTGACACCGCTGCACAACCTGGCTGCTGGACGTCAAACGTCGTTTGTCACGGAGGGATGCAGGATGGGCCGCCTACCACTGCGCGCGTATATCGAGGCCGGGGCACTAATCGCCTTGTCGGCAGTGCTGAGTGTGATCAAGATCTGGCACATGCCCCAGGGTGGCTCCGTGACGGCCGCGAGCATGATCCCCGTGCTACTGATCGGCCTGCGGTGGGGCGCCAAACTAGGCATACCGGCAGGTGTCGCCTACGGCATCATCGACTACCTGATGGGCGGATGGTTTGTCCACCCCGTCCAGTGGATGCTCGACTATCCCATCGCCTTTGGAGCGCTCGGCGTGGCCGGCCTGCTGCGCAAGCAGCCCTTGTTGGGCGTGGCGGCTGCAATCACCGGCCGGTTCATCGCCCATTTGACCGCCGGCGCCGTCTTCTTTGGCAGCTATGCCCTCGCCGGGCAGAGCCCGTGGGTCTATTCGGCGATCTACAACGGGAGCTACCTTGTCCCGGAGTTGGCAATCAGCCTCCTCGTGGCCTGGCTGTTGAGCCGGACCGAGGTTATGCGCGGCCTGCGGATGTAAAAGGGCCGGTCTGCTGTGCGCACAGGGGAGCGGTCGCACCTGCGGCCGCTCCCCTGTGACGATTGTGACGATCAGGTGATCCGCTGACCGGCCGCGCTAGATCCGGTCAGCAAGCGTTGCGAGGCCGACCGCGGCCAACGACTGCGCCGTCGGCCGCCCCTGGCCATCCCAGCCGCGCATGGCATAATACTCATCAAGGTAGGGCTCGATCGGCGTGGGTGCCTTGCCCGCGCGGAAACCAACCTTGGCCGGGATCCGCATTTTGAGCGGCAAGGTGTCGCTGTGCCTGCCATGCCCGTCGCGGACGTTGACCAGCCGCTGCAGCGTGGTAATGCGCGCGCCGGCCTGCACCACATCCTCGATTGACCAGCCCCAGCCGGTGATCGCGTTGAACACCTCGGTCAGCTTGGTCATCGATAGATCGCCGCCGTCGACCATGAACGCGCAGATCACGAGCGAGTTGAGCCAAGCGCAGAAATCCTGCAGCTTGACCGTGAGCTCCGTCTTGTGCTCCGGGTTGAAGTACTCCGACCAGTCGGGCACAATGCCGAGCTCCGGCACAAAGAAACCGCCCATCTCCACGTCCTCGGTCACGCCCCGCATATGGCATGCGCCACGGGTGGACGTCGCGTAGTTGATGCCCAGGCTCCAGCATGCGCGGGCGTCGTGCGCCGGCAGGTCGAGCCCCTTGACGTGGGCGACTAACTCGACGGCGGCAGGGTCAATCTGCCTTGCACCGGCGACTGAGCCGTCGGCAAAGATCGCCCCAAATCCCTCCCTCAGTCCGATCTGGCGAGTCAGGGCAAGTACCGCCGCGCCGTCGCCCCAGTTGAGGTCAAATCCGACCTGATCCCGGGTCAGCATATCGCGCTCGATGCACTCCATCGCCAGGCCGATGCAGGCGCCGACGCTGATCGTATCAACACCCAATCGGTTGCAGATGTCGTTGGCCGCGGCCACGACCCGCAGGTCATCGATCAACAGGCCGGACCCCAGCATGCCGAGCGTCTCGTATTCGGGCCCCGGCCCTTGCAGCGGTTTGCCGTCAAGGTCGGTGGTCGTTATCGATCGGTGGCAGCCGACCGGGCAGTGGACGCACGGCAGCGGCTTGGCCGCCAACTGCTCGGTGTAGTTTGGCGCTCCCAGCTTGGCCGCACCCTCCGGCCAGACGTCGCCGGACCAATACTTGATCGGCATGTCGCCGACGCTTTCCGCCGTGATGCAGAGGTTGGGCGTTCCGTGTTCGCGCAGCCCGTTGGACCTGGCAAACTGGCTGATCGCGCGCTGCGTCTCGAGTGTCAGCCGCCGCACAGCGACGGGATCCGCGACGGGCACCGCCTGGCTGCCGCGGACTGCGATTGCCTTGAGGCGCTTGGACCCCATCACTGCACCAAGGCCACACCGGCCGGCAAAGCTATGGTTGTCGGCAACAAGGCAGGCCATCCTGACCAATCGCTCACCGGCCGGTCCGATGTCGACCACCGCAAGAGGCTTGCCCCCTGCCCCATCGCTAAGCCGGTCTGCCGCCTCGTAGGCGTCAAGGCCCCAGAGATGGGATGCGTCAAGCAGATCGACTTTGGCGTCGTCAATCCGCAGGTAAAGGGGCGTCTTGGCGGCGCCCTGCACGATGATCGCGTCGTAACCTGCGTCCTTGAGCGCCATGCCCCAATCGGCGCCGGCCGCGGAGTCCGCATAGGTACCGGTCAGAGGCGATTTGGCGCAGGCAGTCCACTTTGCGTTGCCTGGCATCGTACCCACCTGGTAAGGCCCGAGCGCAAAGACCAGCCGGTTGTCCGGTCCAAGCGGATCTGTATCGGCATCCAGCTCGTCAAGCAGCACCTTTGCCCCGAAACCGGCACCGCCAACGCACATCCGCCAGACGTCATCGGCGACGTGCTCGGTGGCAACGGTCCCGGCCGTCAGATCGACGCGCAGGATCTTGTTCCAGTAGCCGTAAGCCATCGTTACTTGCCTCCCTCTCCCGAAATGCCCGCGTCTAAGGAGTCTGCAGCTCAGCGAAGATGGCGTCGATCGCCGCCTTGTCCGCGTCGGTCAGTGGCAGGCGCGGCAGGCGGCTATAGCCACCGGCAAGGCCCATTGCGTCCAGACAGTACTTAAGGGTTTGCGGCGCGTGGCCCGCATACTCGAGGTACTCGAGCATCGGCAGGATCCGCAAAAAGACCGCCCAGCCGCGCTTAAGGTCCTTGCTGCCGTAGACACAGTCAAACAGCTCAACGGCGAGTTTGGGCACGATGTTGCCAATCACCGATACCCAGCCGACGGCGCCCATCAGGAAGCACTCATAGGCAAGATCTTCCCAGCCGCAGAAGATCGTGATCTTGTCTTCGCAGAGCAAGCGAATCTTGCGCAGGCGCCGGATGTCGCCGGTGCACTCCTTGATTGCGCTGAGGTTTGGGCTGTAGTGGAACATGCGGGCGACGGTTTCCGCCTGAACGTCGACACCGGTCGTAAAGGGGTTGTTGTAGACCATCACCGGGATGCCGATCGAATCGGCGATGCGGGCAAAGTGGGCAAACATCTCATCCTGGCTTGGTTTGCAGTAGGGCGGCGGCAGGACCATGACGCCTTTGGCGCCGATCTCTTCGGCATACTTGGCGTACTCGACGGCCTTTTGCGTGGCTTCCGCTGAGGCGCCCGCGATCACCGGTACGCGGCCGTTGACGGCCTCCATCACCGTGGCGGCAACCTTACGGCGCTCGTAGTCGCCCATGCTGGCAAACTCGCCGGTGCTGCCGACCGAGACCAGGCCGTGGATACCCTGTCCGATCTGCCATTCGATGTTGCGGGCGATGCCCTGGTAGTCGATGTTGCCGTCTTTGCGGAACGGCGTCGTCAAGACAGTGTAGACTCCCTTGAACATTGTGCTCCCCCCAAATCAGTGCGTGGATTGATGGCCGTGGACCGCGTCCGCGGCTAGACGTTCGATGCTGAGCGGCGCGACCGGCACCGTCGTCGGTGCGCCGGTGATCATCTGCGCAATCAACTGCCCCGTGATCGGCGCAAGACCGATGCCGTCCCCCTCATGGCCGCAGGCGATGTAAAGACCGGGCACTGTCGCCACCGGCGACACGATGGGCAGGTGGTCTGGCATGTATGGGCGTAGCCCGGCGTACGAGCGGACGACGTTGATGTCCCGGATGCAGGGAAAGAAGCGGATCGCCCGCCGCGCCATCAGTTGCAGCACTTGCGGGTTGCAGCGGGTGTCAAAACCGACAAACTCGCGGCTCGAGCCGATGAGAAAGTTGCCGTGCGGCGTCGGCTCAAAGACCATGGCGATGCCGTACTTGTCCATGTCCGGCTCAACCCCACGCCGGCCGCCACCGCCAAACTTGGTCATCAGGTAGCCAAACTCCATCATCTTGCGCCGGCCAACGGGAAACGTCGGCTCTGCCACCAGGATGTGCCCCTTGCGGGGGACCACGGGGATGGATACTCCCGCAGTCGCGGCAAGCTGTGGCGTCCACACGCCCGTGGCCAACACCACGTGGGGTGCGTAGACGGGACCGTCGCCCGTCAGCACGCCCTCAACCCGGCCGTCAGGGCCGCGGAGGATCGAGTCGACGGCGGTAAACCGCTTGATAGCTGCCCCGTTGCGCTGGGCGCCGAGCACGAAGCCAAAGACCACCGCCATCGGATCGAGTGAGGAATCCGAATCGCACTCAACCAGGCCGATGATGTCCCTGGCCAACCGGGGCTCATCCTCGTGCACTGCCCGCCCCTCAAGGTAGCGCATTGGGATGCCGGCGGCCTGTTGGGTACGAACCCACTCGCGCGCCACAATCTCCTGCTCCTCATCCTCGACAGCAAGCGTGCTGCCCAACCGGCGGTAGTCAAAGTCGTGGCCCAGTTCGTTTTCCAGGATGTCGTAGAGCTTTTGGCTCTCGTAGGTCATCTGGCTGTCAAACCCCGGCTGCTTGTCGGTCAGCAGCACGTTGCCGTCGCAGGCGGACGACGTCCCCGACGCAGTATCGTTGCGGTCGATCGCAATGACCTTGACGCCGGACTTGGCAAGGAAGTAGCTGATCGACGCACCGATGACGCCACAACCCACGACGATGACGTCAGGCATGGGGATCACCTGGATCGCCGGCGATCACGCCAAAGGTGACCGGCCCGACCGGCGGCCGCACCGAGGTTGGCGCAAACTCGGCCAGGCGCTGGCTGAGCTCGTCAGCCAGAATGCGCAGCACAAGCGTCTCGCACGTGCGCGCCTGACAGAGTCCCATGCCTGCGCGTGTGCGCCGCTTGACGCCGGTCAAGCTGACAGCACCTTCCCGGATCGCCTGCCGGATTTCGCCGGCGGTGATCTCTTCGCAGCGGCAAACGATGACTTCATCGTCCAGGATGTCACGCATCGCGGCCCGCCCCCTCCCGCGGCATAATCCCCCTGACCTGATTGGCGACCTCGCGCGGCACAACCACCGTCACGATCGGCGTGCGGTCGTTGCGCTTGGGCGTGAGCACCCGCTCGACCACCGCCGTGCCGCACGCAACGCCATCGCGAGTGACGGCGATCACCGTCTCTCCCCGGCGTGGCAACGGCAAGTACTCATACGGCAGGGAAACCGTCGCCGTCGCGTCCGCCCGCGAGGCGTCGATGAGAAATATGGCCAGCCCCGGGCAGGCGGCAAGGCAGAGGCCGCAGCCGATGCACTTGTCCTCATCGAGGACGGGTAGATTGGTGATCGGCTGGCCGACCAGGATCGCACCGTGTGGGCAGGCTGGCTCGCACGGATTGCAGGGGATCGCTTCAACACACTCGATCACGGCACAGGGCCCGCGGGCAAGCCGGGCTGCGCTGGGGTACCCCGGCGACGCGGCCAGCTCGCCGTCGCTCAGGCTGCCGCGCAGTCTGGCCTGGTTTAGGCGGACTGGCATGGGCGCTCACCTGCCTCGAGCAAGGTCTTTTTGGCCAGACGCCGCATCTCGCCGTGCGGGCCACCTCGCAGCGCATCAAGCCGGGCCCGTGCGTCGTCCATCGCCACCACCACGGAGGCAGGGCAACCTGGCAGCAGCCACTCAGCGGCCGCTAGACCAGCCAGCCTGCCCTCTTCCATTGCCGTGCTGGCTTCTTCGACGCCGGCCAGGTCGCCAGCGACGTACACTCCCGGCTGCGTGGTCAGCATGTCCTCGTTGTGCAGTGGTAGCCACCCCCCAAGGACCGGCGAATAGTGCAGACGACAGCCTGCGAGCACCGCCAGCTTGGTCAATGGCCGCAGCCCGGTAGCAATGCAGACGGTATCGGCGTCGATCACGGTCTCAGTCTCGGGCAGCGGTTTCCAGGCGGAGTCAAGCTCCGCCGCCACAACGCTCTCGACCTGACCGCGCCCCTCGGCCCGCGCTACCGAATAGCCCGTGTAAATGGGGATGCCGGCCCGCCGTATTTTGGCGGCATGCACACCGTACCCGCCGACTTTGGGAGCGGCCTCAAGCACCGCGACGACCGTGGCGCCGGCCTGCTTGAGCTGGTAACTGACGATCAGGCCGACGTTACCGGCCCCGACCATGACGACGCGCGAGCCCGGCAGGACCCGCTCGACGTTGATCATCGTCTGGGCGGCGCCGGCGCCCATCACGCCAGGCAACGTCCAACCGGGAAACCGGAGGGCGTTTTCGCACGCGCCAACCGCCAGGACGATCGCCCGGGCATTGATCGCTTGCTGCGAGGCGGTGCCTTGTCCGGCGGCCGCTGCCAGGACGTCGCGCGCAACCTGGACCAATCCCGGCGAGCAGATGCTAAACGCGGTCGAGTCCAGCCAGACCTCGACGCCCAGGTCAAGGGCCTCCCGGTGAAGCGCCGCGGCGATGTCGACGCCGCGGACACCCGCCCTGTGCTCGGCGGAGCCGAAGAACTTGTGGATCTGCTTGATCAACTGGCCGCCAGGCATCCGGTTGCTGTCGAGGACAAGCGTACGCAGTCCAAGGCGGGCCGCCTCCACGGCTGCGCTCAGTCCGGCGGGGCCGGCACCGATGACGCAGACGTCGACCTCAACGGGCACCATCGTCGGCTACCCCCAGGCCGATTTGCGTCTCGACGATCATCCCGTCAGCGACTGCCGTCACGCAGGTCCTGACGTTGGGCACGCCGTTAACGACCATAACGCAATCAGTGCATTGCCCGATGCCACAGAAAAGGCCACGCGGCTCATGCCGCTTTTTGGTCTGCCGGTTGACCCTGATACCGGACGCCAGCAGCGCTGCGGCAATGGTCTCGCCTTGGCGGGCGGCCACCGGCCGACCGTCGACGATAATCTGCAACATCCGCACCGGGGGCAGCGGCCCGAGGACCGGATGGTCGATTACGCGCACCATGCATCGCCTCCCAAGACAGCGAGCCTAGTCACCGAGCAGGAAACCTTCACGCAGCGGATCATCGGGATCGAGCACAAACTGGCTAATCGCCGTCACATGCGCGCTCCCGGTGATCTCGGGGATGACCGCGGGCCGGTCACCGATCTTGGTCTCGCCGATCACCCTGGCCCGGAAGATCGTGCCGATGATGCTCTCATGCACAAACTCCTGGCCCATCGCCAAATGGCCTTTGGCGTAAAGGGCAGCCAGTTTGGCCGACGTGCCGGTGCCGCAAGGCGAGCGATCGATCGCGTCGTGGGTGATGACGACGGCGTTTTTGGCGTGGGCGTCAGGGTCGGTGGGTGGACCGTAAAACTCGACGTGGGTCAGGCCGCTGATGTACGGCAGCTCCGGGTGGACGATCTGCATCTTGGCGTTGACCGCGTCTTTGATCGCCCGGCCTGCTTTGACGATCGCTCCGGCGTTGTGCGGTGCGACGGTCAGGCCGACCTGAGCGGCCGGCAGGATCGCGTAGAAATTGCCCCCATAGGCAATGTCAAACGTTAGCGGGCCGTAGCCCGGCACATCGACCTTGACATCGGCCGCGTGCAGGTAGGAAGGCACATTGCTGAAGGTGACGGAGCGGGCGACGCTGTCCTTGACGGCCACGGCGACGTCAATCAGGCCGGCGGGGGTTTCAACAACCAGCTTGGTGATCGGCTCGGTCACGGGGACGATGCCCGCCTCGACCAGCGCGGTGCAGCAGCCAATGGTGTCGTGGCCGCACATCGGCAGGTAGCCGCCACTCTCGATATAGATCACGCCAAAGTCCGCGTCAGGGTGACATGGCTCAACGATGATCGCGCCGGACATCACGCTGTTGCCACGCGGCTCGCACATCAGCATGGTCCGTAGCCAGTCCCAGTTTTCCCGCATGTAGACCATCTTGTCGCCGACAGTCTTGCCCGGCAGGCGGGGGAAACCGCTAAGGATGGTCCTGGTTGGCTCCCCGCCGGTGTGGGTGTCGATGGCGGTAAACATCCGTTCAAAGCGCATCTGAACGTTGACCTCCTTGTGGAGTGTTGTCCGAAGCGGAAGCAGCAGGAGGTGCGGCGGCCCGCTCTGACAAGGCCAGGGTGAGCACGTCGCGCACCAGACCAAGGTGCTGCTGCATGCCGGCGGCAGCGGAAGCGGGATCGCCGACTGCCAGAGCTCGTGCAATCTGGCCAAACTGCTGGAGCGTCGCATCGCGGGTGTACGGCAGGGTGCGCATGAAGTCTTCGGCCTGGCCGGCGACCTTCTGGATCAGCAAAGTTACGATCTCCGCCAGCACCGCGTTGCCGCACGCCCGGGCAAGGGCGAGATGAAAGCCCAGTTCCGTGGCAAGGAACGCATCGGGGTCCTCGATCTCGGACCGCATCCGCTCAAGGAGCTGGTTGAGGCCCGTGATGTCGGTCGCGGTCGCACGTTGTGCGGCGAGGCCCGCCGCCATGACCTCAAGCTGCCGCCTGACCTCCATCAACTCAAATACCGAGGCCTGTTGGACGGTTTGATTCCAATTGAGGGACTCCAGCAGGCCCGGAGCGTCCGCTGCCAAAAAGCGCCCGACACCCGGGCGAGAGTCAACTAGCCCGAGGTATTCGAGTGATTGCAGGGCCTCACGCACGGACGAGCGACCGACACCAAAGGCCTCGCAGAGCTCTTTTTCCGTCGGCAGTTTATCGTGCGGCAGTAACTCGCCGCTGAGGATCATCGCCCGCAACCTCTCAGCGATCTGTCCCGCGAGCTTGTTAGGTCTGCCGATGGGCTCGATGCCCTTGATCATCCAAGATCCTCCGGTCTGGTCCGTACTTGTGGTTGTCAGACATCTTACAACGCCCTTGGCGGAGTCGTTCGCCGGCACGGGCGAGGCCCCTGCCGCGTGGGCATTGTTGCCGTCAACCATCCGCGGATTGCTCCACGGTACCAGGCTACAACCTTGCGCCAACCACCGGGCTGCCGGACGCAATCGGAAGGGCGGCCGCGTCGAGATTGAGAATCCGTGCATAGAAGAAGTTGCCAGGAGGGGTGCACTGATGGGACTGAGCGGGTTGAAACCGATGCTGGATGGAATCGTGCCGATCGATGACGCTGAGCGGCGCGGCCGTATCGCTAAAGCGCAGCGGCTGATGGGCGAAAACCACCTTGACGCGGTCGTGATCGAGGGTGGCAGTGGTATGTTCTATTTCACCGGCGTCAACTGGCACTTGAGCGAGCGCACGTTTGCGATGGTGCTGCCGGCAAAGGGCGAGATCGCCTGGGTATGCCCCAAGTTTGAAGAGGACCGGGCGCGTGAGATCGTCCGCTTTGGCAACGACATCCGCACCTGGGAAGAGGATGAGAGCCCCTACAAGCTGATCGCGGACATCATCCGCGACGGCGGCGTGCGCCACGGCCGGGTCGGTTTCGAGGAAACCGTGCGGTACTTCCTCTGCCGCGGCGTCATGGAGGCCTTGCCCGGCCTTGCCTACGTGAGCGCGGATCCAGTGACCGTGCCCTGTCGCAGCGTCAAGTCGGCGGCGGAGATCGCCTTGATGCAGCGGGCGATGGACATCACCGTGGTGGCGTACAAGACAGCGATCGGCATGCTGCGCGAGGGCATGACCAAAGAGGACTTCCGGGCTGACGCAGTGGCTGCATTCAAGGCGCTGGGCGTGGTCGGCGGCATCGGTGCACAGATCGGTGAGCAGTCGAGCCTGCCGCACGGCAGCTCGCTGCCGCGCACGCTGCGCGAAGGAGACATCGTCCTAATGGACGGCGGTTGCACGGTGGACGGTTATCATTCGGACATCAGCCGGACGATCGTCTTTGGTACCCCCACGGCGCGGCAGCGCGAGATCTGGGCGCTAGAAAAGCGCGCGCAGGCCGCTGCCTTTGCCGCCGCCAGGCCTGGTGCGACCCACGAATCGGTCGACGCCGCAGCGCGCAAGGTGATCACGGACGCTGGCTTTGGCCCAGACTACCGCGTACCCGGGTTGCCTCACCGGACAGGGCACGGACTCGGCCTTGACGTTCATGAGTGGACCTACCTGGTCAGGGGCAACACCGCCCCGCTGGAGCCGGGCATGTGCGTCACCAATGAGCCAATGATCGTCCTGCCGGGCGAGTTTGGAGTGCGCATCGAGGACGACATGTACATCACCGAGGACGGGGTAAGGTGGTTTACGCAGCCCAGCCCGTCAATCGAGGAGCCGTTTGTGTAGACGGATCAACCGTCGGGCATGGCACCGGCACACGGCGGGGGGGCGCACCAGTGGCGCGCCCCCCGCTGTTGCTTTGCGGGACGATTTCCGCTCAGACCAGGCGTCGGCCTAGAACCACGGCCCCTTGGGCTTGTCGCTCGGCTCGGGCAGGTCCCACCCCTTGTGCCGCTCGATGTATACCCGCCCGTCCTCGACAATCACGTCGCCGTCGCGCAGGACGAGGTTGACGTTGACCAGGTCGTCCAAGTTTTCATCTGGCCGTCCGTTGACGACCAGGATGTCCGCCAGCTTACCCTCTTCAAGGGTGCCGATCAAGTGAGCCATGTCCAGGATCTCCGCACCGACCCGTGTGGCAGCTTCGAGCACTTCGGTGGTTGAGTAGCCCGCCTCGGCAAACAGCTTGAGCTCCCGCAGTAGAGCTGCCGGCAGGTAGCGGAAGTTTTCCATCACGATGTCGGTGCCGATGCCGCACTTGACCCCCGCCTCGCGCATCTTGCGCAGGAGGGCGAGGTTGGACTCCTTGGTAAAGGTGAACCGGCGGGACGTGGACCCAAAGTAGCCGCCAAACACGTCGATGATCAGCGTGTATGGGACCAGGGTCGGCACGGCGGCAACTCCGCGCTCCGCCATGATCCGGATCGCCTCGTCCGTGCGTGGCAGCGGGTGCTCGATCGAGTCAACGCCGCCTTCGGCGGCCCACTGGACGTAAAAGGCCTCGGCGTCACACATAACCTTGAGTCCCAGCGTATGGGCCTCGTCGACGATTGCGGCGAGCTCTTCGCGTGAGTAGTGGCTGGCGATCTTGATGACATCAGCGCCCTTTTTGAATTGCTCGCGCGCCGCGTTGCGCCAGTCGTCCGGCCCAGATGCCTCCCTGATCGAGCCGACGCCAGCCGACACGGATGAGAGTCCCTCGGCGCCGTGACCGCCGGTACCGGTAATCAGGCAGCCGCACGCGAGAATGCGCGGCAAAGGAAGCCGGTTATCGCGCACCCAGGCCTTGATCCGGAACGGGATGTCGTCGGCCGAGCCCGCGTCACGCACGCATGTTACGCCGCTCTCGACGTAGTAGCGTAGCCGTTCGATCGAGCGCAGCGTCGCGTCGGCGCGGCTTTGCGCTATCGCCATCGACAGACCTGGCTCCGTATAGCACATGTGGATGTGGCAGTCGATCAGACCGGGCATGATCGTCTGTCCGGCCAGGTCATAGACAATCGCGTCCGATGGCCAATCCGTCATCCCGTCCGGCAGGACGTGGGCGATCCTGCCCTTATCGACCACGACAGTCCCGGTGAAGACCGGCGCTCCGGTCCCGGTGAAGATGCGTCCGCCCTTGAGGACGATTGGTCTGTCCCCAGCGCGATCGCGCGGCGGCATCGGCACCCGGCGCGGGTCGTCGGTCACCGAAGTCCGCGGGTCGAGCCAATTGAGTCGCTCCTGATAAGGCACAGCCTCGTAACCCATCTGTATCCCTCCGAAGGCGGCAAAGTAGTCGCCTAGCTTGATGTTTTCCCTCTTCGTGCCGCCCTGTGAGCGGTCCTGCGATTGAGGGATTGCAGCGGCCAGAGCCACGTGCGATTCGGGCGCATCAACTGAAGCGGCCGTGCGACGCTGTGGAAAGCAACAACGACGGGGGGACTCCGGGCTGACGTGGCGTAATCCAGTGGCAGACCGGCCGCGAGCCCGCTCCGGGACACCGATGCGAAAAGGGGGTGGCCGTAATCGAACGGCCAAGATACGTTGACCTCCGGTCGGACACAACGACCAGGCCGACCAAGGAGATGCGTCTGGCGATGGCCACGGCGGAGGTCGGCGACGACAGTTACGGCGACGACCCGACCGTCAACCGGCTCCAGCAACTGGCGGCGGCGATGGTCGGCAAAGAGGAAGCTCTCTACCTGCCCAGCGGCGTGATGGCCAATGAGATCGCTGTCATGGCCTGGACCCAGCGGGGCGACGAGATCATCGGCGAGGTCGATTGCCACATCATCGCCAACGAGTCGCCGTCACCCGCGATCCTGGCCCAGGTGGTTTCGCGGCCGCTTGGCAGCCTGCGCGGCGCGATGGACCCTGAGGAGGTCCGGCGCACGATCCGCAAACCGCACCCGCGTGCGCCACGGACGGCCATGATCACGATCGAAAACACCCACAA